>JGI26251J51716_1000651_pt1 | contig 10208 bp, 10 predicted proteins | sample SaaInlV_200m_DNA_FD_51716 | JGI IMG/M metagenome (IMG submission 51716) | reverse complement strand
CACACTTCACATACAATGAACCCTGTTCCATTGATATATGTGGGGAGTAGTATTGAAGTAGGTAGTATAACTAAAGGCGCATTGTCAGATATTGCTCCTACCATGCTGCATATTATGGGGTTGAAAAAGCCATCTGAGATGACTGGGCAATCCCTGCTAATTGAGCCATCAACAGAGAGTTGAAGTTAGTTATTTATAACCAGCATCTTCTCAACCTGCATATCTCTTAAGGTGTAAGGTATTCCACCAACTCCCAGCCCAGACTCCCTTAACCCCGCAAACGGCATCCAGTCCACCCTAAATGCGGTATGGTCATTGACCATAACCGCAGAGGCATCCAAGTTTCGGTAAAGATAGTTTGCACGCTCGATACTCTCTGTAAAGCAGGCGGCTTGGAATGAGAAAGAAAGCGCATTAGCCTGCGTCACTGCCTCGTCAATGTCGCTGTAAGGGTAGATGCATATTACGGGACCAAAAATTTCCTGAGAACTAACCTTGCTGTTAACAGAAGGGTTGTAGAGTACAGTACAGGCGTAGCTGGTCTCTACCCCATCGACAGATATCGCCTCTCCACCACATAGTAGTTTAGCTCCTTCAGCTATCGCCTCTTGCACCCAGCTAGATATGCGTGCGACTTCAGCTGGTTTAATCAGTGGGCCTACCTCAGTTTTAGCCTCGGTTGGGTCGCCAATAATAATCTTCTTCGCCTCTACAGCAAGTGTCTGAGCGAGCTTGATCGCAATACTCTCATGCGCATAGATTCGCTGAACCGAGACGCAGACCTGACCAGCATGATAGAAGCCCCCTTTTAAAAGTTTAGGAATAGCCTTCTCAATGTCGGCATCCTCAGCTATGATTACGGGAGCAACACCGCCGTGTTCTAGCGCACAGCGCGCACCAGGTGCAAGTTTAGAGCGCAACATCCAGCCCACCTTAGCACTACCGATAAAACTAAGAAAAGCGACACGAGAATCGCTAACCAGTTTAGTTGAGAGCTCACGACTCTGCGGAAGAAGTGCTTGGCACCACGCCTCAGGCAATCCTGCTTCCCGAACAATTTTCACAAAACGAAGGCACGAGAGTGGCGTCACCTCAGCAGGTTTTACAATCACAGGACAACCTGCCGCAATGGCGGGTCCCACTTGATGGGCAATAAGATTAAGTGGATGATTAAAGGCACTCACCGCAACCACCACCCCAATCGGCTCGTGAGTGGTAAATGCTAACTTATCAGCAGATGCAGGGTTGATTCCCATCGGAATGCTCTGCCCCGATTCAGTTCGTAGACAATCAATCGCAATCTGAATACTATCAATCGCACGCGCCACCTCAACCTTCGAATCCATTAGTGGCTTTCCGCCTTCTCGTGCCGCCTCTAATGCCAACTCATCTGCCTGTTCCCCCATCAACAAAACAACTCTTCGCAGAATCTCAATACGCTCGCTTTTAGAGAGCCAATTTTCTCGATCACGATAGAGCTGATAGGCAGTATCAAGAGCTAACTCAATCTCATCAGCGTCACTCTGCGCAACCGTTGCAATTAGCTGCTGATCATAAGGCGCAACCACCTCAACACTATGACCACTCTCTTCTCTACCGTCTTGATGGGTATGTGCAACCATATTCTTAAAATGTTTTACGGGCATAAATGTCTCCTAAAATATTTCCTAAAAAGAAAATACAACTATTAATCGTTGAGTGTAGCAATGTAATTAATTAATTGTCAACTTTAAGTTGATATGCATGATTTTTAATGGTAGAGTTTAAATTCAATGGATAAAAAAAGAGAACTTGAACAAAAATGTAATCACTTATTGGAGATGTTTCCAGTCGTTGCGGTGATTGGTGCGCGTCAGTGTGGAAAATCTACCTTCGTCAAAAATCTCCGACCCAACTGGAAATACTATGATCTAGAGAGTCCCGACCACTATCAGTTGATCAGCAGTGATCCTGTGGCATTTTTTGAAATTAATCGTGACAACATCATCATTGATGAAGCGCAGCAGTATCCAGAGCTTTTTAGAGTATTAAGAGGGGTTATTGATAAAGAGCGTGGAAAGCGAGGAAGATTCATCTTAACTGGGTCCAGCTCTCCAGATATTATCAGCGGCATTAATGAGAGTCTAGCGGGTCGTATCGCAACGATTGAAATGTCTCCCTTCAAGCAGAGTGAGATGTATGGAGAAGATGCTTCATTACTTTACACGATGATAACGAACACAAGTGTCAAACTGGCAGATTTCAATCTGCTGCAACCACTTACATCGCTTAAAAATACAATGTCTATCTGGCTGAATGGAGGATTTCCAGAACCCTTTATTATAGGGGGGAGCGAGCCACTTTTCCATAAACAGTGGATGGAAAACTACATCGCAAACTATGTTGGTAGAGATATTAGAGCTCTATTTCCTCGCCTTAATATCCACGCATTTAAACAGTTCCTAACGCTATTGGCTCAATTCTCTGGGCATCAGCTCAATATGAGCAATATGGCGAGGGCAATAGCGGTGAGTGTACCCACCATCAAAGAGTATCTGGAAATTATTCACCACACCTTTCTCTGGAGAAACCTCTCAGCCTACACCAAAAACCCACTTAAAAAAGTACAAAAATCTAAAAAAGGGCTCTTTCGAGATCAAGGTATGTTGCATCATCTGCTTAAAATAGATAGTGTGGATGATCTACTGCTTCATCCCGTTGCAGGACTCTCTTTTGAGAGTTTCGTGATTGAGGAGCTGATTCGAGGGCTACAGGCAACAATGGCAACTCAACTAGAGTTTAGCTACTATCGCACTGTAGATCGCTCAGAGGTTGATCTTATTATAGAGGGGGATTTTGGTATGGTGCCAGTTGAGGTGAAACTAAACTCTATCGTTGATGCGAGATCATTAACGGGTCTCAATAATTTCATCTCTGATATGCAGGTAGATTATGGAATTGTAATTAATAGAGGAAAGCGGGTAGAGCAGTTGAGTGATAAAATTATCCAAATTCCAGTCAACTATATCTGAGCAGTAAATAACAAGAAAAGAGCTGGAGAGCTCTCTTTCTCCAACGCCTATTCTTGCACCGCATATCGGAATTAAGTGTTGTATCTATTTAATTTCATTTAATTTAAATTATCAAATAAAGCCTGCTCTTTTACTTTAAGTGCTTTGGCAAGTATAGATATTTCCACATCAATTACCCTGCGATGTCCTGCTTCGATCTTGGCAATAGTGCACCTACTCACAACCCAAGAGTCAATATTGCAACGAGCTGACAACTGTTCCTGTGTTAGCCCTTTACTCATTCTTATCTCTCGTACCTTTGCACCGACCTTATTCACTATCTAGTAATACTCCAAAGTTAGAGCTTGATTTTTGCAGATAGAGAGTTTAGCATTGTTACGATATTGGAACAGTACTATAGTGTGTTATATGGTATACTATATCGAGTTGGTAGGGGGTGATAAGAGGTGGAGGAAAATCATAATAGTATAGTGATTTTTATCGGAGATTTTTATGTACAAAACTAAACCATTTTTTAAAATTTTTATAGCAACCTTCACGGTATGGGGAATAGGGTTGTCTGATGTAGTAGAGGCCTCAGAACTCTCTTATGACTATATTGATGGCGGTTACTACAGTCAATATTACAAAGGTACTTATACCGACAAAAACTTTCAGGGTGTAGTTCTCAAGGGTTCAAAATCCCTTAATGACACCATATTTTTGACTGGTTCATATAGCTATATAGAGGAGGAGTGGAGTGATCCAGGCGAGCAAGAGCAGCAGGAGGAGACTCTTTATACGGTTGGATTAGGTGGGCACATATCTCTCAATGCCAACATAGATGGTGTGCTTAAGATCAACTACAACTACTGGAATAGAGACTGGAAGCGTAGATCTCCAACTATATCCAATAAAAAATATACGGATGATTTCTTTACGGCAGATTTGGGTGCAAGACATCTTGTAACACCAGAAACAGAGGTGAATGGAGGGCTGGAGTTCATTCGTGGAGGCAGTCTCAATACGGAAAGTGAGTTATTTTACCTAGGAATAATGAGAGAGGTTTCCGATGTGTCATCTGTTGGCGCTACATACAAGTCATTCATCTTCCCATTAGATGATGACTACTGGAATGCGAACTTAGTGCTTAGGGTGGAGTATTAATACTCATAAGGGATAAAGAATGAATAAAATTGCTCTTGCCTATAGGATTGTATTGCTCACATTTTTAGTTATTGATGCGGAAGCTGATGTATCTATTAGTGGCAAAGTCGTGCAGACTTTTACAAATACGGCCGCTTCTTTTACATTTACTCCTGTGACTGCATCCACATTGCAATTTTCTAGTAGTGAAGACTTGGGTAATGGAATGACTGTATTTGCTAGCGTTAGTTATTTAGGTAGTACAGTCGAAGATTTTGTTGGCTTCAATTATGATATAAACAGTGTCCAGAATTTACAAAGTAATTTAACTTCTACCTACAATAACTCCGCAAACAATCAAATATATGCGGCTGTAAGCAATAGTGCGGTTGATTTTATACCTAATGCAACATTTGCTGATTTTGATGCAGTTGCTAAGTTTCATGATGGTACTGCAAGTACCTTTGTACTTCCAACAATCATAGGAAATTTTTCTGGTCATAAGACAGGATCTGGTGAGATTTATTACAAGCAACGCAATGATAGTACCAATGAGATATTTATTAGCAACAATCAGGGTTACATAGAGGTCACAGGAAAAACTAATGGCTTTGAAAATATAGCCACTTCACAAGATACTTCTATGGCGATCTCTTCGATAGCCTTACATGGCGCACACCATCAGCCGCTGTTGGCTCAAAGAGATCTTGGTACAGATAACTGCACTTGGATTAATGGAGACTTTGCTAATTATCATAAAAAGAGTGCAGAATCTTATCTGCTAGAGATAGGCATCTGTAGCGACATTAAAGAGGATGTAAGAATAGGTTTAGGGGTTGGTAAAAGTAGAGTGCATCAATCTTTAGATTATTCAGGTAGCAGTAAACTCAATGGTGACTATCTGTTAGGGGAGTTGGATTATATGCTGCCTGACACATCTATACTGCTCTCCTCAACACTACTATATGGCAGATGGGATGCTACAGTAAATAGAGGGTATCGCAATGCAGATGTTGATGATCTCTCTCATGGATCAACAGATATAGAGGTAGCGGCAGTTAGAGGGCGTATTGACTGGATGAATCTGTTTGCTATCGATGAAATTAGCTTTACTCCAAAAGTAGAGTATATAATTACAAAAAGTAGCATGAATGGCTATACAGAGACAGGCGGCGGCTTTCCTGCTCTATTTAATGCACAAGCTCATACAGCAAGAGAGAGTCGTATTGGATTTATAGCTGACTATAAAATAGATGAATCTATTGATATTAGAGGGATTGGAGAGTGGGTGCATAGGCTCGATAAGAGAGGAGTTTCTGTGAGTGGCGAGATGATAGATATGTACACATTTTCATTTCAGGGGGCAGAAAATAGAAGTGACTGGTTAAGGGTTGGCGCTGAAGTGGATCATAAGATAGATAAAGAGAGGATGTTCTCTTGGTCATTGATGCGTGCCAGTCGAGGGGAGGATGCTGATCTTTCTGGCGCAGTAAGTTTTAAGATGGGGTTTTGATGAGTTTGAAAAAAACATTTCTGAATTCGCTTTTAATTTCATTATTATTTGGGCTTATTGGAGAGGTATTAGCAACGGATATTTCAAGAGACTAAGGGTCAGGTCTAGATTCATGGCATCAGTCAGCGTCTACTGTTTTATAATTCCTCGCATCCTGAACAATATTTCCAACAGTGGTGAAATGGAGTCCATAGAGATCTGAAATCTGTTGGTAGCTGTACTCCCCTCTGTAAGTGATATGGTAAAGGGCACCTTCAAATTCAATTCTTACTGGCCGAGTCATGATCAGGGTATAGCCTATATAAGACCACTTATCTAGACCTGACCCCTTTCTTTTTAGTGAGTCGTGCAGTAAAAGCATATAGAAGAGGGCGATGCATTATTTTAAGACTTACCCCCATGCTTTTTCCAATAAAGGTACGATTAGATCCCGTAATCGCCTCAGAATATGGTACTATTATATTTGATAATAGATTCAAAGGAAAAATTATGAGTTTAGAAGCAGAATGTATAAAATGGATATGGCAACATAAAAAGTATCCAAAATTCTACTATGATAAAAATAGACTCTCAACATTTATAAGTGAGATAGAGTATTTAAGAGGCGTTTTAGATGGCTACTCAAAACTCTTTAACGAAGATGATATACGAAAGATAGAGATAGAGAGACTTGTAGATGAAGCGATATATACCTCTCTTATAGAGGGCGAAGTTTTTAAAAGAGAGAGTGTTCGTTCATCTTTGCAAAAAAGATTAGACAAAGAGTTTGATGCAAGAGGTGATGAGTACGCAACCGCTACAACTGATAGTCTTGTAGAGATACTTATAGATTGTAGCTTAAACAAAAAGCCTCTAACACTTGAAAGGCTTCATGGGTGGCATAACTGCCTATTTGAACACCAATACTCCAAACTCCATAAGATAAATGTCGCTACTTTTAGAAAAAATGATGATATGAAAGTGGTATCAGGTGCGATAGGATATGAAAGAGTCCATTATCTCGCGCCTCCATCTGATAAAATTGATGAAGATATAACAAAGCTTTTAGCTTACTGCAATACAAGCGATGAAAATATCTATATCAAAAGTGCTATCACTCATCTATGGTTTGTAATCATCCACCCTTACGAAGATGGAAATGGAAGAGTTTCAAGAGCGATTACCGATTATATCCTCTCACAAGGAGCAACCTTTACACAGTTTAAACTCTACTCCATCTCTACAGCTATCAACAGTGATAGAAAAGGGTACTATGATATTTTAGACAGCACAACAAGTCTTTTTAAAAATAGAGAATTTGATATAACTCCTTGGATAGAATGGCATCTTCTTACTTTAAAAAATGCAATGAAGAGTGGCTTAAAAAGCATAGAGTATCTTGTGCAAAAAACAAAGTTTTGGGATAAGTACAGAGAGTATGCACTTAATGAGCGACAGATAAAAGTGATAAATAAAATCTTAGATATGGGAAGTGAGAATTTTGAGGGTGGGATAAGTACTAAAAAGTATATCTCTCTTACTAAAGTGAGCAAGGCTACAGCAGTAAGAGATATATCTCAGCTTGTAGAGTTTGGATGTATCAAGCAGATAGAAGGGAGTAGTGGTAGAAATATTAGATATAAATTAAAGGGAAATTATAAATTAAAGGGACATAACACTTAATTATTAAGAAGGATTTAGTGTCAGGTCTAGATTCATGGTGTCAGTCAGCGTCTACTGTTTTATGATTCCTCGCATCCCGAACAATATTTCCAACAGTGGTGAAATGGAGTCCATAGAAATATGCAATCTGTTGGTAGCTGTACTCCCCTTTGGGCTGTTTCTTTTTAACTATATCATGACGCTGAAACAGGTTTTAAATTAGGTAACCAAATATCCACCACTGCGCCGTGACTGATACCCTCACTATTGATTTTAATTGTGCCACCGATACTATGTATGAAATTACCACTAGCATGTAGGCCGCTCCCCCTATGTTCTGGCTTCGTGCTATAACCAGGGGTAAATAACATGTTGATATGCNCCTCTGCTATACCGATCCCATTATCCTCGATCAACATATTAAACCCGCTTTTTTTATGACGCTGTTGGCGTTTAAAGCTGATTAGCACCTCGCCCTCGGGCTGATTGTGGGCAGAGATCGCCTCGATACTATTCAGCAGAAGTGCCTCTAGCATTATTAATAGTTGGTTTCTTTGGAAATAGATTTCGCTCAAACCAGATTCTACATCAATTTCAACCACAATGGATTGCCTCTTTAATATTTTCTGATGCGAAGTAAGCGCCTCTTTAATAAAGCTGCGTGGATGGATACGAGAGAGCTGGTGGATCGTGCTGGTACTTCTCTCCTGTTGAGTGACGATATTTGCAATATCATAAGTTTTCTGCTCAACCTCATTCACTGGCTTGGTTATCTCACTTGCAATAACATTACTTAACATCTCTCNCACCCTCTGCAGCGTAGAGAAACGCTTTTCAGTTGAAAATGTCTCTATTTGTGTTGAGAGTTGTTTAATAAAAACTGACATCCTCTCAAGAGAAGTTCCTGCTTTTTTGATCCGTAACAGCTTTCCATTTGCCCCTGCAAGGATATTTCCAATATTGTGCATCATACTGACAGAGATCTCTGTAACGCCTGACTGGAAGGCTAACATCTGCTCTTTCTCTTCCATATCATGCTGCTGGGTGATATCTCTTGCCAAGACCAGGGTGTGTCGATGATCATCTACAACAGGCAGTGGCGTTAAGGTAAGCTCTAACACCACTTTCTCTTGCGCCGCATCAGAGAAAAACAGTGTATCGCTGCAGAGCTGTGCCGTTGAAAGTAGATTCTCAAGCGTGGCAGTTAACTCATCTGGAAAAAATGAGATGAATTGCTTACCGATACTGTTGCTAAAGATAATCTCCGCCGCAGGATTGCTCACAATGACCTCGCCGTTAGATGCCAACACAAACAGCGCATCCCCCATATTCTCCATAATAGAGGAGAGCTGATCATTACTCTGTTTAAGGTCTTGGGTTCGAGCTACCACCTTATCTTCGAGTGATCTATTAAGAAAATTAAGCGCATCACTGGCACGCAGCAGTTCCGTTGACATCTGGTTAAAGTGGATCGCGGTCTCGGCAATCTCATCACTTCCTAGTACCGGTATCTGCACTCCTAGCTTGCCCTGTGCAATCTCACTCGAAGCGTAGCGTAATACCTCCAATTGACGCACAAGCCAGCTTCCCAGCATAAATGAGAAGAGCGCAGAGAGCAGAATCTCAAGCAGTGCCAACGAACTAGTTTTAAGGGTTGCAGATGATAGCCGCTAAGGGTTGCAGATGATAGCCGCTGCTGTAGCGCTTCGGTATAAAGCCCCAGCTCGATATGGCCATATACCTGACCAGACTCACTGATAATTGCACTAATATCAAACACAGCATCATTCACCCATTCAAGTGCACTATCGGCTTGAAATGGACGCAGCAGCAACTTTTTGTCACCGCTTGAAGAGAGTAGTTGATCTTGATCATACACTCGCACATAGGCGAGACCTCTATTTTTCATCAACTCGATGATGAAAGTCTCAAGTGTTGCAAGATCGTAGGAGAGGACAGGATCCTTCACCATTGAGGCAAATAGTGATGAGGTAGTCTCCGCACGCTGGATAAGCTGCGCCTCGCCAGAACTGCGCATCAACACCATGCTGTTCCAGACTAAGAATGTCAGCAGAACAATTTCAATCAGCGCAACGCCGAAGATTGTCTTGAGACGAAAAGACATTATCGTTAATCAGCGATGAGCAGCTCTTTATAGATCATCCAACAGCTCAATTTTCAACTCACGCACATCATTCCAATCGGAATAGGTTGCCGCTTCAAACCCCTTAAAGCTGATCGCTTTGACCAGTGCCGCCGCCTCTGGATCACTATTCATTCCTAACAAGGCTTGCTGAATCTTCTCAACGGTTGCTTGGTCTAAATCAGGATGTGCCGCAAAAGCGTGAGGGGTGAAAGTATTGCTAGTCCAGAATATTTTCAACTGCGCTCTAATCTCTGGTTCACTGTTTTTAAAGGTACGCATCACACCACCACCTGAAGGGAAGAGTCCTTTTGCCACCGCGCGATAGACGGAATCATGCGATTTAACATATTTTGGCGTAAAGTTAACGCCGATCTCTTTNAGGTGGGCGCGGGAGAGAATACTTGCAGCAAAGGCAGCTGGCGCGGGAAAGGCAAGTTTACGACCCTCCAATGCTTTAAGAGTGGTTAGAGGAGTGTCTTTACGGGTTACCATGATCCCTTTAATCTTTTTGTTCTTCTGTTTTGCGAAAGCGCGGTAGCCTGGTTTATCGCCAAACACAGTATAGTGATAAGGGTTCATATAGGCGAGATCATACTCCCCTTGACTGAGACGACGCTCAAACTCTGGGATATTAGGTGCAGTCTTAAAACGGATCGTCACTCCGCTCTTCTTACTGAGATACTGAAAGATAGGGCCCCATTTTTTTGCCAATTTTTTAGCTGCCTGCTGCGGCACAACGCCAAAACTCAATACGCGCTCTTCAGCAGAGAGA
>JGI26251J51716_1000644_pt1 | contig 10361 bp, 7 predicted proteins | sample SaaInlV_200m_DNA_FD_51716 | JGI IMG/M metagenome (IMG submission 51716) | reverse complement strand
TGAATAGGGAATGTACTCGCCTTAGAATATAAATTTTGATTATCATCAAAGAAAACATACAGCGGGCTATTTTCATAGTCATTTAAAAGCATTTCGATTGGTAGCCAGTACTCTTCTTTAAAATCTTGCCCTTCGTCACAAACAATTGCATCATATTGATGCTCTTGCAATACATCAATAGAATAAGACAAGGCTACAGGGTAATGGACATCCATCTTATTGGCGCCTGGATAGGTTGATTCAGCCTCTCCTAATAAATCCCTTCCTGCAGTTTTCTGAACATACTGAATACGATAGTAACAGAGCTGATGAAAACTCATAACTTCTAAATTTTCAATACCTTGACAGATAATAGCAAGACTATCTGACAACTGCCTGTTATAACAAGTAAGTAGAGTTTTAAAACCTTCACTTGCTAGTCTCTTGGCCTTCTCAACAGCCAAAACTGTTTTACCGGTACCCGCGCCCCCACTAATTACGATACGTCTGGATTTGCGCAACATATCCAATATCTGCATCTGATTTTCAGTGAGTTTTAATCGATTCTCTTCTTGCTCTAATAATTTTTCAGCGACTAATGGCTTAACTTCAAACGATCGTGCAAAAACTTTTTTAAATTTTTCGATTCCAGTTCTGTCTAATTTACCTCTGCCATTAGACTCATCAATCCAGTATTCTAAAGCACCTTTAATCCATGATTTAATACCTGTTAAATCTCTTGAAGATCCAATTAGAATTTCCGGTAAATCAGATCTTATGATAGTTTTAATATTGGAAATATCTGGAAAAAAAACTGCATGACCATTTGATACATATGGTATTGAGGTGGATTCCTTTATTTTTGTTAGAAGAGAATACTTGGCATTCTTTGCTTGGTCAGTCGGGTTTTTAATAAAGTGTTTTTTATTGTATCTGTCGATCGAGTACCATTGACCTTTTGAAGAATCACAACCTATACCTCCACCTTTAACCTCAATACAAAGATAACCGTAATCAGGATGACAAATAACAAAGTCAGTCTCGCCATCTCTGGCCTGCTTATCTTGTTTCTTTAAAATCCAACACACTTCGAAAAAAACAACGAAATCATTAGATAAGTATTCTTTAAAAGCTTTATACAGCTTAACTTCAGCTTTAGATTTAACTGAATTCAATTGCTCCTCATTTAAAGCAGGTATCATTTGGGCCATAACTAAGTATCCTGTGAATCAGCAATAGACATAGTTGATGTGTTCAAAACTACCAACATCTCTTCATTTGACGAATAAAACAAAACCTTCAATTGTGTTGTAACGCCTCGATCTATAACTTCTTTAATAATTCCTTCCCCATTATTTTTGTGCTCAATAACCGTGCCAACAGTAAATAGATCTTTAGAGCTCTTATTGGATATATGATCAGTACTGTCATTAATAGATTCGAGTCGATAAAAATACTTTTCTTTCCAACCCGGGGTATTAGCGCCTTTTGTGTAGTATTCTATTTGATCTCCATCATCTAATTGTTTTACTATTGCGAGTGCCTTTAAACATTTATCTCTGTGTCCAGAAGTACATACAATTGGGGTTGGTTGACTATGAATATAAACAGATAAATCTTTTCCATCATCTGTGTATGACTTAAAAACTGCTTTAGTCACTTCAATAATATGCCAATCTATCCTTGGTGTCATGTTATTAATTACCTTCTATATTGCGACTGATTTTATTCATCTTCGTCATATAAAACATGCATTACTTTTGTATTTAAAAAAATCATCTTTTTATCACTATCATCAAAATCAATAATTAACTGTATCGCACCTCCTCTTTTAATAACTTCTTCTATTTTTCCATCTCCAAAAGTTTCATGATTAATACGAGCACCAACTCGATATCTAGAATTTATATCTTCAACTTCTTCTTCAGCTTCGGCTTTCCAGGCGCTATCAAACATAAATTTATTAATTTTCATTGCTGGATTCTGTATAGCATACACTTTTGCATGCTTTTCATATACGTTTTCTACAACATATAACCAGAAACTTTTACCGAGCTCTTGTGCTTGACTATGTTGCATACGACTAATACCAACCCCTCTATCACCCCACGAACTAGTCGAGCCCTTAATTTCAATAAATCTTTCAATCTCTCCAGTATCTTTTTTATTAACACTTTGAATGTCATATCCTGGATTTGTTTGGGGCATATCAATTGGCTTCCTACCTCGATTTATTTCATACTTATGTACCCACTCTCTTGACTTGACCTCTATATCAAGATTCTTCTCATTATCGGTTTTTTCTTCATTGGGTTGATTGGATTTTAGCTCCACATAACTTACAAGTCTTTTTTGATTTTTATTTTTAGCTTTTTTAACTTGTTTAGAATTTGGCCTTGGATTTTCAGGTGCCAATAACGGATTGTCATTATTTTCCTGAGACCTGACCTCATTAGACCGCTTCTGATTTAATTCTGATGTCTTTTTATTATGTCCTTTTGTGCTATTTTTTTCGTTAGCTGGTACATTGTTTTTCTCTTCTGGTGGCGCTTCACTTTCTCCAGAACCCAAACCCTCCAAAACTTGCGAAGAAATATCAACACTATCATCGTCAGAAATAACTTGATTAAAGTCTGGGTAACCCAAGCGATCTAAACGATTAACCCCCTCTCTTAAAGACGACTTAGACAGGTGACTAAATGAGTCGCAAATTAAAAGGATGTCAGAATCATTGTAAGATGGCAATAATGTGTGCAATAATGGCTTGAAGATGTCGATATTATCATCTGGAATTGGTCTAATAATGTAAAGTTTATTTTTTTGTTGATCAAAAAACGAACTAACTGATCTAGGTTCTGATGAAATAGACAAATCACCACTATTAATTATTGCCTTAACCATTAGCGCATCAACGCTTATAATATTTAATTCTTCAATATGCTTCCTGAAATCAAGCAAAAAATCTGCATTTTGTAAATGGAGGACTCTGGCGTACAGATCAGACCTTTCTTTAACAATATTCAATATTTCAATTTCATGATTTTCTTCTCCTTCTTTATAATCTAGTTCTAAAATTGTAGCTTCTGAAAGTTTTTTTGTTCCTAAATTCAGGAAAAGTTCTTGACTTCTTTCATCTATTTTTGTCAACCAATCAAACTCATCTTCATTGAAATAACTTTTATACCACTCACTGTCATCAATAAGCACTTCATCTGGATAACAAAGGCGATCATTTACATTCAGTACAGATTGAAATTCTGTTAGTTTAACGGTGATATTTCGGTCTTCTGGTGTTTTCTCATCCAAGTCATTAATTTGTTTTACACATACTTTATATATTTTTATATCTTTTGACGACTCTAAAATAAATGTTGGAAAATATTCTTCTTTTATATCTTCTACAATATCAACATAATCCTTAATATCAGGGGCATCCTTGACACCAATTAAATCAAATAAGCTTTTAAACTGGTTAAGTGTGTCAGGAATGTTAAATGCATATTTTCCTAATTTTTGTGTTGCGTAAAAAACTTGATTCGGCCGCACATATCCAATCTCTTCAGATATGTATATGCATTTTTTATCTTTTAGTCTATCAAAGTGATATTGATTATTTTTATTTTTAGCTTTTTTATTAAGCTCTTGATATACAAGTCTGTGCGCTGATTTTTTATTATTTATACAGTACAGTAGATGCTCAATAATATCATCCACTCTAGGCTCAGTAGTAATATATAAATCTTCTAAAAGAGCATTGCTAAGCTTTTTTATGTCTAAAAATGACAATATCTTAGCTTGCGACTCAAATGCCTGGTAATTACATGGTGCATATATTTCTTCAGGCCTGTACCACTTATCATTGTCGCCAATAATTGGCAAGCTTTCTGAATTAATTAACTTGTTTAATAATTTGGTAGCACTATACTGTTTATCTCCATACCCATCATATATTTCACATAATTTATAAAAAGCATTTTCACATAATTTTTTAACTTCATTTGTTGGATTAAAATCACTTGATAAAGCGTAAATTCTGTCAATAATATGCTCTAACTTTGGTTCTTTTGAAACACCTATTGACTTAATGAATACATGAACAGAATTTTCATTTGGAAGAATTTTTTCGTCTATCCATAATTCTGGTGTATCGCCAAGAAGTCCAGATAAGTCTTCAGTTTTAAAATAAACATCTTCTGGAGCACTCCAACTATTTTTCATGTTTGGGACTAAACGTGTGTCTTTTAATAAACCAACTATCTCATCATCATCTATCAAGCTATTATGATCAGCAAATATTTTGATTAAGTGTTGATAGGTTTTAATATTATTTGGCCCTGCTTCATCAAATACTTTTGGCAATACGACACGAACATATTCTTTAATTGTTTGGCGTTTGACTTCAAGTTTTTCTATAAGAAACTCTTCAGCAGTGGGGGATAAATATAATCGATTTAATAATTTTGCTTCACCTGTTGGATCTTCAAAATCTCCAGGCAATAAAGATTCACTAAGTGTAGAAAAACCTCTATCAGTTTTCCATATTGGAAGACTTTTTAATTCCTCATATATTTTATAATTATCCTCAGCTGTATCACTATCCAATTTTGAAATTAAGGAGTACATACCTTTTAAATCACCTTGCTCAGGAGGTAAAAATTCTTCATAACTTCTATCAATCTCCCCAATTTGGCTTTGCATTTCATCAACAACACTATCCAACTCAAAACAATCTATTAATTTAGATACAAGCGCATACCCATGTGAATCATCATGGGCAAACTTTAGAAAAATAAATGCTTTTGCTAATTCAATATTTGTAATAGGAAGACTTGATGTATATAGTTGCTCAATTGTTCTAACTTTAAGGCTTGTGTCAACAATAAAAGGAATACTCTTTAGCTTATCAGCAACCTCTTCATTAGTATAATCCATATCTAATAAAGAGTTGGTTATTGACCATATAGGCCTATAAAATAAACTTAATTTATTACCATCTATCAAACTTCCCTCAATAGGCAATGAATCGGTATTTTCTAGAATAGATACAAAATTTTTAATTTTTAGATCTTTAACCCCTAAAGCTTGTAGTGTGTTTCGATATGGGGTCAAATCTTTATGGGCTAATTTACCTCCGATTTGATTAAATACTTTTATTTCTTCATCTTTCCATTCTTTTTTTCCAGAAAAAAGATCTTTAGTTTGCTCATATTGTCCTTGCGATGAATAGCATATTTTTATATCACCTTCAGCCTTATCCTTAATATATGACCAAAACAAACTAAAACACTCTGGAAACTCTAGTCCTTTACCGCTATTCTTACTAAGTTCTCTGGCTTTATTTAATAGGTTCCACAATTGAATGTGCCCAATCTCATCTATCAATAATTCTAAATTTTCTGATATAGAATTTGCAGCGGCCTCAATCAATAATTCGTTCCAATGCTGTTTTTCTTGCCCCCCTTCAAAAACTAGTGATTTTCTACTGCTTTCTGGAAAGAAATCACCGTTAATATGTAAAGGAAGTCCTGTAGATTTTTGAGTTGGTAAAAAGGCATACAGTAAGCCAGTATTAAAAGTCGAATCATCTTCTACCCTTATTGCAATAGAAATATTGTCTTTTCTGTCTGCGCGCTCTAGTTCAGAATACCTATCAAATGCTACTTTCTTTTTACTCTTCTCTATAGTGGAATTTAAAATAAGCCACTGTTCAGATTTATTTTGTGGCTTAAATGAAACTATTAAATCTTTTTGATCCCTCTCTAATTCAACAAGTGTTTCGAGTTTTCCATTGCGTCTAACTTCAGCCCGCTGTATGTGTTTTAAAAAAAACAAGCTATGCTTTAATACCTTTTGACAGCCTTCAAATACCTGTTTAATGTGCCCATCAGTTACAGGAGAAGAGTGTAGTGATTTTCTAAGATTAGATTCTAATTTGGCCCAAGGAAGGAAGAATTCTGTACCCTCTGGATAATCTACACTAGACACCTTAGCCTTTCCTTTGTCAGGCCTCAATTCAACTTTTAGATTGTTTGATTTAACTACAGGGTAGTCAGTAATCTGATAAGTAGATACAAAACCTATTCCAAACCTACCTATATTTTCTGAACTCGCTTGTTTACTACCAGATGCAAATTCAATCAAACTATGAAAATTACAAAGGGTTTCATTAAAGGAACATTTCTTGTTTAAATCTTCACATCGACTAAAAACACCGCTATTCCAAACTTTTAACCCATCATCTTGCACATCAAAAACAATCTTTTTTGCCGTGGCATCATCAGCATTCTGAAGCAACTCAAGCGCCATTGTGTCATAACCCTGTAAACTTTGTAAATGGGCGCTAATATTTCCAAGCAGGCTTGAAGTGTAATCAACTTCAAATATTTGTTGAGTATCTTTCATTTAATTTAATTTTTAACTGTTTCTACTCATTTTATCCTTATTTCAAAAAAATCTAAATGTTTCCAACTCAGAGTGCACATCTCAGAAGGTAAAGTATATAGATACTAGTGTCTACTTCATTATCTTCAATAGTCCAATTGCCTTTAGTATACAAAGACATGGACATCAAAGAAATCAATAAAATTGAGAGGGGGAATTATAGTGCGCACACCTAATTATCTTTAACTGTTTTTTATCTGTGATTGCATTATGATGAAAAATGCATTATAATGAAAATATATAACATCATTTAAGGGTAGCATAATGTCTTCATTACAAGTTAGGGAATTACCAGAAAATATTTATCATCAACTGAAAAGTCGAGCGGAGGCGGATCATCGTAGTTTGGCTCAAGAGGCAGTTGCTATTTTAGCAAAAGGCCTTCAAACTTCAAACTCTCCAAAACAGCGTCGAGCTGCTTTATTACAACAGATTGCAAGCGTGACAAAACTGGACAGTAAAGCGATTACCAAGCTTGATCCAGTGGTGTTGATTCGCGAGGATAGAGAGCGTTGATTGTTGTTTTAGATGCCAGTGCAGCGGTAGAAGTCGTTTTACAGCGTGAATCAGCACCACGGTTTGCTGAGACACTCACGCAAGCCGATTTAGTGCTTGCACCAACACTCTTAATTACCGAGGCAAGTAACGTGTTTTGGAAGTATCAAAAATTTGCAGATTATCCACAGGATGCTTGCGAAAAATCCATTGAACACATTGTTGCTCTAGCTGATGAGTATGTGAATGAGGCAGAGCTTTATCGTGAGGCTTTTAGCTTGGGATGTATGCTTGACCATCCAATTTACGATATGGTTTATTTGGTATTAGCAAGGCGCAATAATGCTAAATTATTAACCATGGATAAAAAATTAATCTCTGCGGCAAAAAAAGCAGGTGTTGTTATTGGTTAAAAGCAATTTGTGGATATATACTTAATTATTTCCTTATAAAAAAATCCATTTCAATTGAAAAATTTAACTACTTAATTCGCGTAAAATAATTTTTGGTAGTGCTGAGGGTGCACTTACAATGAATGACTACAAACCCCGCCAGGCCCGGAAGGGAGCAACGGTAGTAGTTTTTTCATGTGTTGGATGTTATTCTTGGTGCTGCCACTTTTATTTAAAGTAAACTATTTTAATGAGTCAACATTATCAAGTTTTAGCGCGTAAATATCGCCCTCACACTTTCAGTGAGATGGTAGGCCAAACACACACCGTTAAAACACTGATTAATGCTCTTGATGCCGACAGTTTGCACCATGCTTTTTTATTCACAGGCACGCGTGGTGTGGGCAAGACCACCATTGCCCGCATCTTTGCTAAATCCATCAATTGTGAAGCGGGTGTTAGCTCCAAACCCTGTGGAAAATGCCCTACTTGTATTGAAATTGACCAAGGGTCAATCGGTTGANTTAATTGAGCTAGATGCTGCTTCGCATACTGGTGTGGATAACATGCGCGATATTTTAGAAAACGCGCAGTACATGCCGACTAAAAATCGCTACAAGATTTATCTGATTGATGAAGTTCACATGCTCTCAAAAAGTAGTTTTAATGCACTGCTTAAAACCCTTGAAGAGCCACCTGAACACATTAAATTTTTACTGGCTACGACTGATCCACAAAAATTACCCGTTACTGTTTTATCTCGCTGTTTGCAATTTACTTTGCAAAAGCTCACGCATGAAGAAATCTTAGGCCAATTAAAATTCATTATGGAAGCTGAAAAGCTTAAATACGAAGAATTAGCACTGAGTCAAATTGCTGATTTTGGCTATGGATCTATGCGCGATGCGCTGAGCTTACTTGACCAATCCATTGCCTACGGTAATGGCAGTGTCATGGTTAAAGACATTAAGGCTATGCTGGGTCTGGTTCACCACGACGATATCGTTACTCTAGCAACACATCTATTTAATCAAGATGCTGAAGCTGTCATTAATTTTATTAAAGACCTCTCCCATAAAGGTGAAGACTTAACCCATGCACTTAAAGATTTAACCAGTCTTTTTCATCAAATATCCATTGCACAAATTATTAATAACAAGCAAACCCCTGCTGAAATTAAAGTATTAGCCACTCAGATTTCCAATCAAGATTTGCAACTTTTCTATCACATGGCACTCAATGGCACTAAAGACATGGCACTGGCACCGAGTGAGCAAATTGGCTTTGAGATGACCCTGCTCAGGATGTTAGCGTTTCATAGTAAAACTGAAATTTTAACGGAAAAAAAAACACCTAAATTAGCGCTAAAACCCAAAACCAAGACGGCGCCTAAGGCAGAAAAAATCAAAGAAAAACCCTTAGAATACACGTCTAAAATAAGCTTAAACATTAACTCTCAGCAAGATTGGGAAGATTTAAGTAGGTCACTTAAATTTACTGGTGCAGTGAAAATGTTAATCAAAAATACAGTATTTGACAATGCTACCGACGAGCTACTAACGCTCACTTTAGACGATCAATTTACAAGCTTGCTGACTGATCAAATACAGCTAAACATACAAAACATGCTGCAAAATCATTTTAAGAAAATAACACTTAACATTATTTTAGGAAAACCTAAAATACAAACGCTTGCTCAAAAAGAAACGCAAGCCAAAAATGAAAAAACAGCAAAAATTCAAAAAGAATTTTTAAACAATGAAGGCGTTCAAAAATTACAAAAAACTTTCAATGCGAAGGTCGATATTAACAGTATTAAGGAGATAGAAAATGTTTAAAGGTGGAATGGCTGGCATGATGCAAAAAGCCCAAAAAATGCAAGAAGATATGCAGAAAGCCCAAGCAGAAATCAAAAATTTAACTGCTACAGGAAAGGCTGCAGGTGGTTCAGTACAAATCACCTTAAATGGTGAACATCAAGCCACTAACATTCAAATTGATGAAGGGGTGATGGATGACAAAGACATGCTAGAAGATCTAATTCTTACTGCGATTAATGATGCCACTAAACAAATATCAGACACTGCGGCCGATAAAATGAAAGGTGTTACTGGGGGCATGAAACTTCCCGATGGCATGAACCTACCTTTCTAATGATCGAATCCCTTAATAAGGCTTTTTGCACTCTACCGGGTGTTGGTAGTAAAACTGCACAGCGCTTTGTTTATCACTTGTTAGAACGTAACCGTGAAGGTGGTTTAGATTTGGCCAAGGCGCTAGTCGATGCCATGGAGCATGTTAAACACTGTTCGTCTTGCCGTACCTTGAGTGAAAAAACCATTTGTGATATTTGTGCCAATGATGTACGCGACAGCTCACAGCTGTGCATTATAGAAACACCAACTGATATTCATGCCATTGAAAAAAGTGGTGTCTACAAGGGGAAATACTTTGTTCTTAGTGGTTACCTGTCTCCTATTGATGGCATTGGTGCAGCTGAACTTGGTCTAGATGAACTTGAACAAAAATTAAAAGATCAGGCCATTGAAGAGATTATTCTTGCTACTAATGCCACGGTGGAAGGTGAAGTAACCGCACACTACATTAGCAATATGGCCAAGCAATTTGACGTGAAAATTACTCGCATTGCACATGGTATTCCTATTGGTGGTGAGCTTGAATATGCTGATATAAATACAATTGCTCATGCCTTATCTGGGCGTAAAAACTACGACTAAACATCCAAACTAATTTTAAAAAATACCCTCCTTCTAAGGCAAAACCTTTTTCACCCCACGCTCCTAAACACTAGCTCACAAAATCATTGTTGAGAGAATAATTATTACTGATAATTTTATAGGTACAAGGAATTGCCTTGCCCATTGCTCACACTCTATCAGGGCGTAAAAATTACACTTAGCCAGTTTTTCATTCTCTGTGTTGTTTTTCTTGAGATATGAATAACTATCTCTGTGACAAATACCTTGATAATAAAAATCTGGCGTTATGCAGCAAACTACTTAAATGTTTTAGAGAGCAGCTCTATCTCATAAC
>JGI26251J51716_1000639_pt1 | contig 10420 bp, 8 predicted proteins | sample SaaInlV_200m_DNA_FD_51716 | JGI IMG/M metagenome (IMG submission 51716) | reverse complement strand
ATTTGTAACATACAATCATAAATGTGTAAAACAATATTATTATAACCAACGAAGACAGTTGTTTCCGAAGAAGATTTGGAGACAACTCTGTTGACATTTGTTTTTTTAAAGTTCAGCAAGACTAAGCAAAAAGTGATTCTGTAAACTGTTTTGCGTCAAAAGGTCTCAGATCTTCAACTTGCTCACCAATACCTATGTAACGCACAGGAATATCAAACTCATTGACGATCCCAATTACAACTCCGCCTTTGGAAGTACCATCCAATTTTGTAATAACCAATCCGGTTAAATCGGCCGCTTCAAGGAATTCCCTTGTTTGAAAAATAGCATTCTGTCCTGTGGTTGCGTCCAGTACCAGCAATACTTCATGCGGTGCGTCCGGAATTAATTTACGGATCACACGGATCATTTTCTTCAATTCTTCCATCAAATTCTTTTTGGTGTGCAGACGTCCCGCAGTATCACAAATCACCACNTCATAATCCTCATCNAGACCTTTTTGTACAGTTTCGTACATCACNGCGGACGGATCGCTTCCTGGATCNTTTTGGACAATATCACAATCAGCGCGNTTGCTCCATTCCTCCAGTTGATCAATTGCGGCAGCACGGAAAGTATCACCTGCGCCCATCAGCACTTTTTTTCCCTGCTGACGATATTGAGCTGCTATTTTACCAATGGTTGTAGTTTTACCAACACCNTTCACNCCTACAAAAAGTAAAATCAGCGGTTTGCGTTCAGAAGTACCTGGAACGTGATATGTTTTACTCATTATCTTTTCAATTTCCAGTTGTATTTCTTTCTGCAAAACTTGTGGATTGGTCAGTTCTTTACGTTCCACCTTTTCCGTAATTGACTCAAGAATACGTTGAGTAGTTTCCGGACCAATGTCAGAACCGATGAGGACCTCTTCCAGATCATCGAGAAGATCTTCATCAATTTCTTTTTTACCTAAAACCGCTTCGGACAAATTATTAAGAATGTGTGCTCTTGTCTTATCGACACCGTTTCTGAGTCGTTCAATGAATGAGTCGGCCTTTTCCGGCTGCTCCTCTATTTCAGCTTCTTTTTCAATTTCCCGTTCAAGAACCTGTTGATTCCGGCGTTCTTCCTCCATAGAGGCAATCTGTTCCTGAAGCCCTTTTTCCCGCTCTTCCGCCTTTGCAATTTGTACCGCCTCTTTTTCTTGCTGCAATTTTTCTTCTTGCTTGATCTGCAGTTCCAGCTCTTTGGCACGTTCTTTTTCCAGTTGCGCCAGTCGTTTCTCTTTGTCACGTCCGCTGAGTTCCTGCGGAGCTTTATTTTTCAACGAGCGTTTACGCAGCCAAAACCAGATTAAGAGACAGGTCAGTAAAATTAATAAAGCGAATCCCGCCATTATCAAAGACATTTTATCAGCTGAAATCAGCGCACCATCATTGAATAATCTGCTTAAAATTTGATTTACCGCTGCAGTTAAATTTGTATAAATTTGTTTTATATTTTCAATAAACATAGAAATTATTTTGCTTGTTGTTTTTGTTTTAGACTAAAATTTGATGATACAGTTTTCACCGCAACTAAAGTACGTTCCTTTTAACACCTGTCTTCATTATGACCAATTGGTCGATAGATTCATTAAACCCTGTCCAACGTAAAATCGTCGAACACAAATCCGGACCTGCGCTTGTCATTGCCGGTGCAGGCAGTGGAAAAACACGTGTAATAACTCACCGTGTAGCTGAGCTGATTCATTCCGGCATTCCCGCTTCTTCCATCCTTTTGTTGACTTTCACCAACAAAGCAGCCAACGAAATGGCGCAAAGGGTAGGCAAGGCTCTCAAGAATTCTACTGAAGAGCAAAAGATTATTCACGGGACTTTCCACAGTGTAGGTAGCCGCTTCCTGAGACGNAACGCCAAATTGCTGAACTATAAAAATAATTTCAGCATTTTGGATTCCTCTGATTCAAGAGACCTGATAAAAGCCTCNCTTGCAGAAACAATCGGCAAACCCGGAAAATATTTTCCAAAAGCCGCTGTTCTGCAAAATATCTTTTCCCTGGCCTTCAATCGTTTCTGTACTCAACAAATGATCCTGGACTTTGCTTACCAGGAACGCAATTTCCACCTTGAGCAATTAGTGTCTGCAGATTATCCGCACTTTGCTGAACACATTGATGTTATTCTCAATGTGCTCTCTACCTACCGTCGCAAGAAAAAAAGCGGACAAGTGATGGATTTTGATGATCTGCTGGAAAACTGGCTGGAACTGCTGCTGCGGCACGGTGAAGGACTTCCGCTTTGCGAGCAAATTCAATACATCCTGGTAGATGAATATCAGGACACCAATCAGGTTCAAGCCAACATTTTATATCGGCTGTCTTTGCCACATAAAAACTTAATGGTTGTCGGTGACGATGCTCAATCAATCTATAGTTGGCGTGGTGCGGATTTTGGAAATATGCTTGAATTTCCGGAACGCTACAACGCTGTGACCTACTACATGGAAGAAAATTACCGCAGTACTCCAGAAATTCTGGAAGCTGCAAACCAGAGCATCAATTATAACACACGACAGTTTAAAAAGAACCTGTTTAGTTCATTAGCTGACGGTGAAAAACCCCTCGTACACCATGTCTGGGCGGCACAGGATGAAGCAGAATTGGTGCTGGAAAATATTCTCAATTTCCGGGATCAGGAAATTCCTTTGAACGAAATGAGTGTGCTTTACCGGAATCATGTGCAGTCAGCTGCGCTTCAAGTTGTGCTGACTCATGCAGGTATTCCTTTCGTCGTTCATTCAGGAGTTAAGTTTTTTGAACAAGCTCACATTAAAGATGTTACTGCATTTCTCAAGGTGCTTTTTAATCCTCTTGATGAAATCTCCTGGATGCGTCTGCTACGTCTATTGCCAGGAATTGGCAATACTACCGCAAACAAAATCTTCTCTGTTTTTAAAAATCAACAGGCAGTAAGGTTGACCAAAGAGAATACCGAGCTGCAAAAACTGATTCCTCAAAAGGCATTGGAAAGTTGGAATCTGCTGCTGGAGATTTTTCAACAGATGCTCGCAGAAAGTGTAACTCCCTCTCAGATGATCAGCATTTTGTACCAGAATTTTTACCGTGATGTAATGTTCAGCAATTTTGAGAACGCAGCTCAGCGTGATACAGATGTACGTTATCTTGAAGAATTTTCAGCTAATTACGAAAAATTGGATGCGTTTTTAAATGAATTGTCATTGGTTGGTTCAAGCATTATCACCGAGCATGAAGCAGAGCAACAGGATAATCAGGAGACTCTGACCTTGACAACTATTCACCAGGCCAAGGGTCTGGAATGGAGTCTGGTTTTTGTAATTGGACTAACGGAAGGCATGTTTCCGCATCAACGCAGTCTGGAAACAGAGGAACAAATTGAAGAGGAGCGCCGCTTGTTTTATGTTGCCATGACGCGTGCAAAAAATCATTTACTCATCACAGCACCAGTCGTTTCATCAGGCTATTCCGGCGGGATGAGTCAACGTTCACGCTTCATAAACGAACTTCCGGAAGAGGCAGTTGACACGGAAATTCACACGCGTGACGAGTATACATACGGCAGTCAAAGTCGATCAACTCAATTTTATTTTTGACAGTGATTGATTGTCCCCTAAAAATTCTGCATCTTAATTTACTCCAGCTTTAACTTTTCGAGTTTAGGCTGAATGACATAAGTGCAGTAACCGGCATTTGAGTTGTTGCTGTAATAATCGTGATGATAATCTTCTGCAGGAAAAAATTCCGGAAGTTCGCTGATTTCCGTGACAATAGGATTTTCAAAGATTGCAGAACTTCCGGCAGCTTTTTTTGATTCATAAGCCGCGGTTTTTTGCATTTCATTTTCATAGAATATCACTGATCTATATTGTGTCCCTACGTCACCGCCCTGCCGGTTAAGAGTGGTTGGATCGTGACAGCGCCAGAACCAATCCAGCAGTGTTTCATAGCTTGTTTTTTCCGGATCAAAGCTAATTTGAATCACTTCCGCATGACCTGTTTCACCACTGCAAACCTGCTCGTAAGTAGGAGCTGGATTACTACCTCCGGCAAAGCCAGGTGCTATCGCTTTGACTCCATCAATTCTGGAATAGACTGCTTCCAGACACCAGAAACAACCGCCGCCCAGTGTTGCGTTTGCTAATTTTTCCATGAGTTCTCCTTTAGAAGTGCGTGAGATTTGAGGTCCCTGCCAAAATAGTGTCTGAAGTATACAAAAATCGCCTGGTCAAGTTCCTTTAAATTGTTGTGTGTCGGCCGGATTGCAGAACTAGCATGCAGGCTGGTGTGACGTTCCCGGAAAAAGGCCAGACTTCCCGGATGCAGATAAACAGCAGAGGAATTGCTGCTACAGCATTTAGGACAACGGATGCCTCCAAGTCCTGCGTCCAACTGGTATGGAACCTTAAATTTCGGCGACAAATTTCTTCCGGATTGCTTCTGCCAAAGCTCACCTTCGCATTGGACACACGTTTCCAAATTCGGCTGGATTCCGAGTAGATTCAGCAGTTGAAGTTCAAAATTAAATTTTATTTCAATACCTGTTTTTGCAGTTGAAAGTTGAGCGAGTGTATCCTTCAGTAAATCGAAATATTCTTGAGATTCAACTACAGGAATTTCGCACTGCAGCAGCAATTCCGAAAAATAGCTCGCATGTAGAAATTTCGCATAATTTTTACGGAGAGCCGGAAAACTTTCCAGCAATTCACATTTGCGGATACGTACCATTTCCGCACTTGGCTTTTCTGAATACTCAAAATGGTTGATGACAAATAGCTCTGCTTTGGCAGCATTGCCGGAGCGTACACTTTTTCCGCCGTGAAGAATTCCTGCTTTCTTGCCTGCATCGTGTGTTAAAAAAGTCAGGATGCTGTCCTTTCCTTAAAATCCATTGTTTTGAGTACAATCCCAGCTGTCTCAATTATTTTCATCCGGAAATTATTCCCATTAATTTTGCTTCACGCAGCAGGGGCTTTGCTTCCTGCAGAGCATCTTCAGAACGGTGTTGACGGACAGCAATCAAAAATCGAAGCGCATGATAGAGATCGCTCCATTCTTCAGTCATCGGCTGACTTTCTCTTTTGTTCCAAGTTTAGTTAATTGAAACTTAGTTGTAGTTGCAGGCAAATTAACTTCACTCAATATTTTCGCTGCATCATCGATCCGTTCATTTGATAAAGCAGTTTAGCAAAAAGCAGAGAAGCAGGAATTGAACGTTGACGCGAATTATGAAGTACACCGATCATTTCCAGAATTTGTTCATCCGCACCACTTTCTTGATAAACATTTTCCAAAGTCCCGAGCAGTTCCGGAGACGCGGTGCTCTCATAAGCATCTTTCAAAACTCGAGCTGCATCCAAAAACATGCCTGACTTTTGAAATTGTGCTGCCTCACCGACAGCTTCATGAGGTTTATCGTTTTTTCTATCTCTTTTTTGAGGAAGATAGCGGAAAGACCAATTTTTCAAACTTTTTGGATCCTGCCGAAGCGCTTTTTGCAGATGCTCTTCATGCTCTTGTGCAAGGTCTTTTGTCATGAGACTACCGCTGTATTTTTTCAACAGATCCCGTTCCTGTTCAATGCAGGCAACCCAATCCTGTCTGGCAATATGAAATTGCCGCAGACCTTCCAGAGCGTCCGGATGTCCTGGAGTTATCCGCAGGATTTCATGACTCAAGCGTTCCACCAGATCCCATTCACTAAGCTCGACGGAGAGTTTTAAATATGGTAATAAAACCTGTAAATTGCCCTGATATTTAGCACGAAGATCTGCGTATTTAAGCAGCAGTTCTTCCGCACTGTTTTCGTAACGCAACTGTTCAAGATACTGCATGCGGATGGACAATGGTGTTTTATCATTATCCAGTTTATTAAAATTTTTACGCACCTGTTTTGGATCACGCAACAAAAACGCATTCTCAAAGTTTTGTGTCAACTGCAGTTTTTTGTTGTCCCTGTATTGAGAAAATTTACCCAGGAAACTCTGCACAAAACGTTGAGGATGCGAGATAAACTGCCAAAGTTCCGTCACCGCCCAACCTGCTACAAATGAACCGGCGATGACCATCCAAACTGATAACTGGATGGAAAAATTTCCAAATAAATTCAGCGACACATTGTGGCTGTTTTGAGTGGCAAAATAGCCCATACTGCCTAAAAGCAATAAGGTGATTGCAATTAATAATAAACGTTTCATAGTGTGGTTTCAGTATTTTTTAAACATAAATCTGCTTCAAACATGATGATACGGTTCTCCGCGGATAATGGTGAAAGCACGGTAAAGCTGCTCCAGTAATATCAACCGTACCATTTGATGTGTAAAAGTCATGTCTGAAAGACGCAAATAAGTGACATTGTTCGGCAGCAAAGACTTCTCAAAACCATATGCTCCTCCAATGATAAAGTTGACTCTCGGCCAAGCAAGAGGCATTTGTTTTTCGAACCACTGGGCTAAGCCGATTGAAGTTTGACGTTTGCCGTTTTCATCCAAAAAAACATTCAACTCTGCTGGATCCAGACGCTTCAACAATTTTTCAGTTTCCTGCCTGCGCCACTGCTCAACTGTACCTGAAGCATATTTGGCAGCTCGTATTTCTTCTGTCTCAACCTTGATATAATGCGACAGCTTTTTCAGGTAAAGACTGATCCCCTCCTGCACAAAAGGAAGCTGTGTTTTACCAATCCAGATCAAACGGATACATCTCATATTTGCAGTCAACTTTACTGTAGCAGGTTTTTAGAATTTAAATCTTATCAGCCGAATAATATTGCAGACACCTGCAAAAGACAACGCAAAAACATTTTCACAATTGGATTGTGATTGTCGGCAAATCCGCTATCTTTTTAGACAGCTCACTACGGGATACCAGCTTCAGTGCAAACACGTATTTTAATTTTTTTGCTCACTTATTGATGTCAAAAGTTACAAGCAACAAACCATTCAAAGCCGGTACCAGCCGTGTTCTTAAGGAACAACTGCTCTACAGCGGACGCTGGTCAGAGTTGGTTGAATTCAGCTATGAAGATGACGAAAAACAAGTCCGGAACTGGGAAGGTTTGCACCGTAAACACCGTTCCGCGGCGGTAATTATAATCGCAAAGTTAAAACCTTCCGGAAGATATATTTTGATAAGGCAGTTTAGACCGCCTACGGATAACTACATCTTAGAATTTCCAGCCGGTCTGGTTGATCCTGGAGAAAATGCTGAAACAACCGCGACACGTGAACTTTTGGAAGAAACAGGTTATGTTGGGATAGTCGAAAAAATCAGCCCGGACTTGTTCTCATCACCAGGCATTCTTTCTGAAACAGTTACATTTGCACATCTTTCGGTTGACGAAATGCTGCCGGAGAATCAGCAGCCTGTTGCTAACAATGAACCTGGAGAATTCATTACGGTTTTTCTGAAATATCCGGAAGAAATTTCAACATTTTTCAACGAAGAGACGGAACAGAACGTTCAATTTGACGTCAAGCTTTATACTTATTTCATGGCACAAGGACTCTTGTAAATAATTTTCAGCAAGTCTGCAAATGAGTAAACTTTCCGTAACTGAACTTTCACAAAACGCTTTGTCACCGACAATCGGCACTGATAAGTCTGCCTTTGACAAAAAGACTCCTGTCCCGGAAATTTATTTAACAAATCCGGAAGCTAACAGGATTTTTGAAGATTGGTATGCACAGCAAAGTGATCCTGAATCCGCGGATTCCCTCCTGCAAAAACTCACTCAACTTTCTTTGAATCCACCTTCTCTGCTGGCGGCACTGCTTTTTTTACGTTATCAGCAAGCAGAAGATTTACCAAAAGAGTTTGAAAAAAATATTCCGGATGAATCCGCAAAACTTTTTGCACAAGCTGTTTTGCTTTATCAGCGGATGCTCAAGGTACATCAATTTCCTGAACGTCCCAAAAATCCGGAACAGGCAGAACTGACTCTGCGGATGTTGCTGACTGTGTTAGCAGACGTGCAGTTACTCGCCGTTTTTCTGGTGCTGCAGTTGCAGAAATTGGAGCAGTTGGAATCTCTTCCTCCAAAAAAGAGAGATGCTACTGCCTGGACTGCGCTGCATGTGCATGCTGCGTTAGCAGGACGATTAGGAATTTTCTGGATCAAGTCCGAGCTGGAAGACAACGCATTCCGGCAGCTGGAATATGAAAAATATCAACTCCTAAAGAAAAAAATCGCCAGAAAGCGAAGTGTGCGTTCTGAAAATGTTGAAAGAATATTAGCAAAAATTCAGCTGATTTTAAAACAAGCTGGCATAAGCCATGAAGTTCAGGGACGTTACAAACGTTTTTATTCGATCTTTCAAAAACTGGAGAAAGTGGACAACGATTTTGACCGCATACAGGATTTGATCGCATTTCGTGTGGTGGTTGACGATGTTGATGATTGTTATGCAGCACTGAGTTTCATTCATGAAAACTGGGTTCCAGTAAAAGATCGTTTCAAGGACTACATTGTCAAACCCAAATCCAACGGATATCAGTCACTTCACACAACAGTCACAGATTTACGGGATGATGATCCCGAATATTCAAGACCAATTGAAATTCAAATCCGGACTCATAAAATGCACCGGATGGCTGAATATGGGGTTGCAGCACACTGGCTTTACAAGGAAAAACTGCAAGCACCAAAAGAAAAAACCGCAGAACTAATAGAAGAAACACTGCTGGAAAAAACTAATGTTGACAGTGATGACGAAACGATGCCGCTGATTGATTTGTTCAGTGACAATATTTATGTCATGACTCCGGCAAGGGAAATCCGGGAGTTGCCTCAAACCGCGACACCGGTTGATTTCGCTTATGCAATTCACACAGAAGTTGGTAACCGCACGACCGGTGCAAAAGCTAATGGGAGCATTACACGTCTTGACAGCATTCTGCACAGCGGTGATACAGTTGAAATACTCACCTCACCAAGGCAGGAACCACGGAAAGAGTGGCTCGAATTTGTAAAAACACGTCACGCCCGCAATAAGATAAAACATGCTTTGCACGAACGAGGTCGAGAAGGTCGTAGAAAAGAGGGCTTGGAAATACTGGAGCGTGAATTCCGCAATCACGGTCTCCACCTGAACCGCTTGGTCAGGGAGGGTCGGATGGAACATGAATCACGTCAGCGTAAAAATCAGGAGTTTGACCACATCTTATTTTGCATAGGCGACGGTTCTATTCGCTGTGAAGAAGTTAGACGCTGGTTTGTCGATGATCAAAACGATGCTTCTGCAAGCTCAACTGCGGAAACTCAAAAACCGGCAGAAACAAAACTCAAGACCAGCAAAAAGAAAACAACACCTGCTACATCCGGTGGAAAGATTATAGTGGATGGTATGGATAATGTGATGACACGTATCGCACGCTGTTGCTCTCCGGTGAAAAACCAGGCCATTCTAGGCTATCTCACTCAAGAGAGAGTAATCACCATCCATAAAGAAAAATGTACTTTTCTGCAGAAACTCAGTCCGGAAAGACTGGTAAAAGTATATTGGGAAGGCAAAGAGTAAAGGTGTTTGTCCTGTGACAATCCGTTATTAAAATATTATCAGCAGACAGCTTTTATCTTTTCCAGAAAGAAGGAAAGAGCAGCACAAGAGCAGAAAACATTTCCAGTCTGCCAACAAGCATCAGCCAGGAGAGGAACCATTTTCCAGGTGCAGATATTTGCGAAAAGTTTTCTGAAGGACCGACCTCCCCAAATCCAGGACCGATATTCATCAGTGCAGAAATTACTGAACTCATAGCGGTCTGATAATCCATTGAATCAACCAGTACCATCACTGACCCGCCCGCAAAGACCAGGAAAATATTGGTAATGAAATAACAGATTGAGAGGTTGATTGCAAATGGATCAATGGCGCGCTGATTAAGGCGAATCGGCAGGATGGTTCTGGGCTGGAAAAACATTTTCTTGATCGAAGTCACCATGTATTTCCAGATGATGACAAAATGCACGATTTTTATACCACTTGTAGTTGAACCGGCACATGCACCAATGAAGCAGACAACGTAGAGCAGCATCAGTGCCGCCTGCGGCCAAAGCTCATAATCCGCTGTAGTGAAACCTGTTGTGGTCAGCAGAGAAATTATCTGAAAAGAGGCATAACGCAGGGCTTCAAAAAATCCGTCATAACTTCCATTTATCCATAAAATTAAAGTTGAAATCCCGCAGAAAAATCCAACGATACTGGCGTACCAGCGTAGTTCGGTATTGAGCCGAACCAAATTCCACTCACCTTTTAACATGTGGTAAAAAAGCATGAATGTCATTCCACCCAGGAACATAAATATCGTAATTACCCAATCAAAATAAACACTGCCGTAATAGCCAATGCTGGCATTCTTGGTAGAAAAACCAGCCGTGGATACTGTACCGAAGGCATGACAAAG
>JGI26251J51716_1000634_pt1 | contig 10465 bp, 8 predicted proteins | sample SaaInlV_200m_DNA_FD_51716 | JGI IMG/M metagenome (IMG submission 51716) | reverse complement strand
AGAATGGGTAATAAAGTCATTTTAGGGATTAGAGACACGTAAGAGAACACTCTTATTCTGCTAAAATTATAAAACAGAAGATATGGAAAAAGAGACAATACTAAACGAAATTATTTCCACACAATCTCTACCAGATTACGAAGCTGCAGAGATTTTGTGGACTACACTCGCAAAGGTTGTAAATTTAACGCAAGAGGACGGCAAAAGCGTACCTGAGCACGACCGACATGAATTGGAAATGTTTATAGATAAATTCTCTGAAGATGAAATGAAAAGGCTGCTAAAGAATGTATCTGTAGACTCATTAGTTTTTTTTGATCCACCACTGGAAACCGTACTTACCGGCATTGAAGGAACTGCGGATGAAGTTTCAACTATGAGGGCAATTGGTAAGCTAAGGTCATCAAGAGACTCTGATCCAAAAGACGCACTTATTAATTTAGTAAGAGTTCTAGAGATAATATGCGTCCACGTGCTTAAAGAGGATACCGTACCTTTCGACAAACAAATTTTATCGTTAACACGCAAAATACTTTATCTGCTTTGCATACTAATGGCTTCTAAGTTGCCGTAACCGGAATTGAGCAATTTAATTCTCTATATTGTTGCAGCCGCAAGCTTCCCGCCTGAACGTAAAACTCAGCTTTCTAAAATATAGCCTCCTCCAAGGAATATCTTTAAAGAGAGAGACATACGTATCCTGTTTTAACTATTGATTTCAATTACAAGGGCAAATCTGTTAGAATCGTTCTCTAAGTTTGATAGAAAATGTAAGTACTAGTAACTAAATTTATGTTTGAAAGGTTCTCGAAATGGAAAAAGTCCATGAAATGGTAGTTAAATGTGTTGAGGTACTAGACCCGGAAATAAAAATTCAATTTGAAGATGTTCCTGCCGGGTATTCGTTACCGGATAAAAAGCAGATCATACTTCCTCTGTATCAATATGATTTCCTGATGATATTCAGGGCTGCTTTGCGCGAGACCGCACATGTTCTCTTTAGTACTAAGGTTCCTGAATGCAATCTGGAATATGAAGAATCCATGTCTCTGGACACTATAGAACAGGCATTTGTCAATTATCATTTCTGCCAGCGTTTTCCAAAATTTGAAGTAACATTAAACAGGTTCTATAAGGAAGGAATTGNAGGTGNTGCTGTAGGTGGCGTTATTGGNGCTGATGACTTCTGGAAGGAACTTGAATATGTCCTGTTCGATGTAGACGTNGCGGAAGGATGCTATAGTGATCGTTGCAAAAAATTATATGACAATGGAGTTATTCAAGAACTCTGGGAACTGATTCAATCAGCCAAATCCACAGAGGAACTTATACCCGGTGCAAAAAGCCTGGTACAGAGATTCAAAGATCTGAACGTCGATTTTCCCAGCATAGACAGAAGTCATACTCCTCAGTGAATGTTGGATAAAAGAATACAGTAGAAAAATTTTAAGTGGTGAACGTAACTGTCTATGCTTAAAGTAGACCATTTTAATATGGCCTCAATAAGTACTGGAATTTTAGAGAATATTTTACAATTTACACAGGAGAGAAAACAGAAAATGGATATGTATGAATTCAGATTAACAGTTAGTTGGGAAGGCGGAGGAGACCAGCTGTTCATTATCAATGTACAAGCTGGAAACGCTGAAGATGCAAAAGANCAGGTAGGATACCTGGTCAAAAACAAACTTGAAGTGCTGGCTTTAGCACAAATAAAGGTAGGATAACTGTAAACATACACTGTCTTATATAAATAATGAGTACTACAGGCCCTGTCGAAATATATATCGGGCTTCCTGAAGAATATCTTCAGGAAGCGGCCGAACTTTTCTATGATTCGTTTCAGCAGAAGTTTAGCCAGATCATGGACAACAGGGAGCAAGGCATCTCTTTCCTGGAGAAACACCTCAATCTCAAGGGCACAATGGTAGCCTTTAACGGAAAGAAATTATTGGGCATTGCCGGTTTACAGTATGAAGGATGCCATTTCTTTACCACTTCTTTTTCTGATTTAACTCGCGAATTCGGCTGGCGACGAGGCATCCTGAAAGCGGTCAGGATGCGCATGCTTAATTCGCCTGACCATAAAGGTGAACTGTACTTGAAAGCCGTTATGGTCCAACCCTCAATGCAGGGCAGAGGAGTCGGCACACACCTGTTGACAGGTATTTCAGACTATGCATGGGCACACGATTTCAGCTCAATAAGGCTGGACGTCGTGGACACAAATCCTGACGCAAGACGTTTTTACGAACAACATGGCTTTGTTGCTGACAGAATACGAAGGTGCCCTCTACCTTTTCAGTTTTTGTGCAGGCCCATGGGATTCTCATCAGCTATTACAATGATCAAGAAAATTTCGTGACAACTCCATAAAGAGTCCTACGGCAGGAAAATATCTGTAAGTGAAATGTTCAGAAACGAGGACAACATTCCAGATGAAGCGAAAGTGCTGATTAGAACGTTGGAGAGATATAGCAGTTTTTAGTTCTAAATGTGAGCAGATGGGTAACATAATGCCACATCCACTCACACACTATATACGTCTACATTTCTTATTTTTCCATCACGTCAGTCGGATCAACTTTNGGNGGCATGATAGAAGGGATCACTTCACCTTTTTTCAATTCCGTAAGCTGGATCTGTGCCTGAGTCTTTGTAGCAAGGCCGAAGATCTTAATGAAGCCGAGTGCCGCATTGTGTTCGAAAGTATCCCCGGCATCATAAGTTGCCAGCGAGTGATCGTACAATGATAGAGGCGACTTTCTTCCGACAACAATACAGTTCCCCTTGAAAAGCTTAAGGCGAACCGTGCCAACAACGGATCGCTGGCTGCTTAGAATATAGGCTGCCAGATCCTGATGAAATGTTGAAAACCACAAGCCACTATAAACCATATCTGAATACTGTGTTGAAACCACCTCCTTGAATCGGTGAGTTTCTTTAGACATAACAATCTCTTCAAGCGCCCGGTGAGCTTTATAGAGAACTGTGGCAGCAGGAGATTCATAAATTTCTCTGGATTTTATACCAACGATACGATTCTCAAGATGGTCAATTCTTCCTATACCATTATCACCGGCTATAGTATTCAATTTGTCAATGAGGCTTATTCCATCAATATCCTGTCCATTCAAGGTTAATGGAATACCGTTTTCAAAACCTATTTCTATGTATGTCGCTTCATCAGGAGCATCATTCGCATTCTTTGTCATCTTATATATATCTTCAGGTGGCTCTTCCCATGGGTCTTCAAGTATTCCGCATTCAATGCTTCGTCCCCATATATTTTCGTCTATGCTGTATGGGTTTTTGGTACTTACGTCAATGGGAATATTATTTTCCCTTGCATAAACCATTGACTCATCTCTGGTCATGTTCCACTCTCGCAGTGGCGCAATTATCTGCAATGAAGGATCCAGCGTGTGTATAGCAACATCAAACCGAACCTGATCATTTCCTTTCCCTGTACAACCGTGAGCTACGGCACAAGCACCTTCCGCTGCGGCTACATCAACCAACAGCTTTGCTATCAATGGTCTGCCCAGTGCGGTCGCTAGAGGATATGTTCTCTCGTAAAGGGCTCCGGCTTGAAGCGCAGGAAAGAGAAAATAGTTAACGAAAACCTCTTTTGCATCAATAATCATCGATTTGATTGCACCGGTCTGTACTGCTTTTTTCACTACCGGTTTCAACTCCTTATCCGTACCCAGGTCAATGGTCAGCGCTATTACGTCCATGTCGTACTTATCCTGTATCCACTTTATGGCAACAGAGGTATCAAGTCCGCCCGAATACGCCAAGACAACTTTTTTTCTATCAGTTCCCATTATTCCTCCCTTGTTGTTATTTGAATGTCAATTACTTCGTTTATTTTGTATACGCTTTAAAAAAAAATCCCTGTATCTATTACTTCTGTCAGGCGAAGAGCCTGCCGCCTTTAGCCTGATCATTGTCGGTATAGTCCTGGCAAGTGTACTGGTCGCCCATATGCTGAANACAAATCNAACTATTGGGTTAATAGATTTGCTTAACAGGAAGTTGTACATGAAATACGCTGCTAACAGTCCAAAGAAAACGGTTGCAATATACAGACATATTTTGCTTCCGTAACGAACACCGTAGCCTAATCCAATTATCACACAGCCTATGATAATACTTTTTAACCCATATCCCCTTGTTGAGAGAGTCGCGATTCCTGCAATTGCAGCAATGCTAAGACTTGTATAAAGAATTCCAAGAAAAATCGTTAGATTTGCTGTCAATCCAACCCTTTTTTCAGGAGTGAGCTTGTCTTTAGAAACCATTAAATCCGTCTTTTAGCCTTCTTGTTTACGTCAACACTCTTATAAAAAACTACAAAGTAACATGTTACCATCGCTATGAACATGAGTCAAAGATAAATAATATGACGAGAAGAAGAGTAAAGCAGAAGTCCAATACGGAAGGCAGCAAGGTAAATTTTCATGATACCTGACGCAATATACAAGGATATGGTATAGGATCTGAAACTACAGAAAGACTAAGCAATGGATATGTATTGCACACCTTAAAAAGCAGATGATTCTACAACAATATCCTTTACCTACAGCTATTCAGGATTAAACAGGTCATTTATTTGTCTTACTAATTCTAATAATTTAAAAGGTTTTATGACGATGAAATCAGGCTCAAACTCCCCCTCTTCAAATGTGAGTTTTTCGTCCCATCCTGTAACCAGTCCAATCTTTGGCTTCTTATCTAACCCATTCAATGCTTTTATTACATCATATCCAGTGATCTCCGGCATGGCAAGGTCACATAAAACTAGATCGAAGTCCTCTTTACCTGCCAGTTCTAAAGCCTCCGCACCGCTATTAACAGTTTTAACGGCATGGCCTTCTCTTGAAAGAAGTGCATCCAAATTCACACATATAGCCTCCTCGTCGTCTACAACCAGAATGTGAAGTTTCTTAGTCTTTCTCTCCCGTACTGGCTCAGTTGATACTTCTCTTTTAATCGCTTCTTTGCGTATTGGAAAGCTTATGTTAAATGTAGTACCCTTTCCCTCCTCGCTTTCCACCTCTATTCTGCCGAAATGGTTCTTTATTACACTATATGAAACACTCATTCCCAATCCGGTTCCATGTGGTCTCCGTGTTGTGAAGAACGGTTCAAATATTTTCCCCTTCACTTCCTCAGACATGCCCTTGCCAGTGTCAGATACACTTACAAAAATGGTATTTTTATCACTCTTCGTACTAAATGATATACTTCCACCATCAGGCATGGCATCCATAGCATTGTTTATCATGTTTATAAATACCTCTCTTAATTCTGTAGGATTACAAAACACTTCCGGTACTTCCTCCATATCGTCTGTGATCATGTAATAGCTTATTCCTTTAGACTGTGCCATGTTCTTCCATCTGGGCATTGTGAAATCAATCGCCTCTCTTATCAGGTACTTTATATCAAAGAAAATGTAATCAGAGGTGTTTTCTCCTGTGTTAGCAAAGGCAAGCATCCTCTTCGCTATTTCCGCTCCATCTTCACCTGCCTTAACAATAGCATTCAACCCCTTCTTTAATTCNCTGTCGTCTTTAAAACCTCCCTCAAGAACCTCCGCACTGCCTATCATGACTGCAAGGATATTATTAAACTCATGAGCAACACCGGCAGTTATTGTTCCCAGTGATTTTAGTTTCTCTGTTTGGGCGAGAGCATCTCCCATTTTCTTTATCTCTGCCTCTGCCTGTTTTCTTTTGATGAAGAGCCCAATCTGGCCACCGACAGACAGCAACATATTGAGCAATTCTTTATCCGGAGACCTTATCTCACGGCTATAGAAGCAGACTGCACCAAACATCTCGTCTGCATTGAAAATCGGAAAACCGAAGGCTCCATGCAAACCATCATCATCGGCCTCTGACGCTCTTGAAAATTTTGTATCGAGGACAACATCTGCAATCCAGGCAGGTTGTTCGCTCTCAAAAATCCGCCCGGGTAAACCAATGCCTTTAGCAAAGGAAATTTGTTTTGAGACTTTTTTAAATTCAGATACTTCGATGGATGGAATATGCCAGATATCCGAACACCGCAACACTCCCTCCTGTTGATTAAATTCCCAGATTTCACCAAGATCCCACTCAAGTGCCATACATATGGATTGCAGAATCCTGGATGAAGCGTCTTTAACTGTATCAGATTCTGCCAATACTTTTGTTACGTAGTACTGAACACTAAGGCGCCTTTCCGCTTGTTTGCGCACCGTGATGTCGTTCGTAAGTTCATCAGCCATAAAGTTAAAATTATTGGCAAGGACACCAATCTCATCATTGTGCTCAATATCAGCCCTCTGAGACAAATCACCTTTGGCTATTTTTTGTGTAATCCCGGTCAATTTTTGTATAGGTAATAAAACCCTACTTCTAGACCATCTGGTAAACCAAACAAAAACAAAAACTGCAAAACTAAAAATAATGTAACTAATCAGCATATTTCTTTTTGCAGTAGATTCCATTTCTAACATGATATCATTTGCCTCTTCTCCGGCAATATTTGAGATAGCCAGGCCAGTATCGATTGCCGTTGTTGCTGCGTCAAACCAGTCTGAAGCACTTACCGGATAATCCACACCTCTGGCGCGTTTGATAATAACCCAGAAACCACCAGCTCCAGAATTAAGGAAAAACGGTCTATAAATAATCACTGATCCAGAAACTAAATACACACTCCCTTCTCTACCGGAAAGAATCAGTTCTGCAACCTCAGGATAGTCTTGTTTTATGTTATGTTGTGATCTGTTGAGTAAATCCATCATTCCCCACTCTTTAGTTTTGTCTGTATGGTGGAGATAAAATCCATCTTGATTAACCAAAATATAGTCTGCTCCATCTTCGTTCACTGTAATACTATGCAAAAAGGACTGATTATCTGTGAGTAAGTTGAGAATGATAATCCCTGCCTGTTCCCCATCTACAAAAACTGGTGTTGAATAACGCATAACAGGCGCAAAAGGAAGTTCAATCTGTCCATGTTCCACGTTAAGGTCGAGCGGAGAAGCATATATACTCCCTTGCAGTAGATTTATGGATTCCTTAAAATAATATCTTTCACTTTTATCCTGCAATTTCGTACCACGTATTATTTTAGTGACATTACCATCAAAATCAACACGCACACGTTCAAATCCGGAATTGTCTATATAACGAATCTGTTTATAAACTCTTTTCACTTGAGAAAAGTTTTCAAATAAATTTTCCACTGTACTCAACTGTTCAGGCAAACTAATGCTTTCCTCTGCACTCAAACTCAAAGACTTTGCTAATGCCATTACACTCTTATTTTTACTTATATTTAACAAATCAGTTTTTATTCCATTTAAATAATTTTGAAAAATTACATTTCTATGTACTATATTCTCTTTTACTCTACTTATCTTTTCTTCCAACATCTTACTAGACAAGAAAACTTCTTCCTTTAAAAGCTGATATGATTGCAGGAACTCTTTCTCAAATGTCTCTATAGCCTGCGTCATCTGAATAGAAGTGGATTGTGATTCCTTTAAGATCAGTATCTGGTCAAGGGATTGGTCCACTATGGTACGATAGCGCTTGATACTATTGATAGTTTTGAGAGATAAGGGAGAACCAGATTCAATGGCATTACTTATGAGGGCACGCTCCAACCCTGCATATTCGCATAATATTGCAATATTTGGACGCATGACATTATTCAAATAGAGTATTTTTTCTCCCGTTTTATAAGGTGCAAATGTAGTATTGCGCAAATTAAATTCATTTCGAATATTAAGGGTAGCAATATCCAGCCATTCATCTTTGGAAATGTCGTTACTTCCGATTCTCTGGCGTGCGGATACGAGAAGCCCATACCCTTTTTTCCATTTGCTTAATACTCCTTCAAATGGTTTGTTACTTCTTATACTTAAAAGCGTCTCTATCTCTTTTTCTATTTGTAAAACTCCGGAATCTCCTTTCTCTGCCATTGCAAGGAATTTTGGGAAGAAGGGAGATGTATCACCTTTACCGCTTCCGATTATCGTAGCACCATAACCACGTTCAATGGCCTGCCACCCCGCTGCGGCATTCAGAAATCCGGAAATTCTATTTAGTATTACGTATTCCTCTGTCTGCTTCTTCGCGTCGAATGATCTTTTAATTGACATTCCTAACAATACAATCAATACGAGTAGTAACAGTGCAGACACAAGTCTGGTTTGAAACCTTAAAGTATTAAATTTTGTAATCTTCATAATATTTAATCTTCAGTACATTTGCACGTGGCTCTATCTCCAGCCACGCAGAACAGAGACATATCAGTACAACACATGCAGACAACGATACTGTGTGGCGAAGTAATATATCTTTGACACTTTTTGAGCTTTTACCTGTTTACGTTGTTTTAAGTGTTTCTGAATGCTGTTTCGAGTGTATTCGGTTATGGAAGAGGAAATCTTGCAGTATGTTACGTATCTACCATTTCGGGCGAAGCAATGATAGAAGAGGGGTTTTACCGTACATAAAGTTTTAATAACTCTTGTACCAACTATGAGTATTTTTTCTATTACCATAATGATACCCTTACACCCAATGATATAGGACATCTACTTACCGCATTATGGTAGTAACGTTATATATTGAAGTCAAGAGTAAAAGGGGTGGTATCTATGCCCTCATAAGCTTCTCTTTTATTGAACACTTTACGTATTTCAATAGTTCTTCAATATCAGGAGGCTTGCTAAGGCAAGCAGTTACAAGAGGCTTCATAGATTGAAGCAGCTTTTCAGAAAGCGGAAAATCTGATATCAGTATGATTGATATTTCTTTTGAATTATCCGGAAGTCCTTTGATGATTTCTACTGTACTGACTCCAACCGTATTAATATCGGCAATCAATAGATCGAACTTTATACATTTCAGTATTTCAATAACCGTATCTATATCTGGGACATAGTTACACTCATATCCTTCAAGACGTAATAAATCGACTATTGGTAATAATAAAGCATCTGCATCATCGGCAACCAGTATTTGGCCCGTATTTGACATTTATAAAATCCTTTTGTAGAAAATTAAATTTAAAATATTTTAAATTGAGAAATATTGTTTCCTGACAGATCCAGAACTAAATCCATAAACAATACTGAATCAAGCTCAGCACAGGACTCTGGATGGCAACCGCAACACAGCACTCAGTTATTAGAAACGTGGCTTGTTTTTGGTATTGTAAAACAGAATCTTGAACCTCTACCGTCCTCAACCGGGCTTTCAATCCAGAGTTTGCCGGAATGTAATTCAACAATTTTCTTAACTATAGCCAGTCCGACACCTGTGCCTTCTGTCTCTATATCCCTGAGCCGCCTGAAAATTTTGAAAATCTGTTCCTGATACTCTTTTCTGATACCAATACCCGTATCCTCTACAAAAAATTTGTAAGCATCCGTATCAGCCTGACACCCAATCTTAACACTCCTTAATTCATCATCTCTCTCCTCAGCTGATCGATCATGAGAAGTTTCAGTTTGTTCACTGGTACCCATGAACTTGATTGCATTAGTAACCAGGTTTGAAAACAGATCCTTCAGCCTCCTCTCATCACAATAAACAGTAGGCAGATTATGATCAATTGTAACTTTTATCCTATTTGTTTTAATCCTTGTTTCTAATGAGTTNACTACNTCTTTAACAATTGCCCCACTATCGTTATCACCAAATTTGTAAACTATCCTTCCAANTTTCAATACTTCCATAATTTCTTTTATTTTGTTAGACATTGTTTGCACATTTATCTTGATCCTGTCAGTAAANAGTTTTCCTTTGTCATCATAAACATCTTTATACGTCCTGTACAACCTGGATGTATAGCCATCGATTGCAAATAGTGGTTCTTTTAAATCGTGAGAAATTATATAAACAAATTCTTCCAGTTCCCTGTTTATCGTTTCCAACATATTGGCTTTTTCAGCCAGCTGTTTTTCTGCCCCTTTTTGAAAGGTTATATCCCTGATGATCATTGTAAATGCATGTCGACCTTTTTCAATTTTCTGGGATGATAAAGACATTTCCAGCTGAATTATTTTTCCAGCTTTTGTCTTTCCTGAAATTTCTAATATCTCACTAATTTTTATGAGCTTACTCATCTGCAAAAATCCATCTAGAACACCTGCTGAAATAATTTCCTTAACTGATAGTCCTATAATTTCACTTTTCTTATACCCGAAGACCTTTTCTGCTGACTGATTCCAGATATTGATGATTCCCTCTTCATCAACGCAGACAATGGCATCATGTGCTGTCTCTAACAGATTTTCTGTATACTCGATCCCCATTTCTATCTCTTTTAATACCTTTTTTCTTTCAGTTATCTCTTTTGCCAGCCGCACCACTCCATTAAGTTTTCCTTCTTCATCCAGAATCGGATATGCAGAGACAAGAAAGGCTCCTCCAATGTCTGAACCTTCTAC
>JGI26251J51716_1000597_pt1 | contig 11114 bp, 7 predicted proteins | sample SaaInlV_200m_DNA_FD_51716 | JGI IMG/M metagenome (IMG submission 51716) | reverse complement strand
TTGAGCGAGCCGGGACGTGTCAGCACAAAAACGGAATGCCCTGCTTCCTGAAGCAGTTTCGCGATGGTGCAGGCATAGGCAGCCTCCGCGTTCCACCAGTGGACGTTGCTGCCGATGAGAATCTTCATTAAAAATTTGCGTTTCCGGGAACACGCGGAAAGGGGATAACGTCACGAATATTTTTCATGCCTGACACAAACTGCACCAGCCGCTCAAATCCCAAGCCAAATCCGGAGTGCGGAACCGAACCGAAGCGTCGTAAATCAAGATACCAATCGTAGGTTTCACCCAGAAGTCCATGTTCTTTCATTTTTCTTGAAAGCGTTTCCAGAGAATCTTCACGTTGCGAACCACCAACGATTTCTCCGAGTCGCGGGAAAAGCACATCCATCGCCGCGACTGTCTTTCCATCAGCATTTTGTTTCATGTAAAATGCTTTAATTTCCGCAGGATAGTCAATCAAGTTCAACGGTTTTTTAACATGTTTTTCTGTTAAAAAACGCTCATGTTCGGACTGCAGATCAATCCCCCATTTTACCGGAAACTCAAATGATTCACCGGATTTCTGTAATATATCAATAGCTTCCGTGTAAGTTAGAGTTTCAAATTGAGTTTGGTGAATATGATGCAAAGTTTCGAGCAACTTTGGTTCATACATTTTTTGCAAAAATTCGAGCTCTTCCTCGTGTCGTTCCAGACAGACACCAATCACATATTTCAGAAATTCCTCAGTCAACACGAGCATCCCCTGCAAATCTGTAAAAGCCATTTCCGGTTCAATCATCCAGAATTCAGCGAGGTGACGTGACGTGTTGGAATTTTCTGCACGGAAAGTTGGACCAAAAGTATAAACATCGGTGAAGGCCAGCGCAAAGACTTCTGCACCTAATTGCCCGGAAACTGTCAGACTTACATCTGTGCCAAAAAAATCTTTGCTGTAATCAACTTTTCCTTCTGGATTCCGCGGTAAATTTTCCAGATCAAGTGCTGTGACATGAAACATTTCACCTGCACCTTCCGCATCATTTGCAGTGATAATCGGCGTTTGTACATAGAGAAAATCACGTTCTTGAAAAAAACTGTGGATCGCCCATGAAAGTGTGTTTCGTAACCGAAAGACTGCACCGAGAGTGTTTGTACGCGGACGCAAATGGGCAATCTCACGGAGAAATTCGAGGGTGTGTCCCTTCTTTTGAAGTGGATATAAATCTCCTGAAGAAGCACCAATAACCCTGACTTCTTCCGCGTGAATTTCAAACGCCTGTCCTTTGGCAGGAGACTCAACCACCTTGCCGATTATGCTGACTGACGTACCTGTGGTCAGTTTAGAAATTTCTTCATAGTTTTCAAGTACTTCATCCGCCACTGCTTGAATCCCGTTTTGGTTCGAACCATCATAAAGCTGGATAAAAGAAATACCTTTTGAACCCCTGCGGGTGCGTACCCATCCATTGAGAGTTACACTTTGATTCAGTAGCTTTTCATTGATTGAGGAAATGCGGAGGCGTGATGTCATTTTCTGTGATACAGTTGTGTGGTGTACGGAAGAAGTTTGAGATCTGCAGAAGCAGGGAATTTCNGTCTTTTCTTATTGNCCGCGTAATTGTTTAGCGACTTCAATTTCAGAATTTTCAACTAGTTCAGAAAGTTCATCCACNGAAATCACCATGCTTTTACGGTCAGGCATGATGGCATAAAGATATTTCATAAATTCAGGTACCATTGCCAGATATTTTTGGTTGCGTTCTAGTTTTATCTGACGCACTAAAAATTGTTCCAACTGCTCCTGCGACATGTTTCGCATTACATTTAAAAATGCAGTCGAACATTCTTCTAATTCTTTACTAATATCAGTAGGATAAAAATATTGAAATTGNTTTCTTGAAGCTGCTATTCGCACAAAAACGAGCATCACCAGACAAACTACTATTCCGTCTATCCAGTGAACTCCCCAAACTCCCATGAAGCCAAGTAAAAAATAGATAGCGCCGCTGATTGAGCCAAGCAACTGAAGTGTCATCCTTATTTTTTCAACNGCAAGATACTTGAAGTTGAAACGTTTTTCCTGAACAAAGAGGGCCATCCCNTCTGTAAACTGCGGAGAAACCATCACAATTTCTTCTGCGGAAGCAAGTTGGTTCTCCAACTCCATTTCCAGTTTCTTCCTTTTTTCNAGCGCACGTTCNTTGATTACTTCCTGCATTACATGACGNCGTGTCCCNCGCAGTTTTTCACATAAAACCTCGATATGCTCATTCGGATTTGCTTCTTCTCCTGTCATCGGATCTGATTTAAACATGCTCCGATCAGCAAGATAATCGATCATTTCGTCATACAACTTCTGCATGTCGGTCGGTATCNTGCTGCTGCCTGTTTCTTCTTCTTCTGCCTGAGATCTTGCCTCCAGCTCCATTTCCTTGTGGACTAAAATAGCANATATTTCTGCAGCACCTGCTTCACTGGCAGGATTTAGTTCAATCATGCGGATNAAAGTATTTGCGATAATTGAAGTATAGGTNGAATATCTTTTTTCCTTATAATCAANATCAGGTTTTTGCAGGCTGTAATAACCATCGAGAATTGCCACAATCATCATNCGCAGCAAAGTGTCATAATCCTGATTATTAACACTCTGAGTAACAAGTCCGTTCCAACTCAAAGCCGCAAATTTATCGCCGCTTGCACCTGATTCCAGCCACATCTCGGTAGCATCAACAAAATAGGATACTTTCTCAGGAGTACCTGCATTCTCCCAAATATAGGAAGAAGATTCAACAGCAGCGANTTCCGGATCCATTTGCTTCTGAAAGAGCACCATCACGTCTCTGGCGATCTGTCCGGCAAAATTCTCCGAGATCTCTCCTCCTGCTGCTCCCTGTGTTTCTGCTGCCATAATCAGTTTACTTGCAATTTATCTTCAGTCTTGAGCGACCGTACGCCAGTCTCGGCGCTGAAGAATTTCTTCCTGTAACANATTCCGAAAAGCANCAAANTCTAATGTTTGGCGTTCTTTAGTTCCGTAACGTTGCCAGGTCACAGTTTGGTCGGCTTGCTCGTTTTCTCCTACAATCAACAGATTCGGAGTTTTTGAAATCGCTGCAGACCTGATTTTTTTACCGAAAGAATCATGAGAATCATCAATTTCAGTCCTCACAAGAGAGCCAAACAAACTTTCATTCAAACTATTTGCATATTCATTAAATGCGGATGCTACCGGAATTACACGCACCTGCACAGGAGCCAGCCATGTTGGGAAAGCACCGCCGTAATGTTCAATCAAGAACGCGACAAACCGTTCATGCGTTCCCAGCGGAGCACGATGAATTATGATTGGTGTGTGCTCTTCATTGTCACTGGCGATATAAGTCAAACCGAAGCGCTTANCCATCACTAAATCGAGTTGATTAGTNGACGCGGTTTCTTCGCGTCCAACCACATTTGTAACTTGAAAATCAATTTTCGGCCCGTAAAAAGCAGCTTCCCCACGGACTGCCTCATAGGGAATTTCCACTTCATCCATAGCTTCTGTTACCAGCTTTTCCGCTTTTTGCCAGAGTTCAGGTTCATCAACAAACTTGCCTGCGTTTTCTTCCGCAAGTGAGAGTCGCATCCAGAAGTCACTTAAACCAAAGAGTTTATAGTATTGTGTGTGGAGATTCATGACTTTGATAAATTCTGCTTTTGCCTGTTCAGTTGTGCAGTAAATATGTGCATCATTCATGGTCATGCTGCGTACCCTCAGTAAGCCGGCCAGTTCACCTGACTGCTCATAGCGGTAACAAGTTCCGTATTCTGCCAAACGCAAAGGCAAATCGCGATAACTACGCGGCTCTGCCTTATAAATCATGTGATGGTGCGGACAGTTCATTGGCTTGAGAAACAAACGTTCACCGTCCATTTCCATCGGCGGAAACATACTGTCCTCATAATAAGGAAGATGTCCTGATGTTTGAAATAATTCTTCCCTCGTTATATGCGGTGTTGAAACCCTTTTGTAACCTCCGAGAAATTCAGTTTCCTTGGCCAATTTTTCCAACTCGTCACGAATCACAGTACCGTTCGGCAACCACAATGGCAAACCTTTGCCGACTTCTTCACTGATGGAAAAATAATGATGTTTTGTATTAAGTTTGCGGTGATCTCTCTCCATCGCCAGACGTCGCTTTTCCTGATATATTTTGAGCTCGTCGCCTGTCTCAAAAGCCAGTCCATAAACCCTCTGCATCATGTTGTTCTTCTCAGAACCTTTCCAATAGGCACCTGCAAGAGTATCGAGAGCAAAGCAATTTTTCGGAATGTCGCGTGTTGTTTCAACATGTGGACCTTCGCACAAGTCCCAGAAAGGACCGTTGCGATAGAGACTGAGAGTTTCATTGTTTGCAGCAAGATCTTCGGCCTGTTCAATTTTGTAAGACTGATTATCTTTGTTGAGAAGCTGCACCATCTGCGTCTGTTCAAGTTCTTCATGCTCAAAAACCTGTCCGGTTTTAATTATGTGACGCATACGCTTTTCCAGCTTCGGCAAGTCTTCCGGACTCAAAGGTTCAGTTAAATCAAAATCGTAATAAAATCCGGAATCAATCGGCGGTCCAAAACCTAGTTTTGCATCAGGTCGAATTTCCAGCACCGCTTGTGCCAGAACATGGGCTAAGGAATGCCGNATTTTGTAAAGATTGGANTTTGTGTCTGATTTTTTCATTCTTTTATATCAAGCTGTAAGACTGTACTTATTTTATAAACGGATTTAAAAAGTAGTTGAGTTTCAGGCTGCAGGTGGAGTATCAGTCGAATTTGACCAGGAGATATCCGGCACAATAAGTTCTTGTTCTTGAACAAAATCAGGATGCTTTTCCAAGGCAAACACCAGCGCAGCTTTAACATTTTTGAGTGGAATAATGTTCAAATCATTTTTAATTTCATCCGGAATTTCGACTAAGTCTTTTTCATTTTCCTCAGGAATCAGAACAGTTTCAATCAACCCTCTTTTTGCAGCAAGGAGTTTTTCTTTCAAACCACCAATTTCCGTAACATGTCCACGTAATGTTATTTCACCTGTCATCGCTACACTATTCTTGACGGGGATTTTGGTAAAACTGCTGATAATTGCCATCATCAAAGGTAGACCTGCAGAAGGACCATCTTTCGGAGTTGCGCCTTCAGGCAGATGAACATGTAAATCTGTTTTAGCAAAAATGTCCGTATCAATACCTAAATAATCTGCATTGCTGCGAACATAAGAAAAAGCCGCTCTAGCGGATTCCTGCATCACATCTCCCAGTTTACCTGTCAAAACCACTTTTCCGGAACCATGCATTAAGACCACTTCAATGAGCAGCATTTCTCCGCCCATTGACGTCACGCCCAATCCCATTGAAACACCAATCTGATTTTCTTCCTCGCGTTGATCGTGTTCAAATTGTGGTACTCCGAGCANCTCATGCACCAGTTTCGGCGTTACTATCGTGGCTTTCTTATCTTTTGNACGCACCAGACGTGTTACAATTTTCCTACATACTTTACCAATTTCACGTTCCAGATTTCGTACTCCTGCCTCCCTTGTATAACCTTGAGTAATTTCCTCAATTGCGGATTTGCGGAAACGCAGCTGCTTCTCATCCAAACCGTGAAATTTTCGCTGCCGCGGAGTCAGAAACTGCGTGGCGATATGCTGTTTTTCCAACTCTGTGTAACCTGACAAATGAATCACTTCCATCCGGTCCAGTAACGGTCCGGTAATGTTTTGAATGGTATTTGCGGTGCAGATAAATAAAACATCCGCTAAACTGTATTCAACGTCCAGATAGTGATCGATGAAAGTACTGTTCTGCTCAGGATCAAGCACCTCAAGCATAGCCGCGGAAGGATCACTGATATTGCTTTGATACAACTTGTCAATCTCGTCAATCAACAAAACGGGATTATTACTCTTGGCTTTTTTAATGGACTGAATAATTTTACCAGGCATGGCGCCAATGTAAGTACGGCGATGACCGCGGATTTCTGCTTCATCTCTAACACCGCCTAAACTGATGCGTACAAAATTACGCCCCAAAGCACGGGCTACTGATTTGGCGAGCGATGTTTTTCCAACTCCTGGAGGTCCTGTCAGACAGAGAATAGGACCTTTCAATTTACCTTTGAGTGATGCCACTGCTAAATATTCAACGATTCGTTCTTTAACTTTTTCCAGACCATAATGATCTTCATCGAGAATCTTCTCTGCCTGAACAAGATCAAAATTATCTTCTGTCCTGACCTTCCAAGGCATGGAAGTCAGCCACTCCAGATAGTTACGCACCACATTCGCTTCCGAAGACATCGGTGACATCATCCGCAATTTTTTCAACTCTTTTTTTGCTTCAATTTCCACTTCTTCCGGCATTTCCGCTTTTTTAATTTGTTCACTAATCTCATCCAGTTCCGCTTTTGGATCATCCATCTGACCCAGTTCTTTTTGGATGTTGCGTAACTGATCCTGCAGAAAATCCTCTTTCTTGTTATCACTGAACTGATCGGTCGCATCTTTTTTCAACTTGTCTTCAAGTTGTACAATTTTCATCTCATCTTTCAAAACATCAAGCACCTGTTGCAGACGAGTTTCCGGATTTAAAGTTTCCAGCAGTTTTTGTTTTTGTTCACGCGGTAATTCCATCAGAGAAACTACCCTGTCACTTACGAGCATTGCATCTGCTGCATCAAGTGATGCCAAAGCGTCTTTACTCAACTTTATTTTGCCTTGTTTAACGTGATTTTTAAATAACTCACGCACTGCTTCCGCCAATTCCTTCAATTTCTGCTGATCAATATCGAAAGCACTTTCGTCGACAGGTTGAACTTGTACCAAATACTCTTTTTCAGCTAACTTTGTGGCCAGTAACTTCCCTCTTCTGCTTCCTTCAAAGAGAGCTTTTACAGTACCATTTGGCAGTCGCATTACCTGCAGCACACGTCCAAGTACTCCAATTTCGAACAAATCTTTTTCCTGAGGATTTTCAACTGCAGATTCACGTTGAGTTACCACAAAAATCCCGCGGTCTCCTGCTAGTGCACGGTCCAGTGCATCCATCGATGCTTGACGGCCCACAAAAAATGGAACAGTTGCTCCGGGAAAAACTATCTCTTCCCGCATTGGCAGTAAGGGAACTATGACGGGTTTAAGTTGTTGAGGCATTTTATTATTTTTTGTTTTCAGGGTTCAGTTACGAGTTTTCAGGATTTATATTCTCGAATCACATAGTTCATTCGGAATATCCTGCCTTACGGGAAATATCGATAAATCTCTTTTCGATGTAATATTCTAGTTAAGATGACACCATCACTGCTGAGTTCAAATCCTTTTCAAAACTGGATTCATATTTAACATTCATCTTTCACTTTCCAACAAGCTGAATATTTTTTCTTCTTCCACAAAATCATTTTTTCTGCCTTCAATAATTGCATTTGCGAGTCCGACATCTTTGAGTGCATCTAAAAACATCCCATAAAACACTTCTTTTTTTTGCTGGATCATTTCACTCAAAACCTCAGTAATCATGATTTTCATTTTGTCATCGCTAATTGTTAATTCCATTATTTCTCTCAGGTTTTGTCAATACTGATTTTAGGTTTATGTTCGATATTTATACTTCGGACTTTGCTTCCGGAATTGAGGTTTCCACTATTTGTTGTTCTTCGCTCTTGGCTTTCCGTTTTTCCGGATTTGGAAAAGAGAGAGTCAAATAGAAAAACCATATTTCGGCCAGAGCAAGCAGTAGCAGGAAGATGAAAAAATTATTTACATAAAGTGCACCTGCAACAGTTGCTCCAAAGAAATGACCTATAAATTGCGCGAAATTATAAACTCCCATCGCAGTACCTTTAGTTTCTGCGGTCGTACTACGTGTAACGAGAGAAGGGAAAATAGGTTCAAAAACGTTGAAACCCATAAAAAAGAAAAAGAGTGCAACCACAAACCACAAGAGCCGGTCCTGCTCCTGTCCAATTCCCATCGAAATTAATGAGATAAACAAGAGCACAATTCCAAACAGCATGACTTCCCGGAAACGGTTACGAACTTCCGCGAAGATTGCAGCTAAAATCATGGCAACTGCACCTGCCAGCATCATCGGCAAGTATATTTTCCACATTTCTGCACGTTCATATCCGTGCTCAACTAAAATCATTGGAATCAGGAAAAAAGTGGATGAAAGTCCTGCACCACAAACAAAACCACCCCAACTGATTGTCCTCAGTGTTGGTACATTCCAGACAATTTTTGCCATGTTCCAAAATGAAGTTTTCTGAGGAAGAATTGGGTTTGCCGCCGGATTCGGAACAGTTGTCATGACTAAAACTAAACTGGCAACAGACAACAACGCGATCATCAAAAACATTCCATGTAATCCCAGCCACTCGCCAAAAAAAGGAGCAGCCCCAAAAGCAAAGGCAAAGGCGATTCCGATACTTGCACCTAGAGCAGCGTTTGCCCTTGTGCGTACTTCCGGGCGTGTTAAATCTGCGATTAAAGCAAAGACGGTTGAACTTATCGCTCCTGTGCCTTGAAGAAAACGTGCTACTATCATCCATTGAATTGAATCAGCAAATGCTGCCATAACATTGCCTGCAATAAACAAAGTCAAACCAAACACAATCACCTTTTTCCGCCCTACTTTGTCACTCCACATTCCGAACGGTAACTGCAGTAATCCCTGAGTTAAACCATATGCGCCAAAAGCTACTCCGATCAAAAATGGTGTGGCTCCTGCTAAATCCATGGCCAACACACTGAAAACAGGCAAAAGCAGGAAAATGCTGAACATCCGAAAAAAGAGGATCCCGCTCAGACTGTAAATGCTCTTTTTTTCCGAAATTGTAAATATTGGAGTTTTTGTAGATTCACCCATTCAAACCGTTGATTTAATGTTCCTGTTCGTACCTCCTTTATTCAAGGTCATACAAAATTTAAATATTTAAATTATGACAACCTCCTGCTTGAAACTCAAGCTTTAGCGCAAGTATACAAATGGATTTTTAATTTCCGGATCGCTGATTCATCTGCGGGCTGTAAATAAGACTTTCTACAAGTGCAACTTGCTGAATCGTTTTTTTACAAAATTAAGAATTGAAACTTGATTAAAATCTTAACTTAACCTAAATTTCAAGGAGTTTATTTTTTTTAACGACGATCAAAGTTAGCTCGGCAGAAGATAATTTTAAGCAAAAAGCAGTTAAGTTTCAGTTCTTCAAATTGGTGACACAGCCTCAGGTGTTGCTCCCCCTAGATAACAATAAAATTCCTGACTGCTCAACCTGTGAATGGGCTGCCGGATCTTCTTGAACAAGACAAATGACTGACGAAAATTCCTCCAGCGTCATTGTAAATATGCATGGNCTNCTNGGTGAGCAGGAAGTCGTTCAAATGGAATTTGAAGCAGAACTTCTTGTAGAGGAAGAGCAGTTTGTCCTTGATAATGTGGCTTATGAAATTGTCCGTATCATCAATGAGGATGTCGAATATCCTGTGGTATATGTCGTTATTCTCGATATTTTAAGCCAGACTTGATCTCTGACCCTTGCTTCGGTTTCCCCTATAACATGCCTGCATCACTTCAAAAAATCCTCCATAAAATAAAATCAGACACTACCGTTGTAGATTTACAAGGACTTTCCGGTTCAAGTAAAGCTCTCGTACTTTCCATGCTAAGCTCTCAAATGGCTTCAGCAGAAGAGACAACGATTCCGCTGGTAGTAGTTTGTGAATCATTTGACGTCGCAGAAGTTTTGCTGAATGATCTTTACTATTATTCAGGCAGAGAGGGAGTGTATTTTTTCCCTTTTTGGGATGTGCTGCCTTATGACAATTTTTCACCGCACAAAGGTCTGGTCNCTCAGCGTTTTCAGACACTTGATGCGCTGCTCAAGTCTAAGGTACGGATTCTCGTTACAACTCCAAACGGCTTGATGCAGCGTTTCCTGCCACGTGATATTTTCCAAAAAAACACAATTTCGCTCAGCACGGAATATGTCGGTAGTCCGGAACTGATCCGNCAACAATTACTNTCTTGCGGATATAATCAGGTTGATGTCGTTGAAGATCAGGGCGAATTCAGTACTCATGGGGTAATTCTGGACGTTTTTCCGCTCAATCGAGAAAAACCTGTGCGGATGGAATTCACTGAAAAGAAGGAACTTTTATACCTCAAACCATTCGATATTCAGACTCAGCGTACCTCAGACACAGAGTTGCTTTCTCTCGAAATCCTGCCTGGCAATGAAATTCTCTTTAATCTGCAGACGATTAATTATGCCCGCCAAACTCTACCTTCATTCCGTAAAATTTGTACAACTGAAGTTTTAAAACGTTTAAATGAGAGTTTACGCAAAAGTGAAAGTTTTCCCGGAATTGAATCACTGTCACCACTTTTTTACCCTAAACTTGAAACACTTTTTGATTACTTTCCTGCAGAATATCTGCTCGTTGTTGATGAAGAAAATAATGTAAAGAAACGTGCGGAGCATTTTTATCAGGAAGTATTCATGGAATATGAACTCAGTTCACAGCAAAATAAACTGACTCTGTCTCCGGAATCATTATTCTTAACAAACAGAGAACTAGAAACACGAATACAAAAATCCGCACAATTGTTTTTAAATTCCAAAACTAAAAATGATGTTGCTGAACGTACAGTGCATCAGCTTCAGTTTGTCAATAATCATTCTCTACGGCAGGGATTTGAAAAATCAACAGCAACTTCTGCGGCAGGACACATGGTGCAGTTNCTTCAGAANTGGTATAAGTCTGGTGTGTCCATTTTGCTGAGTGCTAAAAATCAAACACATGCTGATCACTTTCAGCAACTGCTTGAAGATTTAGGTGTAGAAACTTTTGTCGCGGGTGAGCAACTGATTCCGCAAACTTGTCCGTGGCTGGAATGGTTGGAGAACAGTCCTGCTGATGACTCAAATAAATCTATTCCTATCATCAGTGGACAAGTTTCTGCGGGTTTTCGCAAACTTGACGCAGAGGGTAATACACATTTTATTTTGCTGACTGAAGAAGAAGTTTTTGGCGAAAAAACTCGAAGTCGACGTTTGCAACGCACACAGGTTCAACAGGTTGCGGGCAGTTTGGATGA
>JGI26251J51716_1000592_pt1 | contig 11173 bp, 8 predicted proteins | sample SaaInlV_200m_DNA_FD_51716 | JGI IMG/M metagenome (IMG submission 51716) | reverse complement strand
CTGTGCCATCAGCGGCAACTCGCTCTCCTGCTTTTACTTCCAAAATCCAGCCGGGTTCAACGTCTTCAAGCCGAACTGTAGTTTTTGTTTCGTTGTTTTCACTCCGGGTTCAACGTCTTCAAGCCGAACTGTAGTTTTTGTTTCGTTATTTTCGCTATCTTTGATAATTCTAGTTGCAGAAAATGGAAGCAGATTTTGAAAAAAACTACCGGCTTCAGAGATTCTACGGATGGAAAGTTTTTCCAGGTATTTTCCTACAGAAAGGAAAGTAATAAACATGGCNACTGCTTCAAAATAAGTATCGCCTGTTCTACTGACTGCAGCATATATGCTATAGGCATAAATCAGTAGACTGCTGAATGCAACCTGAAAATCCATTGTCAGTGAATGTTGACGAATTGCCTGCCATGCGCCTTGAAGAAAAACAGTTCCGGAGTAAAACAAAACCGGTGTTGACAACACAAATCCTGCTAAATTGAATAAATCGCGGAAACGTTGCTCCATTCCGGAAAAATATCCTGCATATTGCGCAATTGCAATCCACATGATGTTCATTGAACAAAAGATCGCAACAACCAGNCGNTTATAACTTTCTGCTTCGTCTTTTTGTTGAGGTTGGTTGAGATCAACTAAGGCTTGAGGAAGACCTTCAAAACCTGATTCCTGTAATGACTCAAGGGCNGNTTTNAGCGAGGCTTGCTTTGGGTTCCAGACGAAACGGGCGCGGTGGTTGCTGTAATTGACTTCTGCTTCTACCACACCTGGAATTTTACGCAAAAGGGATTCACTGGTATGNACACAACCTGCGCAGCGTAGACCTTTGATCAGGAGCCGTGTTTCAAATAAACCATCTGCTCTTTCTGCAACATAACGTTCACGAAAAGCCGCTGACTCAAAGTCCGGCAAAAGAGTTTTTACGCCTTCCGCAATGTNCACACTTTCATTATTCATTGAATGTNTTTGTTGAATTGTGAATCATGGAAAAATCATTTTTCCAGNGAAGCTTTTCTGGCACGTGCGTTTACTCTTCTGGNCTGCGGAGATTTGAAATCTTTTGAANACGGTATAGTGAGATGTGACTTCCTGATTATGCTCAACTCTGCCAGTTTCACTTCTACATTTAAGATCCAAATTCCGGGTTGTGATAACTCAACCGGCTCTGCGTGATATTTACNGTTTCTGTAAACGAGCAAGCCTGCGTCAATATCATCCTGNGTAGTTGCTTCACGGGTTACAAGCAAATGCAGAGNAGCGTCCCTAACTGGCTCACCGCTGGAGTCCTGCAGTAAAAAAGAAAAACTATTTGCGCCGAGTTTTAACTGCTCCGGAAAATGTAGTTTTAAACCTTGCGCATCNAATTCNTCNGACATGANCTGCAGTTCGTTGATGTTTGCATCGACATAATGATAATCCTGCCGGAANTGATTATCCATTTCNACCGGATAATCCACTGNAGCAATTTTTACAGTCAAAATAATTAACGCTATAAAGATCAGGAAGACAATTGAAATGCCCCATGCCCAGCGGTTATCAGGTTTCTTTAAGCTGACCGTATCTTTTGCTTCATTCATTGTCATACAGTTTAAGGCTTCATCCGGACTTCTCCCGCAGCGGGAAACATGAAAAAAGATGAATGTTCGGAAAATATATTCTCCGGATCATCAGTCGCAAATGCTCTGATTATGAAGTCCAGTGAAGTATTACCTGCCGAATTATTGACCAGCAATTTTGAAGTGCTGATGATAAGAACTTTTCGCACACGTCCTCCTGCTTTAATTAAAAAAGGTCTGCGCGGTCTTTTGATTGTTAAACCGTTTAGATTTTTAGTTGCTATCGTGAACGTATGGGCTTTGTCATCTATATTTGTGAGCAGCAGCACATAGTGATTTTCAACGCTTTTCCCCTCATCTTTCAACTTATACAATTGAGTTGTGCGGTTTATGTTAAGCAATAGAGTTTCACGGTTACCACCGCTATAGAACAGGATAGCAGAAATTATGACAATTATTGTTGCATAATACCAGACTCTCGGGCGTAATAAGTTTAATTTGAAACCTGCTAACACTTTTTCGCTGGTCCAGCTGATCAGGTTCTTTTTTGCTAAACGCTGCATCACCGGCGCACATGCATCAGAACATTCGAGACAAGCAATACAGGCAAGTTGCAGTCCATCACGGATATCAATTTTCGCCGGACAAATACGTACACAGGCCAGACATCCTGTACAATCTCCGCTGCTGTCAACTACGCCCTTCTTATTGCGGTTGCTTCTTGAACCATCTGTGTTGTCACCTCTTGCTTTGTCATAGATGGCAACCGGTGTATCTTCGTCAAACAGTACAGTTTGGATACGTGCGTATGGACAGACATAGTGGCAAAAATTTTCTCCAAACCAACTGATATCAATGATCAGAAACAACGCCAGCAGGACCCAAAAAGCAAAGAGAAAGGTGTGTTCTTGAGGATGGTTCAGCAGCAGGAAAAAAAATTCCTGAGGTGCCACAAAAAACCAGAGGATGTTGGCGGAAGCAGCAAACATCAAAGGTGTTAAAAGTAGAATACCAAGCAGAAATTTAAAACGCTCCGGCCACTTTTGTAATTTGAGTGGACGTGTCTTAAGGTGAAATTTGCGTAGGCCAAGCAATTTTTCCTGAATAAAATCTCGATAGAGAGTACGGAACATGGTTTGTGGACAGCCCCAGCCACACCACATTCTACCACCTAAGGAAGTTGCCAGGAAGACAAAAACAAAGGCCAGAATCAAAATCAGCGGTATCAAATAGAGTTCCTGCATATCATAGGAAACACCAAAAAGATGAAACTCCAGATGCAGGAAAGAAAGTAAAAAAACTTGATTCCCGTTAATTTTAATAAATGGAAGAATTAACGCAAATACGGTGAAAAGCAAAAATGCGCGATGCCTAAGTTTGTAATATGGTGTTTTTGAAATCCAGGCACGCAAGCCTGATGCTTCAGTTTCGTGTCTTAATGAATTTGGGGGAACCATGAATTCGCTGATAAAAAGTGTCAGTAATTTTCCGTACTGTTTCCTGTTAAAAAACAGGCAAAAGAGACATGTTAGTTTTTTTCATCAGCAGGAATTTATGCTGATCAAGAGAAAGCAGGAAACTGTTAAGCAGAGGCAGGAGTAGAACCGAAAATAATCAGCGGTCAACCTGATAGTAGTTGGTAGCATTTTCCTGTTGAATCACTAAAGCCTTGTAACCAAGCCCTGCCACAATTCCTACTAAAGTAACCACCAGAATGAGAAATGCAAGCAATCCTTGTAATCCGTACATTGTATGCTCCAGAAAATGTAAAATTATTATTCGTTTAGTTCTGTACTGACAAAGGCCGCAACAGCGCGATACTGAATTTCACTGAGAGTTCCTTCTTCAGCAAAATTCGGCATGGTACCAATACTACCTTTCTTGCCTAATTGAAGTGTGCGGATCACATCCACATCAGTCGCATAAGTGGTAAGATCTTTGGAAAAATTAGGTATATTACCTGCCGCTCCTTTACCATTTCCTTCAGGTCCATGACAAGACTGACAAACTGCCACAAACACTTTTTGTCCTGCAGCAGGATCTCCATGTTTTGCTGTCCGTCCGGAAAGCTGCATCACGTATGCGGCAACATTATTTATATTTCCGTCCAGATTTTCTTTTCCAAACATCGCTTCGATGACAACTGTCTGCGGAGGCATTTCCGGAATCAGATAACCGAGTCCTTTTGAACCTTTCCGGATGACTCCGGAGATGTGTTTCTCAGTACCGTATTCCACCAAATTTGCTGCCATACCGTTTTGACCTTCACCTGTATAACCATGACAAGCGACGCATTTTGCGTTGAAAATTGATTCACCCATCGCAATCAGCGTGTTTTTATCCGCATTTTTCCACGTTTCGTCAAAGTTTTGTTTGTATGTAGAAACTTCCTCATCATACTGATCAGCCTGATTCCAACTCCAAATCGGATAACCGACAAAGATATACCAGAAGAAAAACAAGACAAGTCCGCACATTATCAGGTGCATTCCAACCGGAGTAGGGCTTAGTCCTTCCGCAATTCCATCGTAGGTATGTTCTCCAGCCGGAACCGCCGCAGAACTATCCCGCATGTGACGGAGCACATATTTTATGATAATCACCATGGCAACAATCAGGATGACAGAAACTACCAGAGTTATCTGTGTTGCCGTATCATTTATTAAGGCCCACATAAGTTCTTCAGTTGATGAATTCTAAGATTGTGATTAAAAAAAGCATCAGTTCGTCTTATTTCTTTATTTGCTGATACGCGGTTCAAGCGGCGTATCGGAGAAAATAATTTTCCCTCTTTTCTCAATACCAGCTCCGCGTTCTTTTGAACTGTACATGTACCAGAGGAAACCGTAGAGAGAGACAGCCATAAAAACCGTCATAATTACGAAGAGCCATTGTTGCCAAACCATCTTTGTTTCTTTACAAAAAATTAGCTTAAGTTATTTCATCCTGTTCAGATAAGCAATCATCGCCACAATATCCTTTACCTCACCTTTCGCAAGTGCATCTTTGATCGCCTGAGTTTTCATGTCCTTGACAATTTCTGCTGCCTCAACAAGTCCCATGGCCTTTATTTCTTTCAGACTGCCTGATTTTGGGTTGTCTCCCTGATCATAGGGCACACCGAAAATCGTTTTTACAGTTATAATTTCCGCGTGTACAGTTCCAAAATCAACGTTATCTTCAAAGAACCATGGAAAATTCGGCATCACTGAACCGGGGCTGACGTTACGCGCATTGATGAAATGTGCTTCATGCCAGTCAGTTGTACGGTAATTTCCGATACGGTGCAAATCCGGACCAGTACGGCGGGAACCCCACAGAAAAGGACGGTCATAAGCATATTCTCCGGAAAGTGAATATGCGCCGTAACGATCAGTTTCAGANTTAAAAGGACGGATCAACTGTGAATGACAGGCATTACAACTTTCCCTGATGTAAATTTGCCNTCCTGCCATCTCAAGGGCAGAATAAGGTTTNAGTCCTTCGATTGGACGTGAATTTTGCGTAAAAGACGGGANAATTTCAACAATACCGCCAATGGTAATCGTAATAAAAATACAAAGCCCCAGCAAGAGCGAATTACGTTCGATGAACTCAAACATGCGCTTTCCCTTTGATTAAGTTGCTGATCCGCTGTCGAGAGCTGACTTAGCTTCGGCTTGTGCCTGAAATGCTGCTGCTCCACGGATTGTGCGGTGAATATTATAAAAGAACATGAAAAACCCTATCAGGAAGAGACTGCCTCCGACTGCCCTGAGCGCCCAGTAAGGAACCATAACATTTACGGTGTCCAGAAAAGAGTANGCTAGTGAACCAAACTGATCGGTTGTTCTCCACATTGCACCTTGTGTAATTCCTGCGATCCACATACTTGAAAAGTAAAAAACTATGCCCAAAGTCTGAATCCAAAATTGATTTTCAGCGAGGCGTTCAGAATACAATTTGGTCTTCCACATTCTTGGAACCATGTGATAAATTGCTCCAATTATTGTAAATGAAACCCAGCCCAGTGTTCCATTATGAACATGACCTATGATCCAGTCCGTAAAATGTGCAATTGCATTAACTGATTTGATGGCTTGAATTGGTCCTTCCAACGTCGCAAAGCCATAAAACGTACTGCCGATGATGAGGAATTTTGCAATTGGATCTGTTTTTAACTGTTCCCATTTACCTGACATGGTCAACAATAAATTGACCATTGATCCCCAGGACGGAATGATTAAAACCAGTGAAAAGACCATTCCCAAAGTCTGTACCCAGGACGGAATTGTTGAATACATCATGTGATGTGGGCCGGCCCAGAGGTAGACGAACATTAAACCCCAGAATGACCAGAGGGAGAGTCGATAAGAATAAACCGGCTGGTTGGCTTGTTTAGGAATGAAATAGTAGGAAATCGCGATGATCGGTACTGTAAGTACAAAAGCCACCGCATTGTGTCCAAACCACCACTGAACCTGTGCGTCGTTTGTTCCNGCGAACATGGAGACNGAGTGCCACCAGTTACCTGTTTGTGTGACGAACCAGGTTGGAATTGCCAACCCATTGATCAGGTAGAGCATGCTCACCGCGATAAAACAGGCTACGTAATACCAGATGGAAACATAGAGCGTTTTTTCTTTGCGTGCGCCTAGCATGGCAAAAATATGAACACCCCAGGTGAGCCACATAATTACCACTAAAATATCAAGCCACCANGGTAGTTCATGATATTCTTTAGAAGATGTATGTCCGGCGAGCAGCGTGTATGCAGCCAGGATTATAATCAGATTGAAAAGTATCACATGAAATTTACCTACTGCCGGCAAAACCATACGTACCTTAAGCACACGCTGAGAAACGTAATACCACGTGGCAAAGACTCCGGCCAGGGTAAAACCGAAAATAACCGCGTTGGTATGCAGTGGACGCAGTCTGTTAAAACTGAGCCAGGGTAAATCAGCGTTTAACTGCGGAAAGACGAGTTCCAGCGCAATTGTTAGCCCTACACTCATGCCTATCGCACCCCAGACCAGCGTGGAAATTGTGAAAGCTTTTGCTACAGAATAATCATAATCCGGTATCGAGGCTGTTTGTGACATGAAACTATAATGCTAAAAAAGTAAATCAATTGGTTATCAGTTTTCTACTGATATTCTAACCTGAAAAACAGTAAAATGAACATCGGTTTTTTCAAGTTAAAGCTGAACTGGATAAAAAATAATCAGTAAGTCTAATTATAAATGCTAAATAGCTCTATTAGTAAATTTACGTAGACGCTCTTAATTAAACTGAAAAATTCAAAAAAGCTTGACATAAACAACATACCCCCATAAGGTACATTGAAATAGCAAAATTGTCTTATGAGATACGGAGAAAAAATGGAGCAAGAAATAGAGGTTATCAATTTAGATGTTCAGGGTATGACCTGCGCCGGCTGTGTAAGTTCTGTCGAAAAGGCCTTAGGTGGNGTGGATGGTGTCGANNTNGCGGAAGTAAATTTTGCCTTGAACAGGGCATCTGTCCGCTATAATCCCGAAATCGCTAATCCAGCTAAATTGGAATCAGCGGTTGAAGCTGCGGGTTTTGAAGCTCATCGTCTGAAAGATTCGGATGATATTCCGGAACCCTCGGAGAAGTCGGAACAGGACTATGTGAAATTCCGCGGAAAAATGTGGTTAGCAATTGTGTTTAGTGTACCACTGGTTTTGCTGGCGATGGGGCCGATGCTCGGATTTCCACTCCCAGTCTGGATTGCTCCTGAAACGAATCCGCTACGTTATGGACTGATTCAATTGCTCTTGACCTTGCCGGTTCTCTGGGCCGGACGTGATTTTTACACTAAAGGTTTTTCCACTTTCGTTCACCGCAATCCGAACATGGACACTCTCGTTGCCATGGGAACCGCGGCTGCAGTCGGCTTTAGTTTGTGGAATATGTTTGGTACAGAGTTGAATGTGGAAGGCTTTTACTTTGAAACCGCTGGTGTAATTATCGCACTAATTTTGTTGGGAAAATCACTGGAAGCAAAAAGCAAAAGTCGTGCTTCCGCAGCCATCAGTTCGTTGTTAAAGCTGCGTCCCAAAGAAGCAATTCTGGTGCATGAGGGTAAAGAATCGAACATTTCGATAGATCTGGTGCATCCCGGAGATATTTTGCGGGTACGTCCGGGAAGCATCATTCCGGCAGATGGAATTGTGATTGAAGGTTTCAGTTATGTGGATGAATCGATGTTGACCGGCGAACCGGTGCCGGTTGAAAAAAACTCCGGTGATTCCGGTTCAGACGGTTCGGAAGTTACCGGAGGAACGCTTAACACAAACGGTTTACTCACAATTCGCGTGAAACGTGTGGGCGGTGAAACTACTTTGGCGCGAATCATTCGTCTGGTTGAAAACGCTCAACTCGCGAAGGCGCCGGTCGCACGTTTGGCTGATCAAGTCGCGGGAATTTTTGTTCCGGTGGTTTTAGTAATTGCGGCTTTAACCGGATTTTTCTGGTGGTATTCTGGAGCATCCGCAAATGAAATTTTAAGTTACACGGTCGCGGTTCTGGTGATTGCCTGTCCCTGCGCTTTGGGCTTGGCGACGCCGATTGCGATTATGGTTGGTACCGGCACGGGAGCGCAACATGGAATTCTCTTCCGGAATGCTCCGGCACTTGAAGCCGCGCATGGTCTGGACACAATCATTATGGACAAAACCGGAACACTCACCGAAGGTCGTCCCAAAGTTACACAAATTATGACAGTTGATGCTGAAGCAGATAGTTCCACGTTTGCTGAAGCAGAGGTGTTGCGTTTTGCCGCGGCGGTAGAGCAGGGTTCGGAACATCCGCTTGGCAGAGCTGTGGTTGCCGAAGCGGAAAAGCGAAATCAGGAAGGTGTTTTTTCTTTAGCGGTAATTTCCGGGTTTGAAGCAAAAACCGGATTTGGCGTAAAAGCCGTTTGCAATGGAAATTTGATTTTAGTCGGCAATCCGGCTTTGATGAGTGCGGAAAATGTTTTTTCCGAAGTGCCGGAAAATTTGGAAAAACAGATTTTTCCGGGAAGCACTCCAATTTACGTGGCTGTTGATGGAAAATTAATCGGTGTAATTTGTCTGGCAGACGAGGCACGTCCGGAAAGCAAAGCAGCCGTCCGTAAATTTCAGCAATTAGGTTTGGAAGTTGTGATGTTGACCGGAGATCAGCAAAGTTCTGCGGAAGCAGTGGCTGCAAAAACTGGGATTGCAAAATTTCATGCAGGAGTTCTTCCTGAAGAGAAAGCGGAAATTGTGAAACAGTATCAGGCTCAAGGTGCTCGTGTGGGTATGATCGGCGACGGAATTAACGACGCACCGGCATTAGCTCAGGCGGATGTCGGAATTGCGATGGGTTCCGGAAGCGATGTGGCGATGGAAACCTCGGATGTAGTACTGATGAAAAATGATTTACGGCACGTTGCCGATGCGTTACGGCTTAGCCGTGCTACGTTACGGAACATACGCCAAAATTTATTTTGGGCATTTGGCTACAACGTAATCGGAATCCCCATAGCGGCCGGCTTGCTTGTGCCTTTCGGCGGTCCCGCCTTGCATCCAATGTTTGCTGCAGGTGCGATGGCCTTCAGTTCTGTTTCCGTGGTGATGAACTCTCTGCGCTTGCGTGGTTTTTCATTTTTTAAAAGTTGAGACAAGATTAGCAAAAACTCCCCTGGATTCCCGCTTCCGCGGGAATGACAAATTCGTGATAAATATTTTCAAGCTGAAACAAGATTAGCAAAAACTCCCCCTGGATTCCCGCTTCCGCGGGAATGACAAATTCGTGATAAATATTTTAAGTTTAGAAAAATTTTGTAGTAACTCCTCTGGATTCCCGCTTCCGCGGGAATGACAAGTTCGTGATAAATGTTTTCAAGCTGAGACAAGATTAGCAAAAACTCCCCTGGATTCCCGCTTCCGTGGGAATGACAAGTTTTCCGACACGATCATTTATAATTGTAATTTTAGCTTTGTGCCTTTTATGTGTTGCGATAATATGAGATGATATAGAGTTATCATAAAAAGATAATACAAAAAAACCGTGTCATTTCGAGCGGAGCGAGAAATCTTAGTAAAGTTATAATTCTTAAATCATGAAGATTTCTCTCTACGGTCGAAATGATAATTTATTTCAGAACCAACAAACATAAAATAGTTAAATGGAAGATTCCAAGGAACAAACAATCAGTACTTTCAGTCAATTCGATCTCAAACCGGCTCTACACAAAGCATTAGACGAAGTTGGTTATGAAACTCCCACACCAATTCAGGAGCAGACAATTCCGTTGTTGTTGGAAAAGAAAGACGTTTTAGGACAGGCCCAGACCGGCACGGGTAAAACTGCAGCATTTGCGCTACCTTTGCTTTCCAACTTAAATTTACGGCAGAAAGACCCGCAGATTTTGGTTTTAGCACCTACACGTGAATTGGCGATTCAGGTCGCAGAAGCCTTTAAAAAATATGCATCACAAATGAAAAGTTTTCATGTACTGCCAATTTACGGAGGTCAGGAATATCGTGGACAGATACGGGGCTTGCAGCGTGGAGCACATGTAATAGTTGGTACTCCAGGACGCGTTATGGATCACATGCGCCGCGGCACTCTGAAACTTGGTAATCTCACTACACTTGTTCTGGATGAAGCAGATGAAATGCTGCGGATGGGATTTATTGATGACGTAGAGTGGATTCTTGAGCAAACTCCTGATGAAAGACAGATTGCGCTTTTTTCGGCAACTATGCCGCAGCAGATCAGACGCATAGCCACACGATATTTGAAAGACCCTGTACAAATTATCATCAAAGATAAAACCACCACTGCACCTACTATTCGTCAACGTTTCTGGCCAGTGAGCGGGATGCATAAACTGGATGCACTGACACGTATTCTTGAAGCAGAATCATTTGAAGCGATACTTATTTTTGTGCGCACAAAAACCGCAACAGTCGAGTTGTCAGCAAAACTTGAGGCACGTGGATATGCTTCCACTCCTTTAAATGGTGATATAAAACAAAATCAGCGTGAACGTACGATCGAGATGTTGAAAAAAGGAAAACTGGATATTCTGGTTGCCACAGATGTTGCTGCACGTGGACTCGATGTAGAACGGATTAGTCATGTAATCAATTACGATATTCCACATGATACGGAAGGATATGTACATCGAATCGGTCGTACTGGTCGTGCCGGTCGTCAGGGAGATGCGATTTTATTTGTTGCTCCACGTGAAAAAAGAATGTTGCATGCCATCGAAAGAGCGACAAACCAGAAGATTGAATTAATGGAACTTCCTTCAACCGAGCTTATCAATGATCAGCGTATTGTAAAATTCAAACAGCGTATTACTGACACATTGGCGTCGGGAGATCTGGGTCAGTTTTATAAGATGATTGAACAGTATCAACAGGAACATGATGTGCCCGCTCTGGAAATTGCCGCCTCACTGGCCAAACTTTTACAGGGAGATTCGCCTTTTATGTTGCAGGCAAAAGCTAATCGTCGTAAAGATGTTGAAAGATGGGAGGACGATGATCCGAAACCACGTAAAAGTCGTGGTGCTGATAGAGGGAAAGAGCGCGGAAGGGAGCGTGACAAAGGACGTGGAAAAGATGAGGATAGAG
>JGI26251J51716_1000591_pt1 | contig 11174 bp, 11 predicted proteins | sample SaaInlV_200m_DNA_FD_51716 | JGI IMG/M metagenome (IMG submission 51716) | reverse complement strand
GTTTTGGAAGCTTTTGCAATTAAACTTTCAATGCCTTTACGCTTAATGTGTGAATTAAAAGTAGCCTTATAGTTTTTAACCAAGCTAACACCTGAAAATACCACGTCATAGATAGCCCAATCATCTTGAAGAATCATTTTAAGAGAAACGGCAACTGGCTTTGAACTGCCGTTAATACTAATGAGCAACTTAACAATTGCCTTGTTACCTTTACGTTTAACCCTAGGATCGGCCGTAATCTTAATACTGTCCAAATCATCATAAGCAGCCAAAATAGCTGAATAATTATCAACGAGTGAAACAGCGATGTAGGTTTTAAGGATTAGTTGCTGTTTTGGAGTTAAAGTAGGCCAGTGTTTTTTAAGCGCTAACTTGGTGCTTTCATTGATGGCCATATTGGGAAACAAATGAGTAACAATTAAGCTCTCAACGTCTTCAATGGAACTTTTTCCTTGTGCTTTTGATTCTTTTAATGACAACAAAGCCTCTGTCATGATGTGCACTGCGGCGACTTCAGGTGGAGGTTCGGCCGATACAGTGGTAGAAAATGCATTAAAAAAACAAAAACTAATATTGTAAAAATCTTTTTATTCATTTTATTTTTTAACAGTAAAAAAGCCCAAATAATTTTTTAAATTATTTGGGCTTGATGTTCTGTTTATTTTTATTAAAAATTAACGGATAAAGAATATTCGATGCTTGGAGCTAACTTGTTCGTGGAATCAGAATTAAGATTATCTAAACCTAAATCAATATTAACACTCGCATCATCCATGCCTCGAATCTTTTGCTTTAATCCACTGTCCAAAGCCAAAACAAGATTGTTAGAATTGGTGCTTGGTTTTACTGTTGCAGAAACAAATCCTTGAGAATTTTTATCGTTTCCAAAAAATTTATTTGTGCCAATTGAAATATCTGCGTTTACAAAAGAAGCAGATAACATGGCAACCATTCCTAGGATTGCTACTAAATAAATACGATTGTACATATGCCTTCCTCACCAAAATAAAAAAATAAATCCACGCCTAGCGAACGTTCACTAGTTGGTATTTTATAAATATAGTTAACCGTAAAAGCGCAATTGCCTTATGGGTTTTTCCTCCCTGTTGCTCAGCACTATACACAAGCTAAACTTGAATTGCAAATTTAACAAGTCGTTGCTTTATTTTTTATCAAGTCTATAAAATGAATAAGATGGTTCAAATCATTGAAAAAATAATTATTATTGAGCAAGAATCTCAAATTGCTATCGATGCAATATCCAGTCAATTGCCACTGTCAAAGCAAGTACTTAAATCAGCCATGGATAAAGGTTGTGTTTGGTTAAAACGAGGTAAAAAAATCAATCGCCTACGGCGTGTTAAAAAACCGTTGAATATTGGTGATAAGGTTTTTGTTTACTTTAACGAAAAAATCCTATCATCGGTCGCTTCCCAACCTCAATTATTGCTCGATAAAAACGACTACAGTGTTTGGTTTAAGCCTGCGGGTGTATTTTCTCAAGGGTCTAAATGGGGGGATCATTGTGCACTCACACGATTGGTTGAAAAAAAATTAGATCGCCCTACTTTCTTAGTGCATCGACTTGACCGTGCCACCAGCGGGTTGATGCTGATAGCGCATACTAAAAATATGGCTCGTGATTTATCTAAAATGTTTGCCGATAGAAATATTGATAAAACTTACCTAGCCATTGTTGAAGGAAAATTCACTAAAGAAAAAATTACCCTTGAAAAGCCTATTGATGGCAAAAATGCCGTTAGTCATGTCACTCTTTTAGAGTCTGAAAAATTCAAATCATTACTTAAAGTAAAAATAGAAACTGGAAGAAAACACCAAATTAGAAAACATTTGAGTGAGTTTAGCCACCCTATTATTGGCGATAGATTGTACGGTAATGCTGCAAAAAATCATCCAGAAGATTTACAACTACAAGCCATTCAACTTATTTTTAATTGCCCAATTGATAAGCAAACTGTAAAGATCAAACTAAACCAAGACGAAAGAATCAAACTCTAAGAGCAATCTTTCTCTACTTCACGATCCCAGATCGCAGGAATGATAATGGTCAGACATTCAGCTACTGTTAAGTTTTCACAAATAGCAGGTTCTTCTTTTTCTGGATAAGATTGTTTTTTTACATCTTTATCGCTCTGCTGAACAACGACACTATCCTCTTGAACTGCAACACTTTGATCGGATTTTTGAGCAACAAAACCGAATAAGAGCAAAACCAGCAACAAAAAATATCTAATCATCACACTCATTGTAACCCAATAAGGTTGAATCTATAAGATAATACCCACATCTAGTACTCAATTATTATTAAGCAGGAAGGAACATGAAACGAATCTTTTTATTTTTAATGACCAACATTGCCATTATGGTGGTTTTAAGCATTACTCTAAGTCTATTGGGGGTTGACAGCTTACTTCAACAAAATGGTTCTGATTTAAACGTGCAAGCATTGGTCGTCTTTTCAGGGGTAATTGGTTTTGGTGGTGCGTTTATTTCACTGGCTATTTCTAAATGGATGGCTAAGCGCATGACGGGTGCTGTAGTGATTACCAGTCCAAGCACTAACATAGAAAAATGGCTGATTAAAACGGTTGAAAAACAGGCCAAAATTGTCGGCATAAAAATGCCAGAAGTGGCTATTTTTCCATCCTCACAGATGAATGCTTTTGCCACAGGAATGAGCAAAAATAAAGCTTTAGTGGCGGTTTCTCAAGGCTTGCTAGACTCCATGGCGCAAGGTGAAATCGAAGCTGTGGTAGGCCATGAAATGAGTCATGTTGCGAATGGTGATATGGTAACTCTAACCTTGATTCAAGGTGTGGTTAATACATTTGTGGTATTTTTATCACGCATTATTGGTCACGTGGTTGATCGCGTTATTTTGAAAAATAATCGTGGTTATGGCATTGGTTATTTTGTAACGGTAATTTTTGCACAAATTATCCTTTCCATTCTTGCGGCTGTAATTGTGATGTATTTTTCGAGAAAACGTGAATTTGTGGCCGACACGGGTGGCGCTGATTTAGCGGGTCATCAAAATATGATTAATGCACTTAAACGCCTAGCACAAAGAGAACCAGAGCCACTACCTGAACAATTAGCTGCTTTTGGTATTGGCGAAAAACCTAAAAAAGGTTTGATGCATCTGTGGTCTTCACATCCACCACTAGAAGATCGAATTGAAGCCTTAGAAAAACGAGCCATGAATAGATCGTAGTTTTTTATGGCTATTGCAATCAAATCTGCCGATGAAATAGAAAAAATGCGAGTTGCCGGTCGTTTGGCAGCAGACGTTCTTGACATGATAGACCCTTATGTTAAAGCAGGCATTAGCACTAATGAGCTAGACAATCTGTGTCATGATTACATCGTTAATGTCCAAAACTCCATTCCTGCGCCACTGAATTATCATGGTTTTCCAAAATCAATTTGTACCAGTGTTAACAGCGTGGTTTGTCACGGGATTCCTGGAGATAAAATACTCAAAAAGGGAGATATTGTCAACATAGACATTACCATTATCAAAGATGGTTACCATGGCGATACTTCTAAAATGTTCATCATTGGTAAAGCCAGTGTTAAAGCCCAGCGTATTTGTAGGATTGCACAAGAGTGCATGTACATTGGCATTAATAAAGTAGGGCCTGGCGTTCGTTTGGGTGAAATCGGTAAGGCTATTGGCGCGCACGCCGATAAAAATAATTGCTCCGTTGTGCATGATTATTGCGGACACGGTATTGGCTTAGATTTCCACGCCGAGCCCCAAGTTGTGCATTACGATGATGGAAATTCAGATTCTAGCCCAATTCTTGAGCCGGGCATGACATTTACCATTGAGCCTATGGTCAACATTGGTAGCTATGAAGTTGCCACTTCTAAAGTAGATGGTTGGACAGTTACTACTAAAGATCGCTCACTTTCAGCACAATGGGAACACACTATTTTGGTTACAGAAAATGGTTGTGACATTCTAACGCTTAGAGAAGAAGAGAGTGATACGCTTATGCTAAAATAACGTTTTTATTGTTCTGCATTTATACCCTTTGAAAAACTTAAGAAACTACTTCATATCTGGACTGCTTTTTTGGATTCCATTAGGCCTAAGCATTGTGGTTATCTCATTCTTTTTAGAGCTGGTTAACAACATCGTTCCTCCACAGTATCTACCAGAAGCCTTATTCAATTTAGACAAGACCATTCCCGGATCAGGCATTATTTGGGTTATATTAATCATGCTAGTCACTGGCGCATTGGTTAATAATTTTATTGGGCGAAAATTATTACAACTGTGGGAAAAATTACTCAATAAAATCCCTGGATTTAGAGGTATTTACAACGCTCTAAAAAAACTCTCCGACACCGTTTTAAGCCCATCCGGAGAAAGTTTTAAAAAAGCATTATTGGTTGAGTACCCTCGCAAAGGCATGTGGACCATTGCTTTTCAAACAGGAAGCTACCACGGCGAAGTGGAAAAAATTATTGGCGAAAAAATTATCAATTTATACGTACCAACAACGCCCAACCCAACCTCTGGATTTTTTATTATGATGCCTAAAAAAGACGTCATTGAACTTGAGATGAGCGTCGATGATGCTTTTAAACTAGTTATATCCACAGGTGTGGTTGCACCTGATCAAGGAACCTAACAAAGGATGAATTTATGAGAACAGATTATTGTGGCGAATTAAGCAAAGACAATATCGATCAAACGGTTGAATTATGTGGCTGGGTGAATCGTCGTCGTGATCATGGTGGCGTTATTTTTTTAGACATGCGCGATAAGCGTGGCATTGCTCAAGTAGTTATTAATCCGGAACATAAAAAAACATTTGAGATTGCCGAAGGTGTTCGATCGGAATTTGTACTAAAAATTACAGGTAAAGTTATTGCGCGCGGTGAAGGCTTGATTAACCCAAAATTAGCCACCGGTGAAATCGAAGTTGTGGCCGATGAGATTGAAATTCTTAACACCTCTAAGCCTATTCCATTTCAAATTGATTCAACCGATACTTCCGAAGAGGTTCGCCTTAAATACCGCTACTTAGATTTGCGTCGTGATGAAATGCAACAGCGCTTGCGCTTGCGTTCAAAGGTTACACACTTTATGCGTGAATTCATGGATAACAATGATTTCTTGGATATCGAAACCCCATTTTTAACCAAAGCCACCCCTGAAGGTGCGCGTGATTATTTAGTACCTTCACGCACTCATCCAGGTGAGTTTTTTGCCCTACCACAATCACCGCAATTGTTCAAACAGCTGTTAATGATGTCAGGTTTTGAACGTTATTATCAAATCGTTAAATGTTTCAGAGATGAAGATTTACGTGCCGATCGTCAGCCTGAATTTACCCAGCTTGATGTTGAAACTTCGTTCATGAACGAAGATGAAATCATGGCAATGATGGAAGAAATGACACGTGGCATGTTTAAGTCTGTCATTGATGTTGACCTGCCCGCCGAATTTCCAACCATTACTTACGCAGATGCCATGAGCTTGTATGGTGTTGATCGCCCTGACATGCGTATTTCTATGCAAATCACTGATATGGACGAGCTAATGCAAGGTGTTGACTTTAAGGTATTTTCAGGCCCTGCCAACGATGTTGAGAGTCGTGTTGCCGCACTCAGAGTACCAGGCGGTGCAACCATTAGTCGTAAAAATATTGATAAATACACCAAATACGTAAGCATCTATGGTGCCAAAGGCTTAGCTTATATCAAACTGAATGAAGACGGCCCTGCTTCACCAATTTTAAAATTTTTAGGTGATGATGTAACTGCCAAAGTGATTGAGATGACTGGCGCACAAACGGGTGATATCATCTTCTTTGGTGCAGACAAAACCAAAATTGTGAATGAGGCCTTGGGTAACTTGCGTGAACAATTAGCTAAGGATTTAGATCTATTTGATAAACAATGGGCACCTATATGGGTAGTTGATTTCCCAATGTTTGATGTTGATGGTGATGGCTCTCTAAATGCAATTCATCATCCATTCACCGCACCAAGTGTCGATGCTAAAACATTAGAAAGTACAGCTGATACAGCACTTTCTCGTGCTTATGACTTAGTCATTAACGGNAGTGAAGTAGGTGGTGGATCGATTCGTATTCATCAAGTTGAAATGCAACAAACCGTATTAAAGCTTCTGGGTATTTCTGATGATGAAGCCAAAGATAAATTTGGCTTTCTGCTTGATGCCCTTGAATATGGTTGCCCACCTCATGGTGGCATGGCATTTGGCCTTGATCGTCTAGTAATGATTATGACTGGTACAGATTCAATTCGTGAAGTTATTGCCTTCCCTAAAACCCAAACTGCAGCTTGTTTATTAACCAATGCACCTGCTAGTGTGCCAAGGAAAGTACTTAGAGAGCTTAGTGTTAAAGTGAGCTTGCCAGAAAAAGACTAAACAATAAACAAGTAGCGTGTCAATTCAAGATCAAATAAAAGCCGAACTTAGGGCTCGCAACGCTGTACTGGTTGCGCATTATTACGTCAGTGGTGATTTACAAGATTTAGCACAAGAAAGCGGAGGCCTTGTTTCTGACTCATTAGAGATGGCACGCTTCGGACAAAATTGCGATGCAGACACTATCATTGTTGCAGGTGTTAAGTTCATGGGTGAGACGGCAAAAATCCTTTCTCCTGAAAAGACTGTTTTGGTGCTTGATGAAGGCGCTACTTGCTCTTTAGATGAAAATTGTCCAATCGATGAATTTTCCAAATATTGTGATCAGCACCCAGATCGAAAAGTAGTGGTTTATGCCAACACTTCAGCACAAGTTAAAGCGCGTGCTGACTGGGTAGTGACTTCGGGGAGTGCGCTTAAAGTGGTTAAGCATTTACACGATCAAGGGGAGAAAATCTTATGGGCGCCTGATACACTTAGGCCACTATGTGCAGACTCAAACGGATGCCGATATACTTTTATGGCAAGGATCTTGCGTGGTACATGAGCGCTTTAAAGCAGATGCTTTGCAAACTTTAAAAGCCAAATACCCTGAAGCAGCTGTATTGGTACACCCTGAATCCCCTCAATCTGTGGTAGATTTAGCCGATGTGGTTGGCTCAACTACCGCACTCATTAATGCCGTAAAAGATAGAAACGAATCTACTTTTATCATTGCTACTGACAATGGTATTTTTCATAAAATGCATGAAGTGGCACCACACAAAAAACTACTTGAAGCGCCCACTATGGGTGAAGGCGCAGACTGTGAATCTTGTGCACATTGTGAGTGGATGGCAATGAACACTTTAGATAACTGCTTAGATGTCATAAAAACTAAAAAAAATGAAATATTAATCGACTTAACCGTTGCCAAAAAAGCAAAGGAATCTATTCAAAAATTACTCGACTTTACTGCATAAAAGGTAAAATCTTAATTACTCGTATTCTCGGAGACATCGAACATGGCAGGACATTCTAAATGGCATAACATTCAACACCGAAAAGGCGCTCAAGATGCTAAGCGTGGTAAGATATTCACCAAATTAATTAAAGAAATTGTGATTGCTGCTAAAGTGGGTGGNGGCGTTATTGAAAACAACCCTTCTCTACGCATGGTAATCGATAAAGCTCTGGCTGCCAACATGAAGCGTGACACGATCGAAAGTGCGGTCAAACGTGGTTCTGGTGATCTGGATGGTGAAAATTATGACGAAGTGCGTTATGAAGGTTACGGACTTGGTGGTACCGCTATTATGGTTGACACTTTAACCGATAATCGTAACCGCACTGTGGCTGATGTGCGCCATGCATTCTCAAAACATGGTGGAAATTTAGGCACAGATGGTTCGGTGGCTTATTTGTTTAACAAACAAGGTTTTATTAGTTTTGCTTCGGGTGATGAAGATCAAATTATGGAAGCCGCACTTGATGCAGGCGCAGATGATATTATTACTAATGATGACGGCTCTATTGATGTTATCACCACACCTGAAGACTTCTTTACGGTGAAAGATGCGCTCTCTGATGTGGGACTTGAAGCAAGTCATTCTGAAGTTACTATGGAGCCAGCTACGCGAGTTGAGCTTAATCTTCAAGATGCTGAAAAATTCATGAGACTCATTGATCGTTTAGAAGATTTAGACGACACGCAAGAGGTGTATCATAATGCCGATATTTCAGATGAGGTAATGGCGCAATTATGATTCATACCCATCAAGGTATTAGTGCTCTTGGCGCTTTTAAAACAAAGGCCTTACAAGTAAAAATATCTCAAGCGCAGCCTGGGTTAAATTTACTAGGTGCTGAATTTATTCATTTTTCTGATCTTAACGATGCGCTGACAGAGGCAGAAAAAAAACACCTTGATCAATTACTGTCTTACACGCAAGCATTGTCTGCCAACACTGCAAAATCCAGTATTATCGTTATTCCAAGATTGGGCACAATTTCACCTTGGTCATCCAAAGCAACTGATATTGTGCACTTGTGCGATATTAACAAAATCAGACGTATTGAGCGTGCGACTATTTATCATTTTGATGATGAAATTACCAATAAATCAGCAGTGCTTAGTTGTGTTATGGATAAGATGACCGAATCTGAACTTGGCAATATTGAAGATACTCACACCTTATTTGATAATTTTGAAGCTCAACCATTCTCAAGTGTTGATATTTTAAATGATGGAAAATCAGCATTAGAAAAAACTAACACAGAACTTGGTCTTGCTTTATCTGCAGGCGAAATTGACTACTTAGTTGAAAGCTTCACCAAGCTTGAGCGCAACCCAACAGACATCGAACTCATGATGTTTGCACAAGCAAACTCTGAGCACTGTCGTCATAAGATTTTTAATGCTGATTGGACTGTTGACAATATTGAGCAAGCTAAAAGTTTATTCGCCATGATTCGTAACACTTATCATAAACACCCTGAGGGTTTGCTTAGTGTTTATTCAGATAACTCTGCTGTTATGGCGGGCTATGACGGTGAACGCTTTTATGCTGACGAACAAGGTAAGTATGTAAGTTCTAACGAACACAGAGCAATTTTGATGAAAGTCGAAACTCATAACCACCCTACTGCCATTGCTCCGCATCCGGGTGCAGCAACAGGTTCAGGTGGTGAAATCCGTGACGAAGGCGCAACAGGACAGGGATCTAAGCCTAAAGTTGGCTTGTGTGGCTTTAGTGTATCAAACCTAAAAATTAACAACGCCGGGCAGCCTTGGGAAGTTGAGCATGGCAAGCCTTCTCAAATTGTATCAGCGCTTGATATTATGCTAGAAGGCCCTATTGGCGCTGCTGCTTTTAACAATGAATTTGGCCGTCCAAATACACTAGGCTATTTCCGCACTTATGAACAAACAACACCTGATGGTGATGTTCGCGGTTATCACAAGCCGATTATGCTGGCTGGTGGCTTGGGTCATATTCAAGAACAACATATCATAAAAGGTGAAATTCCTGTCGGCAGTAAGATTATTGTTCTGGGTGGTCCAGCTATGCTGATCGGCTTAGGCGGTGGTGCCGCCTCTTCAATTAAAAGTGGTGAGCAAAGTGAAGATCTAGACTTTGCTTCGGTTCAGCGTGCAAACCCTGAAATGGAAAGACGCGCCCAAGAAGTAATTGACCGATGTGCCAATTTAGGCAGCGACAATCCAATTATTTCAATTCATGATATTGGCGCAGGTGGCTTATCCAACGGCCTACCAGAATTGGTAAACGATTCTGGACGTGGTGGACGTTTTGAGTTGCGCAACATCCCAAATGATGACAACCAAATGTCACCACTTGAAATCTGGTGTAATGAATCACAAGAACGCTATGTTCTTGCCATTGCTCCAGAAAGTCTAGATTTATTTGAGCGTATTTGTAAGCGTGAACGTGCACCATTTGCTGTATTGGGTGAATCAACTAAAGAGCAAGAATTGGTTTTAAGTGATGAACTATTTGCAGACACACCAATTGATATGCCAATGTCTGTCTTACTTGGCAATCCACCTAAAGTGAGTATTGATGCGATTACACAAAATATCGAACTTAACCCACTAGACACTAGCAACATCAAGCTTGATGATGCCATTGATAGAATTTTACAGCTGCCAACAGTTGCCAGTAAAAACTTCCTAATCACCATTGGTGATCGCAGTGTAACAGGCATGGTTGCGCGTGATCAATTTGTGGGTCCGTGGCAAGTGCCAGTGGCTGATTGTGCTATTTCTGTTTCTGATTATGTGGGCTATAAAGGCGAAATTATGTCTTTGGGCGAGCGCACCCCACTTGCCTTGTGTGATGCAAATTCTGCAGCGCGTATGACCATTGGCGAATCATTAACTAATATGCTTGGCGGTTACGTTGAGGATATTCACGATATTAGCCTAAGTGCTAATTGGATGAGTGCCAGTGGTCACAAAGGTGAAGATGCTAAATTATTTGAAGCGGTTAAAGCAGTTGGTATGGATTTGTGTCCTGATCTGGGCTTAACAGTTCCAGTGGGTAAAGATTCTATGAGCATGAAAAGCTCATGGCAAGATGAGAGTGGCACTGATAAATCAGTCACTTCTCCTTTATCATTAATTATTACTGCTTTTTCAAAAACACCGGATGTAAGGTGTCAAATAACACCTTTACTGGATACAGACTCAGAATCTGAGTTGTTATTAATTGATCTTGGCTTTGCTCAAAATCGTATGGGCGCTCGTGTTTGGCACAAGTTTATAATCAAGTGGGTAACGTCGCACCAAACCTTGATGATAGCAGCGTATTTAAATCATTCTTCACCGTTACCAACCAGCTTAATAAAGACGGGTTAATTAGTGCTTATCACGATCGCTCTGATGGTGGCGTTATCACTACCTTGCTAGAAATGGCTTTTGCATCACACTGCGGATTAAATATTACAACAGATGCTAGTATTGAGCATTTATTTAATGAAGAGTTAGGCTGTGTGATTCAGGTTAAAGCAGAAAACAAGCAAGCAGTAAATGATGCATTAGTATCAGCTGGTCTTGGGCAGTGCACACATTCAATTGCAACTATCAACACCACTGATACAATTAAAATTATCACTAACGGAAAATCCATTTATAGCCAATCTCGCTCTGAGCTACATTCACTTTGGTCATCGACTTCTTATGAAATTTCCAAACTAAGAGACAATCCAGAATGTGCACAACAAGAATTTGACGCAGTTAGTC
>JGI26251J51716_1000568_pt1 | contig 11526 bp, 8 predicted proteins | sample SaaInlV_200m_DNA_FD_51716 | JGI IMG/M metagenome (IMG submission 51716) | reverse complement strand
CATTCCTTTAATTAGTAGCAGTAAAACTATCAGCACGTGCTGCATCACAAGCCCGTGCATAACTTTCAGGTTTGCTTTTTTGGAGCAGGGAACCAGTTTCGATATATTCATATATTTCAGAAAAGTTCCTGATTTCATAAGCTTCAATTCTACGCATCAAGTGCCATGGTCTTAATTCTGCAGCACTTTCTAATCCCATTGCACCCATAATTTGACAGGCGCTGTCAACAGTATTTTGATGATAATTATTAACACGTTTACTTTTGTCTTCCGGAACAAGCGCACCAAATAAGCTTGGATTTTGTGTAGTCACTCCAACCGGACAGACATTCGAGTTGCATTTACGTGCCTGAATACAACCGAGCGCCATCATCATCGCTCTTGCGGAGTTACAAAGATCTGCACCTAAAGCCAACCGTTTTACCAGCCCAAATCCGGATGTCATTTTTCCACTGCTGATAACTTTTACCTTTTTCCGTAAATCGTAACCAACCAAAACGTTATGTACGAAAATCAATCCCTCAACCAGCGGAGTTCCAATGTGATTTGAAAATTCCATCGGTGCCGCACCTGTTCCGCCTTCGCCACCATCTACAGTGATAAAGTCCGGCGCAATTCCGGTTTCGTGCATGGCTTTACATATCGCAATGAATTCCCTGCGTTTGCCGACACATAACTTAAAACCAACAGGTTTTCCGCCGGATAGCTCACGAAGCTGAGCGATGTAATCCATCAGTTCAAGAGGATTAGCAAAAGCAGTGTGGCCTGGTGGTGAATCCACATCATGTCCCATCGGCACGTCACGGATTTTGGCAATTTCCTCAGTCAGTTTAGCGGCAGGAAGAATTCCACCGTGACCTGGTTTTGCGCCTTGAGAGAGTTTTATTTCAATCATCTTAATTTGTTCTTTCGCCGAATTAGCAGCAAAAGTATCAGGACAAAATTTTCCTTCTTTGTCACGGCAACCGAAATAACCGGTTCCAACCTGCCAGACTAAATCACCTCCTTGAAGATGATACGGGCTTACTCCTCCCTCTCCTGTGTTATGGGAAAAACCGCCAATTTTAGCGCCTTGATTGAGCGCCATCACTGCGTTTTTACTCAGTGCGCCAAAACTCATTGCGGAGATATTTAGAATACTTGCGGAATAAGGCTGTTTACAGTCTGGACCTCCAATCTGAACTCTCACATCTGCATGTCCCATTTTTTTAGGACTGAGTGAATGATTGACCCATTCGTAACCGGTTTCATAGACATTTTCTACTGTACCGAAAGGAATCGTGTCACGTGTATTTTTTGCACGTGAATAGACAATTGTACGTTGTTCCCGACTGAAAGGACGTCCGCTTGTATCAGATTCCACAAAATACTGGTACATTTCCGGTCGGATTTCTTCCAGCAGAAAACGCATGTGTCCCAATACCGGATAATTTCTCAGGATAGAGTGTGACTTTTGCGTGATATCACGCATTCCAAGCAAAATAAGCGGTCCAAAAATAACCAAAGACCAGAGAACTTGCGGAAGATAAAAGAAGGAAACCACATTAATAGCAAGAATTACAACTGTGATTTGTATAAACAAAGTGCGCATAGGAACAGCCTCAAAAGGTGAGTAGAGCAAAACTTAGCTACACATCAGAAGTTTTGCTCAAAGTATTACCGATTTTTTACAGGAAGCAGGAACAAAATGCAAGTGTTACTCCACTCAGAATCATGTGGACTAACCACCTACCCGTGACATGACGAGAGACGAGCCGGTGAAAGCTACATCTTGCTTGTAGGATACCGATTTTTTCACAAGTTTTTGCAGAGCATCTGCGGGATCATCATGCTCCAACAAATGACGGACAGAAATCGCTTCAGGATTGCTTAAACAACCGATTAATTGTCCATTGGAAGTTAAACGTAAACGTGAACAGGTAGAGCAGAAAGGAGCGCTGTTATTCGGAATTATCCCAAAATAACCGCCTGGAACCCAGTATCTCTGTGAAGTTGAGTCGGCTTCTGCTGAAACAGGTTGTACATCATACTTGGTAGAAATTCGCTCCAGCATTTCCTCCATGCTCACCAGTAAGTCTTCATCATTATTGTGGAGAGGTCCCATACCCATCAGTTCAAGATAACGGACTTCTACTCCATGTGCTACGCCGTATTCAAGCATTTTAACGATTTCATCATCGTTCTCACCCTTGATTACCACCATGTTGACTTTGACATTCAGTCCATATTTCAGACACGCCTCAATACCTTCAAGAGTTTTATGAAGTTTTCCAACACGACCCATCCTTTTGAAATTTACAGGATCAAGAGAGTCCAAGCTCAAATTAACGTTTTTGAGTCCTGCATCAACGAGAGCTTTTGCTTTTCTGGCGAGCAGTTGACCGTTTGTTGTCATACCGATACTTTTGATTCCCATTTCGCGAATTCCGGAAACAATCGGAATCAGGTTTGGGTAAAGTAAAGGTTCACCACCGGTGAGACGTACTTTTTCGATTCCGGCATGCTCTTTCAGCATCCGGACTAAACTCAACATCTGTTCCGCTTTTAATTCATCAGGCAAACGCTGATGATCACTCAAACTGCTAACACAGTAAGTGCAGGCCATATTACAGACCTCTGTCAGAGAAATACGGAGTTTATTGATATTGCGACCGTGCAGGTCAATCATGGAGGTTCTCCTTTCCAAAACCGGGAGGCAGACCAGTTTCCCAATCAGCCCTATCGTTCGCCAAACCATGGATACTACCTTAGGCTTCAGCGAATCGGAGATTAAAATTATGTTGTACTTTTAATACTTTATTTGAGAATATGCCAATTTAATCAGCAAGTCAAACATTATTTTATAAAAGTAATCTNCTAAAATAAACAGATGTTTGCTTTTATCAGAGCACTCTTTTAAAATACTGCTATGCTTATAATCATAAAGCAATTCAATGAAAAAAACAAAATTTCAGCTAATTTCATTAAATCAGCATATTATTCTGTTTTAATCTCAGTTCATTTAACATAAAGAAATAATGGCAAAAAAAAAGTGGGGTCAAAATTTTCTGATCCAGCAGGGAGTGGTTGATTCAATAGTTCAGTCTGCAGATGTTAAGAATGGTGACTCTATTCTGGAAATTGGACCAGGTCTCGGTATGTTAACTACTGCTCTGCTGGAGCGTAACGCAGACGTTACTGCAGTAGAAATAGATCCTGAATTGTGTGTTAAATTAAGGAAACGTTTCGAAAATGAAAATAAATTCAATCTGTTGGAAATGGATGCCATGGAACTGAGTCCGGAAGCATTGGCTGGATTAATTCCTGCACCTGCAAAAGTGGTCGCAAATTTACCATACAATATTGCAACTCCNCTGATNCTGAGAATGCTGCCTGTNCGTAATGCGTGGCAATCTTTAACACTCATGGTTCAATTGGAAGTCGCAGAAAGAATTTGTGCAACACCTGCATCCGGAAAAGTTTATGGACCTTTGTCACTCGTTGGAGCATTAGGGTTTGAAAGTACAATTATCAAAAAGGTGCCCCCTGAATCTTTTAAACCTGCACCGAAAGTTGATTCTGCGGTAATCCGGCTTTTACCACGTGATTCCGGACTCAGCATCGAAAATGAAAAACGTTTCCTCAAGTGGAGTCAATTGTTGTTTCAGCAGCGTAGAAAAACTCTGATGAACGGAATCCGCCAGCATTTTCCGGAATGGTATCAAAATCACGGTGATGCTCTACGTGAAAATTTTGGATTACGTCGACCGGAAACCTTGGATTTTACTGAATGGATGAAATTATTTAGCGATTACCTGAAAATTGAGCAAAATGAAATACGTTAAGGCATTTAAGTTATTAGATAAAAACCGTGAGGAATTACGTTTTTCAGGCTTTCAGCTATTTGCGAAAACATTTTTAATTAGCACCATTTTTATCTTCAGCTTCGTTTTAATTTCTCCGGGTGCAGAGACAATTCCGGCCCTCGACTTTTCCGGAAACGGTCCCTTGTTTCTTTCAAAAACTCAAATGCGGGCAGACATCTTACAGGCAGAACGCTTGCTGCGTGAAAACTATGTGCGCTATCCAATCCTTGAGAAATCCGGAGTGCAATGGAAATCCGCCTTTCATAAATTAGCGGATCATTTAGCAACTAACAAAAATCCAACACTAACACACCATTTTCAACAACAACTGATAAAAGCATTAGAGTTCACTGAAGACGGTAATTTGCGGACTGACCTTTTTTTAAAAAAANGACATTATGTTCAGCGTGTTGAACCTAAAGTAGCGTTTTATTCCGCTATACGTCTGGCTCAGGATAATGAACGTTTCAGAGTTTTACCAACCTTGAATTATGCTGANAAGATAGTAAATCACTGGTACATCGGCTGCACAACACGGCAAGAAGTCTTTTTTCCTATTTTACCGGAGAGACAGTCTGAAGCGCTTTTTATGTTGGGACAACAGGCGAATCATCAGCTTGAACCGCTTAATTGTAAATTTGAAAATGATTCAGCTGAAAAACAAAATATCCTGCTACCACTGCTTATTCCGCAAGCAGAATTAAATCGAACGGATACACCTGTCTTTGAATACAAAAGTGGACGGACACCTTATATACGCTGGTACAGGGATGGCAGAAGTGAAGAAAGAGCTGTCAAACAATTTCAAAAACTGGCCCTGAAATTAAGAAACACCTCTACACTTATTATTGACGTACGCGGTAACAAAAACGGGAGCTTTGCATTTATAGAAAAATGGTTGAAACAGTTTACACGCAACCATTGGAAAAACGTGATTGTTCAGGAACGTCAAACTCTTCCAATCTTAAAAGGTTTGCTGAACAGGGTACAGTGGAATCTACATAATTCCTCAATACGTTTACTGATAGGTCAAGAGCAGCTTGAACAAAAACGTCAGCAGTTAGAGGCTCTTATAGAACATTTAAGAGAAGAAGGAATTGCTGAAAAATGGGTCGAGACCAAGTTCATTTTCAACGGTAACAAAAATGCTCCAAAGTGGAATACACGCCTGATTGTGCTGACCAACCAGCATTGCGGCAACGGCTGTCAATTTCTAGCAGCGCTGACGAAACAGATTCCGCAAGGTGTTCTGATTGGCTCAAATACCGGTCCATTTCCCAAAAACACGTCCGGTCCAATTTTCCAGTTGAAGCATTCACGGATCATGCTTTCATTCAGTCATCGTCTGCACCTCAATCATCTAGCAAAGCCGGTTTCACCTTCAGGTTATCTTCCGGATTACTGGTTATTCCCGCCGATGGGAATCAGTGATATCCAACGCTTTGTCAGCAAAAACAACTAGCTTTCCTTATTTTAATTTCATTTCAACAACTTGAAATACTCAATACTTTCTGTCATTATCAAGCGGTGTTTTACAGCTTTTAATTAACTGAATTTTCGCAAGTACGCATTAAAATAATTTAGCAAACAGTTTATTTATCATATGGTAAATTTAATCCGGATTCCGGTTTTTATCTTATTGATCATCATTAACACTGCGTTCCACGGAAGTCTGGTCAGCCTGTGCGCTCCCATAAAATTCGTGATTCCTGTTGACGCCTGGCGGCATCTTTGGGGACGAATATCTTACTGGATTGCAGGCGGTTTCATCATCACAAATAATTTTCTGCTGAAAAGTTTTTTCCACATTGAGTGGGACATAGAAGGCTTGGAAGATTTAAGTCTGGATGGAACATATCTAGTCATCAGCAATCATCTGTCGCTGTTGGATATTCCGGTCGCGCAAGGTATGTTTTTCAGACAAATTCCATTTTTGAGATTCTTCATAAAACAGGAATTAGTGTTTGTACCGTTCCTGGGACAAGCGCTCTGGGCACTGGAATATCCCACAATGAAACGTTATTCAAAAGAGACTTTAATTAAACACCCGGAACTGCGTGGTAAAGACTTGGATACAGCAAAGCAGTCCTGTGAAAAATTACGAGGACATCCTGTTACAATTTTGAACTATCCGGAAGGAACACGTTTCACACACGCAAAACACGCTAAAACTAAGTCATCTTTCAAACATTTACTGAAACCGCGTGCTGGTGGAATACACACTGTATTAAGCAGTTTAGGCGACGAACTGACGGCAATACTCAACGTTACTCTGGTTTATCCTGGCCATTCTTCTCCAAACTTGACTGACTTGATGCAGGGTAGAGTTCCGCGGATAGTGGTACGTATAGAAGCCCTGAAACTTGGAGAAGGCCCCGTACCGTCAGTGGACACAATTAGGGCCAAAGGAGGATCATTAGCAGTCAGGAAGTGCTTGATTGAGCTTTGGAAAGCCAAAGACATTTTAATCAGTAAAATTCAGAACGACTCAGCAGTAAAGATGGAATCAACTCAACCGACCAGTGAACCGTCCTCTACAGATTCCGTTGGAGTCAGCAACACTACCCCTTTATCTTCAGAATAGGCTCCCAGTATCAACACCTCAGATTTAACTCCAGCGATGCGTTTAACGGGAAAATTTACAACTGCCGTAATTTGCAGACCTGTTAAATTTTCCGGTTGATAATTTTCTGTTATTTGCGCAGAACTGGTTTTTATCCCATGCTGACCAAAATCTATGCGTAACAAATAAGCCGGCTTACGTGCCTTCGGATTAAGGCTCGCCTCAAGAATTGTTCCAGTCAGGATTTTAACCTGCTGAAAATCTTCAAAATTTATTTCTTCCATTTTTTACTAGAGTTGTGTTCAGACAACTGCCGAATTGTAATGTTCAACTAGCTGAATTAATTTCTCTTAACAAAACCTGCAGCGGATGCAACGGTCGAAAACCTTCAAAACGCTTAACCTGACTACGGCAGGAAAAACCGGTGGTTAAAATGTTTTGACGCAGAAAAGGATCCTGCGGAATTTTGTCACTCCAGCTTAAATCATAGATCCCGCGTGATTCTGCGTAATGCTCAGTTTCATGTCCATATGTTCCAGCCATACCACAGCAGCCTGCAGGTATCAGGTTCAGTGATAATCCAAATTTATTGAACACTTCCTTCCATTGCTCCTGTGAAAGTTGGGCATCGGTTTTTTCAGTACAGTGCCCCAACAATTGATAATCCTGCACTTTGTCAGTTGCAGTAAGCGCATGTTTAATATGTTTTGCTGAATTCAAGCTGAGAAATTCCTGCGGCAACATGACTTTAAACGGCAACTCTTTTTCTCCAAGAATATGCAAATATTCATCACGATAAGTCAAAACCACGCTGGGATCAAGTCCGACCATGGGAATTCCGCAACGTGCAATATGTGACAGCCACTTTGCATTTTTTTCTGCAACTTTACGGAATTTAGCTAAAAATCCTTTTACGTGCAGTGGTTTACCGTTCGGATGAAAAGGTGCCACATAAACAGTATAATTCAATTTTCGCAGCAATTCATAAAATTCCAGCACAAGCTGAGATTCATAAAACGAAGTGAACGCGTCCTGAACTAAGATTACACTCCGCTCCAATTCTTCTTGAGAAAGCGAGTTCAACTTATCCAAATCGAATTCAGCTGCATTTACCTGCAACAGACGCTGCCTAACAGATTCAGGACTGTATAACGGAAAATCTCTTAAACCAACTTTATGCTTCAGCAAATTACGGTTCAACCGCGAATTTAAAAGCGCGTTTACTGGACGCGGTATGTTTGAAAATAAACGACCGATTGTTTCAGTTGAGCCAACCAGATAATCTTTGAGTGGTCGTAAATATCTGGAATGATAAAGATTTAGAAATTTTGAGCGGAATTCCGGAACATTTACATGTACCGGACATTGCGTTACACAAGCTTTGCAAACCAAGCATCCGGCCATTGAATCATAAACTTCATGCGAAAAATCGTACTCACCTTGATTTTTACGCAGGGTATTTTTTATTTTGCTGTAAGCGCTATTGAAAAAATTATCAGCAGCAGATTTTGTCTGCGTAAACCCACTGAAATTCCCACTTGAATTACTCGATACTGAAGTTTCTCTTTCCGGATTCAGTGAAAGCATCCGGAGCCATTCCCGCATCATTCCGGCCCTGCCTTTCGGAGAATGAATACGGTCACGTGTAATCCGGGAAGACGGACACATCACATGCTTCGCTGAATAATCAAAGCACGCACCGTTACCGTTACAGTTAACCGTAGTTTCATATTCCTTCAGCAATTCCGGAGCAATCTGCCGGTCTTGATGTCCCCGTAAAGGTCCTTCCAAAGACACCACTTTGTCCGTAGCCTGAGAAAGCGGGGTGACAATTTTTCCGGGATTTAGGCGATTTTCCGGATCAAACGCTTCTTTGATACGCCGTAAATCATGATGCAGTTCTTCACCAAAAAAGTCTGTTGTGTATTCACTACGGTAACCACGGCCGTGCTCACTCCACATCACGCCACCATATTTTTTTACCAGCGCGACCACTTGATCTGAAAGTTCCCGGATCCAGCCTTCCTCTTGCGGATTTTTCAAATCCAACGCAGGACGCACGTGCAAACATCCGACATCAACATGTCCGAACATCGCGTACTGCAAACCATATGACTCAAGCAGTTTACGGAACTCACGAATGTAGGCCGCCAGATTTTCCGGAGGAACAGCCGTATCTTCCACAAAAGGCAGGGGTTTGCGTTCACCTTTGGTATTGCCTAAAAGTCCAACTCCTTTTTTCCTTAAACTCCACAAATCTTTTATTTCCTGTGGATCAGCAGTCCTGTAGTAACCAGTTGCCTCTCCGGATTTGTTTTTCCTGGCATCAATGATTTTGCATAATGCGGAAACCTGCTTTTCCAGTTTATTTTTATTATTTCCGCAAAATTCAAGCAGACTGATGGTACGAGTCGGACGTGTTTTTTTTCCTGACTTCTGCTTTTCGTCTACAATGAAATCTTTGATTTTTAAATATATTTCATCTTCTTTTGCCAGACTGAGAATTTTTTCGTCAATCGTCTCAATTGCAGCAGGATCATTCTCAACCAAAATTTGTGCATCCCGAAGTGCGTCATCAAAATGTTCGTATTTTACAACTAAGAGTCGTTTGTATTTAGGCAAAGCAGTCAACCTTAGTTTAAGCTCACTCACAACTGCTAATGTGCCTTCTGATCCAGAAAGCAAATAGTTTAAGTTAAAGTTTTTTTCCGAATTCCCGTAAACTTTTGCCAAATTGTAACCGGTCATGAAACGGCTCATTTTAGGAAATACTTCTTCAATTAAATCTGCTTTTTCCAAAACAATCTGATCAACAACTTTAAACACCTCACCCGCGATTCCAGATTTTTGTTTGTATGCACTTAGTTTATCTTCATCAAGAGGTACGGATTCGAGAGTTTCACCGTTCGAGAGCACACATGACAATGCTAAAACATGGTCACTGGTACGTCCGTAAATGCGTGAACCTTTTCCGCAGGCATCGGTATTGACCATTCCACCCAAAGTAGCTCTATTGCTCGGTGACAGATCGGGTGCAAAAAACACCTCCTGAGGCGCGAGATGTTCGTTTAACTGATCCAGTACCACCCCCGGTTCTACACGTACCCAACCCTGTTTATAATTCGTTTCAAGAATACGGTTCATGTAACGTGAACAGTCAAGCACAATGCCTTCAGTAAGTGACTGTCCGTTGGTGCCAGTACCGCCACCGCGAGCAGTGATTTTTATGCTGTGACAAAATTTTTGTTGGGCTGTCAACTCCAGTACCGCCTGAATGTCACTTGAGTTTTTCGGAAAAACAACTGCNTGCGGAAGAACCTGATAAATGCTGTTGTCAGTTGAGTTTATCAGGCGTGTTCCGTAATCATGCTGAATGTCTCCGGAGAAACTACTTTGACGCAGCTCTGCCAGAAAACTTTTCACAATTTCTGGAATACTTTCGGAATGATTGAGGCGAGGGATCATTTAAAACTTTATTAACAGCTAATTACGAAATTTTGTGAGCTTTACGCTTGGAACAGCATTTGCGGATATTTATATAATTGCACGCAACAGGCGATAGTACTGCGCAATCATCAATCTTTATATTCCGCAGAACGATTTTGCATCATCGCCATTACAGACTCCTCCAGATCAGCAGAAAGCAGCATGGCGGAATTCCANGTTGCNACATAATTAAGTCCGTCTGNAACTGAATTATCNCGCGAGTGCAAAAGCATTTCCTTAACTCCACGTATTGCTAAAGGCGCTTTGTCCGCGATTTGCTCAGCAATCTTCCGGACTGCAGAAATCATCGATTCCTGATCTGCATAACAACTGTTGACCAAACCAAATTCACGTGCTTCCTCTCCGGAGAATTTGCGTCCTGTGTAGGCTAATTCGCGTACAATGCCCTGAGGAATCAATTTAGGAAGGCGCTGCAAAGTTCCGACATCCGCAGTTAATCCAAGATCAATTTCTTTTATCTGGAAGACNGCGTCACTTGTTGAGTAACGCATATCGCANGCACTTACCAAATCAACTCCTCCGCCTATGCATCCTCCGTGAATTGCTGCTAATACAGGCTTACGNCACTCTTCAATTTGTGTAAATGCAGCCTGCATTTTTATTATTTTGCGNCGTAAATGTTCNCGTTTCCGTCCTTCACAGTCAAAACGTTCAACTTCCTGCCCCACTGACTGTAAGAATTTAAGATCAATTCCTGCAGTAAAATGACTTCCGGCACCGCTCAGAATGCACACCCGAACAGCTTCATTTTCGTCTAATTCACGAAAACAGTCTCCGAGCGCAAACCATAATTCCTCATCCANNGCATTTGCTTTATCAGGACGGTTTAATTCAATTTCCGCAACTGCGGAATTAATTCTAATTTTCAGTGAATCAGGCATATCAAAGTATTGAATATGAAGTTAAAGTTTGAAGAGGAGCTGAATCCATCTCAAGTTGACTCAGACATTCTGCTGCTTTNTCCAACTCCCGCATTGCTTCAGTTTCCAGTTTTTCATGCAGCTTATGTTTATTGAACAGCACCCTGAGCTCGCTGGTCATTTGCTCCAGTTCAAAATCANCCTGCAGCTTTTCAGACATTTCACTGNGTTCACTTTCCGTTAAACATTCGTGNAGTAAAAAGCAGAGAGGTGCCCACAATTCCTGGTCTTTCAATGTCTGCTGAAATCGCTTTTCGTCATCAATAACATCCAGTTCAGCTTTAAGTTGAGCAGCCATGCCTANATTTTCACCAAACGCAAACAAGGTCGAAGCTGTTGCATGAGAAGCATTTGCCCAGTAAGCCGCGCTTTTAGCACCTGCCCCAAATAGTCCTGCAATTTTGTCACGCGTTACATTCCGCCAATGTTTTGGCGTAGCAGTAAGAGTAGGTTNCGAAATTTCAAGCACTTGTCCGCGTGAAATATTTTGTGTGGCGAGAGAAACACATTCCAGCACGTCCAAATTACCAACGCGTGTTAAGATTTGAAATGAGATGGAAAGCAGATAATCACCCAGCAAAACACTTGCCTCTGAACCCCATAGTTTTTGAACATGCTGCTGGTGACGTCTGGCATTTTCAGGTTCTTTGATGTGACGGTGCAAGGCAGATGCGGTGTGTAAAAATTCTAA
>JGI26251J51716_1000556_pt1 | contig 11685 bp, 8 predicted proteins | sample SaaInlV_200m_DNA_FD_51716 | JGI IMG/M metagenome (IMG submission 51716) | reverse complement strand
TATTGCTTTTAATTCTCCTATTAGCACTTTTATCAAATCAGACTCAACAATAATGATAATCACAATAATTATAGATTTCCTGCTAAAGGGGACAAATTCAGTGTAAAGCTTGTTGCTTTTTTAGCAATAGTATATATTTTTTACATAAACTTGTGGCTGAATTAAGCAAGCAAGTTCAGTAAAAGATACTATCGAATACTTCCAACTCTAAGTTTTATTTTTTATTTTCATGGATAACTTACGCATAAAAACAAAAATAATCTGCACAATTGGTCCTGAGACTGAATCATATGAAATGCTGCAGCGGATGGCTGGTGCAGGAATGAATATCGCACGGCTCAACATGTCTCATGGTGATCAGGACTGGCATCAGCGTGTGATCAAACACATCAAAACACTAAACCGTAAAATAAAATTTCCTATCGCGATCCTGCTTGATACACAAGGTCCGGAAATTCGTACAGGTCACCTCGCCTCCGATCTGGATTTAAAAAAAGGTTCAGTAATATCGATTGTGGTCAGGGGGGAAAGTGATCCAGAGGAAACATCAATCCATATAGATTACGATGACTTGATCAGTACTGTGCTGGCAGGTGACAAAATTACTGTTGATAGTGGTTTGATAAACTTGGAGGTTTTAGAAAAGCATGAGCGCATGATGCGTTGTCGTGTACTTGACGGCGGTTTACTGAAAAGTAAAAGACATGTCAATCTTCCAGGAGTACGTGTAAATCTACCGGCAATCACCAAAAAGGACCGGCGCGATATTGAGTTTGGAATTGCAAGTGACGTTGATTATATTGCACTTTCATTTGTCAGGGAAGCTGCAGATATTTTGCAGTTAAAAGAAATACTTGGTAAAAAAGTAGGTAAGATCAAAATTATCGCTAAAATTGAAGATGAAGAAGGTGTAAAGAATGTCAATGAAATAATTGAGCAAGTTGATGGTGTAATGGTCGCCCGCGGTGATTTAGGGATTGAGATTCCAATCCATACGGTACCAACAGTGCAACGCCGAATTGTCCGTTCCTGTGCAGAACAGGGAAAAAGGGTAATTGTAGCGACACATTTACTAGAATCAATGATCACAAATCCGCTGCCTACACGAGCAGAAGTGACTGATGTCGCAAATGCAGTTTATGAAGAAGTGGATGCGGTGATGTTATCAGGAGAAACTACAATTGGGAAATATCCGCTGCGCTGTATCGACCAACTTGTTAATATTGCCGAAAATGTCGAAAAGCATCCTGGATTACGTTTTGTNANCAAANTAAATACCGAAAATGACAAACAGAAATTGTCTTTGGCTGCNGTAGAATTAGCAGAATCCCTGGGTGCGCGCTGTATAGTTGTCATCACACGGCGTGGGGTGATGGCAGATCTTGTTTGTAATTGCCGTCCTGTGTATAGTGACATTTACGCCTTCACTAACGTCAGTCAGGCCAGAAGGACCATGACTTTAGGNCGCGGAATTCGGNCTTTCAGAATAGCCTTCAGTCAAGATCCGGAGAAGACCCTGCAAACTGCATTTAACGTACTTAAAGAACGGGAAGGTTTTCAGTCTGATGAAAAAGTNGTTGTAATTTCAGATGTTCTGGCAGGATCCGGGAAAATTGATGCGATTCAAATCCGNCNCCTGCCTTGAACNTTTTTTGCGGAATTTTATTTCCGTTTCAAGGCCTTGCCGGATTTTGTTTAGACACGCTCAACGACAGTCGCAATTCCCTGTCCGAGACCTATGCACATTGTTGCGACACCTAAAGTTGAATCCTGCTCACGCATTTCATGTAGAAGTGTGCCTATTATCCGCGTTCCTGAACATCCAAGCGGATGTCCAAGAGCAATTGCTCCACCGTTTAGATTTACTTTTTCATCCATTTGTTCTTCAATTTTCAAATCCCGCATAACTGGCAGAGACTGTGCGGCAAAGGCTTCATTCAATTCAAACAAGTTGATATCGCCTATTTCCAGTTTTCCACGCTTCAANGCTTTATTGACTGCCGGAACAGGACCATAACCCATTATCGCCGGATCAACTCCNGCNGTGGCCATTGCTTTGACTTTTGCTATCGGCTGCAAACCTAAATCTTTTGCCTTTGTTGCTGACATCATCAAGACAGCTGACGCACCATCCGAAATTGCGGAAGAATTTCCTGCAGTAACTGTCCCGGAAACAGGATTAAAGACTGGACGAAGTGCCGCAAGTCCTTCCATACTTGCATCATGTCGAATTACTTCATCTTCCGTGCAGAGCATCAATTTGCCTTCTTCGTCATGCCCTTCAATCGCTACAATTTCTTTTGCGAAACGTTTGGATTTTGTGGCTTTAGACGCATTTTTATGGGATCGCAAAGCAAATGAATCCTGCTCTTCCCGTGTCAGTTTGTATTGTATGGACAGCATTTCCGCAGTCAAACCCATCATGCCTGAAGCTTTTGCGGAATATTTACTTGTGNTAGGATTAGGATCAAGTCCAAGATCCATTGGTACGTGTCCCATGTGCTCTACCCCACCGCATAAAAACACATCACCCTGTCCGCACATAATCGACATCGCAGCCGAGTGAACTGCAGTCATCGATGATCCGCACAGACGGTTAACAGTCTGAGCAGAACAGGTATGAGGCAAAGGAGTCATCAACGAAATAAAGCGGGCAATATTAAATCCCTGTTCTTTGGTCTGATTCACGCAGCCCCAAATAACATCCTCCACATCTGCAGGATTCACTTCCGGATAACGGCTTAATAATTCGTTAATAAGTGCAGCAGATAAATTTTCTGCACGTACATTCCGGAACATTCCACCTCTTGAGCGTCCCATTGGTGTTCTAACAGCATCTACAAATACAGCTTCTTCCATAATACCTCTTTCAATTTGTTAAAGTTAGGTTATTTCTTTTCTCTGATCAACATGTATGAATGTTACAGTAAATTGGCCATCAATTTTGATGGTCTCCTAAAAGTCTATAATCCCCATATTGTCATTTCCACGATTTTGTTATCCTCTCAAAATCCGCAGAGGAAAAGACTCAAATANACTGATCACNCAAGCGGATGAAACAGTTTTCCANCTTGTGCCATTTTCATAATTTGTTCAGTAGGTTCATAGACTTTACCCAGTGCTTTATGTTTTTCAGCCCGCTGAAGTAATTCATTCAAACCAACTGTATCTGTCCAGCGAAAAATCCCTCCACGGAAAGGTGGAAAACCAATTCCGTAAACCAGACCCATGTCAACTTCAGTTGGTGTTTCTACAATGTTATCTTCCAAACATCGTGAACTTTCCATCAACATTGGAAGCATCATACGGTCGATTATATCAGCATCACTAATGCCTTCACCACTGCCTACTCCCAGATCCTTCAGAAAATTGGCAACGCCAGGGTTTACCTCTTTTTTGGGTCTGCCCTTTTTATCTTTGCTGTGGATATAAAAACCATTATCGTTTTTTTGCCCGTACCATTCTTTCTCATACATTTTGGAAATAATAGTCGGTACATCCTGACTCATCCGATCCGGAAATCCTGCAGCCATCACTCCACCTGCGTGAAAAGCTGTGTCAATACCAACAACGTCCAGCAAAAATGCCGGTCCCATCGGCCAACCGAATTTTTCCATTACTTTATCAATTTTCTTAAAATCCACACCGTCATTTACCAAACCGGCAAAACCGGCGAAATACGGAAAAAGAACTCGATTCACGAGGAATCCCGGACAATCATTAACCACAATCGGACTTTTCCCCATTGCGGAAGCATAAGCTACAGTAGCAGCGATTGTGGATTCACTGCTTTTTTCTCCTCGTATTACCTCTACGAGCGGCATGCGGTGAACCGGATTAAAAAAGTGCATTCCGCAAAACTGTTCCGGACGTTTCAAACCTTGAGCCAGTTTAGTAATTGAAATTGTGGAAGTGTTGGAAGCCAAAATCGCTTTCTCACCGATCAATGACTCTGTTTCTGCCAATACTACTTTCTTCACACTTTCCTTTTCAACCACTGCTTCAACGATCAAGTCTGCATCTAGCAGATTTTCATAAGAAAGTGTCGGTGTAATTCCGGTTAAAACCTGTGCCATTTTATCCGCTTTCATACGTCCGCGTTCCACACGTTTCTGCATGATTTTCGTTGCTTCATTCATCCCCAAATCTAGTTGAGACTGAGCAATGTCTTTCATGGCAATTGGAATCCCTTTGTATGAAGACTGATAAGCAACTCCTCCACCCATTATGCCTGCACCAAGAACTGCCGCACGCTTAACAGGTTCAGCTATTTTTGTGGAATTTTTAGCTTTTTTCTTGAGCAACTGATCGCCTAAAAACAAACCGATCAAAGCCGTCGCTTCCGGAGACTTTGCCAACTCCGCAAATCCTTCTGCTTCAATCTCCAGTGCACCTTCCAGTGCAAATCTTGCGCTGGCCTGCATAACACCGACAATTGTCAACGGTGCAGGATAATTTGGTCCCGCTTTACCGGCTATAAAAGCTCTTGCGGTTTCAAAAGCCATCATGGTCTCATTTTCATTCAGCATTAATGGCTGTTGTTTTTCCGCACGTTTTGCCTGCCAGTCTAACTCTCCGCTGATAGCTTTGTTCAGCAGATCCAGAGCAGCATCCCGTAATATTTCGTGTTCTACAACTGCATCTACGGCACCTATTTCCTGTGCTTTTACCGGAGAATTTTCTGTCCCACCCGCAATCCATTCCAGCGCATTATCTGCACCAACTAAGCGTGGCAACCTAGACGTACCTCCGAATCCTGGCAGCAAACCGAGTTTAACTTCCGGAAGACCAACTTTTGCTTTGGTAGATGCAACACGATAAGTACAGGCCAGTCCAAATTCAAAACCACCGCCAAGTGCATAGCCGTTAATGGCACAAACACTTGGAAAATTCAGGTTTTCCAGATCAGAAAAAACTTTTTGCGCGTCTTTGACCCAGTTTACCAATTCGTCTTGAGGCACCTGAAATCCTTTTAGAAACTCCGTAATGTCTGCACCTACAATGAAAACAGCTTTAGCACTGCTAACCAACAGACCTTTGACTGATTTATCTGCTGCCAACTGTGCGATTACTTCCCGAAGTTCTTCGAGAGAGTTTTGATCAAATTTATTAACTGACTCACCCTGTGAATCAAAGATTAATTCAACTATATTTTTATCCAGATTACGGCACTGTATTGCCTGACCTTTGTATTCCATATGTTCTGCTTGTTTAAAATGTTTAAAAAGTGATTTCCAGAGCATCAAAGTTTTGCTTTTTGCCCCCTGCAAGCAAAGCTTCAAATTGCGGGATAATGCCGTCGACAAAGTAGCGAGTAGTTTTTATCTTGTTTGCATAAAAAAGCGCATTTTCATTCTCCTCCAGAAAAGCTGAAAGCTCAAGTTCGCCGATATCTTTTTCTGCTTTTATTTGAGTTAATTTTTCTGCAGCAACAACTGCCTGCTCCAGCAATAATGAACCCGCAGTTACTGAGGAAAAAAACATCAAAAAAGGAGTAGCATAAAGTGCGACACCTTCCATACCGCGCGTTTTTATAACTTCCTGAGAACCCATAGATGTTTCGTAAAGTGTTTCACAGTACGTTTCAAATGTTTTGAATACTGCCCCCAGCTCCGGATGTTGACTGTGTTTAGCAATCAATTTACTGAAGCGTTCCATCAAATTCTGAAATAACATTCCACCCTGCTGAAGCATTTTACGTCCAACTAAATCCAAGGCTTGTATATCAGTTGTCCCTTCGTAAATCGGAGCAATTCTGGCATCACGAAAAAGCTGTTCCAGCGGAAAATCTTTGGTGTAACCAACTCCACCCAGCACCTGAATCCCTGTCCGTACCACATCAAGACCAACCTCTGTACACCAACCTTTGCACATCGGCGTCAGCAAATCCACCATGTTTTGCGCGCTTTGCTTTTCCTCATCCGTTTTTGCGATTTGTTCAAGATCAAATTGAAAAGAGGTAAAATAAAGCAACGCCCGCATGGCTTCAACTTTAGCTTTCATATTGATCAGATTAAGTCTTACCGCCGGATGATTGACAATCGAAACCTTGGGTGCTTCCGGATCACGGATTTTTGAAATATGAGTACCCTGTACACGTTCCTGCGCATAAGTTTTGGCATTTTCGTAAGCTGCTCCTCCAAGAGCAAGACCAATCAGTCCTGTATAAATTCTGGCACCATTCATCATCAGGAACATCGATGATATGCCCTGGCCTTCTTCTCCTATGATCCACCCCAGGCAATCATCATTTTCGCCAAAATTCAAGACCGCTGTGGGACTGGCATGGATACCCAGTTTATCTTCTATAGAGGCAACAGTAACATCGTTCCAGTCTCCGAGAGTTCCGTCATCATTCACCCGTGTATATGGAACCGCAAACAGGCTCAAACCTTTGGTACCGTCCGGAGCGCCTTTGACCCTGGCCAGAACAGCGTGAATAACGTTTTCTCCTAAATTATTATCTCCGGAAGAAATCCAGCACTTTGAACCTTTTATTTTGTAAACACCTTCCTCTACCGGTATTGCACTGGTTGTCCCTGCACCAACATCAGAACCTGCCTGAGGCTCACTCAGGCACATGGTTCCCGTGTACTGACCCTGGAACATTTTAGCTGCATACTTTTCTTTAAGCTCTTGAACCAAAGGTATCAATCAATTCTGCTGCACCGGAAGTCAAACCGAAAAACATGCTCAAACCAAGATTTGCTCCGTTCAAGGCTTCATTGATTATCAATCCAAGTGTTGCAGGTGCACCCATTCCTCCGTATTCGGGAGATACCCTCATCGTCGCCCATCCCATTTCATAAGCCTGTTTATAAGGTTCATGGAGGCATTTCGAAACCTTGACACGTCCGTCTTCAATACGGCAACCTTCACGGTCACTTTCGGAGCGTGTTGGAGAAACAACGTCAATCGCAAAACGGATACCTTCCTGAACCATCATATCAAGAGTATCTACATCAAATTCGGAAAACTTTTCTGACTCACTGAGTTGTTCAATAGGCAACCATTCCTTCATGGCAAAACTAATGTCACGCAGATCAAGAGTTAGTTCTGTACTGCTCATAATATTTTTTAAATTTAAAAGATGAGGTGATGTTTTAACAGTTCTTTTGAACCTTGTAGACTTAATAATAAAATACGCTAATTTTAGTGGAGAGGAAAGCCAAATTATGCATCAAGCAATAATGATATGCTAATATACAAATATCTGTAGCTGACTCACAGCGTATTAAAGCTAAACTGTTATTTGGGACACTTTGTGCAGAAGTATATAGAGTGCTCATTTTATTGACACAAAAGAAGTTTACAAATAGAGATAAACACAGATTTACATTTTTCTTTCAGCTAAGATTTTCGATGTCCCTTAGATCAATCATAGATTCTGCCCGGCGTAAACCACACTCTTTAAAACACCAATTTCGCTGGAAGCTGGTGCCACGTTTTATTTGGAAATCTGTGCAGTCTTTTCACATTACATTACTGGTTTGGGGTCTAGTTACAGTCGGCTGTATTTTTTACCTTTCACAATGGATGAATTACCGACAGGTGGCACATCGGGTTGACTCGCTGGAAACTCAACGTTCATTTTTAGTAAGCAAGCTGGAATTGCTTGAAGTGGAAATCAGCTATCTTAGCAGACCACAGCGGCTGGAAGTACTGGTGGAAAACACAATGCGCATGACTTCTCCAAACCCTGCACAATATCGACTTTCCTGGGTTGATGTCAGCAGTGCCGAATAAGATTAAAATGAATCAATCTCCACGTTTTCAACTTTACAGTTTCAAGACACGACTTCTCACAGTACTTGTTGCATTTGTCTTATGTTTTTTAGCTGTTTTGGGCAGGGTTTTTTATTTACAGATTCTGAAAGCAGATTACTACACTGATAAAGCAAAGTCACAACATGAACGTACAGTCACACTGGAACCACGTCGTGGAAGAATATTAGACAAGAACGGCAGAATACTAGCAGTTTCAATTCAGCTGAAATCACTTTTTGCCAAACCAGGCCAGCTTGATTCCCCAACACAGGCAGCAAGATTACTTTCACCTATCCTGAATATTCCATATCACAAACTGCTGATTGAGTTAAAATCAAAAAGCAATTTTGTCTGGATCAAACGCAAATTACCACCGGAACAGACGAAGCAGGTGGAGAAGCTTAATTTAAGCGGAATTGGTTTTATTGCAGAGTTTCGGCGTTTTTATCCTAATGGTAATTTTGCCGGACAACTTTTAGGTTACACCGGTATTGATTCGCAGGGACTGGAAGGTGTCGAAAATAAATATGAATCCCTGCTGGCAGGAAAACCTGCGGCTTATATCGTGGAAAAAGAAGGAATGTACCGTACTGTACCTCTCTCTAATATTCCTAAAAAAAAACCAGATCAATATTCTCTGCATTTGACGATAGACAGCACGATTCAGCACTTTGCAGAAAAAGCACTTCGTGATGGAGTAATAAAAACACGGGCAGACCGGGGAAGTGTGATTGCACTCCACTCTAAAACAGGGGCTATCCTGGCAATGGCGAGTTACCCAGGATTTGATCCAAACCGTTATCAGCAATACAGCAGGGCACTTCAACTCAACCGTGTTGCAACTTCAGGTTACGAACCTGGCTCCACCTTTAAAATGGTTACAATTGCGGCTGCACTTAATGAAGGAATGATATCTCCTGAACAGGAATTTTTCTGTGAAAATGGGAAATATAAAATTGGTAGAAACCTTGTCCGCGATACTTCTCCGCATGGAATAATGACACTGAAGGAGGTTTTACAAAAATCCTCAAACATCTGCGCAGCAAAAATTGGGATGAGTATGTCTCCGGCGAAATTTCATGAATATATTTTGCGTTTTGGCTTTGGACAACGGCCTAACTCCGGTGTTGCCGCAGAAGCTTCCGGAAGAGTCATTTCTCCTAAAAAGTGGCAGACGATCGATCATGCAAATATATCTTTTGGTCAGGCAATTCTAGTTTCACCTTTGCAGATGGTAAGCGCAGCTAATGTTTTTGCGAACAAAGGCCAATGGGTTCCTCCATATATTGTTGAGTATTTACGTGATAATAATGGGCAAAAATTGAGGAAAATAAAAGATGATGACGGAAAGTTAATCCAGAGTTTCGGAAAAGGTGTCAGGAATCCTGTGGTCGAGGCATCAGTCGCAGGATTGGTTAAAGAATATCTTGTCTCAGTTACTCAGCAAGGAGGAACTGCAGTAAAGGCCGCGATTAAAGGTTATCAAATCGCAGGTAAGACTGGGACGAGCCAGATTTACGACCAACAGTTGGGACGATATTCCAACACACGTTATATTGCGTCATTTGTAGGGTTTGCTCCGGCTTCTGAACCATTAGTCACAGTACTTGTTGTGGTGGAACAACCGCGGACTTCTTATTATGGAGGAAGTGTAGCCGCACCGATTTTTAAGGAAATAGTACAACGCACATTATTATTCGAAGATGTTTTACCATTTCCGGAAGAAAGCAATTCAGAAAGTTCCTCTCAGGGCAAAACGGTAAAGCGTTGAGTAAGTTCCTTTTTAATTTCGCTTTTCATTAACACTTCAGACATTTCATCAGCCCCAGTTCTGCAGAATATCAACATGCCCTAATAGTACGGATAAATATTTATGCTAATTATTTTGAATAAATTATGCACCCTCCGAATTAGCAGGTTGAACTGAGATCCGCGCCATCTGAAGAGCAGTCTTGGTTGCCGCTATCATCGAACTCGGATTCGCCTTAAAATGCGGTGCTAAGTCAAATGCTGTTCCGTGATCCGGCGAAGTACGGATAATCGGCAGTCCCAGAGTTATGTTGACTGCACGATCGAATCCGTATAGTTTTAGTGGAATCAGCGCTTGGTCGTGATAAAGTGCCACCACAGCGTCAAAACGGCCTTTACGGTGTTCCAGAAAAATTGTATCCGGCGGAAACGGTCCCTCGCAAATTATTCCTTTTTTCCGGGCGAGTTCCATTGCAGGTATAATTATATTTTTTTCTTCATCTCCAAATATACCGTTTTCTCCTGCATGAGGATTGATGCCAGGAAGGCCAAGTTTAGGTTTAACTATCCCCATTTTTTTAAGTCCGGAATCCGTAATTTCCATAACTTCAAGAATAAGTTCAGCAGTGAGTGATTCGAGGGCTTGACGTAATGAGACGTGAAGCGTTACCATGGTAGCACGTAAATCATCAACAGCCAGCATCATCACGGAACGCTTGCCATTACTGAACTGTGAAAGCATTTCTGTATGGCCCGGAAAAAGGTGTCCTGCTGACTGCAGTGCTTCTTTCGCCAGCGGAGCTGTAACGATGGCGTCAATAATTTTTCGGTTCGCAAAGTCGATTGCGCTATGAACAAATTGAAATGCAGATTCTCCGCCCCAGACAGAACATGTACCAAGTTCCCATTTTCGAGCTTCTTGAACGGACAAATCGATTACGGGCAGACATAATGAATCCTGGAATTTTTTTGGCAAGACAAGGCTTTTTTCAGAAATTGTTTCAAATGAAAAAGAGAAGCCCAAAACTTCATTCATTGAGCTCAGGATTTCAGGGTCACCAAAAATCAAAGGTTGCCATGCCTGAAAAGGGTGCATATTTTCCAGGGCACGTAATAAAACTTCAGGCCCTATTCCGTTGGGGTCACCCATCGTCAGGCCGATATTTATTTCTGCTTCGCGTGGCATATTAGCTAATAATTAAAAAAACGTTTATGAATTTGCAAGATAAAGTAGCGCTGGTCACTGGATCCGGAGTTAGACTGGGACAGGCAATTGCTCAAAAATTAGGTCAATTGGGAATGCGCGTTGTCATACATTATCACCACTCTGAAAAAGGCGCAAAACAAACCGTTAAGCTGCTTCCGGGTGACGAATCACGACATCTTATTCTTCAAGCAGATTTAAAAGATATTTCCGCGATTAAAGAACTTGTCCGGAAAGCTGAGGAAAAATCCGGACCGATTTCAGTGTTGATCAATAATGCGGCTGATTTTTTTCCAACTCCGTTTTTCTCAACAAGTGAAGAAGAATGGGATCATCTCTTTGAACTGAATTTGAAGGCACCGTTTTTTTTAGCACAAACAATTGCGGAAGGGATGAAAAAACGTGGAGAAGGAAAAATAATAAATATGGTNGATGTTTCCGCGGATCGGCCGTGGTCCGGATTTTTACCTTATTGCACATCAAAAGCAGGACTCAGTTCTTTAACNATAGGTTTAGCACGNGCNTTAGCACCTGAGGTACAGGTCAACGCNATTGCACCCGGAACTGTACTGCCTCCTCCGGATCATGCNGAAATGGACTTAAGCGAGTCCGTNNAACGCAGTCTGCTAAAAAGAATCGGTTTAGCAGAAGATATTGTACAGGCTGTTGAATATTTGTTAAAATCGGACTTTGTTACCGGTACCATCCTACCTGTTGACGGTGGAAGGTCAGTTTATTAAAATCCGCAAATTCTAAAATTATTTTATGTTCTCCTCCAGACATCTATTTTTGTTTTTGGTTCTTGCTTTCTGTTTTACACAAGTCCAGGGAGTTACGCGCTACTCTGTTGATGAGCAGGAAAATATCAGCATTTATGCAAAAAGCAGCAGAGCGGTAGTTAACATCAGCAATATTGCGGTTAACTATGATTTCTACTACCGTGCTATTCCCGCCGAATCAGGTTC
>JGI26251J51716_1000536_pt1 | contig 11963 bp, 9 predicted proteins | sample SaaInlV_200m_DNA_FD_51716 | JGI IMG/M metagenome (IMG submission 51716) | reverse complement strand
CTGTTGATCTCTACGAAGCATTCTGAAGCAAGGGAAACAAGCGACTCCGAATACCTGGAATATGTCCCCTGATGCCTCAGGCTGGAACCTGTTAATAAAATTAATGGATATTTTTTATTACTCTTTATTGCACTGGTTTTCTTGCTTGTAATTTCAAACTGGTATCTCTCTGCTTTAGTTTTATAGTACAGCGAAAGTATCCAATGAAAACCTTTCCTCCGCAATCTGTTAACTTCAATTCCTTCGTATATAGGAACGCTCTTCCCTATTTCATCCACAATATCCTTGGATGTCGTATAGTGATATTCATGGCCCATCTTTTCTGCCAGGGCACATATAATCTGCCAATCAGGTTTAGAGTCTCCAAGATATTTTTTATTACTCTTTATTGCACTGGTTTTCTTGCTTGTAATTTCAAACTGGTATCTCTCTGCTTTAGTTTTATAGTACAACGATAGTATCCAATGAAAACCTTTCCTCCGCAATCTGTTAACTTCAATACCTTCGTATATAGGAACGCCCTTTCCTATTTCATCCACAATATCCTTGGATGTTGTATAGTGATATTCATGACCCATCTTTTCTGCCAGGGCACATATAATCTGCCAATCCGGTTTAGAATCTCCGACCTGTGGTATGGCTTTGTGCAACCGTTGCACAGTCATCACCATATTTGTAAATGTTCCGCCCTTCTCAACGAATGTTGANGATGGAAGAACTACGTCCGCCAGTTGTGCAGTTTCGGTAAGGAAGCTATCCTGAACAACGATAAATTCGGCTTTTTTAAATGCGTCCTTTACCTTCTTGCCATTCGGATAGTTCACTATAGGGTTCTCACCCATGACATAAAGTGCTTTTATTTTTTTCTTCACGGCACGATCAAAAATATCACCTGATTTTTGTTCCAGAGGATCAGAAGATAGTTTTGCACCCCATGCACCCTCAACAACTTCCCTGTTCTCCGGATCGTTTATATCGAGATAACCTGGAAGAAATTCCGGTACAACACCCATATCATTTACACCTTGAGAATTATTATTCTCCCTTGAGAATACGATTGAGACTTTATCAGAATCACCCTTGTTCACCAATGCACAGAGATTCATCAAAGCCTCTATTGTCTCCTCGCCTGATGGATCTTCCTCTATATCCTTCCCACATATAACATAACAATTTCCCGCTTTCGCAATTGAAGTAGCAGCAGCGTTGATACTATCCTCTGGAATATTTGTTGCTTTGGAAACTTTTTTGATTCCCAGTTCGGATGACCTCAATGACGAAAGCAGTTCATTGAAATTTTCTGTCTTATCAGCAGCCTTTTTCAAATTTACGAGCTTTTCATCAACAATAACTTTCATCATTGCGTTGATCAATGTTGTCTGTGTTCCAAGTTTATAATTTAAACGAAGAAGGTTTTTAGTCTCACAGCCAAATTCAACATTTCTTACGTTCGCTATTATAACCTTTGTCTTGTTAACTCTTATCGCCTTTCTGACCATACTCCCGACGACAGGATGTGCCTCGCTTATGTCAGCACCCACAAAGAATACCGTATCCGCATTTTCTATTCCTTCCAGTGATGTTGACGCCATCCCATACGCAACAGAATTATTTATCAGGCGGTTAAGTGAAGGAGACTTCATGTTTGATATATTATCTACATTATTAGTCCCCAAAACAGTCCTGCAGAGTTTCTGAAAAAGATAGTTATCCTCATTAGTACATTTTTCGGAACCAATACCACCTATGGCATTGCCTCCACTCTTTTCGATTATCTCACGAAATCTATTTGATATATGTTCAAGAGCATCTTCCCATGAAGCCGGTCGCAGTTTACCACCCTTTTTAATTAAAGGTGTTTTAATCCGTTTATCTGAATTAATAAACTCGTGACCAAATTTCCCCTTAACACACAGATTACTTTCGTTTATCCCCAAATTTATATTTTCATCTGCAGTCACCCTCATTACCTCTTTGTCCTTGGTATTTATCACCAGGCTGCATCCAACCGCACAATATGTACAAATAGTTGGAGTCTTTTTCAACTCCCACGGTCTGGCCTTAAATTTGAGAGTTCTATCCTGCCACGAACCTGTTGGACATACTGATACGCAACCACCGCAGAAACTACAATCCAATGGTTTATCAAAAGCGGTACCGATAACGGTCTTAAATCCCCTGTTTTGATAATCAATTGCAGCAACACCCGCAATTTCCTTACACACTTTAACGCATCTGCTACAGAGAATACATCTGTTAGAATTATACTCTAAGAGAGGATTGTCCCGCCTCATCGGCTCGTCCAGCCTTGCGCTCTTAAATCTACCCGGTTTCAATTTGAGATCATGCGTGACCTCCTGTAAGCCACATTCTCCGGACTTATCACAAGTCGGGCAATCAAGAGGGTGATGTGCAAGGAGATACTCCATAACAGACTTGGTATACTTCTCAGTCTCAGGAGTTTTCGTTTTTACTACCATCCCTTCAGCGACAGGCTGCGCACAGGAAAATCTATGCCTCGACCTTCCCCGTTCAGTCACTTCAACCATGCAGAGCCTGCAGCCTCCATACTGAGTTAATTTCGGATGATAGCATAGTCCGGGAATATAGATACCGTTGTCCTTGGCCGCCTTAAATATATTCGTACCTTTTGGGACACTAACAACCTTATTGTCAATCTTAAGATTTATCATTATTACTTGATTGCCATAAAATTACACTTGTCGTAACACAAATTACACTCAATACACTTCTCTTTGTCAATAAACGCAGCCTCTTCACGTGACCCAGATATTGCATCCACCGGACAATTTTTTATACAAAGCGTACACTTAGTACATTTGTCTGAAATAACCGTGTATTTGTGAAGCGCAACACATGTAGCAGTCGGACATTCCTTATCCCTAATATGTGCCAGATATTCATCACGAAAATATCTGATAGTAGACTTAACAGGATTTGGTGCTGACTGGCCTAACCCACAGAGTGACATCGTCCTTACTTCATCACTCATTTTTTCTAAAACGTCAAGATCTTCCTCTTTACCTTCACCCTGTGTAATCCGGTTAAGAATATCCAGCATAAGTACAGTGCCAACCCTGCATGGAGGACATTTACCACAGGATTCATTTGTACAGAAATCCAGAAAAAACCTTGCCATATCGACCATGCATGTCGTTTCATCCACTACGACAAGACTGCCTGATCCCATCATGGCACCAGCACTTTTCAATGATTCGTAGTCTATAGGAGAATCTAGATATGATTCCGGCAAACAACCGCCTGAAGGTCCTCCAATCTGCACGGCTTTGAATTTCTTTTTTTTGGGGACCCCACCACCAATATCAAATACAATCTCCCTTACAGTTATACCCATCGGAACCTCGATTAAACCTGCATGCTTTATATTCCCTGTNANTGCAAAAATCTTTGTACCCTTACTTTTTTCAGTTCCTATTTTTGAATACCAAGCCGCACCTTGATTGATAATGATAGGAACATTAGCAAACGTTTCAACATTATTTAAACATGTTGGCTTGTCCCACAAACCTGCTTCTACAGATTGAGGAGGTCTTGTCCTGGGCATACCACGTTTACCTTCTATTGAAAACTGAAGTGCAGTTGACTCTCCACAGACAAATGCACCTGCACCCTCTTTTATAATGATATCAAGACTATATTTTGTATTTAGAATATTTTTGCCCAAATACCCTCTTTCCTTTGCCTGGCGTATAGCAATTTTTAACCGTTCGATAGCCAGTGGGTACTCTGCACGTATATATATATATCCACTCGTAGAACCTGTAGCATATCCTCCTATAACCATACCTTCCAGCAGAGCATGAGGATCGCCCTCCATCAGACTCCTATCCATAAATGCTCCGGGGTCACCTTCATCTGCGTTACATATAATATATTTCTGATCAGCAACATATTTAGCAGTCGATTCCCATTTCCATCCCGTATCAAAACCACCGCCACCACGTCCTCTAAGACCTGATTTACCGATTTCTGTTATTACGTCTTTCGGTGTCATCTTGGTTAATATTTTTTCTAACGCCTTATATCCACCGCTCATGATATATTCATCTATGTCTTCAGGATTAATGATCCCACAGTTTTTGGTAACAACTTTTACCTGATTTTTATTTTGGTCAAGTTCGTCAAAGAGCGGCAAATCACGATATTGTTTTACACCCCGGCCATTAAGAGGCATTTGTGATATTGCATATTTCTTTACCACATTACCTTTTCCCACATGTTCTTCTATTATTTGTGGAATAATATCAGGCTTTACTTTTGAATACGTAACCCGAGAATAATCTGGCATAGCCACGTCCACCAGTACTTCGTGAGAACACAACCCAATACAACCGGTACTGATCACATCAGCTGTTTGTTTCTGCTTCTTCAGCTCTTTTTCAATGCTTTCCAAAACAGCTTTAGCACCGGCGCCTAATCCACAGGTACCCATTCCAACAATTATCATTGGCCGTTTTGGAGTCACTTTTTTCTTTGCTGTTAATGATTTTTTCTTTGCCATTTTTATTTAGAGCTTCCGTGTTTCCCGGTTTCCTGAATAATATTACCAACACCATCAGGAGCCATATTACCATGGACATTTCCATCTAACGTAATAATCGGGGCAAGAGAACATGCTCCCAGACAGGCCACTTCCTCAAGAGTAAACATATTGTCCTCAGTTGTAGAGCCTACTGCAACATTCAGTTTATTAGCAAACTCCTTCGTTATTTTAGTAGCCCCTTTGACATGGCAAGCTGTTCCGCAACATACTTTGACTATATGCACACCTCTTGGTTCCAAACGAAACTGTGAATAAAATGTCGCCACACCTATAATCTCACTGGCACTGATATTCATTCTTTCAGCGACTAGATTAATGGTTTCCTCCTGCAAATAGCCATATTCGTACTGTATCTTTTGTAAGACAGGGATAAGCGCTCCCTGTACGCCCTCATAGTTATCCAATATTTCTTCTGCTTTAGATAAATCTATGACTTCCACTTTTGCAGCTTGTTTTTTTCTTTTACCCATTCTCTTTAATCTCAAGAATACTAACGGTCTATTTCGCCCAAGACAATATCCAAACTCCCGATTACGGCAACCACATCTGCTAGCAGACTACCTACTACCATCTTTTCAAGCACCTCTAAATTAACAAATGATGGAGGCCTGATTTTTATTCTATAAGGGTTCTTCGACCCGTCACTGACTATGTAATATCCAAGTTCACCCTTTGGGGCTTCAACACAGGCATATACTTCACCAGCCGGCGGACAAATGCCTCCGGTAACAACCTTAAAATGATGAATGAGAGACTCCATACTTTGCTTGAGATTTTCTTTTTTCGGTAGAGCAANATCAGGTATGTCTGCAATATATTCACCTTCAGGAAGATTATCCATGGCCTGGCGTACAATCTCATTGCTCTGACGCATCTCTTCCAGCCTTACCAGATATCGATCGTATACGTCACCGTTTTCACCAACAGGTACAAGAAAATCCATCTCATCATATGACGAATATGGTTCAGACTTTCTAACGTCCCACCTGACCCCGGAACCCCTAATACATGGCCCACTCAACCCATAATTTATTGCATCTTCCGCAGAAACTACTCCAACCCCTTTCGTCCTCATCAACCATATCTTATTCTTTGTCAAAAGGGTTTCATAATCCTTTAATCTGGCCAGGAATGTATTAATAAAATCCCTTGTCTTTTCAATAAAACCATCAGGTAAATCCTTTGCAACACCACCTATCCTGATGTATGAAAGGTTCATTCGCGCACCTGCAACCATTTCAAAAAGATCATTAATGGTTTCTCTCTCCCGGAAAGTGTAGAAAAAGACAGTCATTGCCCCTATATCAAGCGCGTGGGTTGCCAGCCATAAAAGATGTGATGATATCCTGGTGAGCTCACACATAATGACCCTTATGTATTGTGCTCTTTTGGGAACTTCTATATCCAGCAACTTCTCTACCGCGAGAGCATACCCCATGTTATTAGACATAGGCGCCAGATAATCCAGACGATCGGTAAGAGGAATAAATTGATGGTATGTTTTATGTTCCGCAAGTTTTTCTATACCACGGTGAAGATACCCGATATCAGGCGTAACCTTAACTACAGTCTCGCCGTCCAGCTCCAGTAGTAACCGCAATACACCATGCGTACTGGGATGCTGTGGGCCCATATTAATGGTCATTACCTGCTCAGTTGTGCTGCCGTCATTCTTGTCCTTTTCGGTAAATACCCTTTAGCGTTTCCGGTTGCCTGCCTTTAAGAGGATAATCCTTTCGCAAAGGATGTCCTTCAAAACCTTCCGGTGTTAAAATCCTCTGTAAATTAGGGTGTCCCTTAAAGATTATGCCAAACATATCGTAAGCTTCTCTCTCGTGCCAATCTGCCGTCTTCCATACATTAGTGACAGTGTCGATACTTGGATCCGAAGCGGGTATTTTCACTTTGAGCCGCACTCTGTGATTCAACTTTATTGAGTACAGATGATAAACTACTTCAAAATTATTGCTACGTTCTAAACGGGACAAATCAACGCCACACAAATCTGAAAGATAATCAAAATCTGATTCACTGTCCTCACAGAGAAACTTTGCCGCTCTTTGTATATAATCCTTATTTATGTTTATGGTCAATTCACCTCTGAACGATTTCCCACCTATTACTGCATCAGGAAACTTCGCTTTTAATCTTTTTCCTATAGTGGCATCTTCAGTCATGATTTAACTTTAAAATAGCAGTACTAATGTTAATGTAGATTAGTTACCTATCTGGATTATCCAGAACAGACTCACCTTTTATCTTCTCTTGTAATTCCATTACTGCATGTATCAGAGCCTCTGGTCTTGGTGGGCATCCCGGTAAATAGATATCAACAGGAACAATCTCGTCCACACCTTGAACAGTAGCATAAGTATCAAAAATCCCACCTGAAGACGCACATGCACCCATTGCGATTACCCATTTAGGCTCCGGCATCTGGTCGTAAATCTTCCTTGTCACAGCAGCCATTTTATAAGTAACAGTACCAGCAACAATCATCAAGTCAGACTGCCGCGGTGAAAACCTGAATACTTCAGCCCCAAACCTGGCAAGATCATACCTTGGTGCCACTGAAGACATCATTTCGATGGCACAACACGCCAAGCCGAAAGGCATAGGCCACAGTGAGTTCTTCCTGGCCCAATTAACCACCTTGTCAATGTTTGTAGTAAGTATATTATCGCCAAAAACAGTCTCTATTCCCATTCAAGACCTCCCCGTTTCCAGATATAAACGTAGCAAAACAGCAAAATCACAATGAATATTGCCATTTCAATTAAACCAAATATTTTCAATGACTTAAATGCAACCGCCCATGGGTAAAGAAAGACCACCTCGATATCAAATACAACAAACATCATTGCAATTAGATAAAATTTTACAGAAAATCTATCTCTCGCAGTACCTATTGGTTCTATACCACATTCGTACGGAAAGCTTTTCGGCAGATGGTTTTTGGCGACCAACAGAAGCGGAAAGTATGAGGTTAGAAACGGCAAAACCTATTACTACTAAAAGCAGAATCAGGATTGGCAGGTAACTTACTAACATAAGTACTTATTATTCCTATATTTATAATTAAAATTACTGTTTTTATCAAAAATTGAGCAACACGGAATTTTATCATAAATAACAGATTAGTAAACAAAATATTTTACCCCGTACCTATATACATAAGTGTATATAATACGGGAATATACGATTAAGCAACTTTACTCAGGGGCTGATATTTGCACTTGCCTGACACCTACAATCAATCATCCCCTCTAACGAAACAATACCAGAATCCGCATTATTTATTTATATCATCTCCGCCATTGTTATAATGCCGGGCAGTCTCTATCTTCCCTTCGGTAGTATAGTTACTGACGTGAATCTCTCCTGTGGATCCAATAACTTCTCTTGCCAAATCCATATAATCCTTTGTACCGCGACTATCCGGAGCGTACATGGTAATCGGCTGTCCGGAAATAGGACACTCCGCAAGTTGAGTATTCTCCCTGATAATAGACTTGAATAACTTATCGTGAAACTTCTCACTGATCTTCTCAACCACCTTATTGCTCAGATTTGTTCTTTTATCAAACATACAGGCAATAATACCTGTGACTTCAAGAAGAGGATTGAGTGTGTCCTTGACCAGATTTACCGTATTAATCAAGGTAACCAGACCGTTAAGAGCCATTACTTTTGTTTCTAACGGAATAAAAACTTCCCTCACAGCAGACAAAGCATTAACAGTAAGTAATCCAAGCGAGGGAGGGCAATCCAGAATGATGTATTCGGCGCGGCAATTACTATACAAATAATGATTCGCTAAAAGATTAATACTGTTTTTCAATATAGTATCGTTCTCCAGCTTGTTTGCTAATGTTCGTTCCACTGCGGCAAGAGTGACGTTTGACGGAGCAATCCACATATTCTCCACACATGTGTCGTGTAGAATCTCACTTATGGGCATTTCATCATTAAATACATTAAACATTGATTTGTGCAGATTATAAATATCAATACCCATCCATGAACTTGAATTCCCCTGTGGATCGAGATCTATTAATACTACCCTTTTGCCAAGCTTTGCAAGACAGGCGCATAAATTAACAGCTGTCGTTGTTTTGCCGACACCCCCTTTTTGATTAATCAATGCAATCGTTCTCAACTGAGCCCCTTTTACTATTTTACTGGTTTCTTCGGAATTTCTGTATCCTTACGATCACCAACAGCGAGAATATTTTCTCCCAAAATATAATCTGGGATTGTAGATGATGTACCCTTGAATTGCTATAACTTTTTGCGACTAAAGGCTTTTCACGGAATCATTATATCGTCTCTCAAGACAGCAACATAAGGTAGATTCCTGTACCTGTTATCAAAATCAAGGCCGTAACCAACTACAAATTTATCCTCAATCTCAAAACAACAATAATCCGGCTCTATCCCTCTCTCTCTCCTTGCCATTTTGTCAAGGAGCACACACACCTTTATAGATATCGGACTATGCTTAGTAACCATCCTCACAATCTTAGAAAGAGTCCTCCCTGTATCAAGTATATCATCCACGATAAGAACATGTTCATCCTTAACATTTAAATTAGTATTATGAATGATTTCTGTCTCTGCATTTGGAGAAGTAGAAGCGCCTACGTAAGTGCTAGCCTTGATAGTATCTATTTTAACAGAAAAAGGTATCTGTCGGATCAGATCAGATAGGAAAACGAGGCTACCATTTAAAACGCCAATTATGGTAAGATCCTTATGCTTATAGTCTACGGCAAGTTTTTGTGCGAGTACACTAACGCTGTTCTTGATTTCAGCTTCGGAGAACAAGACCTCTCCAATATCATTTTTCATAAATAATTTCAGAAAAGTTTTATGAGTAAGAATTACACGGTAAATACGGAAATATAAATCTCTTAAATACTAAAAAATAATATCAATTTCAAAATATATCAGTGATATGCGTTGCATGTCAAACGATTTATAGATGATAAAAATTCATCGCTTTCAGATTTTGTTAAATAAATAGGTTGATAGGATACAAATAATTAATAAAATATAGCAACGTAATTGAGATTAGCAGAATATAACCAATAATTGTTTTTCAGGAGAAAAGAAGATGCCTATATATGATGATATCCTTGCGACTATCGGAAGAACACCCATTGTGAAAATCAACAAAATACCTGATGAGAAGTGCGCAAATCTTTTTGGAAAATTGGAAATGTTTAATCCTGCCGGCAGCGTAAAAGATCGTATCGGTATGGCAATGATAGAGGACGCAGAAAAAAAGGGTTTGATAAAGCCAGGAGATACCATTGTAGAACCGACATCAGGTAATACAGGAATTGCACTGGCAATGGTCGCAACAGTTAAAGGGTACAAGGCGGTCTTCACCATGCCAGAAACCATGAGCCTTGAGAGACGGGCCCTGCTCAGATACTTTGGAGCCGAAATCGTCCTGACAGAGGGTCCAAAAGGCATGAAAGGTGCTATTGAAAAAGCAGCAGAACTGGTAAAAGAGAAAGGCTATTTCCAGCCACAGCAATTTGATAATCCAGCTAATCCACAAATCCACAGGGAGACAACCGGTCCTGAAATAGTTGAGGATTTCGAGGGCAAGGATTTACACTACTTTGTTGTTGGTGTTGGAACCGGCGGTACAATATCCGGTGCAGGTGAGGTGTTGAAAAAGAAGTACAGCAACATAAAAAACGTTGTAGTAGAGCCTGCAGAATCTCCGGTTCTTTCCGGAGGACAACCGGGACCTCACAAAATCCAGGGAATCGGTGCAGGGTTTGTGCCGGGCATTTACAATCAAGAGATAGTTGATGAAGTCCGCCAGGTGACCAATGATGAAGCGTTCAGCATGGCAATACGCCTTGCAAAGGAAGAAGGAATCTTCTGCGGTATCTCTTCCGGCGCGAATATGCACGTCGCATTAGAAGTCGCCAGAGATGTGGGACCAGGCAAAAATGTTCTGGTAATTTTACCTGATACAGGAGAGCGCTATATCTCTACGGATCTATTTAAGGCAGTAGAAAAGGATTAAAATGTACAATCCAATAAATAGCGATAAAAATGCACCTCGTTTAAGCTATATCACCAAAGCTCTCAGTAACTCATACGAGAAACATGGTGGTATTAACCACCTGGAAGGGCCAAATCTTCCATCTAAACTGGAAGTTGAAAAACTGGTAAAATTACTGTCTACAATCATGTTTCCAGGCTTTTACGAGGAAGTAACAGGCAATAAAGATCATCTGGATGCGTATCTTCTCGCACAATGTTCCAGCGCCTTGGAATGTCTGTCTGATTTAATACAGAAGAGCTTAAGGCATGAATGTAAGGAGGGGCTTAATTGTGCCCGTACTGAAGGAGAGTGTTGGGACTGTGCCGTTGAGATTTCATACCTTCTACTTGAAAGGATTCCTGAGATTAGAGAAATTGTGAACCAGGACATCAAGGCGGCTTATAAAGGAGACCCTGCCGCAGCAAGTTATTTTGAGGTGGTGTTAAGTTATCCATCCGTAAGAGCGATATCAATTCACCGTCTGGCTAATTTTCTTGAAATACAGAAAGTGCCTTATATACCCAGGATGATGAGCGAATACATTCATGAAAAAACAGGAATAGATATTAATCCTGGAGCAAAGATAGGTCCGGGATTTTTTATTGATCATGGTACCGGTGTGGTAATTGGCAGCACGGCTATTATTGGTAAGAACGTAAAGTTCTATCAGCATGTTACACTGGGAGCTTTCAGTTTGACTAATGTTGATAAGATCAGAAAAGAAAACAAAAAGAGACATCCTACTATAGAGGATGATGTTACCATTTACGCAGGGTCAACAATTCTAGGTGGAAATACGATAATCCAAAAAGGCTCCATCATCGGTGGTAATGTCTGGCTGACGCGATCAGTTCCACCATATACGACAGTAACGGTTGATGCACCCTACCTTATATTCAAACATAAGGATAAGGTAGAAAAATACGAAGTTGACTATCAGATTTAAGACTTCATTTATTCAACTTGTTATTTTATTATAATATTGTACGGTGGGCTTATAGTAACTGATAAATCATTGTCCATAAGTTTTACATCAGGACCAAGTCCGAATTATCTCTTCTTTTCTATAACATAATTTAACAGTCTATTAACGATGAATAAATTTAATAGAGGTAGTGTTTTTCTTGCCTATACCGAAAAAGACTTAAGCTATGCGTGGAATATTTACGACGGGTTGACCAGGAGGGGACTAAATGTCTGGTTTGACAAAGTGGACTTTAAACGTGGAAGCTGGAAAGTTGGGGCCAGAGAGGCCATTAACCTGAGCCGTTGCCTTATCATCTGTCTCAGCGACACTGCCTTGAAAGA
>JGI26251J51716_1000530_pt1 | contig 12092 bp, 11 predicted proteins | sample SaaInlV_200m_DNA_FD_51716 | JGI IMG/M metagenome (IMG submission 51716) | reverse complement strand
AGTCGATCGCCATCGCCATCAAAGGCAAAGCCCATGTCTGCACCGGTATCTTTAACTTCTTGAATTATATCAACGAGGTTTTTTGGTTTAGATGGATCGGGATGATGATTTGGAAAAGAGCCATCCACCAAACAAAATAATTTGGTTACTTTTGCACCAAGCGCCTCAAACAGTTTAGGTGCAATATTGCCAGCCACACCATTACCCGCATCCACCACAATATGAAGTGGCTTATCAAGCCTGATGTCTGATTTAATGCGATCAATATAGTCTTGTTCGATATCAACTTTGGTTGAAGTACCGTGACCAGTATTGAAGTCATTATTTTTAATGCGTTGATACAATTCTTGTATGCGATCACCTGAGAGGGTTTCGCCAGCGATCATTATTTTAAAGCCGTTGTATTCTGGTGGATTGTGCGAGCCGGTAATCATCACCCCTGAAGTAGCGGCTTTGGTATAAGTGCCGTAGTACACTAATGGCGTTGGCACCATGCCGATATCAACAATATGGCAACCACTTGACTTAAGACCGTCTTTTAAAGCATCCATTAGCCCTAAGCCGCTTAAGCGGCCATCACGCCCAACGACAATGCCACGCTCACCTTTGGCGATGGACTCACTGCCAATGGCAAGGCCAATGAGTTTGACTACTTCAGGGGTAAGGTCTTGCTCAACAATACCGCGAATGTCATAAGCTTTAAATATGGATTGTGAAATAGGCATGAGGTTTATTCGTTAAAATGAAAAATAATATTATTTTATCAAAAGCTTATATCATGAAAGAACAGTTTGAAGTAATTGCACTTGAAAACCAAACCATGACACTTAAGGTGAATCGTTCGGGTGGGTGCCATAGTTGCTCGGCTAGTAGTGGTTGTGGTACGGGTATTTTGGCCAATTATTTTGATCATTATTCGGTATTTAACAAGCCGATCCAAAGCGGTGTGGCTGTTGGTGATTTTGTGACTTTAGAGATTTCATCAGCTGAATTATTCTCACGTGCCTTTATGCTTTATATTTTTCCAATATTGGCATTGTTTGTTGGTAGCTACGTTGGGCTACGCTTAGATTCTACAAATGAGTTATGGCAAATCAGCTTTGGAATTTCAGGATTTGTTGGTGCACTTTTATTGACGAAATATTTTGTAAAGTAGGCTTTTAATGCGCTGTAAATTTGGGATAATCGATCTATTTTTATAAACAAATTTCGTTTATTATGCCAAATCAAGATATCGATCCACTAGAAACCCAAGAATGGCTAGAAGCCTTTAAATCTGTCGCTAAAGTCGAGGGCGATGACCGTGCAAAATTCCTGTTAAACCAGTTAATGGACATGGCACATCACGAGGGTATGGACTTACCATCGGGTGTAAACACTTCTTATCTTAATAGTATTGGTTTAGACAAAGAAATTGAAACACCAATTAATGCTGATATTGAAGAGAAGATTTCAGCGATTATTCGTTGGAATGCGATGGTAATGGTGGTTAAAGCTAATCAGTTGCCTTACGAGTTAGGTGGGCATATTGCTTCATTTGCATCTAGTGCAACGTTGTACGAGGTTGCTTTTAATCATTTTTATCGTGGCCCTGATGCTGATCAAGGTGCTGATTTGATTTTCTTCCAGGGGCATATTTCTCCAGGTATTTACTCTAGAGCTTATTTAGAAGGGCGTATTACCGAAGAGCAAATGTTATTATTCCGCCAAGAGGCGGGTAAAGACGGTTTGAGCTCGTACCCACACCCGTGGCTAATGCCAGATTTTTGGCAGTTCCCAACGGTATCGATGGGCTTGGGTCCGATTATGGCGATTTACCAAGCACGCTTTATGAAGTACCTTCATCACCGTGAAATTCAACAAACGGATAAACGTACTGTTTGGGCTTATTTAGGCGATGGTGAGACTGATGAGCCGGAATCATTGGGTGCCATTTCAATGGCTGGCCGTGAGAAATTAGACAACTTAGTCTTTGTAATTAACTGTAATTTACAGCGTCTTGATGGCCCAGTACGTGGCAACGGCAAGATTATTCAAGAACTAGAAGGCATGTTCCGTGGCGCAGGCTGGAACGTCATTAAAGTAATTTGGGGTGGCAAGTGGGATGAACTACTCGCTAAAGACACTGACGGTTTACTTAGAAAGCGCATGGAAGAAGTGGTGGACGGTGAGTATCAGGCTTATAAAGCAAAAGACGGCGCGTATGTTCGTAAGCATTTCTTTGGTAAATATCCTGAATTATTGGCCATGGTTGAACACATGAGTGATGATGAAATTTATCATCTAAATCGTGGTGGTCATGACCCTTATAAAGTATTCCAAGCTTATCATGCTGCTAAAGCATGTAGCGACAAGCCAACGGTTATCCTAGCTAAAACTGTTAAAGGTTATGGTATGGGTGAAGCAGGCGAAGGCCAAAATACCACACACTCACAAAAGAAATTAGGCTTAGAGCAAGTGGAGATTTTTGCCAAACGCTTTGATGTGCCAGTAACAGAGACTGATGTTAAAGAGCTTAATTTTTATAAGCCAGCCCCTGACAGTGAGGAAATGACCTACATGAATGCTCAGCGTAAAAAGCTGGGTGGTTCTTTACCTGTGCGCTCGTTCGAATTAGAAGATTTAAAAGCGCCAGAGTTAGACGTATTTAAAGCTTTATTAGAATCTAGTGGTGATCGTGAAATGTCAACCACTATGGCGCTTAACCGAGTCATGACTTTATTGGTACGTGACAAACAGCTTGGGCCTAAGATTGTGCCAATTATCCCTGATGAGGCGCGTACATTTGGTATGGAAGGTTTGTTTAGACAGTTGGGTATTTACTCAGCTTCTGGTCAGCTTTATCAGCCGGAAGATTCTGATAAAGTCATGTGGTACAAAGAGGATATTAAAGGCCAAGTATTGCAAGAAGGTATTAATGAAGCCGGTGCAATCTCTGATTGGATTGCTGCGGCAACAGCCTATGCAACACACAATACCACCATGATTCCGTTCTACATTTATTACTCCAAGTTTGGCTTCCAACGTGTGGGTGATCTAGCTTGGGCGGCAGGCGATATGCAAGCTAAAGGTTTCTTGATCGGCGGTACGGCAGGCCGCACAACACTGAACGGTGAAGGCTTACAGCATCAAGATGGCGATTCGCACTTAGTGGCTAATACCATTCCAAACTGTATTTCTTATGATCCAACTTATGCTTATGAGCTTGCAGTAATTATTCGCAGTGGTCTTTATAGAATGTATGAAAACCATGAAAATATTTTCTACTACATAACAACCATGAATGAGCTTTATGCTCATCCAGAGATGCCAGCAGGCACAGAGGAAGGAATTATCAAAGGTATTTACCCACTTAAAGAAGTTGGTAAAGGCGACAAGCAAGTGCAATTATTGGGTTGTGGTACGATTCTTAGGGAGGTTGAAAAAGCAGCACAGATGTTGAGTGATGATTGGGGTGTGAAATCTAGTATTTGGTCAGTCACCAGTTTTAATGAACTCACGCGTGAAGCGCAGGCGGTTGATCGTGTTAATCGCTTTAGCACGGATAAGCCACAAGTACCATATATTACACAGTGCCTAGCTGACACCAAGGGTCCAGTCATTGCGACGACAGACTATATGCGCAACTATGCTGAGCAAGTTCGTAAGTATGTTCCAGGTCGTTACGAAGTGTTAGGTACTGATGGCTTTGGCCGATCTGATTCACGAGAAGCACTACGTGATTTCTTTGAAGTAGATGCTAATTATGTCACAGTAGCAGCGCTAAAAGCATTGGTTGATGAGGGTGAAATGGATGCCTCAGTAGTGGCACAAGCGATTGAGAAATACGGTATAAATACAGACAAACCAAATCCAATGACGGTATAAAATAATTTTTAAATAGGGGGAGAGAATGACACAAGAGGAATATTTAGAAGATCTAAGATCAGGCGCAAGAATGAAATTTGAGGATTTGATTGACTTGATTGATGATGATTACGACTATACACCAGCCGCTTTTGGCAATGGCGAGGTTAGTAATGCTGCTGATGAAAACCAAGGTAGTGCTAAATTATTTTGCTTTGCTGCTATTCACCAGCTAACCCAGCTTGAAACATTGCATTGTTTTGGCCAATATTATCAAGACGTGCTAAATACCCCTGAGAGTGATTCTCATAGTAATATTCGTAATTTTATTACTTATGGTTGGGATGGTTTGAAGTTTGATTCCCCAGTATTGAGCCGCAAGTAGTAGATATCAGTAGTCAGTATTAGTAATGCGGTGGTCGCTCATCAGCGACTTGCCTACCACCCTCAGGGGTGTCTTTAAGTTGTTCGATTTGTGCTGATAAATGTTTAATCATTTCTTCTAATTCGTCAATTCTTTGTGTTTGACGAAAAACAACATTATTAAGTTCCTCGATTGTATGATCAAGAAAGGCAAATTTTTCTTCGAGGTCGATTAGTTTTTTATCCATTTTTTCTTTCCAAGTTACGTCCGCCGTATTCGTAATACCCTAGACCAATTAATACCAAGATGATACCGCTTAGCTGAGTAGCTGTTAAGGTTTCATAGTTAAGGCTAGCACCAAGCAACAAGGCAAATACCGGTGTAATCAGTGGCACGATACCGACAACACGCACACTCGCATGTCGGATTAAATAATAATACGACATAAAGCCAATCACTGACCCGAAGACTGCTAAATAGCCAATTGATAGGGCAGCCTTAAGTGTGATTGTTGGAACAGAACCTTCAGTGAGCAACCAGCTAATAATAAACAACGGTACGCTAATAATCAATGCACCCGTGGTAGTTTCTAGTGCTGAAATAGGTGCGCTTATTTGCTTAAGCTTGACTGAGATAAAAGACTGAAACGCCATAGCAAAAGTCACCGCCAATAGCCCGGATATCATTTCAGTAGCAACGTTTAGCGTATGACCAAAAATAGTGAAAAGACCAGTAATCCCTAATAATAACCCTGCTATTTTATGAAATTTAAAGAAAGGATCTTTGAGTAGTAATAAAGCAAATACGCCGGTAATAATTGGCGTAAGACCAAATACTACCGAAATAATGCCAGAAGGAATACTCTGAGAAGAATAATAAACCAAACTCATGGTGACAAACACACCAAGCCCTGCGTAGATGTAATTACTAATAGCAATTTTGCTGATGCTTAATTTTTGCTGTTTAATCAGCAATAACAACAAGCAAATAGCTAAGCCGATAAGCATTCTAGAAGCGACAGCAAAATTAAAATCTGAGCCTAAGGTTGACCACTGGATTGCAAGTGGTGTGGTTGACCAAATGGCGACAACGGATAAAAAAACTAAGTAGATTGGCATATTAGATAATTATAAAAAAGCCACCGTTAAGGTGGCTTTAATTAGAAAAATAATCAGCTGATTATTTATCCAAAAGTACTTTACGAGAAAGCTTGATACGGCCTCTGTCTAAGCCGATTACTTTAACATCAATTTCATCGCCTTCTTTTAAGTGGTTTTCTACTTTTTCAACACGCTCATGAGCGATTTCAGAAATATGTAGTAAGCCATCTTGGTTAGGCATGATGTTTACAAATGCACCAAATTCAACAATTTTCATCACTGTACCTGCGTAGACTTTATCTACTTCAGGTGAAGCAGTAACTTCCTTAACCATTTGTACAGCCTTATCAAAAGCCTCTTGATTGCCGGCAAAAATATTAACGTCACCCGCATCGTTGACATCGACATTAGCACCCGAGGCTGAAATTATGCCTTTGATAGTTTCTCCACCCTTGCCGATAAGATCTCTAATCTTGTCTGTATTGATTTTAATAACGGCTGTTTTTGGTGCGTTAGAACCTGATGTATTAGGCTCACAAATAACTTGGTTCATTTGACCTAAGATATTAAGTCTTGCATCTTTTGCTTGCTTTAATGCAATATGCATAATCTCTTTAGTAATACCTTGGATTTTAATATCCATTTGCAAAGCATTAACACCACGTGAAGTACCTGCGACTTTGAAGTCCATATCACCTAAGTGGTCTTCATCACCTAAGATGTCTGTTAACACGGTGAATCTATCACCTTCTTTAACTAAGCCCATTGCGATGCCGGCAATTGGTGCCTTGATTGGCACACCTGCATCCATTAGTGATAATGATGAGCCACACACACTTGCCATTGAGCTAGAGCCGTTAGATTCTGTAATTTCAGAAACCACACGTATCGTGTATGGAAACTCTGAAATTGTTGGCAAACAAGCAGCAATACCACGACGTGCTAAACGACCATGGCCAATCTCACGACGACCTGCACCACCCATACGACCTGTTTCACCTACAGAGTATGGAGGGAAGTTGTAGTGTAGCAAGAAGTAGTCGTTTTCACGCTCAGAAGCCTCTAGTTTTTCAATCAGTTGCGCCTCACGTTTTGAACCAATTGTTGTAACTACCATGGCCTGAGTTTCACCACGTGTAAACAAGGCAGAGCCATGTGTATTAGCTAATACACCTGTTTCAATTTTAAGATCGCGCACGGTTTCATTGTCGCGGCCATCAATACGTGGCTCGTTGTTTAAGATACGTTCACGAACTGTTGATTTTTCAACCTTTTTAAAATATTTAGAAACTTCATCGGCTGAATTTCCACCTTCGTCGTTACTGGCTAAAGCTTCTACAGCTGCGATTTTAATTTCACCTACTTTGGCGTAGCGATCCATTTTTTCTTTGATCTGGTAAGCATCGTTAATTTGTGCGCCAAATTGTGATTGAATGTCACCTAGTAAAGTTTCGTTTGTTGCTGGCGCTTTCCAATCCCACTGTTCAGTACCGACTTGTGCGGCAAACTCGGCAATATTGGTAATTGCCACCTGGAATTGCTCATGTGCATACATTACCGCGCCTAGCATGACATCTTCGGATAATTCAGACGCTTCTGATTCAACCATTAATACTGCCTCATCTGTGCCGGCAACCACCATGTCTAAATCTGATTTTTTAAGCTCTGAATACGTTGGATTAAGTGTGTACTGCCCATCTGTATAGCCTACTCTAGCACCACCAATTGGGCCGTTAAATGGAACACCAGAGATTGAAAGTGCTGCAGATACACCTAGCATTGCAATCATATCTGGATCAACTTCAGAATTGGCTGAAATTACNGTTATGATAACNTGTACTTCGTTGACAAAACCAGCTGGGAATAATGGNCGAATAGGGCGATCAATCAAACGACAAGTTAGTGTTTCCTTCTCAGTTGCTCTCGCTTCACGTTTTAAAAATCCACCAGGGATCTTACCAGCAGCATATGTTTTTTCTACGTAATCTACGGATAATGGAAAGAAATCTTGACCAGGCTGTGTTTCTTTAGAGGCAACCACAGTCACCAACACTTGTGTGTCGTCCATGCTTGCTAGTACTGCACCGTGTGCTTGTCTAGCNATACGTCCAGTTTCTAATGTGATTGTGTGTTTGCCCATGGCAAAGCTTTTTTTAACGATGTTCATTTCCATGAAAAATCCTCCGTAAGATAAATAGGCAATTCCTCACGTAGTAGGTTTTGACTATTGTAAGTTTATAAAAGGCGTTCTATGGATTGGATAAGCTTTATTTGAAACACGCCAGTTGACATGTTTTAGATAAAACTTAAGATAGAATTTAAGCCATAAAACGAGAGTTATTATCCCTAAAATCAATCAATTATGACGACTAAATTTTCCTTAAATAGGTGGGTGGCAAGTTCCAAATATTGGGTTGCATCAATGCTGCGTTGATTGCAAAACTGGATTATTGCTTGATCATCAAAACCTTGGGAGTTAAATGGCTCGCCATTAATAAACACGCTAGGCATTTCGTTAATTAAAAGGTAGGCGATATTACAACTTGGGTGTAGTTGATAGCGTGCGTTTTTATCAAATTGATCAGCTTCGAAGTGTTGTAGCAACTTCACATCTAATGCATCCAAATGGGTAACAAAGCAGGCAAAGTCTTCGGCACTAATATTGAGTATTTTTTGTGCTTGAGTAGCGGCTGAGTTGGGTATTAGTGCTGGCGTGTTTTGGTTATCCCAAATAGGGTCTTGATAGTATTGATTTTTATTCTCAGATTTCTGGTTGATTGACTCAAATAATTCTTGAGATGAGTAAGCGCGATAACCAAATGAAAGCGTTGTGCATTCATCATCTAGGCTTACGCCATGGTGTGCTACTTTTGGTGGTATGTATAGAATATCCCCTGGCTCAACATCCCACACTTGTTCCGTCTCAAAGGTGTTCATGATTCTTAGTGGTACATCGTCCAGATAGTTATCCAATTTACAATGCTTGCTGCTAATGTGCCAGCGACGTTTGCCACTACCTTGCAGTAAGAAAACATCATAATAATCAAAGTGTGGCCCAACACTGCCACCTTTAGCGGCGTATGATATCATCACATCGTCAAAGCGCCAACGCGGGATAAAATCAAAGTGCTTGATCAGATCGTGCACTTCATCGATAAATCGGTCTACCCCTTGTACTAGTAACGTCCAATCTTGCTCAGGCAGTTTAGAAAAGGTGTTATCAGTAAACGGGCCGTTGGTTAATGACCACTTATTGTCAGAGGTAGAACCCCTGACAAGGCGTGATTCAAACTCATCTTCGAGTGACAAACCGGCTAATTCGTCAGGCGCAATGGGCGAGATGAAATCGGGCAGAGCTTGTTTAATAAGCAAGGGTTTTTTCTGCCAATAGTTAGCTAGAAATTCTTGTTCGGAGATTGCGCCAAAATGAATCATCGTCCAGTTAAAATTAAACTTATAAATTCGCTAAATTTTACCGCTGATCAGACATCAATTTATTAATTAAGCGTTTTTAATTATTAATAATAACCAATTAAAATTTTATGGATCCTTTGTCTCAAGCAGTATTAGGTGCGACATTATCACAATCATCAGCTGGAAAGAAATTAAACCAATTGAGTGTAATGGTGGTTGGTGCTTTAGCAGGAATGGCGCCTGATTTGGATGTGTTGATACGCTCTGAGACTGACCCGTTATTATTTTTAGATTTCCATCGACAGTTTACGCATTCCCTTTCTTTTATTCCGTTAGGTGCTCTTGTATGTGCGCTAGTATTTTATTATTTTTGGTTTAATCGCCGATGGTCAAAAGTTAAGTTGTCTTTTTTACAGGTGTATTTATTCTCTTTTATTGGTTATGCAACGCATGGGTTTTTAGATGCAAATACGTCTTATGGTACACAGTTATTATGGCCATTTTCTAATGAACGAATTGCTTGGGATACAGTTTCTATTGTTGATCCTTTATTAACATTACCACTGGTTGTTTTGGTGGTTCTATCAGTACGCAGAAAGACATCGCGTTACGCTAGGATAGCGCTAGTTTATGCCGTATTATTCTTAAGTTTTGGGCTTATTCAACAGCAACGTGCCGAGCAGTCTCTTATGGCATTGTCACAGCAGCGTGGACATACGGTAGAGCGCTTATTGGTGAAGCCTAGTTTTGGTAATCGTCATGTGTGGAAAATGATTTATGAATATGATGGGCACTACTATGTAGATGGAGTTAAGCTGTTGTGGGACAGGCAATTTATTAAAGGCGATTCTATTCAAAAACTAGATGTTGCTCGAGACCTACCATATCTTTCAGAGCGCTCTCAGTCGGCAAAAGATATAGAACGATTCCGATGGTTTTCTAATGATTTTTTGGCGTTAAATCCTGATAATGCCAATCAAATAATAGATGTGCGCAATTCAATGTTGCCAAACAGTATTCAGTTATTATTTGGTATCGAATTAAATCGAGAAAAGCTTGAAAATGGTGATTTGGAAATACATGTTAATTTTGTTACCAACAACAAAATAAGTAAAGAAACTAGGGATATCTATTTAGACATGTTGTTTTAGCGTATTAAGTCTTGAGATGGTATGTGAATTTATACCTTTGTCTCTAACGAGCAAGACGCTTTAAAAAGTCCTCGCGCGAGCCAGCATTAATCCAGCCAGTAGCAATCGTTTTGCTAAGTTTATCATTTATCCGACCACGATGGATGTGAGAAGGGGCGGCGGGAAAGATCACTAATTTTCCTCGCTCTGCAGTTTCATGATGATTCTGCCAATGAAACTCTGTACCAGCCTCCTCTACAGAGTCACAGTAAAGGATCCAAGCTAATACACGATTACCTGGTTCGGTGGCCTCATCGCTAATCGTCCAATCGCAGTGCCATTGGTGAAAACCTTCACCAGGAGCGTAACGTTGCAGGTTAAATATAGGCATTACAAATAACTCTTGATCTGGGCAGACCTGGCGAAATAGTGGTCGATCCTGCAAGTAACGTTCTAGTCCTGCTGATACACCCCGCATGATCAGATCTGCAAGTGCAAATTTCTCAGGGTCAGAGCGATTAAGTGCCACGATACTAATGTCTGTTGAAACCTTAGCTGGCTCTGCATTACTACCGCCGGGACCAAAAGCTACACCTGGACGCTGTAGATCTTGGCGTCGTTCAAAGAAATCCATGACACCATCAGCAACTGCCTCATAGCCAGGATTTTGGTATCGATCGATTAGCTGCATGTTAGAAGCTTCTTTATGTGAAATTTACTTATTATTGGTGATAGTTTGGCGCTTCTTTGGTGATGCTTACATCATGCACGTGCGACTCAACCATACCTGCTGAAGTCACTTGTACGAAGCTTGCATCAGTACGCATCTTATCTAATGTCTCACAGCCGGTGTAACCCATTGATGATCTAACACCACCAACCATTTGATGAATGATAGGGCGGATAGAGCCTTTGAACGGTACGCGACCTTCAATACCTTCAGGTACTAATTTATCAGCTTTAGAGTCTGATTGGAAGTAGCGATCAGATGAGCCGTGTGCTTGATTCATCGCACCAATTGAACCCATGCCTCGGTAAGATTTATAAGCACGACCTTGATAAAGTTCAACTTCACCTGGAGACTCTTCTGTACCTGCTAGCATTGAGCCAAGCATCACGCAATATGCACCTGCAGCGAAAGCTTTAGAAATATCACCAGAATAACGAATACCACCATCAGCAATGATCGGTATGCCAGTGCCTTTTAGTGCTTCTGCTACATCTGAAATAGCGGTAATTTGTGGTACACCGACACCAGCAACAATACGCGTGGTGCAAATACTGCCTGGACCAATACCTACTTTCACACAGTCTGCACCTGCTTTAACCAAGTCAAGTGCTGCAGAGCCAGTAGCGATATTGCCTGCAATAATGTTTAAATTTGGATGCTTGGATTTAGTCTTCTTAACGCGATCTAGTACACCTTGAGAGTGGCCGTGTGCCGTGTCAATGACAATCACATCAACACCTGCTTCAACTAGAGCGTCGATACGCTCACCTGTGCCAGCTGCTACACCAACTGCTGCGCCAACACGTAGTTGTTCGGCATCGTCTTTACAAGCATTTGGAAAATCGTTTGATTTTTGAATGTCACGAACGGTGATCATGCCTTGAAGGTTAAACTTGTCATTAGTAATAACGACACGCTCAATACGTGCTGGTGAAGTAACGCTCTGACTTCGCTCATGTCAGTACCTTCAGCAACGGTAATTAACTTGTCTTGTGGTGTCATTAGGTTTTCAACTAGCTCACTTAGTTGGGTCTCGAACCTTACATCACGGCCAGTAATCATGCCGATAATAGTGTTACCTTTAACCACGGGCAGCGCAGAAATCTTGAATTTTTGTTGCATGTCAAATACATCAGCAACCGTTGCCTTCGGGCCGATGGTAATTGGCTCACGAATAATGCCTGATTCATAACGCTTAACCTTGCGAACCTCTTTTGCCTGCTCTTTGGTCGACATGTTTTTATGAATAATACCAATGCCACCTTCTTGAGCCATGGTAATGGCTAATTTTGCCTCTGTTACTGTGTCCATTGCTGCTGATAGGATTGGTGTGTTGAGCGTGATGTTTTTAGTTAGCTGGGTTTTTAAGCTAACCTCTTTTGGCATGGTGGTCGAATGTGCCGTACTAATAGTACATCGTCAAATGTTAGTGCAGTTTTGAGTAAGTTCATTTTAAAATCTCCTTTGATTTGAGCGTTTTGGGAAGATAAAGCCCATGATAAATCCAA
>JGI26251J51716_1000464_pt1 | contig 13400 bp, 8 predicted proteins | sample SaaInlV_200m_DNA_FD_51716 | JGI IMG/M metagenome (IMG submission 51716) | reverse complement strand
GGTTAGTTTTCTCTCAGGCTTTGTGTTTCCTCTCTTCGAAGAGCGTGGCTACCTAGTTTATTGTGCATTTACTGGAATGCTGTCATTACTGTCCGCATATATATTTACAGAGAGCGCCTCTCTTCTGCCCGGCTAGCTTGCGGATTTGCTCTTTAATTTTTTTCTGAACGTTCAGAAAAGTCGCTAATTGAGAGAAATCAATCTGAACGTTCAGAATTTTTCAGGCAGTTTTGCCCCAATTCAGTGATACACCAAAGTTCACCATTTTTGCGGATCAGTTTTTGACGTGAGCTCATTTCATGGAGGAGTCGCTCAGGGGAGATATTGGCAATATTGTTAAGCTTCAAATCGCTTGTTTGTTTTGCTTCATCTTTTAAACAACGTAAAACCGTGTATTCTGCCAGCGCCATTGAGTCTGTTTTGCTTTTAAACGAAAGCAACAAATATTTATATATTTTTTCCGCTAGAGTTTCCAGTCGTGCAGCTAAATCCACTCTTCCCCGTAGATAAAGCGCCAGTTTGTCCTCAGTTCCGGAATTCCTTACAAAGACAGCCGCCACTGGAAATCCATTTTGTAAAACATTCAACAACAGCATTTCTGGCTCCTCCGGACGCTTCACTATTTCAACTTTCATTCCTGTCCATTTTAGTTCAGCCAACAGCATTTCTTTCAGCTTTTCTCGTAGCACCGAACCTTCAGCCAGCAAGGATTTGTCAACATAATAAACCGGAAGACTTTTTTGAAATCCGGAAGGATAAGGATTTCTTAACCATGCAAAGAATTCAACATCATTATTCGGTTGTCGCAAAGCTTGAATTGCTGCTAGGCTGTTCAAGGCGCATTTGAAGCCATTGCCGATAAACACGGGAATGACTGAGTCTCCGGATCTCATTTTTGCTAAAGTAATTACGTGTCCTGACTCTTCACTGCCGATTGCAAAATAATTATTCTGTTGCTGAGATGCATGCTTGTAAGCGCTTTTCACTAACTCACCTCCAATGTTTTCACGGATCCAGTTTTCCAGAGTCATGATAATCTGTGTTGCGGATAAAGCGTCAAAGGCTGAAATATTGACCATCTGATCGAGCTTGGCATTTCCCTGCTCAAGCATAATTTTAAATTCCGGAACAGTTATTTTGTCCGAATAATATTCCTGCCTAGCCTGCCAGTCATAGAAACAGGACTGCCACAAAATCCATTTGTCTCCAACCGCGCACTGTATCGTTTCGAATCCGGCCTGCTGAACAGCCCGTCCCGCTTCCAGGTCACTTTCAACAGTGTTGACAAACAAGGGGGCTTGACGCCAATTGTGGTTTTGCTGAAGAAACCTTGCCTGAAAAAAGGCCTGTACGTCACCGCCCAAGACCATAATCCCATCCTGAAACGGATCATAGCACAATAAAAAACAGCGATCACCGTCACCATCGAAAACAAAACCCAGCACGAGGTCTGAGCTGTTACGCAATCTATCCTGCTGATCACGACCTTTGCTCAACATCTGCCTTAATGCTTCATAACTATAATATGTGCCTTCAGTTATCTCTTTCGCTGAAATAAATTCTACTCCTTCAAGATCAGCAACTCCGGATCTCAAATTAATGCCCTGCTCTGGATCAGAGTTAGTAATAACAAAATCAGCAGCAACGTTTTTCAGTAATTCTACGATTATCGGAGAAAATGCCCCGTTTGCCGCATCTAAAATTATCGTAATTCCCGCCAAGCTATGATCACTTAACCAATGATTGTATTGGTCTGCCATAAAATCTAAAAACAACTTCCGCGCAGCTTGCCGATCATTACGGAGTTCACCAAGCAGAGGCGCATTCCGCAGTTCCTGATAATCTATGCTGAGGCACCTGCTTGTCAGGCGTTTATCATCTTCAGGAAATAATTTCAGATTGGCATAGCCCAAAAAGATTTTGATACCATTCTGGTCTGCAGGATTGTGGGATGCGGTTAAGACGAAAGCACATGCGGCTCCAACGTGTAGTTGATAAAGTGAAATCGCAGGAGTCGGTACAATATCGACAACCACTGCAGTTAGCCCAGCCTTTCTGATGCCGCGTACCGCTGCTTCATTAAAACGACCACTTAAATCCCGAGGATCCCAGCCGATAACAACGAGGTCCAATGCTGACGCAAAATCGGCATCCAGCAATTCCTGACAATAGGCATAAGTATACAACTCAAAAAATTCTTCAGTCATTACACCTTCATTCAGCAGAGCGGCAAGAGGATTTGAGGAGGAACTATCCTCTGAACGACAGACAGGACCACGTATCCCATCCGTTCCTTGTATTCGTTCAATTGTCATTGATTCGTTGGAAGAATCAGGCTTGAAGGCCGGAAGGTCACTGTTCATTTTTTATTCAAAAGAGATACGGGATTAGGAAGGGGACTCAGCCGACAGTTACGGATTTTGCCAGGTTTCTGGGTTTATCAATATTACGTCCCAGGTCTAGAGCAGCGTAGTAGGCAAACATCTGCGCCATTATCATTTGCGCCAGTGGTGCACACAAAGCACTCATCTGAGGCAACTGCACTGCCTGATCACAGACAGCCAAAGCACGCTCATCACCCTGAAACATGATTCCGATCACAGTTCCTCCGCGTGTTTTTACTTGCTCCATCGCAATCAGCGTACGGTCGTGCAGAACCTTTTGTTCCTTCAACGGTACAAAAAACAGAGAGTGCAGTGCCGGTTCTACCATCGACAGGGTGCCGTGTTTAAGAAATCCTGCAGGCATTCCTTCCGCATGTTGATAAGTGACCTCTTTCATTTTGAGCGCAGACTCCATGGCAATAGGATAATAGACACCGCAACCGAGAAATAACCAATGTTCCACATGACTGGTAGACCGAGCTATGTTGCGTACGAATCCGGATTGTTCGTTTAGTATCTGCTGAACCATTTCCGGAAATAATTCCAAATCCTGCTGATGTTTTTGATAAACATCCTGCGTCAGATAATCCCTCATCCGGCCAAGTTCCAAGGCTACACGCAGCATAATGAAGGTTTGCGCAAGGGCCGCTTTAGTAGAAACAACACAAATTTCCGGTCCGGAACCCTGCATTATTACTTGATCAACCATCATACTGATTGCCGATCCCATCACATTTACCACCGCCGCAGTTTTTGCTCCGGATGTCTTTGCATATTGCAGCGCGGTTTTTGTATCATAGGTTTCTCCTGATTGAGAAAGTGCCAGTACCAGATCTCCGGACTCAACAGTAACTACGGAAAATTCGTCTGAACTGAGGGCGGGGTAGTAGCGGTCTGCCAGAGTGGAAAAAAAGTATTGACTGATATTCGCCACATAGAAAGTCGTTCCCACTCCCATCAGGTAGGCACGTGAAGCTTCCCTAAACATCTCGGCCAATCCGGAAATTTGTTCTGTGGGAATTTTTAATGCCTGCCGTACTGTCTGCGGTTCATCAAAGATCTCCTTGAGCATGTAATGGGAATATCCACCCTTTTTGCTGGTTTCCACATCCCAGTCAATGTGTAGAATTGATTTTTTGACAATTTCACCGGTTTCCACCTTGCGGATTTGGTAATCATCACGGCCTAAGACGACATACTCTCCATCATCCAACACAATTGCCTGTCTTGTATATTCCAAAAAAGCATTGAGATCTGAACCGACATAATTACAGCCCTCTCCCAGTCCCAGCAGCAATGGAGATTCTTTTTTAACACAATACAAATGTTCCGGATCATGCGCTGAAAGCATGACAATCGAGTATGATCCTTCAATTTGCTGCAGGGAGGCTAAAAAAGATTTTTCTAAATCGCTGTGCTCTGCATATGATTCTTCCAACAAGTTGACGAAAACTTCTGTATCGGTCAACGACTCAAAAACAACACCTTGACTCATCAACCGTTCACGCAATTCCTGGTAGTTTGAAATAATACCGTTGTGTACAATTACAAATTCCCGCTTGTAAGAAAGATGAGGGTGAGCGTTTTCCTGGGTTACACTTCCGTGAGTTGCCCAGCGAGTATGAGCAATTCCGATACTCCCCTGCATTTTGTCCAATTGTTCAAGCGCGTTGACTTCATCTATTCCTCCAATATTTTTTCTTAAGTCAAGCTCGCCCTCACTCAGCATAGCCATTCCGCAGGAATCATATCCACGATATTCCAAGTTGCGGATTGAGTTAAATAAATTTCTGCCTATATTTTCTGAATGGACAATGCCACTGATACCACACATGATTTTTGTTTTGCCGTATTATTAGTTATGGTTGTTATCTTTGATAGAACCTTAAAAAGTCTCAAACAATTGTTATTGCTTACGAAGAGAGAAAGCTATATTGTGTTAAGCGCTAATCTCATGAAGATTTCTTGCTGCGTTAGAAAAGACACATTATGGGTTTCAGAGTTATTACTAGGCCACCTCATTTAGAGAGTAATACAATCCGCGATGATTTTTCCGGATTCCACAATGCTGCCTGGNCCGAGAGTATGACGGGCTCCAATGGAAACGCTGTCACCTATNAATGCCCCCAGCTTCGTCAAACCTGTTTCTACCGTGTCTGAGTTGGAACTGCAGCTAATCCGACTATAATCTACAGTATGATTAACTGTCGTGAGTCCTGAACCTGATTTTACATTTTCTCCCAACACACTGTCCCCAACAAAAGAAAGGCGGCCGACATCGTTGTTTCCAAAGAGTACGCAGTTTTTCAACTCTGATCCGTAACCTACTATNGAATCAGGGCCAATCGCACTGNAATTACGAATGAGTGAATTATTTCCNACGTATGAATTGGCACCTATGTAACAGGGNCCCTTGAGCACAGTTCCGGATTCAATTGTGACATTCGGTCCTATACGTACCGCTCCTTCAAGATGCACGTGTCCCAACAGTTTAACCGTAGAATCTATCTCAGCAGTTTTCCAGGAACTCATCAACATCCTGTTTGCATCCAAAATGTGCCATGGATGTATCATATCGATCCAGCCTTTTTCCCACAAACTTGCCTGAAGTCCACTGCTTGCTATCATTTGCTCATAGCAACGGGAAATATCATGCTGATTCTCAGCCAATAGTTCAAAAATTTTTGGAAACAAAACAAACATTCCAGCAAAGACATAATTCGCCTGATTTGCCTGGGGTTTTTCAACCAGTCGGCTGATTTTCATTTCATGATCCAGATAGACATTACCAAATTCTTTTGAAGACTCAGGCAGCGCAATCAAAGCAACCTCCCTGTCAGTTTCAGAGTAAGTCTGCAGTATAGATAAAAATGGGTTGTTGTCCGTCATTACATCACCATAAACCAGCAAAAAGGGCTTCTTCTCTAAAGAAGAGCGACAAAGGCTCAGAGCGTGGCCGATGCCCTTTAGTTCATCCTGAACGACATACTCAAGGTTCACACCAAGCGTTTGTCCACTGCCGAAATACTGACGGATCATTTCCTGCTGATGATTAACGACCAGTACTATATCGTGAATCCCTGCTTCCTTGAGGTAACAAATCGTATTTTCGAGGATATATTGCCCTGCAATGCGAATCATCGGTTTACAGCGGGTTTCAATAAAAGGACTCAATCGGGTACTGCGATTAGCCGCGAGAATAACTGCTTTCATGACGTCACCTTGAAAAAAACGTTGGAATGTTTAAAATTCATTGAACTCCGGACTGGTTGACTTCTTTTTCATTTAGCACACAGTCGAGCAAATGCTCCAAAACCTCTTCTGCACTCAGCTTTCCTGTATCGACAATAATTGCGTCGTCGGCAGGTTTCAGCGGTGCCACTTTTCGGTTTTGATCCTGAAAATCACGTTTTCGGAGAGCGGATAATATTTCTTCATAATTTCCCCCATCACCACGTTCCTGCAACTGCAGCAACCTGCGTTTAGCGCGTATCTCCGGAGAAGCATCTACGTAAAATTTGAATTCCGCTGCAGGAAAAACGACTGTGCCAATATCCCTGCCTTCCAAAACCGCGCCCCCGTAACTTGAAGATTTTCGCACTTCTTCAACCAGAGTCCGCTGCTGTTTTTTCATCACTTCCCGGATCAAGGGAAAGCGGCTAATTTTCGAAGCCTGTGCCGAAATCCGTTCTGTGCGGATTTCCTGAGTTACATCAATATCATCGCAAATTACCGTTTCATTTTCAAAAACTATTCGTGTTTGATCACCCAGCTTTTCCAGAGAATCTTCACTTTCCGGACAACCCTGCGCGGCCCAACTCCAAGCAAGACAACGGAACATTGCTCCGGTGTCAACATACAAACAATCCAGTTTAGCAGCCAGTTGACGGGCAATTGTACTTTTCCCAACACCGGTGGGACCGTCAATGGCAATGATTTTAAAACCCATAAAATTTTGTTTCACGTGGAACAATTAACAAATTACTACTTTTTGAAAAAACTCTGAATCGTCATCTTTACTCACCTGTTTTGCTTTCCGGAATAGTTCTTCATTAAAACGACTGCTTGAGCGTCGTCGAAGCCTGAATCAAGTCCAATAATCACTGCTACTCTCCTTAGGTTACACTCAGGGTACCCGTTCAGGTCGTGGTTTTTAGAGCTGACCTAATATCACTGAGTCAAGCCGTTCAGTAATTGCTCAACTTCCTGTTGACGATCCGCGCTTTTAAACTTTTTTAACATTTTACGGTAAATTGCCATTGCATCACTGCTGCGTTCAAGCTGAATATAACTTGAGGCAATCCTCAAATTAAGAGCATAGCTTTTTTGTTCAGACAAACCACGATCCAGATATAGTACTTTCAGATTAGCTGCGAGAGCCTGTGCGTGTTTATGCTGCTCAAATAGTGCCAGACCTTTTTCCCTGAGGATATGCAACTGCCATTTCTTTCGCCCATCCGGTACTGTTTCCATTGATTTTAGTGCTTGGTTCAGCCAACGTTCCGCCAGCTCGTATTTGGCCAACTCGTTGTAAAGTTCACCGATCAGCACAATCTGCTCAACTCTTTTTTCCGGCGCAAGCTCTTCTTGACGTACCGATTTTTTATAATTAACAACCAGTTGATTTAAATAAGGTGCCGCCTTTTCTTTTTGCTTCCTTTCCATAAAATAATTTCCGAGCAAATGCAGAATTTCGAAGCTGTAAGTATCATCCTTGCTCTGTTGCAGAAACGTCTCCGCACCTTTCAGCATTTCCGGAATACGGCCTAGCTCGTACTGTATTTTCAAGATTCTGTAGCGGATAACTCGTTCACTGCCTTGAGGAGGTTTTTTTAANGCTAAATTATAATAGGTGATCGCTTCATCATATTTTTGCGTATCATAAAGAGCATTTGCACGGTGAAAGAAGAGAAATCCATGATCTTCACTGGTTGAAAGCCCCAGGCCGACTCCCGTCACACTGAGAATACGCCGGGGATCTTTGATGTACTTCAACACTTCCACTCTCAGCTTAATCAGTGAAAAGTCGGAGTACTGTTCAATTTTACGCCGCAGCACATCATCTGCCTGCTCATACCTTTTCATCGCAATAAGTATCCGGACTCTTAAGTGAATTTCTCTTACAGGTTTTTTTAGCGGATCGAAAGTGCTGCGTAGTTCATTTAAGATTTCTAAAGCAGGATTATATTTTTTTTGTTCAAAGTATGCCTCGGACTGTAAATAAAGTCCTTCTTGCAGAAATTGAGAAGTGGGATGCAGCTTTTTCAAGTTCGTAAAAGCGAAAATTGCAGGGTTCCATTTTTGCTGATCATGATTCACTTTGCCAAGCAGATACCAGCGGTCATCGTCCCGCTCACCCTGCCGATCAACCTGACGCATGGCCATGATTGCATCCATGGGGCTTTTATCTATTTCATACAGCATGACTCCATACCAAAAATAGTAATCAGACAGTCGTGCAGAGGCAGAATAATCTTCGAGCAACAGTTTTAAACCCTGAAATGCTTTCCTGTGCTCAGCTGCCAGCAACTCAATCACTGTTCTGAGATAAATACTTTCCTCATGCACAATTAATGATGGTTGTTCGTCTGCAGTCTCTAATGAGTGATTAAAGGACCATTGAAGCCACTGACTTGCCTTTTTTCTCTGCCCCAAACTTAGATAGAGATAGGCATAAATCAATTCCATTTCACCTTGCCAGGCACGCCATGACTTTGCTACAGACTTCAGTCCAGGCTGTTTCTTGAGCAAAAATTTATACTTCCCACTCTTTGCAGCATGCTGCATTAATTCACGCAAGGATTGTTCACGGAGTAGATCATCNTTTATTGCCTGCCATTTTTCCCAAGCCTGCTCGTATTGTCCGGCTNNTAAATGCAGTCTTAACGAGGCACGTGCAAGTTGATCAGGATTCCTGACACCGAACTCCTCCAGAGANTTCAATGTATTTTTGGCTTGAGACCACTGTTTCAAANTCATTTCAGCAGCAGCTCCAAGCCACAAGAAATGCTCCATTTGAAGGTCATTGTAAAACTCCGGCTTAGCAGCTTTATCGGCAACTAAATCTGCTAATTCCTGCCAGCGCTTTTCGACAAAATAATGTTCCGCCAAACGTACCACGTGTTCAAAATCATATTCAAATTGCTGAGTCATGCTTTCAAGCACGAAAAATATTTGGTCGCTCTTCTTCAACTTTACATAAGCCAGATATTTCAAATAAAGAAGTTGAATACGTATTTTTTTAATGCTTATTTCCGACTCATATTTCTTAATGACCGCTAATGCTCCTTCATATTTTTTTTGCTTCAAAGCCAGCCATACCAAGGTGTAACGACTGAAATTCCGGAAGTCAACATAAAGAGTAGAGCTGTTGTTCTGTTCGAGTGAGTCCAGAAAAAATGTTAGCGTTTTTTCTGCCTGAGCATACTTATTCTGCTTTGCCGCTATTTGTCCCTGCCAAAACCATGAAGGAGTAAACCAGGGGGTTTCCGGATAATCATCCGTAACTGTCTGGAATCTCTTAAGTGCTACATTCAGGTCACCACGAAACAAGTGAACTATGCCTTCTTTGTAAAATTTTCCTGAACGGTCAAGCCAGCTGGGGTCATCCGGAATAAAACGAGGGTAATGCCAATCAGGAAGTTCAGGAAATGCTGCCTCAGAAACTGAGACTAATGGTAGCTCAGGAAGTTCCGGTAAACGGAGAGTTGGAACAGATAGCGGGAATGTGCCGTAATGAGTCTTTACTTCAAGAGCATTGCTACTACTTTCTGAGAATCCGCTCACTGGCTGACAAACTATAATAATAGTCAGTATCAGGAGCATTAATGAAGACTTGTTTCTCATTTTCAGAAATTAATTAATAATAACAATTATTTATATAAATTATAGTCACACATTGTTGACCGACTGTTGACAATGGTTTTCAATCATTTGATTTCTAAAAGTAATCAATGCATCGGCAGTCTGATTCAAGTCTTCCGCAGAAAGCTTCAGCGCAAAGTCATAACCGCTCATTGCATGCTGGTAACGTGGGTCATAGTAGTCGACTAAAAGCATGTGCACTATGTTTTCAATTTCACCGNGTTTCAGCCACAGACGTAATTGTTCNACTTTAACTTTTCCAAGNGCCACTTTCAGTGTTTGCAAAATTGAGTCAATTTGCTGAATACTCTGTTCATCACAAATATTATACTCTTCAACTATACGGCTGATTCTGGTTTCCAGTGTAGCACTCAACAGTACCAGTTTTCCGCTCTTCATTGCATTTGCAAAGATCTGCGGAATAAAAACCTGTCCAACTTTTCGACTTTCACCTTCAACAAAAAGAAAGAGATCCTCCGGAAGTTCACTCAATTTTTGAACGAGCAGCGCTTCAAAGTCTTTCTGAGTGCGGGGAGTTTTATGAATGGCGCCAAACAGGGAACTGCGATGCTGTGCCAGACCTTCCAGATCCAAATGATCAGGAAGTTTTTGCAGGAGCAATGTCTTTCCTACACCAGTCTGACCATGCAGCACAATGAGCGGCGGCGTTGGATTTTCAAGTTGCTGCAGAACATATTGCCGATAATCTTTATAACCTCCCTGCATTTGAGAAACGCGGAATCCGTTTTCCTCCAGCAACCTGACCACTGCAGCGGATCTCATCCCGCCACGGGCGCAATATACAACGAGTTGCTGAGATTTTATTGCGGAAAGTGATAATAAAAACTGCTGGAGTCTCGGCTCAAAAAACTCTAATCCTTTTACAACCGCGGCATCACGACCAACCTGTTTATAGATTGTTCCAATTTCCGCACGTTCCAAATCATCAAAAAGCGGAAAACTCCTGGCGCCAGGAATACTGCCTTTTGCAAACTCCTCCGCTGTGCGTACATCCAGCAAAAGCATGTCCTCTGCAAGTGCTTCCTCCACTGATAATGCCGGGAGGCCGCCTTTGAGAAAGTCCTCAATTCTTTTGGAGAATGGCTTTGCCTGGGCTGACAAAGAGTCGTTATTTGTCATTCCTCTGCAGCAGTTTCCTGCGCGGCCTGACTTTGCTCCACTGGATCAAGATTGTGCAAAGCGCGTACTTTATGGTTGATGGTTTCAGCAATTTCCGGGTTTTCTTCCAAAAACCTGATGGAGTTATCACGACCCTGACCTAAGCGCTCTTTTTCGTAAGAGAACCAGGTACCGCTTTTTTGCACAATTTCCGCATTCACCGCTAAATCAAGCAGGACACCTATTTTTGAAATGCCAACTCCATAGATCAAATCAACTTCAGCAATCCGAAAAGGCGGAGCCAATTTATTCTTGGCAACCTTTATTTTCATTCTGTGCCCTTTGACTTCGTCTCCACTCTTAATCTGGCTCGCACGTCGTATATCAAGGCGTACACTGGAGTAAAATTTGAGTGCATTACCGCCTGTAGTTGTTTCCGGATTTCCAAAAACCACACCNATTTTTGAACGAAGCTGGTTGATAAANATGAAAATTGTATTGGACTTTGAGATCACACCCGACAATTTTCTCAGGGCTTGTGACATCAGGCGTGCATGCAATCCCATGTGTGAATCGCCCATGTCTCCTTCCAATTCATTTTTAGGAACCAGCGCTGCTACAGAGTCAATCACAACCATATCCACTTTACCAACGCGGACAAGCTGCTCTGCGATTTCCAAACCCTGTTCACCATAATCAGGTTGAGCCAGTAAAAGATCTTCAACCTGAACACCCAGTGTCTTGGCGTTATTTCGGTCAAAGGCATGCTCCGCGTCTATAAAAGCGGCAACACCGCCGATTTTTTGGACTTCCGCAATTGCACACAAAGCTATAGTTGTTTTACCTGATGCTTCCGGACCATAAATTTCAACGATCCGTCCTCGCGGCAAACCTCCAATTCCCAGCGCAATGTCCAGTGCTAAATTTCCGGCGCTGACTGCAGGAAACTGTCCCACAGTCGAACCGTCCATCTTCATAATTGAACCTTTACCAAACTGACGTTCAATTTGCGAAATCGCGGTTTCCAAATCTTTTTGTCTTTCTTCAGTCAACATAATTTCTCCTAAATTTAAATAATATAATTTGCCCAGTTTTCACTGAATTAATGTTCGATTATTTTGAATCGGCCCTTGAAAAATACTGGGGGTTACAAGTTGAACTTCAAAACGCCTCCGGACACCACTCATGTAAAGTATTTATCCCTGTATAATTAGACAGGTTTAATCTGTAAATAATAATCCGACTGTGCTGAAGTCGCAATGCTATATTCAATTTGAAACGAAAGTACGGCAATTTTCCGGCAACCACCTTTCAGTGCTTGACTGAGAAGGAGCGGTGATTTATGGTGATAAAGCTTAAAAGCAGTCTACCTTGAACCTTGGAAGCTTATCTGGCTATAATGTAAATATTCTATTTCACGATTAACCGAGATTTTTTAAATGAAAAAAGTACTTGTTACAGGAGGTGCAGGTTTTGTTGGATCTTTCCTTTGTGACCGTCTGATTGATGAAGGTCACGAAGTTATTGCAGTTGATAATTTTTTTACAGGCAGCAAAACGAATTTACTGCAGCTTGAGCACAATCCCAATTTCGAATTGATACGTCATGATATCGTGGAGCCTCTTCTCTTGGAAGTGGACTGGATTTTCAATCTGGCCTGTCCGGCTTCTCCGGTTCATTATCAGTACAATCCGGTAAAAACGGCAAAAACAAATGTCATGGGGGCTCTTAATATGCTGGGTCTGGCAAAACGAGTTAACGCACGTATCTTACAGGCCTCCACTTCGGAAGTGTACGGCGATCCGCAAGTACATCCTCAACCAGAAAGTTATTTTGGCAATGTCAATCCTGTCGGTTTGCGAAGTTGTTATGACGAAGGGAAACGTTTGGCAGAAACATTAATGATGGACTACCATCGTCAAAGTCAGGTTGATGTAAAAATTATTCGAATTTTTAACACTTACGGTCCAAGAATGCATCCGGATGACGGCAGGGTTGTCAGCAATTTTATTGTTGCAGCACTTAAGGGTGAACCGATCACAATTCACGGAGATGGACTGCAGAGCCGCAGTTTTTGTTATGTCACTGAATTAGTGGACGCAATGTACCGCATGATGCAGACAGAANATTTTACCGGACCAGTTAACACAGGAAACCCCGGAGAATTCACCATGATTGAGTTGGCAGAAAAAGTCATCGAAATGACAAATTCAAGTTCCAAACTGATTAAAACCGCAGCCCGTCCGGACGATCCAGGACGCCGCAGACCGGACATTACCCTGGCTAAAAAAAGACTCGGCTGGGAACCTAAAATAACACTTGAAGAAGGACTGCGTCCTACCATTGATTATTTTGATGAACTTTTGAAAAGCGCCTAAAAAGTACTGCTCACAAAAATATTTGCTGCTTGCTTTTGTGAGTTCGTTATTTTAGCTGAAGGTGCTGACAAACTTAAATATCAATCTCCGAAAACCTTCATGTCCCTCCTGCCTGTTCCTCTGGAACTAATTAGAATTGCAAAAGCAGTTGCGAAGTCCAATGGTCGGAGCCTGCTCGTCGGCGGTGCTGTAAGGGACCACTTCATGGGTAGAAACATTTCTAAAGACATTGATGTAGAAATTTACGGAATGAGCCCGGAAATTCTTGAAGCAGTGCTTGGAAAATTTGGACATCTTCATGCAGTAGGAAAAAGTTTTGGTGTGCTGAAGCTTAAAACTTCGAGCGCAGAATATGATTTTAGCCTGCCCAGATCCGAAAGCAAGTCCGGAAAAGGTCACCGTGGTTTTCTGGTAACAACTGATTCCACAATGAGTTACCAAAAAGCTGCTTCACGTCGTGACTTCACTGTCAACAGTATCGGTTATGATTTGTTAACACAGGAAGTNCTGGATCCTTTTNATGGTTTAGCTGACTTAAAGCGTAAAGTACTGAGGCATATCGGCCCCTCATTTGCCGAAGATCCGTTACGAGTTTTAAGGGCTATGCAGTTTTCCGCACGTCTTGAGTTTGAAATTGCACCTGAAACCATAGAAC
>JGI26251J51716_1000458_pt1 | contig 13532 bp, 10 predicted proteins | sample SaaInlV_200m_DNA_FD_51716 | JGI IMG/M metagenome (IMG submission 51716) | reverse complement strand
TCACAAAAATCTTCTGATCTAGAGAATTAGCAAACTATATACCATATATTTTGCAGATCTGATAACTAGTTGTAATAGTAGAACTTATGAATGGATTATTAATTTATCCATACAAGTTATTTTCTTTCCACAGGCAGAATATGCCATAATGGCAGTTGGCAACTGAGGAGAAAATCACGGCATGACAAACGATATTGCGGAATGGAGTTACTGCGGGACTAAGCTCAGTTTTGCAGAGTACTTAGTGCGTAGACTTTAGTACATATCTTTTAGCGCATCTTTCATATTATAAAAACCCGGTGGTTTTCCGGCTAAGAATTTTGCAGCACGAATGGATCCCAAGGCAAAAGAGTCTCGTGTTTGTGCCTTATGAACCAATTCGAGACGTTCTCCAGCGTTACAAAAAGTTATAGTGTGTTCTCCTACAATATCACCGGATCGAATTGAATGTATACAGATTTGATCCTGAGACCTCTCTCCGGTAAAACCTTCACGCCCGTAAATTACAACATCATCCATTTCCCGATTTGTTGCAGAACATATTGTTTCGGCCAGTTTCAAAGCAGTGCCACTCGGAGCATCTTTCTTATAACGGTGGTGTGACTCAATTATTTCTATATCAGCTTCATCACCCAGAATCTTAGAGACAGACTCAACAAGATTGAAGAGCAAATTTACTCCAACACTCATATTTGGAGAAAAAAGACAAGGTATTGTTTGCGATGCCTTTTTAATCTGCTTCATCTGTTCACTGTCAAGGCCGGTAGTACCTGTCACGATGGCAATATCTTTATCAGCACAAGCTTGCAATCTATCCATAGTTGAATCCGGAGATGTAAAATCTATCAACACATCTGCTGAGCCATCAAGTTCTTCTGAAATTATCACATCATTGTGTCCACGGCTGATTATGGAACTTAAATCCTTACCGATATGTTGATGACCTTTCATTTCAAGAGCAGCAACTAATTTCAAATCTTTGTCTTCTGCAACAAGCGTTGCAATCCTTAAACCCATGCGTCCGCATACACCGTTTACCGCTATATTAATCATATTTTTATCCATTTTTTTCTAGAAATAGTGTACTGTTTAAGTACGTGTTTTCCTGTATCTCTTACTTGCACTTCTAAGGAAGTTCCTCTCTCTCCTCGTCAAGCTTTTCATACCACCCTGGTTCACTTTATCTAACAAAACATCAACCTGCCTTTTAATGTCCTCCTCTTTCAGATACTCTCTTTTCTGCTGTTGACTCTGCCATGACAGAAGAAAGCTGCTGAATCTGGGCTCGTAGCGAATGAAGAGGAAACCATAAATGAGTCCTCCAAGGTGCGCAAAATGCGCAGTGCTACCACTCGAAGGCATAATACAGCTAATAACCGTAATACCGGCAAAAATCATCACAAGATATTTTGCCTTTATTGGGAATATGTAAAAGATTACCATGGTGTTGGGGAAGAACATGGCAAATGCTATCTCGACGGCGAAAATTGCACCTGAAGCGCCGATGATCGGAGTGCCAGGGGTGAACAGACAGCAAAAAATACCTGCAAAGATACCCGCTGTAAAGTACATAGCCAGGAACTTCTTTGTACCCATTGCCTTTTCTACTTGGCTACCAAACATCCATAGTACAAGCATATTGAATATTATATGCCATGGGCTGGATACACTATGAAGAAACATGTACGTTACAAACTGCCATAACCACAACTTTCCTATAGCGAGAGGTTGGTAAAGCCAGAACATAGTAGTAAATTGATCTGGCCCAAGAGCCAACTGCGGCATCATACTATCTATATCGGCTCCGGGCACTCCACTCCATTGCGAACTAATAGTGGAGAACAGAAGCTGGACAACAAAAACACTGACATTTACAATTATCAGTATCATTATAGTCCGTGTCCATCTACTTCCTATTGATAAACCAAACCCCGGTCCAGATTTATTGTAGCTGTCGTTGTATGCCATATTCAAATAAAACTACTAGCAGGAAAGCTTATAACGTATTGATTACAATAACTATATCGCAGATTACATCGGACTTTCACTATAACTCATTCAATAAAAATGTCAAGATTGTTATCTACTGTTTTGCGGGCTGAAATGCTGCATATTTCCATGAAAAAGATAATTATTGTTGCGCTATTTTTCTAAATAGCAGTGCACTCATTATAAGGTTAACAACATTTGCCCCCCAGACTGAAGGTATGATCGGAAAGCCCATACTCTCCGCTACAACTAAACCCGTTGCAACCAACGGATAGTAGATGAAAAGTATTAAAATAAAGCTTATCCCCACACTGACCAGCATATTACTGCTTCTTGTCATAATCCCTAATGGAATACCTATCAATATAAACGAAAGGCTTGCAAGAGATGGCGATATACGCTTGTGAATACCTATTGATAATTCGCGTTTCATCTTCTGCTTTTCTGCCATTTTAACTTGTTCTGTAAATATTGCGTGCTCTTTCTCCAGATCGTTATTATTCAGACTAAACTCTTCAACAGCCAGGGTTAATTTTTCAATTTCCCCATTAGATTGATCTATTAATTTTTGAGAAATTAATATCTTTCTCTTTGTGCTCTTGATTCTTCGTTTTTCTTTAGCTATTATCTTTTTAATTAACGAAATATTTTTCGCAAACTCCTTTCCCCTTTCAACCTTCTGTTCCAACGTATCTCCAAAAGGAGTCCAGTTTGATATTATATTATCTTCACTCTCCTCCTCTATAGTCAAATTCCTGATATTCCCTTTTGCTACATTAATATAATTTTCGTATACATTGAGATTGAACTTCCCACGCTTTATCGCCCCCTCCTGCTTTGAAATTTTTCTGCCTAATTTCTTTATATCCTTTTCAGATTTTTGAAGTTTTGCGTCAACTATGCCCTTCTTATCATTAATTGTCGAAATCTCTTTTTGTGCACGCTTGATAGTTTTTTCAGGATCTTTTGACAATTTGCCGAAACTACTTAACTCATCATTAATCTCTCCTCTCTGTTGAAGAAGGCCTGTTAATGTCGTATATTTAAGTGCTGAATGCTTCACTTTCTTTCTTAATGGAATCTTAAATACCGCTTCCTCGAAACTCCCTGTTGTAGGAGAATCAACACTGTTACCAGAATCAGGTTTAAGAAATTCTCCACGCCTTAATGTCAGAAATACCTGGGACCCATCGTTATCTATCTCTATTTCGCCTTCCTCCGCCAGAAGCACACTAACTATAAAGTCATCGGCATATTCAAAAACAGCTATGTCTTTAAAATTACTGCTTTCAACAGCACCTATAAAAATCTGATATGGAAAAAAATCAATCTTCTTTTTAGCCGTAATAAAGTGTGTAGCAAGAACTCGTTTAACGGCCTTTTCTTGAAGTTGCCTCACCTTAAAGTACGATTTTGGTAAAATTTCGGCATTAAGATATAAAGACAATATACTAAAAAAAATTCCTACAATGATAACTGGTGTAACTAAGTTGTGAAGATGTATTCCGGCTACTTTAATTGCAGTAATTTCGTTATCAGCACTCAAACGGCCATAAGACATAACAGTCGCAGTAAGCAGTGAAGTAGGTAAAGCATGTGGCATTGTGTATAACGCCATATAAGGCAAAACCGCGAAGAGGCTTGGAACATCAAGCCCTTTATGAAGCAATTGAATGGAAAACCCAAGTAATAATACGAATTCAAAACACAGCAGTGATGGCAGGAATGTCCTGAACAACTCCGTTATTAAATATTTGTGTAATATCTGTACTTTCATCTACTTCGTAAAATGATTTTCAATTGTGTAAAACAGCAAATTTCAAAATTGTAAGGCTGATTATATCTACCATACTTTGAATAGGTCAATAACAAATATTTGACGGTTAAAACGCCACTCAAGATTCAATCTTTTCGTTGACAAAAGAGTTATGTGTGATAACATCATTTTTCAAATCAGCAAGTAGTTTGCAAGCATAACCAGTTAAAAGAGTATAGCTATATGTCTAAGCGTAACAACACGATAAGAGAATGCGGCAGACTATTCTCGTACGCAAAACCGCATTGGAAGATGGTTTTCCTAACCCTGCTTTGCATGGGGCTTTTCACACTATTCATTGGTGCACAGTTGGCATTAATCAAACCCGTAATAGATCGCTTGATACAAGGAGAGGTGACCAAGTCTACATCCGGGGTATATAGTCTACAGCAGAAAAATGATTCCAATGATGCAATAAACGATTTAAAACAGAAAACTGTATCCAGGGTTACCGGAACGGCCTTCATTTCAAAATTTGAGAATTTAACAAAGAAATTCACAGAGTCTTTCACCTTCATAGGAATTCTGGTAGCCATCATGGCTCCATTCATTTTTGCCTTTAATTATCTTCAAACATACCTGAAAAACCATGTCATGTGGAGCGTCCTTATGGACATACGTAATCATCTATGCGAACACATCTTGCCGCAATCGTTGAGTTACTTTGAAAACAGAAAGAGCGGAGAACTTATTTCCAGACTTACTAATGATATTAATGCAACACAATTTGGACTTTCTATCTTGTTTGATAGTATCCTACTTCAACCTATGCGCTTNGTATGCGGATTCGGACTGGCATTCTATTTNAGCTGGAAACTTTCAATGTTTACATTTGTATTATTTCCTATTGTAGTTGTGCCTGTCTTAATATTTGGNCGCAAAATTAAAAAATATGGAAGAAGAAGCTTAACGCATTTAGGAGAGCTGACNGACGCAATGAGAGAAATGTTTTCGGGAATAAGGACAGTAAAAGCCTTCAAGATGGAAAATGAGGAAATCATAGAATTCAAAACAATAAATTCAAGGTTCTTTAAGAGAATGATGCAGACGGTTAAGGCAAAGGCGTTGAATGCAAGTACAACAGAGTTTATCTATTCACTCGGATTAGCCGCCATAATCATCATTGGAGGTTATGTTATTTCGAATAATAAGATTTCACCAGGCTCACTGGGAGGGTTTGTCACCGTTACTGCATTTTTGATACTTACGTCAATTAAGAAACTGGCTAAAAGCTATGGAAAACTACAGGAATCTCTGGCAGGTGCAAGCAGGGTCTTCGAATTGCTGGATCAGCATCCTACTATCACAGATCACCCTGATGCCATTGAAATCAACAAAATTGAAAAAGAGATTGTATTCAATAATGTAAACTTTGCATACGACGCCATTCCGGTCCTCAAGGACATCAACCTGACCGTGCAAAAGGGACAGATTATCGCTATTGTAGGAGAAAGCGGTGCAGGAAAATCTACGTTGCTCGATCTTGTTCCGCGTTTTTACGATCCTATAAACGGAAGTGTTAAAATAGATGGCACAGATATTCGATTAATAAAGCGCGATTCACTTCTGGATCAGATTGCAATTGTCAGCCAGCAAACCTTCCTATTTAACAGAAGTTTTAAAGAAAATATTCTGTGCGGAAGAAGAGACGCAAGTATTGCTGAGATACAAGATGCAGCCAAAGCAGCCAACATACATAATTTTATCATAAACCTCCCAAAGGGTTATGATACTGTAGTAGGAGAGCAAGGAGTAAAACTATCTGGTGGACAAAAACAGAGGGTAACCATCGCCAGAGCAATATTGAAAAATGCACCTATCTTAATTTTAGACGAAGCAACTTCATCTCTAGATTCTGAATCTGAAAAGCTTGTTCAGGAGGCGCTGGACAATTTAATGAAAGACAAGACAACTTTCGTTATTGCACATCGTCTCTCCACTATACGTCATGCGGATCGAATCATCGTCTTAAAAAGCGGTTGTATCGTTGAGACAGGATCACATGATGAACTCATAGACAAAGAGGGTGAGTATAAAAAACAATATAGAATACAGTTTGACACATAAATCTACTCACTCCTTTTACCAACTTGAATACAATGAAAATACTTATCACTGGATCAAGCGGAATGCTTGGAACAGATCTTGTTGACCTCCTTAAGGCATCGCTCGACCCCAATCTGGAAGTCATAGAGGCTCCGCACGAAGCACTAGATATCACACTCGAAGATAATGTCTCAGTCTTTATCTCCTCACACACGCCAGACATCATTGTTAACTGCGCAGCCTACACAAATGTTGATAAATGCGAGACTGAAAGAGAAGCGGCATTCAACGTTAATGCCCTGGGACCAAAATACATCGCTGCTGCTGCAAAGAAGTGTGGTGCCAGGCTTATTCAGATAAGCACTGATTTTGTATTTGACGGAAACGGTAACAGTCCATATACAGAAGAAGATCAAACCAATCCACTGTCAGAGTATGGCAGGACAAAACTTGAAGGTGAAAGGAATATTCAAAACCACTCTGATTCGTACCTTATTGTCAGGACGTCATGGTTATTCGGACATAATGGAGTCAACTTCCCCGCAAAAATGCTTGAATTGGCTGAACACAATAAAGAGCTGTCTATTGTTACCGACGAGATAGGATCACCAACATATACACCAGATCTGGCCAAAGCACTATGGACATTAATAAAACAGGGAAGTGAAGGTATTATCAACGTCTCCAATGACGGTTGTTGTTCACGTTATGAATTGGCAGAGTNTATTTTTGAAGCGATGGGCTACAAAATCAAAATGAATCCGATAAAGTCATCTGAATATAAACGTCCCGCAAAAGTTCCCCTGAATTCAACCCTCAACTGCCAAAGACTCAATACAATCACCGGAGAACAAATGAGACCGTGGAAGGAAGCGGTTGAGGCGTATCTGAATAAGCAGAAATCTCACAACTGAAGACCCAAACCATTTTCGTTAAAATCATTGACTGCATCTTCTGAATATTCATGGTATGTCAACTGACTTAAGACATCAAAAGGGAGGGTTAAGTGGTCAGCACCGGCCAGAATCGCAGAACTTGCCTCCATCGGTGACTTAAGACTGGCAGCAATTAACTGAGTCTGGCTTCCCTGAAGAATTCTGCTTATTTCTGTAACGAGTGACATCCCGTCACCTAACAACTTTGTTGCCCTGCTAACATAAACAGCAATATACCTGACACTGGACTCCCTGGCAACTAAGGCCTGCGCAACACTGTAAATAGCCGTAATGCAACACGTGACATCTGATGGAAGATGTGGAATAATCTGAAATCCCTGCTTCGTCGGAGGAAGTTTCAGTACCAGCTGATCCCCTGCTATCTCTTTTGCACGCTGTGCTTCTTTAAGCATATCCTCTCTGCATGTGGATGTAAGTTGGTAAAATAGCAAACCAACATTAAGCTCTGCAAGCTGCTGCAGCGTATCAGAAGCAGAAGAATCTGCATTTGACAGCAGGATTGGGTTAGTAGTAATTCCATGGACCCAGCCNGTCTCTTGCGCCGCTTTTGCATGTTCAATATCTNCTGTGTCTATTAANATTGACATATAATTCTCAATTCACGTAGTAAGCTGGAAGCAGATGAAAAAGAAGATGTAAAACCATTTCTGCAATGAATCATCAATCTCGAAAACGTGTAGTCAGGCCCTTTAAAAAATTTCTGAGTAACTGATCGCCGCACTCTTTATAATGCCTCTGCCCTTCTTTTCTAAACAGTGCAGATAACTCTGATTTTGAAACACTCATACCTGCAAGTTTCAAAGTACTGAGCATTTCATCCTCTCTGAATTTCAGTGCGATTCTCANCTTCTTCAAAATACCGTTGTTTGTCAAAGGCGTGCTCTGTGTTTCCACATGCCCCGGAGCCACCTCTCTCTTTCCTCTTTTATGGATTATTAAACCATCCAGAAAGAACTCAGTAACTTCATCACTACAGTCAACATACCCCTTCTCCTCTTCCTTTTTAAGGAGATTAGTCAAATTGGGGCGGGAGATTTCATAACCTGACAGTTTGAATATTTCAACCATTGTTGAATCTTTAATATCAAGGGCATATCTCAGCCTTCGCAAAATATCATTATTAGTCATTGTCACTTCCTTTATTATTATCGTACGGCAAACCAAAATACTCATGGATAAATGCCTTTCTATCACCTTCATACTTTGTATATTGTACGAGTGTGTAAAGTTTTTGCTGATCTCGTTTCAGCTTAGTATCCAGATAATCTTGATCGATTAATTGAGGGTGAATATCAGATATAATTTTGATCTTGAACGGCTCAATATTGAGATCAATTACTCCGTATCGATCAAACATGTTTAAGACAGTCTCCAGTCTGAAATCAGTTCCGCTCCTGAAGTGGATATTCTCCTTAAGCCACTCCAGGCCAAGCGCAGATATTTTCTCCATATTTTCTTCCAGGATATGATATACACGCTGAAAGTATTCCGCATCCGGATTGCTCCACTTGATAAAATTCATATGTGTTAGCAAATCGTGTTCGTCGTATAACAGAGTACACAGAGAATTCCTGCCATCCCGACCGGCACGGCCAATTTCCTGGTAATATGATTCAATAGATCCCGGTATATCAGCATGAGTTACAAAGCGAATATCTTCTTTGTCAATACCCATTCCAAATGCGTTTGTTGCTAACACAAGAGTATTCTTCCCTCTCATAAACTGTTCCTGTACTTTAGAACGCTGTACTCGTTCAAGGCTACCATGGTAACACAGATGCGAAATCCCTTGTCCCTTTAGCCGCTCGCTGAACTCATTAAGTTGTTTGATCAGGGTGAAATAGACGATACCATTACCATTATATTTCTCCACAATAGAAATAATATGCTCCAATTTTTCTTCACTACTAAATACCTTTTCAACCTGTAAATGCAGATTAGGACGGTCTATCCCACCGTGAAACATCTTAACCTGTCCTGATTCAAGGCAGAGAGTTTTAATGATATCTTTTTGCACCTCAGGCGTGGCAGTAGCAGTAAGCGCAATTGTAACGGGGTTACCTAATACCTGGCGAAACTCCTGAATTCTGGTATAGTCTGGACGAAAGTCATGTCCCCATTCACTTATGCAGTGTGCTTCGTCAACAGCAAGAAGACTTATACAACGACCGGAAAGAGCCTCAATAAAATCAGATTTACGAAAACGCTCCGGAGTAACGTAAATGATCTGGTAGCTTCCTTTCTTAAGCGCCGTATATCTTGCTTCCCTTTTCTCACGTCCCAGTGAAGAGTTGATATATATCGCGTCAATGCCCCGTCTCTTCAACGCGTCTACCTGGTCCTTCATCAGCGCAATGAGAGGAGAGATCACTACGGTGAGCCCATCATTAATGATGGCAGGTATTTGATAACATAGCGATTTGCCAATACCTGTAGGCGCTACTACCAATGCATGCTTTTCCTCCAATACATGCCTGATAATATCCTCCTGTTTCCACAGAAACGATGTGTAGCCAAAATAATCTTCTAAAACTTTTAAAGGCTCTTTTTCTGCCAAAAGCAAAATAGTTTCCCCATTTCCGATTTAAATTTAATCAAAAAACAAATTTTATGCCATCATGCTCCTTGAGAGCTTGATAGATTTTATTACGACCTGCTTCATCGTCTACCGTGACCGCCACATTAAAGCTTAAATATTTCCCTGTTTTACTGGCATTAGAATCGTTGATCTGATATTCTCTATCTTGTATTATGCCCGCAATTGCATTATGTACAGTCTCTTTATTGTGTCCAATAACCTTGTAAACCCATTCACACGGATAATCGACACTGGCTTCTTCACTATCTCTATTATCAATCATATACAACCCCGTAATTCAGTAAAGCTTATCGTTGCCTACTACTGAAATAAATNTGTCAACTCCTCTTTATTACCTTTATACAACTGAAAATTCCTTAGCTACTTTTACATTAAATATAAAAACAGAGTAAATTTGCCACTGAATGATTCGCTTTCTTATGCTAATAAAACATATCATGGAAAACAAGGGAAAATCCAGTCCTTCCATAATCCAATACATCTAAACTAAGATTGCTAATTAATATTGACATTTAATAGGCCACACTGTTGAATGGATTATTCTGTTAAAGCGCTAATCCATTGGTGTTTTAACGTTGATTATTGTNAATTTCATGATAATTCCTTCAACAGACAAAACAAAATGAAAAAATCAATTATTGCACGAGGTATCAGGGTGCATAACCTTAAGAATATTGATATCGAGATTCCTCTGCGCAAGCTAGCTGTTATAACCGGTGTCAGTGGATCCGGTAAATCAAGCCTGGCATTCGATACGCTGTATGCTGAGGGGCAAAGGAGATATGTCGAATCTTTTTCTGCTTATGCCCGTCAATTCCTGGAAAGGGTAGATAAGCCGGATGTNGANCATATAGAGGGAATACCTCCCGCAATCGCAATCGAGCAGAAAAANCCTGTAAAAAATCGCCGTTCCACTGTCGGAACTGCTACCGAGATAAATGATTATCTCAGACTCCTTTTTGCTCGTATTGGTAAGACTTACTGTACAAAGTGCGGAGAGATTGTCCAGAACGATACAATATTTCAGATCAGCGACTATGTACTTTCTCTTCCGGAAAGTACCAAATTCCTGATTACATTTCCTCTTAGGATCAGCAAAAAGATTTCGAGCGACATGCAGATTTCAGCTTTAAAGGAACGAGGTATAATCAGAATTCTTGCAGATAGCACTATTATTGATATCTCTTCCATGCCTGATGACTTTGATATACGCAAATACAGATCTGTTGCAGGAGTAGTAGATAGGTTAGTTGTAGGAAAAAAAATAAAGAGCCGTCTGACAGATAGCCTTGAAACAGCTTATAGGCTGGGTTCAGGATATTTAAGCATTATATATTTAAGTAGTAATACTAAAGAGAGCAAAAAAAACTCTATCAAAAAGAAGAAAACTTCAGGAAAAGTCCTTAAAGAGAAGAAACCAAAGACTATTTCAATAAGCAATACAGAATGGAGTGCAATGTCATTCAACAGTCACTTCTGTTGTAACAGTTGCAATATAGAATATAAGGCCCCAACTCATCATCTGTTTTCTTTTAACAATCCACTGGGAGCGTGCAAGAAATGCCAGGGATTCGGACATACTATAGAGATAGATATGAACCTTGTTGTACCTGACAAATCAAAAACAGTTAATGAGGGAGCTATTGCGGTCTGGAACTCACCGGCATACATTGGATTGCTGGAAGAGTTACAGGCAGGAGCACCAGCTCATAATATTCCACTTGATAAACCCTTCAACAAATTAACAAAGGCCCAGCTAACATTAATCGATAAAGGAACACCGGAATTCTGTGGTATCGGAGAATTTTTTAATCTGCTTGAAGAGAAGAAATATAAGATGCACGTCAGGGTGTTACTTAGTAAATACCGCTGTTATACCGTATGTGATGAATGTAATGGTACCAGGCTGGACCCATCAGCCCATAATGTGAAAATAAATCAGAGTAACATAACAGACGTATGTAGTATGTCAATTGACGATGCATATAGCTTTTTCGAAGAAATCAAACTCTCTAAATATGAGGAAGAAGTCGGCAAGATACTACTACTGGAGATAAAGAAAAGACTCGGTTACATGGTTAAGGTTGGCCTGGAATATTTAACACTGGACAGAATGACAAGGACCCTGTCAGGAGGAGAGGCACAGAGAGTCAATCTAACCACTTCTCTCGGCTCCTCGCTTGTTAATACATTATATATACTGGATGAGCCAAGTATTGGTCTGCACCCGAGAGATACTAAACGTCTTATTGATATCCTGGTACGACTCAGGGACATTGGNAATACCGTCGTTGTTGTTGANCATGATAGAGATGTAATTAAATCTGCNGANTATCTCATAGATATTGGTCCGGGAGCCGGTGAAAATGGCGGCAACGTGGTCTATTCCGGTGATGTAAAAAAGATATCTTCTCGAAATGGTTCATTAACCGGACAGTACTTGAAGGGTAAAAGAAATATTGAACTGCCTCCGGCACGAAGAACGATCACACAAAATCATATTGAAATTACAGGCGCAGTTGAAAACAACCTGAAAAACATTGACGTAAGGTTTCCTCTAAATGTATTTACCTGTGTAACCGGTGTGTCAGGTTCAGGCAAAAGCACACTTATACAGGACACGCTATACGGTNCCCTCAAAAGAAAGATGGGAATTTATCCCGGCCATGTAGGAAACCACAAAAGCCTAAACATCAACGGACATATTGACGATGTAATCATGGTAGATCAATCACCTATTGGTAGAACTCCCAGATCAAATCCGATTACTTATGTAAAGGTATTCGATTATATAAGAAAAATTTTTGCTTCTACGAGAGAAGCCAGACTGCATGGTTATACTCAAGGCTCTTTCTCTTTTAATGTTAAAGGTGGNCGGTGTGATTATTGTGAGGGCTGTGGTTATATAAAGGTGGATATGCAGTTCCTTGCAGATGTTTATGTTACATGTGATCAATGCCACGGTAAACGTTTCAGGAAGGATGTTCTGGAGGTTTGTTATAAAGACAAAAATATTCACGATGTCCTGGAGATGACAGTAAGCGAGGCAATAACGTTCTTTTCAACACGCAACAAGCAATCGCTGACACCTGAAATGAACAACAGTTTATCCAGGGCAACTTCACACATTCAAAAGGGGCTGAAGTATCTTTCAGATACAGGTCTGGGATATCTGAGATTGGGACAACCTGCACCAACGCTCTCAGGAGGAGAGGCACAACGTTTGAAACTGGCAACTTATATGGCAAAAGGAAAACAGGAAAAAATGCTTTTCATTTTTGACGAACCAACAACAGGCTTACATTTTGATGATATTAGAAAACTACTTGACTGTTTCCAGAGACTAATCAGCAACGGACACTCAGTGATCGTCATTGAACATAACCTTGATATTTTAAAATGTGCAGATCATATCATTGACCTCGGGCCGGAAGGTGGAAAAGGAGGCGGATATGTGCTGGGCAGTGGTACACCGGAAAACATTACTAAACTAAAGAAGTCTTATACCGGAAAATATTTAAAAGAATACCTGTTAACTTAAAGAGTACGGAGTAATCCACTCCACTGCTTCTACGCTCAGGACAGATCCAACATTCTCTGAATAGCTTTTCTTGCTTCAACCGCTATCTCTTCCGGAACGGTAACCACAAACTGAATATCTTCCAGAGACCATAATAGTTTTTCTAATGTATTTAGTTTCATATTCGGACAATCCGACAAGGGAGTAACAGGCATAAAGGTTTTATCAGGATTTTCTTTCTTCATCCTGTGCAAAATCCCTATCTCTGTACCGATAACAAACTCTTTAGAATTACTACTCTTAGTATAGTTTAGAATACCAGTTGTACTTGCAACATGATCTGCAAGCGCAAGCACATCAGGAGTACACTCCGGATGAACGACTACCTCTGCTGCGGGGTGCTCTGATTTCATTTTGACTATCTGTTCGGCAAGAATCCTGTGATGAGTAGGACAATAACCATCCCAATACATCATCTCTCGATCAAGGCATGATGACACATATGCACCGAGGCTCTTGTCAGGCACAAATATTATCTCCTCATCTTCGGGAATAGAGGATACGATCTTCACTGCATTTGATGACGTACAGCAGATATCACTTTCT
>JGI26251J51716_1000448_pt1 | contig 13961 bp, 10 predicted proteins | sample SaaInlV_200m_DNA_FD_51716 | JGI IMG/M metagenome (IMG submission 51716) | reverse complement strand
GTCAGTAACAGCACAGAAATAAACGATTTAGTATTACTCATGGTTCTCCATATGCTTGAGGAATAAAAAAACAGAGCCGACTGCGTTCCAGCTAAGTGGTAAATTGCAGCAACTCTGCGACATGCCTGAAACAGGCGAAATATCAAAGAACTCAGACAAACTATAATCTTTGACTGGATGCTCTTCCGCAAAAGCGAATTCAACTCTTGCCAAGCACACTTTACTTTTTTTAGATAATAGTGCAAGTGTTTTTTTATATTATTTTTGAAAATGTATGCAAAGTTTAATTTCAAAAAGTTCAATTCAGCTGGAAAATAAGCACATTTTCAATCAGTAGTAATCGACAGTATTTCTTCTGCAGTAGTCAAACCGTGCAGAATTTTGTTTACTCCATCACGTCGTAGAGTAATCATTTTTTCTTTCAAAGCTTGTTTTTTGATGGAGTCAGAATCACTGCTTTCGAGAATAGTATTTTTGACACCTTCACTCATTTCCAACAGTTCGTGAATTCCTAAGCGTCCGCGGTAACCGGTATTTCTGCACTTATCACAGCCTGCGCCACGATAGAAACTTCTGCCGATTTTTCTGAAACTTTCTGCTTTGATACCTAACTCCCGCAGTTGTTCCGGATGAGGTTTGTAGCTTTTACGGCAATCCGGACAGATACGACGCACCAGCCGCTGTGCAAGCACGCCGATGATTGTTGAGGAAACGAGGAAAGGTTCAATACCCATATCAATGAGACGGGTGATGGTGGCCGGCGCGTTGTTGGTATGAACAGTACTGAAAACCAGGTGTCCGGTCAATGCGGATTGAATGGCGATCTGAGCGGTTTCTTTGTCACGCATTTCTCCTACCATAATAACATCAGGATCCTGTCGCAAAACTGAACGCAGAGCATTGGCGAATGTCAAACCGAGTTTAGGCTTAACTTCGATCTGGCTGTAACCGGAAAGTTTGTATTCAACTGGATCTTCAATGGTAATTATATTGCGGGCCTCATTGTCGATTTCAGCAAGAGAGGCATAAAGGGTCGTTGTTTTTCCACTTCCTGTAGGTCCAGTAACAAGGATAATACCGCCACTGCTCTGCACCATTTTAGAGTAGGGTTTTGAAATGTATTTTGCTAAACCAAGTTGACTCAGCTGCATCAATTTTTCGTCTTGATACAACATACGCATCACAATTTTTTCACCCTGAATAGTAGGNATTGTTGAAACCCGGATGTCAATTTTCCTGCCTGCAATCAGTACCATCGAACGACCGTCCTGNGGGATACCTTTCTGGGCAATGTCCAAGCGGGACATGACNTTGATCCGGTTAACAACAGTTACATGAACCTGATGTGGAAAAACTGTAGCTTGCTGAAGAATACCGTCAATTCTGTAACGTACAATTGTATCTCGTGTTGTAGGATCGATGTGCACATCGCTCGCTTCTTCTTTAGCCGCTTGCCAGAGGAGGCTGTTGACTAAGCGCTTAATGGGTTCTTCATCAGTTGCGTCAAGTAAATCTTCCGGTTCTTCTACTGCGAGAATGTTTTCATAAGTTTCATCGGAATCAAGCTGATCCACTGCTTCTTCAGTAGAGGCGGAAGATTCATCATATGCACGGTTGATCAGATCCAGCACAGCCTGCTTATGTGAAAGAACCGGTTCTATATGACACTTAAAATGTCGGGCGAGATCATCCAGTGGTTGAGAAAGTTCCGGATTTGTGATGGCAACTTCCAGCGTGTTGCTCTCTTTTTTAAGGGGGAAGAAGACATTTTTTTTGGCATATCGTATCGGAATTAATTCCGTATATTCACGCACCACCGGAATATCATCAAAATTTTCCCGATACTCCAATTCAAAATAGGATGCCATTGCCTGTTGGAATGTGCTCTCACTGGTTACATTGTGTTTCAGCAACGCTTCCTTCAGACCCTCCGTACTTTCACGGTAAGCCAGCAGTTGTTCATGCAGCGGTTTCAATGACTCCGGAGACGTGCCAAAACGCTCTACTAAAATTTCAACTACAGGGTGGTAGGTGTACATGCTGTTAATTATGGATGTTCTGTTGTTTTTCTAATAAATTCACTGCTCAGTGAAGCAAACTATTCATGATTGACGAACCAGTAAAATTCATAACTCCATGTCAATTCGAGGGAAGCGAGAAATATATTTAATCTTAAGCACTGATATTATTAAGAGCTCACTCTCTTCATTCGAGATGACAAATAATTTGTTCAAGAGTTTATACAAAGCCATCATGATTGATTCAACAATAAAAATCTTTAAGCTCATGGTTGGAGAGTTAAGATAATGGTTGTGTATCCATCAATTTCCTGTAGTTCCACGCTATTATTATAGATAGTTTTGACGAAGACTTTTTCCAGCCACTCTCCTTCCTGGACGACATAAGTTACTTTATTTTCATCAATAAAAGCGTAACGGCCTTCTGAAGTTTCCAGGATATCTTTCAGTATCAGAGCTTCAGTTAATTGTTTAGTTCGTGAAGAAATGTCTGTTCTGGTAGAAGTCTTGATTTCAGGCAGTTGAGTTGTTTTGCTTGAAACTGTTAGCTTTTTTGCTGCTTTCTTATTTTTAGGGACAGGATTTTGTTTTTTTGTCAGGACAGATTTTGAAAGAGACTTAGTGAGAGAAACAGACTTATTATTTTCAGGCAGCAAACTACGAAAGGGATTATTAGTCTGTGCGACTTTTGATGAGGCAGCAGCCAAACTACTTGCTGCATTGTTCAGTGATAGAAACACAGACAAGAACAGCAGGAACAGTATCAATTTCGGCTCTCCAATTTTCATCAGTTATTCTCTTTTAGTGGAATTTGCAGACTTTTGTGTACTGCTAAGACCAGCTCAATTCTCAGTTCTGGTTCATGTTGAGCAGGANTAGGATTATCCAGCAGCAGTTTTTCNAGCAGCANCAGNCNNGGTCCGTCTTTCAACTCTTGCATAAANCGCTGGAAGTTTGCGTATTCACCGCTCAATTTTAAATTAATTTTCAGTGTTTGAAGCAAAGTTTGCGCGCTGTTTTCTGCAAAGCTCTGTTCTTCAAGCTGCAGTCCATTTTGCTGAATTGTGTTTGTGAGCCAGCGTAATAATTCGGCACGCTGCCATTCAGCNGGCAGAAGTTGGCTTAAAGCGCTTTCCCTGTCCTGCAGCGANTGAAAGCTGTTTTCTTGTTTAAATTTTGTCCCTGCACTTTTAACTTTTNTCAGACTGGNATTTGTCTGCANAATCTTAGTAGCCAANTGCTGTTTTAGCNTCAACTCCGGAGCCAGCATAAAGTTGTAAAAAAGCAAAGAANCCAGAACTAAAATCAACAGCGCCAGAACTAATTTTCGNGTCTGCAGACTATTCCATTCTGTAGAGGAAAAAGNAGAAGCCNCGGCTAAATTCATNTCTTGTCTCAAGTCAGCTTAATATTAGTTGAAAGCGTTGTGTAAATTTGTCAATCCGGTTNTATCACGAAAGACAGGTTTTTGTGACTTTTTAAAGAGCCACTTTATTTTCGTTTTTCTTTGTTAAGCGTAGCCGGTAAAACAAGACAACTGTACTAAATAATAATACCAGGATTATTACTGAAACACCTGCATACTCCAGAGATGTTGTTGGAACATTGCTGATCTTGAAATTCAGTTGGTTCGATGCGGATGCTTTGCTTTTCCATGACAGAAAAGTTGTCTCATTTAAACTTTGTTTACCGGAAAAACTCAGTTCGTCGGACTTGATTTGCAATCGCTCAATTGGTGTAAAAACTCCAACTACGTCCAGAGAATGCTCAAATTCCCTGTTTATTTCTAATCCGCCAAACCAGGCAGGGAGAATATATTGGTAAATAATTTGGGTGCTTCCTCTGGGGAAAATATAGGATATTTTTAAAACATTTTCTTCCAGTTGATGTTCCATTGAGTTGACGGACTTACTGTCCATCATACGGAAATTCTCTATTCCTGCAGGTAATTTCTGCACAAGCGGCTGAGTGCTGGTATCAATTTTGTCTGCTGTAGAATTACTGAAGACTAAAACCTCAGTCACTGTAACCGCTCCTAATCCGGATTCAATCACGAGTGAGACTTGGGTAGTTTCCAGTTTCTCTACTGCAGTTGAAATGCCCGGAATAATAATGTTTGTTTCAATGAGTGTTTCACCGGCTTTCATGAAAAATATTTTTGAACTGTATAATTCACCTTCCACCCGTGTTCCCAGTTGATAACCTGCACGTAAATCCTGCTCGACTTTTAGGAATTCAAATTTACCGCCACTCTTGGTTTTGACACGGTCCTGAGGTCCGGCTGGAGTTACCTCCCCTTCAGGACTGAGTACAAATTTCAATAATACTACATCAAGTCCTTCCGGAGATGTTTCTGCTCCTGAAGAGAGTTTTACCTGACCTTTCACTGTCAGATGATTAAGCNCGGAATGCTCTGCTGAAGAGGCGCCGNAAGGNANTACAANCGCAAACAGTGTTAATAGCCCAAACATACAAATTTGCCTCAGCGCTTGTTTAAGTCTGTGTAGTGCAAAACCGAAAATTGCCGCGCTGCTGTTTAAAGAATATTGCTGATTCAGATACTGTTTCATTATTGAGAAGCTTCGATAGATTTAAGATAATTGTCGATCTCTTTTGCCTTTTGTCTGGCTGCATTTCGAAATTGCTTTAATTCTGCAGGAGCACGAGCTTTTGCAACCAGCCGATAATGGCGTAACGCCGATTTCCACTGTTCCTTGAAATGATATAATGTGCCAAGTTCAAAGTGAATTTGAACGTACATCGACGAGTTTTTGGCTATTTTCCGACCGGCCAATTCTTTGAGACGTTTCAGTGCTTTGTCCGTTTTCTTTGCTTCACGGTCAAGTTGCGCCACCCAAAAAGCAGCCTGTAATTCCTGGCTGGAGTTACCTCCGCCATCTGCACGCAGCATCCATATCCGAGCTTTGCTAGTCTGTTTAAGCTGAGACGACTGATGGTAACCGATCAGGTAGGCATATGTTTGATACTCTTTTTTAGGTCTGGAACTTTTCTTGAGCACACTGTAAGCCCGCTTGTATGTGCGTACCAGTGCTTTATAATCCTTGGAACGTTCATAAAGCCGAGTCAGTTCACCTACCAACTGCAGGACAAGGTTTACATTTTTGTCAGGCACTTTTTTAAGAGCACTTCTATAGTAGCCTTTTGCACGTTTATAACCACCTAATTTTTCTGCTGCATATCCCTGTTCAATCAGTGCTTCAACAGTCTGTGTCTTTGCTTTATTATAAGTTGCCATTAAAGCATATGCGTTAAGGATCCCGTTATATCTTGCACTGCCGACTTTCTTGTTTTCCGCAAAAAGCAGCAGTTCAAAATTCTTCTTATCCAGTATCCTCTTTTTTGCCTTCACTTCCTTGTGTATAGTCCTGGTGACTTTAGTCCATTCCTGCTGGTCAATCATTTTCTGGAAAGAACTTTGCTCAAGGAACTGGCGGATTTCAGCCTGCCTGCTTTTGTCTGTTTCGTTGAGCGGTTTTATTTTTAAAGCCTGTCGATAAAAGTCGAGTGACAGTTCCTTTTTGCCGGCGTTCTCTGCAGCTTTTGCCTGTACTATCTGTGCTTCGATAGTTTGTGTTTTCTGCTTGTTATAAATCGCCAGCAGAGCATATGCATCGAGGATTCCATTATATTTTTTGTTGCCGGTTTTCTGGTTTTCGGCATAAATCAGCAGTTCAAAATTTTGTTCATCCAGGATTCTCTTTTTTGCTCTTACTTGCTGGTGAATAGCTGTTGTGACTTTTGACCATTCTGCTTTTTCAATCCATTGCTGGAAAGCACCTTGTGCGAGAAATTTGCTGATCTCATCCTGTTTCTTTTTATCTTTTTCAGTTTNNGGTNTTACTTTTAAAGCTTTTCGATAGAATGAAATTGAAAGNTCTTTCTTGCCGAGTTTCTCTGCAGCTTTGGCTTGGCTGATCAGTGCATCGAGATTATCCGCACGTTGCTGATCATGTGTACGCAAGAGCGCGTATGCACTCAAAATACCACCCCAGTTTTCGAGTTTCTGTTCTGCAAAGAGCAGTTGGGAAAAATACTGTTCATCCAGCGAGATGTTTCCTGTCTTATATTCACTGCGTAAAAAAGCAGAGACACCTTTCCAGTTTTCCTGTGCGGTCAGTTCTTGTAAACGTGCACTGGAAATGTAGAGGTTAAGCTGTGTTAAATTTTGTGCATCTTCAGGAAAGGCTTTTTTCCAACGTTCAGCAATAATTTTTATACGTTCAAGACGTTGAAAATCTGTTCTACGTTGAGCAGCAAAAATCCAAAGTTGAAAATAAGGGATGCTCATCGCAGGAGATTTCCTGTCATAAATTTCCTGAAATTCCCAGGTAATGGCTTTCCAGTCCTGCAACTGTTTGTGAGATTCCAACAAAATCTGGATTGCTTGTTGACGATATTTTTCACTCTCAAGTATTTTACGGGAAACTATACGGGCCTCTTCCCACTTTTTTGTTTCAAACAGGCAACTGCTTTTCAGGTACTGCAAATGCTGCCATTCTTGCGGATTTGTATTTTTTGATTTTTGCAGATATCCGGGTTTGTCATTGATTTCCGCAATTAGTTCTTTACATTTGTTTTGTTCAAAGTAAGTGAGCAGCAGTTGAGTTTGAAAACCGTGACGCAATTGATCTTCCAACTTGGGATCACTTTTGACACTTAAAAGGAATTGAACGAATTTTTCTTTTGAAACAGTTTCACGGTAGAGCACCATCAATGTTTGCAAAAGTTCCGGATTTTGCCCGTAATCTGGATGCAGTCGAACTTGTTCGAGCAGTGAAATTGCAAGAAAATTTTGTTTTGTTTCTACATAAAGATAAGCCAGCCGCAGTTGAATTGACGCAGAATGTTCAGTTGCGTCACTGGCGAGATATTTTTCAAAGATCTTAATCGCTTTTTTTTGTTGTTTGTTTTCAAGATAGAGGTAAGCCAGCCGGACTTGGATCTCAGCAACATGTTCGGTATCTTTGCCAGAGAGATATTTTTCAAAGATCTTAATCGCTTTTTCCAGCTGTTTTGAATCAATATAAAGATAACCTAAACGGATTTGGATTTCCGCAAGATGTTGTGTGTCTCCGCCAGCGAGATATTTGTTGAATATTTCAACCGCCTTTTTCGGTTGTTTAGTCTCGATATAGAGGTAGCCAAGTCGGATTTGGATTTCAACAGCATGTTTTGCTTTACCGCTGCTGAGATATTTGTTAAATGTCTCAATCGCCTTTTCAGGCTTTTTAGTTTCAATATAGAGATAAGCTAAGCGGTACTGCGCATCCTCAGCATAAGTTTTGTCCTTTGTACTTAAATATTTACTGAATGTCTCAATCGCTTTTTTAAGTTGTTTGCTTTCAATATAGAGGTAAGCCAAACGGTACTGAACCTCACTTGCATATATCTTGTCCTGCGTACTTAAATATTGTTGAAAAGCAATAATTGTCTCATGTGGTTGGTGTTTTTGTTCTAAAACACCAATCCTGTAATAAGCCAGCGGAAGGTGTTTTTTATCCTTTTTTGCGAGGTATATTTTATAATTGTTCACCAGACGGTTGACTGATTTTGGCTCCAGATCAGCAGTTTCTGTTTGTTGAAGTGATGCCGCATATGCCATCTCCGCCCGCCAAAATGCAGATCCTGCAGCTAATTTTGAGTCAGGATGATCTTTGACAATCCGTGCAAACCAGTTTTCTGCTTGTTCATATTTTTTTGTCTGCTGAAACTTAGCTGCTAACTGATATTTAAGATTCAATGCCTGTTCCGGTTTGACGGACTTTGAGTGTTTCAAATACTCCTGCCATGCAGCCGCTGTTTTTGTGATGTCATCCAGAAACCACCAGGCACGTCCGGTTAAATACCAGCGTTCCTGTTGCTGACTTTGAGTTAAGGCCTTTGGGTCACTAAGTTTAAAATGCTTAATGGAAGTTTTATATTCCTGCAGTGCCTGTTGTTTATTTTTTTTACGTAACAGTTCCGCACTGAATGAAGCAACATAACCCAGCCAATAATGAGCTTCATCCCTGAGTTTTGAAGTAGGATAATCCTGCAGTAGTGAATTCAGGGTTTTAATCGCGAGTGGATATTTTCTGGTCAGTACCAGAGTAATGCCCTGCTGCAGTTCAGCATTATCAAGATAGGATTTGCTGCGTGGAAAATTTCTTTTCAGTTCATCATACGCTTTGATTGATGCCTGAATGTCACCGCCTTTACGTAAAGCTTCTGCACGCAGGAAAAAAACCTCTTCACGTACAGGACTATCCTTAAATTGATCCAGATAACATTTTGCGGTTTCAATGGATGCGGAATAGAGGCCATCCGCAAATGTCTCACGCGCCACCGCCAATTGTTCTTCTTCACTCAAGTCACTAGTCCAGCATTGTGCAGACGCAGCAGGGACAGCGAGGAAAAAACAAAAGACTGTCAGCAAAAAAGCAATAACGCCTGAGCGTTTATTCGAGTAATATTTTGCANCGNTTTTTAGCACTTATTTAGCTTAAGGATCAGTTTTAATTATTATNTCTGTTTTGCAACAGTGAATTCTGTGCTGCTTGCCTGTTTAATCAGCTAGCATTTCTGTTAAAATTTTTTGCCAGCACTCAGGGTCAGGTTTCAGCACTTCAACAGTTTTTGCCCGGCTGGTTTGTCCACGTATCACACTCACGTTTGTCTTTGCAGTTTTTAAGGATTTTGCAAGAAACTTCACGCATTCCAGGTTTGCCTGATTGTCAACCGGCGGAGCAGTCACACGTAAACGTATCCGACCATCGTGATGTCCGCACCATTCATTTTGAGAGGCACGCGGTTGCAGGAAAATCTGCAGAACAAGCTTGTCTCCTTGCCATGAAAAAGCAGAGTTTCGAGCAGACATATGATTAACTTGAATTATCCGTTGCTTATTTTGTGAGTCACCGTATCTTAGAACAACTCTACATTATAGCGTTTCAGCAGAAAAAACCAATCCAGAAGCAAATGAAAATGAATAAATCTACTCTTTCTCCTATCATTAAAATATGCGGATTGACCAGTCTTGAACAAGCTTTGTCTTGTGTTGAATTAGGTGCGGATTGGCTGGGACTTAATTGCTGGAGCGGTTCTTCACGTTACATTACAACGGAAAAAGCCCAAGAGATTGTTGCCGGACTTCCTGAGTCAGTGAGNACCGTGGGTGTTTTTGTTAATGAATCTACGGATTCACTGGAAAGTATCATGCGTGAAACAGGCATGGATCTGGCGCAGTTGCATGGAGACGAGACGCCTGAAAGTTGTAAAAAAATAACTGTACCCTGGTTTAAGGCTTTCCGCGTTTCTCCGGATTTTAAACCGCAGCGGATTCAGGATTACGGTGGTGAAACTTTTTTGCTGGATGCATACAGCAAAACACATTACGGCGGTTCCGGACAAAAGATTGATTGGGAGCTTGCTTCAACTGTTTCCTCAATGGGAAAGTTGATTCTGGCAGGTGGATTGGCACCTGAAAATGTTGCAGACGCCGTCAATAAAGTACGTCCCTGGGGTGTGGATGTCTGCAGCGGAGTTGAAAGCGAACCGGGGATTAAAGATCTGCAGAAAGTAAAAGAGTTTATCAATAACATTAGAAATGCCGGAGACAGTTAATACTATCTCAAACCTTTAAGCTGAGAGAACTTCCCCCAGCGTGCTTCTTGAGCTGTATGTGTTCGATCTGTGTGCAATAATGTAAGCAAATAGCGGATGTTGCAGGTTGCAGATAAATCCTGTTCTGATACAATAAGCCAGCAGTTTATTGATGCCTGAAATCGGGCAGTGACACAATTTAAAAATTTCATGAACAACTCTACATTTACAACTCAGGGCGGAATTAAAATCGAAAAGGCGATTACTCCTTTGGATGCAGAACATGCCCTCGATAAAATATATCAATATATTGATATTAAAAAAGGTGCGCTTTTCGTCAGCAACTACGAAGTTCCGGATCGGTATTCACGCTGGGATTTGGGCTTTGTACATCCTGCGCTGGAACTGATTGCCAGGAAACAACAGTTTGAAATCAATGCACTCAATCCAAATGGAACACGGCTGCTGAAATTGATTGCAGCTGTTTTGGAAAATCATCCTCATCTAGAAACACTGGTTTTTGCAGATGCGGCAGATCAACCTGCAGTACAAATTTCCGGGACAGTGAAGCCAAGACCGGATTTTTTTCCGGAAGAGGAACGAAGCCGCCAGCCAAGTGTGTTTTCTGTGATTCGTAAAATTTTTGAACTGTTCCGCAGCGTTGATCCTTATCTTGGACTGTATGGCGCATTTGGTTACGATTTGGTTTATCAATTTGAAAATATTGAAGCAAAACACGAACGTGATCCTGAACAAACAGATTGCCATTTGTTTTTACCAGTTGAGTTGGTGGTAGTTGATCGGCAAAAGGAAGAGGCATACAAAATTGAATATCATATCGACACACCGGATGGTATGACAGAAAGCTGGTGGAACACCGGAGAAGAATTTCCGCTTGTCTCAGCCAAGGCGGATGGAAAAATAAAGTGTGATCACGCCCAAGGTGAGTTTGAGCAGAAAGTAGCAAAAATACAAGAAGGCTGCCGGCGTGGAGATTTTTTTGAGGTTGTACTTTCGCAGGCATTTTCTACTGCTTTCGGTGAGCCGCCCTCAACTTTATTCAAAAGAATCTGTGCTCAAAATCCCAGTCCTTACAGTTTTCTGATCAACATGGGTACAGAACAATTGGTAGGCGCTTCTCCGGAAATGTATGTAAGAGTTAAAGAAGATCGTTTTGAAACCAGCCCAATTTCCGGAACTGTAGCTGTCGGTAATGATCCGATGGAAACAGCGGAAAGGATAAAAGATCTTATTTCTTCAGANAAAGAAGAATCTGANCTAACGATGTGTACGGACGTGGACCGTAACGATATGGCGAGGATTTGTGAACCGGGCAGTGTNCACTTAATCGGCCGGCGTTTGCTNGAACGTTATTCTCGGTTGATCCACACNGTTGATCATTTGGAAGGAATATTAACCAAAGACAGAGATGCAGTTGATGCGATATTAACTCACATGTGGGCTTGTACTGTGACCGGTTCACCAAAACCTGCTGCCATGCAGACCATTGAAAATATGGAAAATTCTCCGCGTGGATGGTACAGCGGTTGTATTGGATTTTTATGGTTTAATGGTTATGTCAGTACCGGAATGACTTTGCGTACAGTTCATCTTAAAAACGGACAAGCCACTGTAAGGGCCGGTGCTACTTTGCTTTATGACTCGGATCCTGCCACAGAAGAGCGGGAAACGCACATCAAGGCTTCTGCTTTTTTGGGTGCAACTTTAGGCAGCAAACCGCCTACTTCAGTTGAGTTTGATTTACCGCAAACAGGCGACTCAAAAACGGTTTTATTTGTTGATAATCAAGATAGTTTTGTCCACACATTAGCAAGTTATGTCAGGCAAACTGGAGCAAAGGTAATCACTCTCCGTTCCGGATTTCCATATANGATGCTGGATGAAATTTCTCCTGATTTACTTTTCATTTCACCAGGTCCGGGATTTCCAAGTGAACAAAAAGTTCCGGAATTAGTCGGTGAAGCACTCAAAAGGGACATTCCGGTTTTTGGTGTGTGTCTTGGTCATCAGGGTATTGCAGAACATTTTGGAGGAAAACTGCTGACTCTGGAACATCCGGTTCACGGTAAGTCCGCAGAGATTATGCACAGCGGAGATTCATTTTATGCGGGTCTGCCGAATCCATTCAGTGCAGGTCGTTATCACAGTTTGTATGTTGATGCGGCTTCACTTCCGGAATGTCTGGAAGTCACGGCGAAAACTGATTCAGGATTAATAATGGGACTGCGGCATAAAACTCTGCCGGTTGCTTCTGTACAGTTTCATCCGGAATCTATTCTAACGCTCAAAGACCAATCCGGATTACGGATGATCAACAAGCTGATGTCGGAACTGACTGCTGTGACAAATAAAAAATAAGGTTCAGAAGTATGCAGCAAATTACACTTGATGAAATCGCAGCAGCAGCAAAAATCGTTTATGCGGAAATGCAGCCGACTCCGCAATATTGCTGGCCCCTGCTTTGTGAACGTTTAGGTGCAGAAGTCTGGGTAAAGCATGAAAACCACACACCGAANGGNGCTTTTAAAATCCGNGGTGGTTTGGTTTATTTTGCACATCTTGCAAACTCTTCTGTAATGCCAAAAGGTGTGGTCTGCGCGACCCGTGGAAATCACGGTCAGTCTGTGGGTTTTGCCGCAAAGCGTTACGGAATTCCAACCACTATCGTGGTTCCTCACGGAAACAGTCTGGAGAAAAATGCCGCCATGCGTGCGCTTGGGGTGAAANTGCTGGAGCATGGTGATGAATTTCAGGNCGCGCGTGAATTNGCGGTAAATCTGGCTGCCGAAGAAGAACTGCAAATGGTGCCTTCCTTTGATCCGCTGTTAGTTGCCGGAGTTGCAACCTACAGTCTGGAATTGTTGCGCGCGGTCAAAGATCTTGATGTTGCTTACGTTCCTATCGGTTTAGGTTCCGGAATCTGCGGAATGCTCGCGGCTCGTGATGCATTAAACTTGAAGACTGAAATCGTCGGAGTCGTCTCAGCACATGCTACTGCTTATGCGGAATCATTCAGTTCCGGACGTCCGGTTGAGTCTCCGGTCAGTACNAAAATTGCNGACGGAATGGCCTGCAGTGTACCGGAAGAGTCTGCGCTGGAACTGATCTGGAAAGGTGTTGAAAGGATTGTGCAGGTTAGTGATACTGAAATTGCGGAGTCAATGCGGATGATGTTTGAGTGCACTCATAATGTCTGCGAAGGTGCAGGCGCTGCTGCAATTGCTGCTGCACTACAGGACTCAGTGAAAAATAAAGGCCGGAAAGTAGCGGTTATTGCTTCCGGTGGTAATGTGGATCGTGATGTTTTTGCAGGGATACTCAACGGAGAAAATTTCGTAGACTGAAAAAATAAAATCAGTTAGCAAAATTCAAAGTATACAACGGTATTTCCCTGGAGGAAGAGTGATTTCTGATGTACGGGCTAGCACAAAGGTGCGGTCATTCTTAAAATAAACGATTACTTTTGTTTCGTTAAGAAAGATCCACGAAGGGCTTGACTTGCTCCAGGTTTGATGCGGAGCAGATGCGTCCAGATAAGGCAGTCGACAGAGGTAGCGTACCTCCATCGAATTTTCTGCAGGATATGAAAAACGGGAAGGTGCTGAAGTACTGCAGCCGAAAAAAAATGTGAGCGTAAATAAATACAGTGCAACATTTCTTTTCATGATTGTATTTTGTTGAAACAAAAGCTGCTCAACTTTTAAATACAAAAGCGTTTGAAAATTCGGCTTAAGACTCTAATTCTTCCTCTTCCTCAACTTCCGGAAAGTACAAAATGCGTGAACAGTAGGGGCAGTTTTTGTGTGCATTCGGATTTGCCATCAGTTCATTGACCAACTGCGGTAATAAAACCATGTGACAACCACTGCAGCTTTTATCCTGAATGGCACAAACAGGTGTCGAAATTCCACTTTCCTGACAACGCTCATAAAAACGTTTGATGTTTTGTGGGATTTTTTTCAGTTGACGGTTACGTCGCGGTTCCAGTTTTGCGATTTTCTTTTCGGCTTTTTCCTGTTTTTTCAAGAGTCCGGATGTCTCTTCCTGAAATGCAGAGCTGGATTCAGTAAGTTCGCTGTTAATAGCTTCTATTTCTTGATCCAGATCTTCTTTATTCATATCCAGTTCAAGCATTTTGTCTTCGAGTAAACCTAACATTTTGCGGGCTTCCTCAAGCTGGTTTTTGCTGGCAGCAAATTCTTTCTCGTTACGAATCTTTGGTACTTGTTCGTCGAGACGTAAGATCAACTGTTCCTGAATTTGGATGTTGTTTTTGACCTCTTTACCTTCGCTGGTTAAGAGCTCAAGCTCGTTGTTCTT
>JGI26251J51716_1000343_pt1 | contig 16515 bp, 20 predicted proteins | sample SaaInlV_200m_DNA_FD_51716 | JGI IMG/M metagenome (IMG submission 51716) | reverse complement strand
TACGCTTCCGACTATCGTCTCCAACTTCACTCATGGCGCTCGTTCCACTTCAGCACTCCAACAGGCACCGGTTGCGCCAAGTTACATAAGACGGATTAACCGCAATCGCTTCGCGGCTGTCCGCTTCGCCGGTCAATCAGATCCTATGTAAAATGTCACACCCGTTGCTAATCTGTTTCCGCGCTTACGCTCCACTCGCTTTGTGCCGGTGCTAGTCGTAATGAGTGTGCATACCGTAAACAGTGAACAGCCACATCTACAGCGGCTTACAAGGTAGAGTGATCGGTCTTTGAGAAACACAAGCCAGCGACATAAAACCTATAAAGAGAGACAAGAGACTAATCAAAAAAAGGAGGGTTGGTTAACTCTGAGTCATATCTAGCCAGTTTTAGCAGGTCAGTCTCAGTCATTTGTTCAAGCTTCTGATGGAGGTGTTTTATCTGACGCTGACCATTTACACGCTTCAGTAGATCAGCCTCCTGATTGGGCTTATCCAGCCCTGTAAGTTTCGCAAGCTCTACCGTGGCTCGTATCATACCTTTGGTGTCACGCTCCCTCTGTGCGGTATTGTAGGCCTGTATGAGCATGGTGCAGAGCTGCTGTAGCTTGATCCCCTGTTGATCTCTCATCTCCTGTTGTCGCTGGTTAATCAGGCGCTGAATACGAGGTTTAGTCAGTAGGATAGAACCGTAAGCAGGCGATAACCCTGCTTTCTTGGCTGCAAGGCCGATACCGCGCATCTGCTGCTCAATGAGATTGTCCACAAACTGATGGTGCTGGGGTTTATGTATGACCATAAAGGGATAATAGCATGTGCTGCTTAAAAAATAAGCAGCAATCTGGCCGTGGGTGTTTGTTGCTGCTCTGAGGAGGTCTGAGGGGGGAAAAGGGTGAAAATTTTCAAAAAGGTTTCTGGCCAATATAAAAATAAAATATAGATTATGTATACCGTTTTTTTTTATTTCTTTAGAAATCTATTTAACAAAAAAACACCCTTTTCACCCCTCAGACTTCCTCAGACAAGAAAGCAGCATCTTTAAACTCAGCGGCCATAAGCCCTTTGGATATTACAACTCTCCCCCATCCCAATCACATAAAGAACAATCAATGCATCATACGCAGGAGCAGCACCAGAGGCAGGGAAGGTTGACCGCCTCCGCTTGTGGTGTGCCACCCTATCAACCAGCACAGTCCCCTCTGGTTGGAGCCATACCAACTGGTTATTCTTCTTTACCACTGTGTGGCCCAAACCTATCATATTCTTTCGCAGGTTCTGAGTCGACAGTTTATACCCTGAAGCAAACTCCGCAGCCCACTGGTTGAAGGCTTTAAGGAGCTTAGAGAGAGTGATCCACGCCTCCCCATTCGGCAACAGATACGCATAACCGGCGTCCTGCATGGTCTGGTAAACCCCATACCAGTCACCACCCCATTCACTGAGAAACGCAGGTAACGGATTGGCAGCAATCAGCAACTCATCCAAAGCCTCTTCACATTCTGCCGGAGGATCAAAGTGACCGCGCTGCAAGACGCGTTGAGCGCCCGCAATAGCAAGGTTAAGCACTCCACTCATCTCCTCATTTTTGATGCGGGTAGGCAGATTGACATCAGCCTCCTCCACGGTAAAAGAGCGCTTAAACGGCACCACCTGCAAACGTCGGCGCACCCCTTTAGACAGATCCTTGAGGTGTGGAGGGTTATTGCATAAAAGCAACGGCACGGTTCGGTTATTGAAATTAAACACTTGTCCATGCTTGTAGCTACCGCTTATGATTTTTGATTCTGACAGCTTTTTCATAAGACCATCTGGCAGAGCTGTGCCTGTATCTAAATCATCATCTACAAAAAGCTGCTTACCCGCCATTGGCCCAAGGTCATTGGTGTCAGTCTTCATTTTGGCAATTTCTGCAGAATAGACTGCATTAATACCTAACAGATCCTCTACGACTCCTTTTACCGTACTTTTACCATCGTTACCGCCTCCCTCCCAAATAAAGACAGAGGCAATATGACGCGTTGGTTGCACGATGTAGCCGATAATCTCCATAATATGTCGCACCATCTCCTCAGGCTGTTTGTTACGGCTGAAAATCTCACCAATAGCATGTTCAAACATTGGAGCTTTAGCATCGGGGTCATACTCACAAGGCAGTACCGACAACTGGTAATCTGTTGGCTTATGTGGGCGCAACTCAACCTCCCCATTTTGGTCAATCCAAAGTTCTCCATTGAGAGTATTGATAATTGGCAACACTTCGCCTGTTAGTGAAAAGGGGTCATCTTCTACACACTGCATAGCACGAAGTAGACTGACCACATTAGCTACCAGCATCGATACAGGCACACCACCATCATTCAAACTATGATCACAAATAGAGGTCAACGCCCTATTACTCACCCGATCCTTTTGGATCCTTCTCCAATGAGTGCCCGTATACTCAAAAAATTCACCCCCCGGCCCAATCGTTAAATGGTCACCATCTGCGTAATGAGCCTGCAGAGTGAGGCGGGCTGCTTTCTCTCCATAATCCACAACGGAGCCGTGTTTATTTTTCTGCAGGCTAATCTCTTTGAACTGCTCGCGCAGAACCCCAATCCCACAAGCCAAGGCCGTTTTCATCTGTTTGAGGAACCGTTCACGTACCACAGGCGAAACTAATTTCAAGAGGGTGAGTACCGCTTCAATCTCAGCCTCTTCTGACAGCTCATGCAACGCGTTAACTCGCAACTGTACATATTTGGTCAATTCGCTACGAGCCAGAACATACTTTATCCCACTGCCAGAGTCGTACAAAAGCGGAGTGCCGTCCTGATGTCGATTAACAAACGCCGCTTGGCTGGTAGAGTCTGGACGGAACACCGCCTGACAGCGCAGGTGCTTGTGCTCTGAGAGGCAATACTGCTCTACTGACATCCCGCCACGCTCAGTGTCCAGTAGAGTATCGAGCTGCAGAGTCTGATCATCAACCAAAACAGGCACACGCACACCGGCTACTGTATCGCGTTTAACCTTCAGTCCAGACGCCTTTGCCACCTTCTCCATATCTGCCTCGGTTGTGCGCAGCTGCCCTGTATCCAGCGGCCCACAGCCTGTGTTCGCCACTTCAATATCCAACGGTGCCACAGTTAACTCTTCACTCATAACCAATGGCTCTCCATCGAAAACAAGTCTCTCTGGCGAGAACACGGACACGTCTATTATTGTCCAAGGCTGCTGCGATACAGTCTCCCCTGTAGCTTTCGATATTGAAGGCTTCATGAAACCAAACCGGGTGCTCATAGCTGTAATTATCAGCTCCTGTTTGAAACGAGGCAGATCCGCAGTGTCCTGCATGCGCACGTAACAATGCAGTCCACCCCCAGCGAACGCAGGACTACCATTAAGCATCACGCGAGAGCTGGTTGATGGCACAATCACTTTCTCTGCTGAAGCAAACCCCGGCACAAGCTCAGCCATCCAGCTCAGCCACTCTTCCGTGTTGTCGGTTATCAACGATTCAGGCTGTCCAGGTGAGGAATCTTTATCGAATAGTATCCAAGATCCTTGTTGGAAATTTGATTTAGTTCTCGTACAAAAGCACTTTCCGGAGATTTCAATCACCCCGCTTGGTGGGTCGTCATCATCCGATAGTTTGAGCATCTGGGAAAGACGTTTGCGACTGACTATTTCAAAAGGCGCACCATCTTCGGTGCCGGGCACGAACCCCAAAGAGATGCATTTATAGGGACCGGAGCCTACTTCCTGCAAGACAGCATGGAGCGCGTCACTATCCGGCACATGGCGAGTTTCAGCGGTCATCACAGCGGGCGCGTTAGCCATGCTCTTTGTGAGTTTTCCGTCCTCAAATGCGACCTGTTTATTAACCGGGGTTGAGGCAGTGAAGACCGTCATATAGCTACGATTATTCACAATAACCTTCTTCGTGAGGAAGTTTTTTCAGATTTTTAACGGTCTCAAGATCATCGCGACAGACAGCCGGAAGGTAACGGTCAGTAATCCCTAACACTTCGTGAACCCGCTCCTCCAGACCATATCCACTCCACAACAGATCGATACGCAATGCTTTGATCTTCAGATGAATTCGATCTGATTCCTTATAAGGGATCACACGATCCAGAACAACGCTAAGGCCATGTTGAATCTCCTGCAGTTGGACCAGATACTCAGCAACTTGGAGAGCATCCTCAGGGGTTGCTTTTTTTTTGATTTTGAATCGGCTCACGCTGCAGCCTCCTTCTCGCCAAGAGCGAGCATGGCTGCATCGAGGTCCGTAATACGCCATCGGCTGCGTTTCCCTAGTTTGGTGGGCGGGGGCAGTGTGCCGTCAGCGACAAGTGCGAAAAAGCTGGAACGGGCGAGATCTAAATGATTGGCAGAGGCTTCGGCGTTAGCCCAGCCCGACGGATGGGGTTTGTTAATAGATACATCTTTTTTCATATGTTGTACTCTAATAGTGCCAGTTCAAGTTGACTGGATGCCATTAGCGTACTGAGGTATACCCTTGATTAATAAAGAATAGTTAAGCCTCAGGATGTGAGGTTAAACTATTCTTTTTAACTACATCACCCCGGTTATAGAGAAGAATTTCTTTCGTTCTTTCGAGATTCGGAGGTGGAGCTACATTATGATGGGTTAGACAGTCTTGTATCCACGTAAGAGCTTCTGATTTTTCGATCCGTCCACTGTCTGGATCGGTGGTATACCCCCATGGCTGCCCAGTCTGATCTTCCCAGTAACTCGCAAGCTGATAAATTAAGTAATCACGGTCACGATGTCTTTTGCTTTTACTCTGGGGCATATTAAGGTACTCGTTAAACTGCACCAACTGTTGCTGAAATAACAAAGGAGTGCTTAAATCATCAAGGTGGTGCTGTCCATCAACAATATAGTTCGCAAGTGACTTATTTAAAGTAGTCATGGCATTTTTTACTGAGCGGGTAGTGTTATCAAAACGAACTGGTCGGGTGTGTTGGCGCTCACGGTACTCAGATACCGACGCTAGAACTACTGGATCCTCAAAATCTAATTGAGCCACATTCCTACTCCTCCAATAAAATACAAGACCGGAGCCTCTCATAGTGCTGTATCGGCAGCTATTGCAGCACTACGCACCAATCAACCCGATATCCCCCGGAGGGTCCCAGAGGAGATCTACTTCTCCAGCAATGAAGATCGTAAGGAAAGGTATCATCTGCTTAGTTCCTTGGCTATATTCAATCAGAGTGCATCATCAATCGGCCTTCGAGCACTTTCGATGACCCGCACTTGGGGCATTTTGGCGGGTGGTTTCTGCCCAGATTGCCACCACATGAACAAGGAGGTATCGAAGCTTCACGCAAGATACCCTTCTGTTGACCGCAGTCAGTACAGGTATATGTCTCGTACCGGAAGCCGCCGCCGAACTCGAATTGAAAAGGATGGTCGCATTTTTCGCAATAGTATCTATAAATAGAGCCCATTATACTTCCACTCCCTGAGTCTCTAGTGCAGCAGTAAAGCGGTCAAATCGCTCAACCAGCACTCCTAATGCTATCTGCTGACCATCGCTATCCACCAAAGATTTCAGCAAATCGATAGCCTCATACACGCTGGCCTGTATTCTTCCCAAATTCACGAGCTCGGGATTGACAATCGACACAGTGCTTTTAGGGTACACCAGCATCTGATCGGTGACGATCGCTTGGCGTTTCTCTTGCACCTCGACCTCAGTCTTGGCGAAGAAAGTCCAGTTGTCACGCTGCACCCGCTGAGTAGTCACATCGAACCGGGTTGGGACTATCTCCTCACCGGATGGATAGTATTCCGTTTCGCTCTCGAGGTCACTTGATTCTATTAGGTTTAAATTTGTCATGCGGTATCTCTCCAAAATAATTAAAAAAGGTGAGACATACAAGGAGTCAAATCGATCGAAAGTGACTACCAGAGTGACTAAAAACACACTAAAACAAAAACAGCCTATCTCAATAACGAGATAAGCCGTTGATTTATTTGGCTCGGGTGCATGGATTCGAACCACGATTAAATGAGTCAGAGTCATTCGTCCTACCGTTAGACGACACCCGAATAAACTAGTGTTGCGCGAGAAAAAATCCCGATTAACGCTTGGAGTATTGTGTCGCCTTACGTGCTTTATGCAGACCCACTTTCTTACGCTCGACCTTACGAGAGTCACGTGTGACAAACCCGGCCTCACGCAGTGTTGGGCGAAGCGCCTCGTCATACTGCATTAATGCCCGGGTAATACCATGACGAATTGCACCTGATTGTCCGGTAATTCCACCACCAGCTACATTTACAGTGATATCAAACTTTTCGCTCATATCAACCGCAGCCAATGCCTGATTTACAACCATTCTTGAGGTTGGACGACCAAAAAAGTCATCCAGGCTCTTGCCATTGATTGTGATTGCACCTGTACCGGGACGAAGATATACACGCGCAGTTGAGGTTTTGCGTCGTCCGGTTCCGTAGTATTGTTCTGTCATTGCCATGCTTTAACTTACCTTTTATGCAATATCGAGTGGCTGTGGTTGCTGTGCAGTATGAGGATGCTCACTACCTGCATAAACTTTTAATTTACCGATCATGGCTCGTCCGAGAGGGTTGCGAGGCAACATTCCCTTGACGGCCAATTGAATAATACGCTCAGGAGCTTTCTCATTGAGCTTTTCAAAGTTCATAGACTTGAGGTTACCAATATAACCAGTGTAACGATGGTACATCTTGTCCTGACGCTTATTGCCTGTTACTGCAATCTTTTCAGCGTTAACAACAACAATATAGTCACCGGTGTCGACATGTGGGGTGTACTCTGCTTTATGCTTTCCGCGTAGGCGGTGGGCAATTTCAGAGGCGAGACGACCTAAGGTCTTGCCATCGGCATCTACCACATACCAATCACGCTTCACTTCATGAGGCTTCGCGCTGAGGGTTTTCATCAATACTGCTCCAGAATTCTATCCATAACAAACTCACTCAGGCTCCCTTCAAGACAACGGGAACCCTCGGAAAAGAGCGCAAATTCTACAGAATGGTTTATATTGCTGCAAGAGAAAATTAAATTAACTGCTCTACTGCTGCTCGTAAATCGGCCAGTCGTCCATGAAAAAAATGTGTTGCCCCGGAAAAGACCTCAAAATTGGGGGGGATCTTCTGCTGTTGAACCCATTTTTCCACCTCTTCAAAAGAGACCACCTCATCTGCGTCCCCCATCAATACAGCCCAGGGTGTTTCAACACGATCAACTGGCCACAAATCTGAATAGAGCCTAAAGGGGGGAGCCACCAATATAAGCTGCTCTACCCCAATCTCTTTCTCTACCAGCAGTGCCACTCTGGCCCCAAAGGAGAACCCTGCAAGCAGCAGCGGCTGTTCTGGTAATTCTGTTCGTATCCAGGCTGCAACCGTCAACAGATCCAGCTGCTCTCCGATCCCCTGGTCATGCTCTCCATCACTCTCTCCGACCCCTCTAAAATTGAAGCGCAGTGCTGCCAATCCTTGGTTTAATGCGGCACGCGCAAGAGTATGGACCACTTTGTTGTGCATGGAGCCACCATAAAGTGGATGAGGATGAGCAATCAGCAGCACACCTCTAAGGTCTGTTTTTGGACACTCCAACCACACCTCCAGCTCTCCTGCAGGCCCCGGTATCCCTCCTCTGGCCGGCAGACACTCCATTTTATGTCTGTTTTAACTTCAGGCGACCCACCTCTCGCCCATTCAGCATGTGCTCTTCAATAATTTCATCCACATCCTCTTGGTCCACATAGGTGTACCAGACATCATCTGGATAGACCACAACGACCGGCCCCTGATCACAGCGCCCAAGACAGCTAGCCTTATTGACACGATAATCACCAGGCTGATGCAACCCCATCTCTTTCACCTTGCTCTTGGCATATTGATGGAGGTTTTTTGCACCATGCTGATTGCAGCACATCTTCCCCTCCTCGGCTTGGTTGGTACAGAAAAACAGATGTCGCTTGTAGTAACTCATACTTGCCTTCTCACTTGAATATATTATTTAAAGAACTCATTCAGCGAGAGTATACAATAGCCACATGAATTACGAGAAACTGATCCAGGCCGCAGACCGCTGTGTACTGTGTGGTCTTTGCAGCAGTCATTGTCCAACCTACCAACTCTATCAGATTGAGGGGGAGTCCCCTCGTGGACGGGTAATGATGAGCACGGCATTGATACAAGGAACGCTTGTTGCCGAACCATCACTCATCGAACACCTGAACCACTGCCTGCTCTGCAGGGCTTGTGAAAAGGCATGCCCTTCCGAGGTTCCTTTTGGAGCCATTCTGGATACCTCGCTCAGCCACCTCTCAACTACTTCATGGCGTAGCCAGCTGATAGAGTGGATGGCATTACACCCCAAATGGCTTCAAAAACTTGCTGTGGTTGCCGCGATATGGCGAAGCTTAAGGCTCCCCCTCCCCCCTCTCGGTCGTGCCAGCATCAAGCTCCTGCCAAAAAAACAGACGGCGATTGCCCATTTTTATCCTGCACTTCAGGACAAAATCGGTAGAGTTGGCCTCTTTCTGGGCTGCTTTGCCCGCCCATTTGACCTGCAGACACACCATGCAGCTATTCAAATACTGACTCAACTGGGGTATGAGGTGATGATCCCCCCACAACAGCAGTGCTGTGGCGCACTGTCCCAGCACCATGGTAACCCTCAGCAGGCCAAACAACAGGCCGCCATAAACCGCTCTGCTTTTGGTAATCAGCCGCTCGATGCCATCCTCTTCACTTCAACGGGTTGTGGCGTACAACTGATTGAACAGTCTGAACCGGGAACCCCTTGTATTGAATTTTGTGACTTTGTACTACAGAGCTTGACTCTCAAAAAATTACCTCTTAAACCTTTGGCTGAAGAGGTCATGCTCCATCACCCCTGCTCTCTCTCCAATGTAATTCAGGGTAGTAACGCTGTTGAAGCGCTGCTTATGACAATCCCCGGCTTCAAGCACCAGACACTGGCTCCCGGTTGTTGTGGCGCTGCTGGCAGCCACCGTATTCGAGAACCTCAAACCGCCGACACTTTAAGACAACCCAAGATTGAGGCTCTGCAACAGAGCGGTGCAACCACATTGATCACAACAAACTATGGTTGTGCGCTCCATTTTGCAGAAGGCGTTGAGCTGACTGGTCTCACCATTGAGATCATTCACCCTGCAACACTGCTTTTCCGTCATCTCAAAGAGCCCCCATTGGATCCGGATCGATTACTCGACGAATAACCATTCAACCGGTAGAATGACCGGATTCTATTGTACGCAGGGAGTTGCTCAACCACACCTCCCTCGATTTGACTCAGGAGTAACACACTTATGTCTGCAAAACATCCCGTTGTTGCAATCACCGGATCCTCTGGTGCAGGAACTACAACTGTTAAACGTGCCTTTGAGCACATTTTCACTCGTGAGAAGCTGAGTGCATTAGTGGTTGAGGGTGATAGTTATCACCGCTATGACCGTGCTGCAATGAAAGAGAAGGTTGCCGCCGAAGAGACTGCAGGCAATAGCTCCTTCAGCCACTTTGGTCCGGGGGCAAACCACTTTGACCTACTGGAGAGGAATTTCAAAGAGTATAGCGAAACGGGCCAATGTGACCGTCGCTACTATCTGCACAGTGATGAAGAGGCTGCTGAGCATAATGAGCGCCTGGACTCTGAGTTGACACCCGGTCAGTTCACCCCTTGGGAAAAAGTGGGTGAAGGGACGGATCTGCTGTTCTATGAAGGGCTACATGGATTGGTTAAGACCGAGGATGACAATGTTGCTGATCAGGTCGATCTTGGCGTGGGCGTGGTGCCAATTGTTAATCTGGAATGGATTCAGAAGATCCATCGCGACAATGCTGAACGCGGTTACTCTGAAGAGGTGATTGTCGATACTATTTTGCGTCGTATGCCGGACTACATCAACTACATCACTCCACAATTCTCACAAACAGACATCAACTTCCAGCGTGTCTCGACTGTTGATACCTCCAACCCGTTTATCGCCCGTGATATCCCGTTGCCTGATGAGAGCTTTATTGTGATCCGTTTCAAAGATCCTGCAAAGTACAACATCAACTTCCAGTATCTATTGGGTATGTTGGACGGCTCTTTCATGTCTCGCCGTAACACTATTGTGGTGCCGGGTGGCAAGATGGGTTTTGCAATGGAGATCATCCTTGCACCAATCATTCACGACATGATGCATAAGCGCTAACCCTTAGCGGTCCGTTGCTAAAAAGGGCATGGGTAATAACCATGCCCTTTTTTTATGCCTCTTTTTAAACTATCAATTTTGTCCCGACCAAAATTGTCACGACTTCGTAGACCCTTTTAATCCAGCGATTTCCCTTGAGGATCGCCAGATGTGCCCCCGCATACCCTCCCAACAGTGATCCTGCCAACAATACAGGAATCCAGTTCCACTCAATTTCACCGAGCAGACCCAAGGTCAAGGCCCCTGAGCCATTCCAGAACATCCCCACCAGAATCAAGGTATAGGCAACGGCACGTTTATAATCAAGCCCAAACCAGCGCACCAGCCATAAGGTGACAAACAGACCTGTACCAGAGGTGAGTGAGCCATTGAGAATACCCACCAGAAATAGCCCCAACCCACCCAGGAGAAACCCTATCCCTTCACGGTTACGCGATTCAACCTGCTGCCCCAAGTCATGTTTAAGGATAGAGTAAACACCAAGACTGATCGTCAACACACCCAATGCAATCTCTGCACTACGGTCTGCCACAGAGAGAATCAAACTGGCCCCCAACACCACTCCAGGAAGCCCTGTTACCAGAATAAACAGTGCAAAACGACGCTCTAACGCATCTTCCCTCAGATGTCTCAGAGTCGCCCCCACCCCCAGGGCGACACTGGCTACTTTATGAGTCGCCAGTGCAATAGAGAAAGGAAGTCCGAGAAAGATCAATGCTGGCAGTTGAATCAATCCCGCTCCACCTCCAGCAAAAGCTGAAAAGAGGTTGGCAACAAAGGAGATCAGAAAGAGGAGAAGCTGATCCATTTTGGAACTGTGCTCAACGATAGCGCTGTAGCACTATTGAATCAGTGTACCGATCCCCTGATCTGAGAAAATTTCCAGCATTACTGCATGTTTAATCCGCCCATCAATAATGTGAGCACTGTTCACACCCGCCTTGACGGCATCCAGCGCTGTTTGAATCTTCGGCAACATGCCGCCATGAATGGTGCCATCTGCGATCAACTGATCCACCAGATCACTATTTAACCCGGTCATCAGTTCTCCTTGCTGATCCAGCAAGCCGAGCGTATTGGTCAACAAAATCAACTTCTCTGCGCCCAGCGCCTCCGCCACTTTGCCGGCAACTAGGTCCGCATTAATATTGTAAGAGGCGCCATCCTCACCCACACCAATGGGGGCGATGACCGGGATAAACTCCCCCTGATCCAGCATCTCTACTACTGCGGTATTGATGGTTGCCACCTCTCCCACATGGCCTAGATCAATAATCTCCGGCACATTGAGTGCAGGATTGCTGCGCGTCATCTCCAACTTGGTTGCCCGGATCAGATTGCCATCTTTACCTGTCAACCCCACCGCATTCCCGCCATGGCTATGAATCAGGTTAACAATCTCTTTATTGACCAGCCCCCCCAACACCATTTCCACCACATCCATGGTCTCTCGGTCGGTCACCCGCATCCCTTCAATAAACTCACTCTGCTTGCCAATCTGTTCCAGCAGGCGACCAATTTGTGGGCCACCGCCATGCACCACCACCGGATTGATCCCGACCAACTTCAACAGCACCACATCACGGGCAAAGCCCCGTTTCAAAGCCTCCTCTGTCATTGCGTTACCGCCATATTTTATGACGATGGTTTTACCGCGAAAACGTTGGATATAGGGCAGTGCCTCGGAGAGTACCCGGGCAAAATCTCGGCTGGTCTGTGGATCTAGTGGCATGGTATTTTTAAAAAGGTAATGAGAGGTCAGATTGTACGTTTAACACCTCTTTGCGGAAAGCATCCTGCACCTGTTCCAGTGCCTCCTGACTCTCTGCCTCGAAACGGAATACCAGTACCGGTGTCGTGTTGGAAGGGCGTACCAACCCCCAACCATGGGGGTAATCAGCACGTATACCGTCAATCAGCGTCACTTCAGCCCCACCAAACTGTGCCTGCTTTTTCAGCTGTTCCATAAAGGCGTAGTGCGCACCCTCGGCAAACTGCACATTGAGTTCAGGGGTATTGATGGTGTCAGGCAATTCACCAAAGATTTCGGCAGTTGGACGATTCTCTTTGGCGACGATCTCCAACAAGCGTGCTGCGGTATAGAGCGCATCATCAAAGCCGTACCAACGCTCTTTGAAGAAGATATGACCACTCATCTCTCCTGCCAGCAAGGCCCCCTCTGTAGCCTTCAGTTTCTGCTTAATAAACGAGTGACCGGTTTTCCACATCGTCGGCTGGCCCCCTGCCTGTTTGATAATCTCGGGCAAGTTACGGGTACATTTCACATCATAGATAATCTCTCCTCCCGGTTTTCTGCTAAGGATATCCTGCGCATAGAGCATCATCTGCCGATCCGGAAAGATCAGGTTACCCGCAGAGTCAATGACCCCGAGACGGTCGCCATCGCCGTCAAAGGCGAGCCCAAGATCTGCCCCATCTGCAAGAACACGCTGCCGTAACTCCGCCACATTCTCTGGCTTACTGGGGTCTGGGTGGTGGTTTGGAAAATTACCATCTACATCACAGTAGAGCTCAGTCACCTCACAACCCAATTTTCTCAACAGGTCGGGGGCACTATTCCCTGCCACCCCATTACCACAGTCAACAATCAAGTTCAGTGGGCGTTCTGGCTTGATATCTCCAGTAATACGCTCAATATAGTCCGGGATAATCTCTACCGAACGAATCGAACCATCACCACTAACCCAATCCTCTTCAACAACACGACGATAGAGATCCTGAATCGCATCTGCTGACAGCGTCTCTCCTGCTGCAACGATCTTCAACCCATTATAGTTGGGTGGATTATGGCTGCCCGTGACCGCCACACAAGAGCCAGCATTGAGATGTACTGCGGCAAAATAGATCACCGGTGTCGGCACCATACCTACATCAATCACCTCCATACCGGAGTTTTTTAACCCACTCATCAATGCCTGCTGTAGTAATGGGCCTGAGAGACGCCCATCACGACCCACCACAATGGTATCGACACCACGTGCCTGGCTTTCACTACCCACTGCCAGCCCGATTTGCTCCACCACCTCTTCGGTCAATGCCTCACCAACAATGCCACGAATATCGTAGGCACGAAATATAGACTGATCAATTGTACTCATTCCCTATTCTCTCCCTGTATGTCCAAAACCACCCGCACCCCGCTCTGAGGCATCAAACTCTTCCACCACCTCAAACTCCACCTGAATTACCGGCACAAAGACCATTTGTGCAATACGCTCACCCGGTTCTACGGTGAACGTAGTATCTCCTCGATTCCAACAGGAGACAAAAATCTGTCCTTGATAATCCGAGTCAATCAACCCCACCAAATTTCCAAGCACCACACCATGTTTATGCCCCAGACCAGAACGTGGTAACAAGGTTGCCGCCATCTCTCGCTCCTCCATATGGAGTGCGATACCGGTCGGAATGAGTTCGGTCTTGCCTGGCTCCAGCAACAGTGGCTGATCGATACAGGCTCGCAGATCCATCCCTGCGGACCCATCGGTGGCATAGTGGGGTAGCGGATATTCGCTACCGATTCGTTCATCAACTATCTTCAGCTCTACTTTTTTCATCCATTCTCTCTGCTATTACTGTAATCAACTGCCTGGCTAATTGCTGTTTGCTAGTCTGCTCCAAATTTTTTTCACCCCCTTCCCAAAACAGGGAAAGTGTATTTTCATCGGCATCAAAACCTGTCCCCGGCTGACCCACCCGGTTGGCTGCAATCAGGTCAATCTGCTTCTGTTGACGTTTCTTTTGTGCAAAGTCACGCAATCGCTCGGTCTCTGCTGCGAAACCCACCGTAAACGGAGGATTCGGTTGGGCTGCCACCTCCGCCAGAATATCACGATTACGGACCAGTTTAAGCTGCAACTCTGTCGCCCCTTTCTTGATTTTCTCTCCGGCCACCTCTGCTGGACGATAATCTGCAACCGCTGCTGTGGCGATAAAGAGTGTTGCATCAGCCAGGTGGCTAGTAACTGCATCCGCCATCTCTTCAGCCTGTTCCACATCCACACGATGCACATGAGTGGGCGTTTCAAGCGCAACAGGGCCCGCAATCAGAGTCACTTTGGCACCCGCATCTACCGCTGCGCGTGCAATTGCAAAACCCATTTTCCCTGAACTGCGATTGGTCAGAAAACGAACCGGATCCAGCGGTTCACGGGTGGGGCCTGCGGTAATCAACAGATGCTCTCCCTGCAATAACCCTGACTCAAACTGTGCCTCAACTGCCTCAACCAACTGCTCTGGTTCGACCATCCGCCCCGGTCCACTCTCTCCACATGCTTGAGACCCCTGATTTGGTCCGACCAAGCGAATCCCCTGTTGCTGCAACTGCGCTACGTTCTGTTGTGTTGCTGCATCCAGCCACATNTGTTGATTCATGGCCGGCGCAANCATTTGAGACGCGTCGGTTGCCCTACAGATTGCGACCAGCAGGTCATCTGCTCTGCCGTGGCAGTGACGTGCCATAAAATCAGCTGTTGCTGGCGCCACAATCAATAGATCGGCCCAGCGAGCCAGCTCAATATGTCCCATACCATCACCCAACTCTGATTCAAATAGCGAGGTGTAGACCTGGTGTCCCGATAGCGCCTGAAAGGTGAGCGGCCCCATAAACTGCTGAGCAGACTGTGTCATCACCACCCGTACCGTTGCCCCGCGTTTGCGCAATAGCCGCAGCAGTTCAGCACTTTTATAGGCTGCAATACCACCCGTCACCCCCAACAGGATATTACGGTTTTGTAGTGGGGCGTGCGAGTTCATGGTGGTGAAGTATACCGTAATAGCACACCTGTTCTGGTAACCAAAATGGTTGCAAGGTGGCAATCGGGGAAATAGAGAGCCTCTTGTAAAACCATTGGCTCTGTTACATTTTGTTACAAAATTCTGTTTTATTTTGTACCTGTTCCTCATTTACTATTGCTGAACTTTTTATCCGAAGGCAACTCTAAAAACTTATCTAATTTATGGCAATCACTGACTGGCCTGAAGGAGAACGTCCCAGAGAGAAACTTCTGCAACGAGGTGCACAAAGCCTCTCTGACGCAGAGTTACTCGCGATCTTCCTGCGTACAGGTCTTCCTGGGAAATCTGCGGTTGATTTAGCTCGGGAGCTATTGGAGCGCTTTGGTGGATTGCGGCAACTACTCGAAGCGGACCATAGCACCTTCTGTTCTGCCAAAGGGTTGGGGGATGCCAAATATGCCCAGCTCCAGGCCACGCTGGAGATGTCATGCAGACACCTGAAGGCTCAACTCTCCAAAGGAGATGTCCTAACCAGCCCGCAACTGACCCGCAGCTATCTAAGTAGTCGTCTACGAGGGTATCCGCAGGAGGTGTTTGCAGCACTCTACCTGGACAATCAACACCGGGTCATTACCTTCGAAACTCTATTTACCGGTACCATTGATGGGGCTTCAGTTCATCCTCGAGAGGTGGTTCGTAGCGCCTTGCAACATAACGCAGCAGCGCTCATTTTTGCTCATAACCACCCCTCTGGTGTGGCAGAGCCTAGCGCATCAGACCGTTCGATTACCCAGACACTGAAAGAGGCGCTCTCGTTGGTCGATATCCGTGTTTTGGACCACATCATCATCGGCGATGGCGAATCCACCACCTCTTTTGCAGAACGAGGTATCTTGTAGATGCAAACCCCAAAAGGGTTCACTTTGCCTGAGCTACTGGTTGTACTGGCACTGATCACAATCACTTTAACCCAGGTAAGCACAAATCTGACAGATACCTTTGATCAAACAAAACTCCTCACAATTCAACATGAATTGGGGCAACAGCTACAACTGGCTCGCAGTGAGGCCATCAAACGGAACCGCAAGGTGACACTCTGTAAGAGTGACCTCGACACGCAGTGCAATACCTCTGCCGAGTGGGAGTCGGGGTGGATATTGTTTGAGAATATCGATGGAGATGGAAATATTGATGGTGATGACACTATTCTCACCAAGCACCACGCACTTTCATCCGGCATCACCGTCCGCGGGGTTGGCAATTTCAAAAACCGGGTCACCTATAAGCCAACCGGTGACTCCACCAGTTTCAGCCGCTTGGTACTCTGTAGCCATAACCAACTCAATGGCGCACAGGTACTCTATATCAACAGTACAGGACGTATTCGTTCCGCATTAGACAGTGATGGAGACGGCACTCCGGAGGACAGTAATGGAAACAACATCCGCAGTTGTGAAACGTAACGGTTTCACTCTGATTGAGCTGGTCATCACTCTCTCAATCGTCGCCATTCTCTCTATCGTGGTT
>JGI26251J51716_1000342_pt1 | contig 16516 bp, 15 predicted proteins | sample SaaInlV_200m_DNA_FD_51716 | JGI IMG/M metagenome (IMG submission 51716) | reverse complement strand
GACCAGATGGCGGGACTGCTCAATAAAGAGTTTGAAGGGAATCCCCCAGAGGATGACCCACTCTCCGTGCGAGACCTTGCAATGTTTGAACTCTTCTACTCATCCGGATTGCGTCTCTCCGAGTTGGTCAACGCCGATTGTGGTGCCATCCAATTTGATGAGAAGACCATTCAGGTGGTGGGTAAAGGGCGTAAGGAGCGCATCATCCCGGTCGGGAGCCAGGCATTACAGGCGGTACAAGAGTGGCTACCGTTGCGTGATCAGATGGCTGCAGTGGGTGAGATGGCACTGTTTGTCAGCCAGCGCGGCAAGCGTATCTCACCCCGAACCATTCAGCAGCGCCTGGCCGATTGGGCCAGGCAGCGTGGTATCACCCAGCATGTGCATCCCCATCTGTTGAGACACTCCTTTGCCAGCCACATTCTGGAGTCGAGTGGTAATTTGCGGGCAGTACAGGAGATGCTGGGGCATAAAAATATAGGTACGACNCAGATCTACACCCATCTTGATTTTCAACANCTGGCTGAGGTTTATGATCAGGCTCACCCCCGTTCGAAGCAGAAGAGCCGTCTCAAACACTTTGTGCCGACAGAAACTGAATAGAAACCCCATTGTGCTGACGACATGGTGTGGATTACGGTACTATTCCCCTCTTTCCTGAATGAAAATGGTTACGATCAGAGGGTTTCATGCTTGGTGTCGGATTCTCTGTTAACCATGCTGTGAACCGCGTTCAACACAGTAAATATTTATGAACCATTTTCCAACCATGGGTCGAGGTTGCACCATAGAGCAACAGGGCCAAATTGAAGTGAGGTAGATGAGTACAATGGAGCAGTATCACGGAACAACGATTCTCTGTGTCCGCCGCGATAACCAGGTGGTGATTGGTGGAGATGGACAGGTCTCGCTGGGGAACACAGTGATGAAGGGCAATGCGCGTAAAATTCGCCGCCTCTACCATGATAAAGTGATCGCCGGTTTTGCCGGTGGCACTGCAGATGCTTTCACCCTGATTGAACGTTTTGAGGGAAAGCTGGAGAAGTATTCCGGTCATATGGTTCGCTCAGCGGTAGAGCTGGCTAAAGATTGGCGAACAGACCGTATGTTGCGTCGTCTGGAGGCGCTACTACTGGTTGCGGATGAAAATGAGACCCTGGTAATTACCGGTAATGGTGATGTTATTGAACCGGAGCACGGTGCTGTAGCGATTGGCTCGGGTGGTCACTATGCGCTCTCTGCGGCACGTGCACTGCTGGAAAATAGCGAGATGGATGCTAAAGAGATTGTTGAGAAGAGCATGGGAATCGCAGCAGATATCTGTGTCTTTACCAATCGCAGCCTGGTGGTTGAAGAGCTGAGTGAAGAGAAGGATGGCTAAAATGGCACAATCAACCTTATTTTTTAAAATGGATACAACGAAGTTATGAATGAATTGACTCCAAGAGAGATCGTTCACGAGCTGGACAAACACATTATCGGTCAGGATGAGGCCAAGCGAGCTGTGGCGATTGCGCTACGTAACCGCTGGCGCCGAATGCAGGTGAGCGATGAGCTGCGATATGAAATTACCCCCAAAAATATCCTTATGATTGGGCCAACGGGTGTCGGTAAAACCGAGATTGCACGTCGTTTGGCGCGTCTCTCCAACGCCCCGTTTATTAAGATAGAGGCGACAAAATTCACTGAAGTGGGCTATGTTGGGCGCGATGTTGAGTCGATCATACGTGATCTGGCGGATATCTCTATCAAGAAAATGCGTGAAGACGCGGTCGCCTCCGTCAAGGTTCGGGCTGAAGATGCAGCAGAAGAGCGCATACTGGATGTGCTGCTTCCACCGGTACGTGGCAGCGGAGATGAGCTGGTTGAACAAGAGTCACCGACCCGCCAGAAATTTCGCAAAAAGCTGAGAGAGGGGAANCTGGATGATCGGGAAATTGAGATCGAGGTTGCAGCACCATCGGTAGGGGTTGAGATTATGGGGCCGCCAGGAATGGAGGAGATGACCTCACAACTACAGGGCATGTTCCAGAATATGGGGGGTAAACCGCCCAAACCGAAGAAAATGCAGGTTAAAGATGCCCTCAAGCTACTGATTGAGGAAGAGTCTCACAAAATGGTGGATGAAGAGGAGATTAAATCCAGAGCCATCGAACGGGTTGAGCAGAATGGTATTGTCTTTCTGGATGAAATTGACAAAGTGGCACAGCGCAGTGAGGGAGCTGGTGGTGGCGGAGAAGTTTCACGGGAAGGGGTGCAGCGTGATCTGCTACCTCTGGTTGANGGCAGTACGGTCAGTACCAAATATGGAATGATCAAAACCGACCATATCCTCTTTATCGCTTCAGGTGCCTTTCATCTATCCAAACCCTCCGACCTGATTCCAGAGCTGCAGGGACGNCTGCCAATCCGGGTAGAATTGAAGGCGTTGAGTGTGGAGGACTTCACCCGAATTCTCTCTGAACCGAATGCCTCACTGACCGANCAGTACACGGCCTTGATGGATACCGACGGAGTGAACCTGCAGTTTGATGAGACAGGGATCCACCGCATTGCCGAGTTCTCCTGGCAGGTGAATGAGCGTACAGAGAATATTGGGGCACGTCGCCTCCATACCGTGATGGAGCGACTGTTGGAAGAGATCTCATTTGAGGCTGCAGATCGTGCCGGAGAAGAGGTGGTGATCGATGCAGACTATGTTGAAAAGCATCTTGCAGAACTGGCTGAAGATGAAGATTTGAGCCGTTATATTCTGTAGAGAATCTTGTAAACCGGGAAAACGCACCCCGGTTATTTGAGGAGCATGGTTTCAAGGAGTTGTGAACAATGAGTGAAAAAAGAGATATCACCCCGACAGAGATTCGTTATGACAAGGAGTCACGGATTCTTACATTAAGTTACGAGGATGGTAAAACCTGGGACTACACCGCAGAGTTTCTGCGCGTCTACTCGCCTTCGGCTGAAGTGCGCGGGCATGCCCCCGGCGAAGAGAAGCTGCAAGTGGGTAAAGAGGATGTAGCAATCGATAAAATCGACCCGGTCGGACGTTATGCGGTCTCACTCAAATTTGATGATGGTCACGATACCGGCATCTACTCCTGGGATTGGCTCTATACCCTGGGGGAAAGAATGGAGGCATACTGGCAGGACTATCTTTCCAGACTGGAGGCTGAAGGCATTCAGCGTATGACCACTTCTGAACGTCTCGCCACTTAAGAGCTCTGCTGGAGCGGCTGCTCTAAAATCTTGGGTCTGGCCAGTAACTCACAATTTAGCTGTATTGCCTCTGTTGTGAGGCGGCTCCTGAATGTGCTGATCTACCGGATATGTCAATTGACGCTCCTGAGGTGCGCGATATCGTATAATCACCTGTTTGAAGATAGCGCTGACGGATGAATAAGATGAAGGAAGAGACTACACACTTTGGTTATGAGGATGTTGCCGTTGGCGAGAAGGCGGGCCGGGTTCGTGGAGTGTTCGACTCGGTCGCCAGTAAATATGATGTGATGAATGACCTGATGTCGATGGGAATTCATCGACTGTGGAAGAAGCAGGCCATTGAGATGAGCGGCGTTCGCGAAGGTCAGGAGATTCTTGATCTGGCCGGTGGTACCGGTGATCTTTCCCTTCAGTTTGCAAAAATTGTCGGCCCACAAGGTCGCGTAGTACTCTCGGACATTAATCAGAGTATGTTGCATAAAGGGCGTGAGCGGCTGATCAACGAGGGGATTCTCGGTAATGTGGANTATGTCCAGATCAATGCCGAACAGCTCCCCTTTGCGGATAACCGCTTTGACTGTATCACCATCTCCTTTGGGTTACGCAANGTGACGGACAAAGATCAGGCGCTACGCTCTATCTACAAGGCATTGAAGCCGGGAGGTCGCCTGCTGGTGCTGGAGTTCTCCAAACCGCAAGATCAGCGACTGAAGTCAGCCTATGATTTCTACTCGTTCAATATCCTTCCCTTTATCGGTAAAGTGGTTGCCAATGATGAGGACAGTTACCGCTATCTTGCAGAGTCNATTCGTATGCATCCTGATCAGAATACCTTGCGGGAGATGATGGATGAAGCCGGATTTGACCGCACCGAATACTTCAATATGACAGGCGGTATCGTCGCACTCCATCGTGGTTTTAAGAAATAAGCAGCGCCAAAAATGGTTTTTTCCCACAACTGCGGTATAACTGTTGATGATTAGGCNCGGACAATTTGTTCGCCTGCTCGCCATTCAGCGGGTGTTGGCGCGTCACCGTCTGGATGAGATTATTCTGGCACTGCATCTGTTTCGTCCACTCCGTTTCCTGCTCTATCTCTCACCGCTCTATTGGGTGAGACGTGAGCGTGGTCCAGAGGGGGTGAGAATTCGTCATGCTTTGGAAGATCTGGGGCCGGTGTTTGTGAAGTTGGGGCAGATGTTCTCTACCCGTCGAGATCTGCTGCCAGATGAGATTGCCGATGAGCTGGCCAAACTGCAGGATGCGGTACCGCCATTCTCTGGAACCGATGCCAAGCGGATTGTAGAAGAGGCTCTGGGGGATCGAATTGAAAACCTGTTTGACCACTTCGANGAGATACCGATTGCCTCTGCCTCGATTGCACAGGTNCATGCAGCACGTACCCTGAAAGGCGAAGAGGTGGTTATCAAGGTGGTGCGCCCGGATATTGAGCAGCAGATTCGTCGGGATGTCGGTCTGGCCAAACAGTTGGCAGCGCTCGCTGAGCGTTACTGGAGAGAGGGGCGACGGCTTCACCTTAAACAGATTGTTGCCGATTATGAGCAGGTCATTCTGGATGAGCTGGATATGATGCGCGAATCTGCCAACCTCTCACAGGTGGGGCGCAACTTCTCCAAAGGTGAGCATGTGCTGATCGTACCAGAGCCGGATTGGGAGCTGACCCGTGAAAAGATTCTGGTGATGAATCGGGTGCGTGGTGTGCCCGTGGGGGATCTCGATACCCTGCGCTCTCTGGGGGTGGATATGAAGCGGTTGGCGGAACTGGGGGTGGAGATCTTCTTTACTCAGGTATTCCGTGATAACTTCTTTCATGCCGATATGCACCCCGGCAATATCATGGTGGATACAGAGAATCCGGCCTATCCAAAATATGTAGCAGTCGACTTCGGTATCATGGGAAGCCTGACCGAAGGGGATCAACGCTACCTGGCTGAGAATTTTTTGGCCTTCTTCAATCGTGACTACCGCCGGGTCGCACTGCTCCATCTGGAGTCTGGCTGGGTACCAGCAACAACCCGTGCCGATGAACTGGAATCTGCCTTCCGCAGTGTCTGCGAACCAATCTTCGAACGCCCCTTCAGTGAGATCTCTTTTGCACTGCTGTTACTCAAGCTGTTCCGTACCGGACGCCGTTTTGGAATGGAGGTACAGCCTCAACTGGTGCTGCTGCAGAAGACGCTACTCTATATTGAAGGGTTGGGAAAGCAGCTCTATCCAGACCTTGATCTGTGGGATACGGCAAAGCCCTTCCTGGAAAAGTGGATTCGGGACCGTAAAGGGTTTGATGGTCTGAAACGCAAAGTGATGCATGAGACTCCAGATCTGCTGGAGCAGATTCCCGAAGTGCCCCGTGTAGTGATTGACCTTCTCAATAGGGCGCAGCAGGGCAAGCTCTCCATGGAGTGGCGCTCAACTGAACTGCAGCAGCTGCGTGAAACCCTGGAGCAGAGTCAACGCAGCCACTATGGTGCTATTGCAGGTGGATCACTGTTGATTACAGGGGCACTGCTGATCACAGAGTTTGTGGTTACGGGCGCTATTGTCAGTGTAGTAGGTGCAATCGTGTTGCTACGTGGCGGACGCTGATTAGCCTGTTGGAGACGGCAATGCGCGAACGTTTTTGGGAGTATTTTTCGCTCAATGAGTTGACACCCAAAGAGTGGGAAGCACTCTGTGATGGCTGCGCACGCTGCTGTCTGCAGAAGCTGGAGGATGAGGATAGCGGAGCCGTCTATTACACCAGTATCGCTTGTCATCTGCTCAACCTTGAACAGTGTAGCTGTAGTGATTACCCGAACCGCAACCGAAATGTCCCCAACTGTGTCCATCTTACACTTGAGAGAGCTGCTGAGTTTGATTGGCTCCCTGCTACCTGTGGTTATCGACTGGCTTATAACGGGGAACCACTGCCTGGCTGGCACCCTCTGATCAGCGGGTCAAGAGAGTCCGTACATGATGCAGGTGTCTCAATTCGCAGCTTTGCCATGTTGGAGAGCGGGGAAGAGGATCTGCAAGATTACCTTTTGGATGATCTTTGAGGTCCTGTAATTCTCCCTAATGGGAAGGAGACTACGTTAACTCTAAAACTTTCTTTGATTGCGTGGGTTGCAGAGCGGTAGTATAGACAGTTCACACTCCTTCAATCCATATTGGCTACAACAATTATGGCTATATTGTTGGGCAAGATTGAGAAACACTGGGGAATACTATGTTTGAGACCGCAGAGCTAGGGCGTAAAGTCAGTAAAAGTGATTACAAAAAATTGGTGCCTGAGTTACGGGTACAGCTATTAGAGATTCAACAACAGGTACGACAGGCTAACATCCCGGTTGTCATTGTATTGGCCGGAGTCGATGGTGCGGGTAAGGGGGCAACGGTTAATCTGCTCAACGAATGGATGGACCCGCGCTGGATATCAACTCATGCCTATACCGACCCTTCCGATGAGGAGCGCGAACGTCCACCCTTTTGGCGTTACTGGCGAGACTTGCCGGGCCGCGGTGCCTTCGGCATGTTTATGAGTGCCTGGTACTCCAAGCCGATTCTGGAGTGGGTTCATGAAGTGACCGACCACTCTGAGCTGGATGAAGAGCTGAGTCAGATCAACAACTTTGAAAAGATGGTAGTGGACGATGGTGCGATTGTTATTAAATTCTGGATGCACCTCAGCAGGGCCGCGCAGAAGCGCCGACTGAAAAAACTGGAGTCTGATCCACTGTTGCGCTGGAAAGTAACCGAAAAAGATTGGAAGAACTGGCGTCTCTATGAGCGTTTTATTGAGGTGGCAGAGCGCACCATGCAGAAAACCAGTACCGGTGGCGCACCCTGGCATATCATCGAAGGCGAGGATGACAACTACCGTAATCTGGCGGTAGCCGCTATTGTTCGGGACACTCTGAAACGAAAACTGGACCAGGCAAGACAGCTGACGGAACACCCCCCTGTAGAGGTTGGTGAACTGACAGAACAGATCGAGTCGGTGACGGAGACCTTGAGTCAACAGACCAGTATTCTGGAGAGCCTGCCCCGTGATCTGGTACTGGAGAAGTCTGAGTATAAGAGAGCACTTAAAGAGCAGCAGGCACGTTTGAGTGATCTATTCAGAAAGGCAGGCAAAAAACAGAAAGGTGACTCGATCATCCTCTTGTTTGAGGGGTCGGATGCTGCCGGTAAGGGGGGGGCGATCCGCCGCATCACCGCATCACTGGATGCCCGTTCGTATCGGGTAATCCCGATTGCTGCACCGACCGATGAGGAGCAGGCACACCACTACCTGTGGCGCTTCTGGCGTCATATCCCGCGTAAAGGCAGAGTCACCATCTATGATCGTAGCTGGTATGGCAGGGTCTTGGTGGAGCGGGTGGAGAAATTTGCCAAAGAGGAGGAGTGGCGACGTGCCTATAGTGAGATTAACGACTTTGAAGAGCATCTGGTCAGTAGTGGCGTGCTGTTGCTGAAGTTCTGGCTCCATGTCGACCCGGATGAGCAGTTGGCCCGTTTCAAATTGCGGGAACAGACCCCTCACAAGGCGTGGAAGCTAACCGATGAGGACTGGCGCAACCGGGACAAACGACAGGAGTATGAAGAGGCCGTTGATGACATGATTCAGCGCACCAGCTCAACCATTGCACCGTGGTTCCTGGTTGAAGGCAATAATAAATACTACGCGCGGGTGAAGGTTCTTACCACCGTCTGTGATCAGTTAGAGGCTCAGCTGAAGAGTAAGATAGAGGAGTAATCCGCTTGTTGTTCAAAACCATTTAACCAAGGATGCAGACAGGATGGAGCTGAAAGAGAGTACGTTGTACCTTAATCGGGAGTTGACTTGGCTCGCCTTTAATCAACGGGTATTGCACGAGGCAGAAGATCCACGTAATCCTCTGCTGGAGCGGGTAAAGTTTATTGCAATTGTGAGTAACAATCTGGATGAGTTCTACATGAAACGGATTGGAGGGCTCAAACAGCAGGTTGCTGCCGGTTATAAAGAGCCCACCGTGGATGGACGGACACCACAGCAGCAGATTCGTGAGTCCAACAAAGTGGTACGTGAGATTCAGGCTCGTCAGAGTGAAATCTGGAGGGCATTGAAAAAAGAGTTGAAGAGAGAGGATATCGATCTTGTCTGTTACAAGGATCTGACGGAGAGTGAGCAGGGGTCGATGAGAAAGGCCTTTCAAGAGCGGGTGCTGCCACTGCTGACCCCGTTGGCCATGGACCCGTCACATCCGTTCCCCTTTATCTCAAATCTCAACCTTAACCTGTTAGTAACGCTACGTTACCCGCAGGAGGAGACCCCGGTTCTGGCACGCATCAAGGTGCCACTACATAAAGAGTTTGCGCCGCGCTATTACCCGGTTGAATGTGAAGGGTCAGGCTATCGCTATATTCTGATCGAAGAGCTGATCACCTATAATCTGGATCTGCTGTTTCCGGGCATGGAGGTGATTTCGCATGAGATGTTCCGCATTACCCGCAATGCGAGTGTCGAGAAGAGTGAGGGGGGGGCCGATGATCTCCTCTCAATGATTGAGTCAGAGGTTAAAGAGCGCCATTTTGCACCTATTGTGCGGCTTGAGGTGAGTCGTGGTTGTGATCCCCTTCACTATGGCATGTTGGCCGCTGAACTGGGACTCGATCAGGAGGAAGATGTGTTTGAGCAGGACAATCTGGCAATGCATGATCTGTTTCAGATTGCATCGATTGATCTTCCTGCACTGCATGATGCTGAACTACATCCGCTGGACCACCCGCTGCTGGCTGAGAATAGCCAGAATATTTTCCATATTATCCGCAATAATGGCCCGCTGTTACTGCACCACCCCTACCAGTCTTTCGCCAACTCGGTCGAACGGTTTGTACGGGAGGCGAGCACCGACCCCAAGGTGTTGGGCATCAAAATGACCCTCTATCGCACAGCACCGGATGGAAAATTAATTCGCCACCTGATTCGTGCCGTGCAGAATGGCAAACAGGTCGCCGTGCTGGTAGAGATCAAGGCGCGCTTTGATGAAGCGGCCAACATCCACTGGGCACGTGAACTGGAGCAGCAGGGGATTCACGTGATCTACGGAGTGATTGGTCTCAAAACGCACTGTAAAACTATTTTGGTCGTGCGGCAGGATTACAATGGATTGGCGCGCTACTGTCATATCGGCACCGGTAACTACCATAGCGGCACAGCGCGGCTCTATACCGACTTTGGCCTCTTGACCCGTGATGAAGATATTGGCAATGACCTGACAGAACTATTCAATCTGCTGACCGGTTATGGCCCCAAAGAGCGGGAATACCGAAAGATCCTTACTTCACCGAAGATGATGAAGAAAAAGCTGATTGAGAAAATTGGACATGAAGTAGAAAATCACAAGCAGNATCAAAATGGTCTGNTTCAGTTCAAGATGAATGCNCTGGAGGATGCGGATGTGGTTTTCGCACTCTATCAGGCAGCGCAGGCAGGGGTAAAGATTGATCTGATTATTCGTGATACCTGCCGTCTGCGNCCCGGAATTGAGGGGCTCAGTGAGTCAGTCAATGTGATNAGTATTGTGGGTCGTTTCCTNGAGCATGGGCGGATCTACTACTTCTACAATGGTGGCGAAGAGGAGTACTTTATCGGCTCTGCAGACTCTATGAAGCGCAACCTGGAAAGTCGTGTTGAGGTATTNGCACCGGTTGAAGAGGGGGCGCTGCGTCAGGAGCTGAGAATGACCCTCGATGCGCAGTTGGGTGACCAGCGTGGGGCATGGGAGATGCAGCCAGATGGTAGTTATATCCAGAGAAATCCACAAGGGAGCAATCGCAGTGCGCAGCAGTTATTGGCAGAGGCGGCAGAGAAGAGCATGAATGCAGCTCTTAAGCATCGTGAATCACAGATGCGAAGCAAGCTGCTCAACCGCTTCAAGAAGAGACTNAGACAAGGTGAAAAAGGGTAGTCTGTTGGTGGTAGCATAATAAGATGACACACCCCTATCTGATTGATCTCATTATTCTGCTGGTTGCAGCCGTCATTGTGGTGCCTGTAGCGCAGTGGGTCCGGCTTGGGGCAGTTCCCGGTTTTCTGGTTGCAGGCGGCGTGGTCGGTTCTTCTGGTCTGGGGTTGATCACCAATGCCAGTGAGGTGAGCCACTTTGCCGAGATCGGTGTGGTACTGCTGCTGTTTGTGATCGGTATTGAACTCAAGCCTGAANTATTGTGGAAGATTCGCCGCATGGTGTTCGGGATGGGGAGTGCGCAAGTCATGGTGACCGGGGTGCTGTTGATCGCAGTCTGCCACCTGCTGTTTGGTATCGCACTGAAGGCATCGATCCTGATTGGTCTCGCCCTGGCACTCTCTTCAACCGCCTTTGTATTACAGTTATTGACAGAGAATAAATGTCTCAACTCGGTCTATGGTCGCAGCTCCTTTGCCATCCTGCTGCTGCAGGACCTGGCGGTGGTGCCGCTGCTGGCGCTTGTGCCACTACTGGCGATGCCCGAGCTGAGTATCGGGGCAGATATCGGCCTCGCTGTAGCGGAATCTCTANTGATTTTGGGTGCAGTTGTGGTTATCGGACGTTATTTTTTGCACCCGATTCTCCACCGAATTGCATTGTCCAAAAGTTCAGAGATCTTTACTGCAACCGCAGTGCTGGTTGTACTCGGTATCGCACTGATTACTGAGCATATCGGGCTGTCGATGGCGATGGGTGCCTTTCTGGCGGGTATACTGCTCTCAAACTCCTCCTATAAACACCAGGTGATGGCAGAGATTCACCCCTTTCGTGGCCTGCTGTTGGGACTCTTCTTCATGTCGATGGGGATGTCGCTCAATCTTGGNCTCTTGCTGGATCAACCGTTACGCTCTCTGGGGTTGGTTGTGCTGCTTATTGTCATTAAAATAGCGTCGCTCTATCCGGTGGCACGCTGGTATGGGTTGAAGCCTAACCAGAGTGGTGCAGTGGCACTGGTNTTGGCACAGAGTGGAGAGTTTGCCTTGGTGCTCTTTTCATTGGCATTTCAGGCCGGACTGCTAGAGAACGCACTGTTTGAGCAGCTGTTACTGGTGGTGCTGTTGAGCATGTTGGCCACTCCACTGTTGGCCCATGTGGCACANCGTATGGCCAAAAGACCGGCTTGCATTACTTGTGAAATTGATCCGGTTATTGAGNANCCGGTGGCCGCCTCGGTTATTCTGATTGGGTTTGGTCGGGTCGGGCACCGTATTGGTGATGTGTTAAAAATGGCGGGACACCCTTTTGTGGCACTGGATAGCAGTGCAGTAATCGTTGAGCAGGAGCGAGCTAAAGGACATCCGGTCTACTTCGGGGATGGGCACAACCCGGAACTGTTGAAAGCAGCAGGAATCAACGAAGCTGCTGCGGTGATTGTCACCATCAACAACCCTAAATCCGCAAAGAAGTTGGTTGAATATCTACGCAGTAATTATCCCCATGTAAAACTCTACGCGCGTGGGCACAACATTGATCAGTGTATCGCGCTGCGTAAGCTGGGGGCATCCGATGTGGTCTCCGAGAATATTGAGGCGAGTCTGGAACTGGCTAGAATGGCGCTTGCCGATACAGGAATCGAAATGGCTGAAGGAGAGGCGCTAATCGAGGCCTACCGTCGCCACTACCATATTGAAATCGGTGGCGGCCAAGCAGATCAGGCCGTGTGAAGTAGAAGAGTCAAGACAATGCAGGTTCATCACGTTCTGGTTTGTCCGTAACTACAAAGCGAGCCAGGCCAAATATGGGGTTTGAAGATTTTGGGCTGGATCTGACAAATCCAGATTTTGTAAAATATGCCGAGAGCTATGGGGTTGCAGGGCATCGTCTGCAACGCAGTGATGATCTGGTTGAGCTACTGGAGCGCTGTTTCAATACACCGGGTGTTCATCTGATTGAAGTACCAGTGGATTACTCGGACAATGACCGTATCCTCAACCATGAGATTCAAGAAAAAAGTCAGTTTATTTAGCCGGAGAGAAAAATGCGCCACATAAAACTGGATTACCCGACCAAAACCAGTGACACCATAGAAGTCACTTGTCCCTATGATGGTGAAACGATTGCCACGGTAGAGGTGGCCGATGCCTCTATCGTTGAACAGGCTCTCACCACTGCCAATAATCTCTTCAAAGATCGAAAACGGTGGTTACCACAGCCCCGGAGAGTTGAGATTTTGCAGCGTGTGGCAGAACTGATGAAAGAGAGGGCAGAAGCCCTGGCACAAGATGCCGCAGCCGAAGGGGGGAAACCGCTGCTCGACTCCAGAGTAGAGGTGGCTCGCGCCATTGATGGAATTAATATCTGTATAGAGACTCTGCGTAGTGGTGGCGGAGAGGTGATACCGATGGATGTCAATGCCGCATCTGCAGGACGACTCGCCTTTACCAGCCATGAACCGATTGGGGTGGTAGTGGCGGTGAGNGCCTTTAACCATCCATTGAACCTNATTGTGCATCAGGTTGGGCCAGCCATAGCGGCAGGCTGCCCGGTGGTTGTTAAACCNGCCAAAAATACACCGATATCCTGTTTCAATTTTGTCGATCTGCTGCGTGAGGCAGGTCTGCCTGCTGAGTGGTGTCAGCCATTGGTGATCAGGGAGAGCGCAATCAGTACATCACTGGTCTCGGATCAACGGGTTGGTTTCTTCTCCTTTATTGGCAGCGCACGGGTTGGTTGGATGCTGCGCAGCAAGCTGGCCCCCGGCACCCGTTGTGCGCTGGAGCATGGCGGAGTCGGACCGGTGATTGTGGCTGAAGATGCTGAACTAGAGGATGCCTTGCCAAAACTGGTTAAGGGCGGGTTATACCATGCGGGACAGGTGTGTGTATCGGTGCAGCGGGTCTTTGCGCACGAATCCATAGCCCGTGAGTTGGCATTGAAAATTGCGGCAGAGGCGAAACAGTTGGTCGTGGGTGACCCGCTCAAAGAGGAGACCGAAGTGGGGCCACTGATTCAACCGGCAGAGGTAGAGCGGGTCAACCAATGGGTGAACGAGGCGCTTGCGGAGGGTGCAGAGTTGCTGGCTGGTGGTGAGCCTCTCACAGAGAGCTGTTATAGCTGTACCGTACTCTATAATCCCGCAAGCGAGAGCAAGGTGAGTCAACAAGAGATCTTTGGTCCGGTCATCAGCGTCACCCCCTATAGTGATATTGACGAGGCCATAGCAAAGGCCAACGCACTGCCCTACGCCTTTCAGGCAGCAGTCTTCACCCAAAAGATTGATAGTGCCCTGCACGCTTATCGCAATCTGGATGCATCGGCAGTGATGGTGAATGACCATACCGCCTTCCGGGTGGACTGGATGCCTTTTGCCGGTTTACGTCAGTCAGGGTTGGGAGTGGGGGGTATCCCACACACACTGCATGATATGCAGGTCTCAAAGATGATTGTTATGAACGGCTGAACTCTTCTTCCATTACTAAGGAACCCCAGACTTAATATTCAGAGGTTCCCTAAACTTTGACAGGTAAATCCATGATGCCATCCAGTTCCAGACAGATGCTGATCCGCACACTCTTATTGCTCGTAATACTGCTGCTCATCGGCAGCTTTTTTGCCTTTGATCTGGGGCGTTATCTGACCCTTGAACTGCTGCAGTCCCAGCGACAGGAGTTGCAGGATCTCTACTCCAATGACCCGCTCACAATTGTAGCGGCCTATGTCGCGATCTATATTCTTGTCGCCGGTCTGTCCCTGCCGGGGGCCGTCATTATGACCCTGGCCGGAGGGGCCACATTTGGTCTTGGGGTGGGTACGATTGCGGTCTCACTCGGCAGTACAGTCGGTGCAACAGTAGCCTTTCTGGCGTCACGTTTTCTATTGCGGGACACCATTCAGCAGCGTTCCAGGACAAATTGGCAACCTTTAATCAGGGGATTGAGAGGGAGGGCGGGTTTTATCTCTTCACCTTACGCCTGATCCCCCTGTTTCCGTTTTTTATGATCAATCTGGTGATGGGAATTACCGCCCTGAGAACCTGGAAGTTCTTCTTTATCAGCCAGCTGGGAATGCTTCCCGGAACGCTGGTCTATGTGAATGCCGGAGTGCAGCTCTCCAGTCTTGATTCGCTCTCCGGTATCCTCTCGCTGCCGTTACTGCTCTCTTTTGCCCTGTTAGGGGTGTTTCCATTGATCGCCAAGAAGGGGGTTGAAGGTTTTAAGGCTCGGCAAATTCTCAAAGGGGTATCAGCGTCCGCAGCAATTTGATTACAACCTTACAGTGGTTGGTGGGGGTTCAGCGGGGCTGGTCTCTTCCTACATTGCAGCAGCAGTCAAGGCCAAGGTGGCCCTGATTGAGCGCCACAAAATGGGTGGTGACTGCCTCAATACCGGCTGTGTGCCGAGCAAGGCACTGATCCGCTCCGCAAAGATGGTCGCCTACGCAAACCGGGCGCAAGAGTTTGGTTTCAGGAGCACCACAGTAGAGTATGAGTTTGCCGAGGTGATGGAGCGGGTGCAACGAGTCATCACTAAAGTAGAGCCGCATGACTCGATTGAACGCTACTCTAACCTTGGCGTAGAGTGTCTCACCGGTGAGGCGACGATACGCTCCCCGTGGGAGGTGGAGATCAACGGGAAAACCATCAGCAGCCGTGCCATTATTGTTGCCACAGGGGCGAGGCCGATGGTGCCCCNGATTCCGGGACTGGACCAGATCGACTATCTCACCTCAGATACCGTCTGGAATCTACGTCAGCGGCCCGAGCGTATGGTGGTGCTGGGAGGTGGTCCGATTGGCTGTGAGCTGGCTCAGAGTTTTCAGCGGCTCGGAGTCAAGGTCAGCCTGATCCAACGAGGTCCACAGGTCATGCCGCGTGAGGATGTTGAGGTGTCACAACTGGTGCGTCAGCGCTTTGAGCAAGAGGGGATGTCTGTCCTTACAGGTCATACAGCACAACGGTTTGAAATTCAGGATGAAGAAAAATTTGTTGTGTGTGAATTTGANGGCGAGGAGGTCAGGGTCGGTTTTGATCAGGTNCTGATCGCACTGGGTCGCAAGGCCAATATCAGTGGCTTTGGNCTCGAAGAGCTGGGCGTGACCTTAAATGATAACGGTACCGTTGCAGCTGACCCGTTTCTGACCACCAACTATCCCAATATTTATGTCTGTGGCGATGTTACCGGCCCCTACCAGTTTACCCATACCGCAGCTCACCAGGCCTGGTATGCTGCGGTTAATGCACTCTTTGCACCGTTAAAGCGGTTCAAGGCAGATTACTCCGTCATCCCCTGGGCAACCTACACCGATCCTGAAGTGGCGCGTGTAGGGCTTAATGAGCTTGAGGCAAAAGAGCAGGGGATTGCCTATGAGGTGACCCACTATGGCATAGATGATCTGGATCGCGCGATTGCCGATGAAGAGGATCATGGTCTGGTCAAGGTATTAACGGTGCCAGGCAAGGATAAAATTCTGGGAGTCACAATCGCAGGATCTCATGCCGGAGATCTGATTGCTGAATTTGTGACAGCCATGAAGTATGGACTCGGGTTGAATAAAATTCTTGGCACCATCCATATTTATCCCACTCTTGCCGAGGCCAATAAATATGTCGCCGGAAACTGGAAGCGGGCACATAAACCAGATGGGCTGCTGCGCTGGGTGGAGCGTTTTCATCGCTGGAGACGCAGTTAAAAGTCAGCACAAACAGAGCCAGCACAAATCTATGAACGACCCACTGCAGGAAGATTTTGAGGCCGCCTATCCACTCAAGAAGAAGTTTCGACAGATTGTCCTGCCGATTCTCCTGCTACTGTCGGTGCTTGTTGGTGTCGTGTTGAGCATAGGCAGTGAGTATTGACGTGGAGCTTCTCGATCTGCGTTCTCCTCCGGGCAGCCACTTCATACAGATCCGGTTAGTGGGCTGGTCTGGTGATTTATTGGTGGAAAATCCTGGGCTGTGTTTGATGGTAGTGAGGTTGTTGTCCTTTAGTTAGGTCGCCGTTTAGATCCACTACCATATCTTGTGGTCAGTGTGTGGCTGCATGATGCTTGATTATCCACACAATTCGGGACGGAGCCGGTTATTGAGAAGTTACGCTTGAGCCTTGTAACATTTTGTTACAAAAATATCCTTGTTATTTCAGCAGTAAGCTGGAAAATATGTTAATTCAATGTATTGAGGATGTCTCTCAATAATGTTGAGAGTGACTTTGTAGGCTTTGATGTCTACGAGACTCAATGACCCCCATAGGAGCTTGTCCGAGAATAGAGAATCTACTGCGGAAAAACTGAATTTGGCCATATTTCCCCATCCTTTTCGTTAAATAGTGGAACTATTCGCCTCAAAT
>JGI26251J51716_1000330_pt1 | contig 16774 bp, 16 predicted proteins | sample SaaInlV_200m_DNA_FD_51716 | JGI IMG/M metagenome (IMG submission 51716) | reverse complement strand
CTCAGGATTATTTTTTCAGCCAAAGAGTCAATCTTCAAATGTCTCTTCCCGATTTCAAAAACATACCTGTATTTTAAGGATGCGACAGTCACGATTGATGAAGCTAATACTGAATTTACTTTCACCCTCTCGAAAGCATGTTCCGGAATAACTGAAGCGGGTTTCCGGCATAGAGGAAAATTTTCAATCATTGATAAAATGCTGCTGACCGCAATTTATCTCTAAAATCAGTCTCAAGGCTTAATCATTGATTTTTCTAGACTGAGCTATTCTTATATTTTGCGCTTATCATATTTTTATCAACAGGTGGATAAAGTCTATTTCAGCTACAAATTCAACTTATTGAACGCAGTTGTTGACAACTGACATTTTATCAACTGTTAACCAACAATTCGTATTGGGTTTTCTCTAAATTTTTGCTAGATTATTGTTTATCAACATTCTCTCAACAGCATGTCAAAACACACAAAAACAGAGAATAATGTTAATTAATCAAAAAGTTAAGCACTTATCAACAAGTTGTCAACAATCCTACTACTACTAATAAAATAAATATGGAAATTACTTTAAAAAGAGAAGCATTGAGTAGTACTCTGCAAAACATCAATTCTGTTGTTGACAAAAGCTCAACCAAGCCGATTTTGTCGAACTTTGTGATCAGGACACTTGAAGACGATAGTTCGAATGTTGAATTTTCGTCAACAGACTACGAGTTATCTCTGGTTGAAGTGATGCCTGCGCAAATTAAAGATCCGGGTAGTATCTGTGTTAATGCAAAAAAAGTTTTTGATATAGTCAAGGAGCTTAAAGATGACGAAGTTCATATTCGTTCGACAGAACAACTCTGGATCTATATTACCTGTGGATCATCAGAATTACGCCTTCCTTCGGTTGAAGTAGGATTATACCCACAAACAGTGCTGGAAAAACTTCCAGAGTCTGTGACGATCTCTGTAGACGATTTAAAGCGCTGCATCGACATGACTCTTTTTGCGGCAATTACGAATGAGTCACGTCGAAACCTGATGGGTGTTTGTCTGTGTTCAACCAGTGATCAGCAAACCCGCTGGCTGTCTACTGACGGTCACCGTTTAGCACAAATAATAAAGTCAGTGGATGATTTAATTATTGATGCAGAACAGGAAGTTATCATCCCGAGAAAAGCTCTGACCGAAGTAAGAAGAGCCGCAGATATGTTTGGTAAAACAGTAAATATAACTTTTGACTCCCGTGTAATGCAGTTTTCCGGAGGACAGATAAGTTTTAAAACAAGACTGATTGAAGGTAAATTTCCAAACTGTGATCCTATTATTCCAAAAGACAATAATCTGGAAATTACTGTAAACCGCGAAAGTTTTATCAACTCACTGAGGATTGTCTCTTCTATCAGTTCTGAAAAATTGAGACCGGTCAAACTAATTATTTCTGCAGGAGTTTTGAGACTTGAAAGTGAAAAAGCGGATTACGGTGAAGTGGTAGATGAGATAGAAGCCGCTTATGAAGGAGAAGCTTTTCAAATCGGTTTTAATGCCAGATATCTTTTGGATGTTTTAGGTGTGATTGACAGTGATGATATTATCCTGGAGTGTAAAAACTCTATGAGTCCTACCATCATTAAATCGTCTACTGATGAATCTTTTTTATCTGTAATTATGCCATTGAGGGTTGAGTGGTAGTTTGANGGTTTTCTCTTCATTGTTCATGAGAACTTAGCGAGTGATAACCGACAAACAACCGTAAACCGGACATGATTTGACATGATCATCCGCAATATTGAGGTCTCTCAATTTCGCAACTACAGCAGGTGTAAGGCCGATTTTTCTGCAGAGTTAAATTGGATTTACGGCGCAAATGGTCAGGGAAAAACAAATCTGGTTGAGGCAGTACATTATCTCTGTAATTTAGAATCATTCCGCACAAAAAAACCAGCTCAACTGCTGCAGGAAAACAAAGTTGAAGCAGTCATTCAGGCTGAGTTGGAACGTCAGCGCGTACAACATCAAGTACGCATAAAAATCAGCAAAAAAGGTCGACAGGTAGTTTTAGACCATTCGCCTTCTCACCGTGTTTCTGAATACATTCTCTCCTTTATGGCGCTGGCTTTCACTCCGGAAGATGTAAATCTATTCCGGAATGTACCACAGGAACGCCGAAAATTTTTTAACAGGATAATGACCTTTGTTGATCCTGTCTATTTTAAGAACCTCCAGGAATACACAAATATAATTGCCCAGAAAAACTCATTATTGAGACAGGGTCTTCCAGAACAAATTCCTCTTTGGAATGAAATGCTCGCGCGTTCCGCAGTAAAAATAATGCAGCAGCGTATTAATTTTGTGGAACAGATGAATGCACATCTGCACGAGCTTTTCATGGAACTTTCCGGGCGTTCAGAAAAGTTGACTTTGGTTTATAAACCTTCATTGAATTCAACTGATTTGGATGAGAAAAAATGCCTCCTTCAACTCGAAAAAAGCCTGCAGAGAGACCTGCAATACGGCTTTGCTGTACTNGGTCCACACAGGGATGAATACCATTTANTGATCGATGAAAAAAANGACAAGGATTTTTTTTCGCAAGGNGAGTTCAGGATTACTAATTTGTCTTTAAAAATGACCATAAATCGTTTATTATGTGAGAGATATAAATTTTATCCAGTTTTGATTTTTGACGATCTATTTTCGGAATTGGATGAGGAGGTGGTTCAGCAGGTTTTGCAGTATTTTATTAAGTTAAAAAACCAAATATTTATCACCTCAACCTCTGAACCATCAAGTTCCCTGCCTGGAAAATATTTTCACATTGAAAAGGGACAGTTGGTTTGACACCACAGCTTGAGTAAATAAGCTTCAGTTGTTTCATGAAAGAATAAAATGCCTGAAATTGAAAGCGTAGTAAATTCAGATTACGATGAATCTAATATNACGGTTCTGCAGGGACTGGAAGCGGTTCGCCTGCGCCCTGGAATGTATATCGGCGGAGTCGACAGTGCCGCACTTCATCACCTGGTTTTTGAGGTTGTAGATAACAGTGTTGATGAGGCACTAGCGGGGTTCTGTACTGAAATTCACGCAATTATAAATTCAGATGGTAGTCTTTCTGTTGAAGATAACGGCAGGGGTATTCCTGTTGGCATCCATGAAGAAGAAGGTATTCCTGCTGTTGAACTGATTTTGACGCGGCTTCATGCNGGTGGAAAATTTGATAACAGCAACTACAAGGTTTCAGGTGGATTNAATGGNGTAGGCGCATCNGTTGTGAACGCACTTTCCGGAAAAATGATTGCAGAAATACACCGTGAAGGATATTTGTGGAAGCAGGAATACCAGCAGGGCATTACCGTTACTCCTCTCGAGAAAGTTGAAGAAAGCAAAAAAACCGGAACTCAAATCACTTTTTGGCCGGATGAAACGATCTTTGATAGTGTTGAATTTAATTTCGAAATATTAGCCCACCGGCTAAGGGAATTAGCGTTTTTGAACAGGGGAATTCTAATTTCAATCCGGGATAACCGGACGGAGCGTTTTCAGGAATTTAGATATGAAGGCGGGATTGCGGCATTTATCAAACACATCAACGAAAATAAAAGTGTATTGCACGAATCTCCAGTTTACTTTTCCGGAAAATCAGATGATGTGGAAATCGAAGTTGCTTTTCAGTACAACGACAGTTACACCGAACGTATTTACTCTTTTGTAAATAATATAAATACAGTAGAAGGTGGAACACATCTGACCGGTTTTAAAGGCGCGCTTACCCGCACTTTGAATAGCTACATGAGTGCAAATAAAATTACCAACGATTCTAAGGAAAATCTATCAGGAGAGGATGTCCGAGAAGGCATGGCGGCAGTGATCAGCGCACGTGTCATGAATCCACAGTTTGAATCGCAGAAAAAAATTAAATTGACCAATGTTGAAATTAAGGGAAAAGTTGAAACTCTGGTCTCAGAATATTTGGGCGCTTATCTAGAGGAAAATCCGGCTGTAGCCAAAAAGATTGTCACCAAAGGTATAGATGCTCAGCGGGCCAGGATTGCTGCTAAAAAAGCACGAGAACTGACACGTAGAAAAAATGTGCTTGAATTCAGCACACTGCCTGGAAAACTTGCCGACTGCCAGGAATCAGATCCTGCATTAAGTGAATTGTTTCTAGTGGAGGGAGATTCTGCGGGAGGTTCTGCAAAGCAGGGACGTGACCGTAAGAATCAGGCNATNTTACCCTTAAAAGGTAAAATATTAAATGTGGAAAAGGCNCGTTTTGACAAGATGCTCGGCAATGAAGAAATAAAAACGATGATTACCGCAATGGGCACCGGTATTGGCAATGAAGAATTTGATCTGGAAAAAATACGTTACCACAAAATTATCATCATGACTGATGCNGATGTTGACGGCAGCCATATTTTGACTTTGATTTTGACATTCTTCTACAGACAAATGCCGGAGATTATAGAAAACGGTTATCTCTATATTGCTCAGCCGCCTTTGTACAGGGCAAAAAAAGGACGCTCCAGTTTTTATGTCAGGGATGATAATGAACTTACGGAACGTCTGGTTAGGGCTTCCAGTGAATCATTAGTGCTCAGCACGGATAATGGAAAAACCCTCAGCGGAGAAGAGCTTTTTCAGGCTGCTCTCAAGATCAGGCTTTACAAAACCCATTATGACCGTTTGTGTTTTAACCAAAACCTGACATTGCTGGTTGATCTTCTACTTAAGCACGAAATCGAAATAGATTTAGGCGGTGCTGAACATATTCTCAAATGTGTAGACGGATTAAAAGAAAACTATGCTGATTATAAACTTACTGTAGATCCTGAAAAACAAGGCAACAATGTGTTGATTGAGGTTAATGAACAGCAGATTGAACTCTCTTTGAATTTACTGGAAAACATGAGTGCCTATGATTTTTCTCAACTGTTTCAGGAACGTTTAAAACTGATAGAAAATCTCGGAGAAAATGGTGTTGTACTGACAGAAGAAAAAGAAGGAGAAAGCCACTCTTTTCAGACGTGGAAAGAAGTGCTGGATTTTATGATTAGTTTTGGAAAAAAAGGTATGTACATCCAACGTTATAAGGGTTTAGGGGAGATGAACCCGGAACAGTTATGGGAAACAACGCTTGATCCAGACGTCAGAACATTGAAAAAAGTAAAAGTTGAAGACCTGGTTGAGTCAGACGGAATTTTCACCATTTTGATGGGTGACCAGGTAGAACCACGTCGCAATTTCATTGAAGAGAATGCTCTTCGAGTGAAGAATCTTGATGTATAACATCACTGCCAATATTACATGTCCAATCCACATTCCATAGTCGCTATAGTAGGTCGTCCTAATGTTGGCAAGTCAACATTGTTCAATCGGCTTGTCGGGCGGCGCTCAGCCATAGTAGAAAAAATGCCTGGTGTAACACGCGACCGCAACTATGGTATTTCCAAATATCATGGTTATGAATTTATCGCTATTGATACAGGCGGATTTGAACCAGTTGCGGAAAGTTCACTCAGAAAGCAAATGGTGCAACAGGCGCGTCGTGCGGTTGAAGAGGCAGATTGTGTTTTATTTATCGTTAACGCTCAGGAAGGCTGGACTCCTGCTGACGGTGAAATATACCGGACTTTGGTGGAAGCAAATACAAAATTGTATGTGGTAGTGAATAAAGCCGATAATCCGCGTTTAGAAGAGGAAAGTTCAGATTTTTACCAGTTAGGAGTAGAAACAATTTATCCTGTTTCAGCAGAACACAACCGTGGAATAGACGGACTTCTGGAAGAAGTAAATCATCTGGTTCCGCTTAAAATGGAAGAAAAGCAAGTTTATGACGAAGAAGATGATCGTTCCAAAGAGCCAATTGCTGTAGCGGTGATCGGAAAACCTAATGCCGGAAAATCATCAATTGTCAATGCACTGCTCCGCAAAGAGAGAATGATTGTGGATTCTGTTTCCGGAACAACACGGGATCCTGTGGACAGTCACTGTAATTATGAAGGTCGAGAATATTTACTGGTTGATACTGCAGGCATTCGCCGACGGGGTAAAGTAAGTCAGAAAATAGAAACCTTCAGCATAGTATCTGCACTCAAATCAATTGAGCGGGCGGATGTAACTCTCTTAATAATTGATGCAGAAGAAGGAATAACAGAACAGGTAATGAAAATTGCCGGTTATGCCAATGAGCGAAAGAAATCTCTGCTGATTGTGATGAATAAGTGGGATTTAGTTAAAAAAGACGGTAAAACCCTGAAACAGGTAGAAGAAGAAGTATACGATCGTTTGGGCTTTATCAGCTTTGCACCAATTCTTTTTGTGAGTGCTAAAACCGGACAAAGGGTTCCGCAGATATTTGAAAAAATTCTCATCGTTCATGGACAGTATGTCCGGAGAATCCAAACTTCCGATTTAAACACCATCCTCCAACTGATAGTCAATCAGCATCCTCCACCCTCAAAATCTGGTCGTCCAACCAAAGTCTACTATGGAAATCAGGTTAGTGTAGCTCCGCCGACTTTTGTTTTTATGACGAACAATCCGGAAAAAACAAATTTTGCTTACGAGCGTTACATTGCCAATCAGTTCCGCTATCATTTTGGCTTTGAAGGCACACCGTTGAATTTCATCTGGCGTAAGAAAAAATCTGCTCGTAGTAAAAATGCTGGTAAAAAGTCCTGGAAAATTTAAAGCATTATTTTTACCAGCATTAAGACGAATAAAAAAAATTCTTAGAAAATCAGCAAAAGTGTACTTCAGTAAAACGGCTGCGTAACTCAGTGATTTCATCTTTCACTGTTTTACCTTCAAGTCCTGCTTTCATCAAAGAAGCAAGTTCACCCATTTCAGCTTCTTTCATTCCGTAACGCGTCATTTCCTGCACACCAATCCGTAAGCCGGAAGGATTCCGAGCATCTTTATCACCAGGAAGCATATTATAATTGGTGATGATGTTATTCTTTTCCGACAGAGAACGGGCAATGTCCTTGGCAATACCAAAATTTGTAACGTTGAGTGCTAACTGGTGACTTGCGGTGAAGCCGAATTCCCGGGCTTCTACATTGACTCCTTCGTCTGTAAGAGCTTGCCCAAAAGCTTTAGCATTGGCGATTGTCTGAGCGGCATATTTTTTTCCGTGTTCTGCCATTTCCCGAATTGCAATCAACAATCCCGGTAAAGTGTGTAAATGGTGACTGCTGGATGAACCCGGCATTACACCTCGGTCGACGCTGTTCCACCATTTTATTTCTTGTTCGCTGGACATGTTGCCTAAAATTACTCCACGCTGAGGTCCGGGAAAAGTTTTGTGGGTGCTGCCGTTGATGAAGTGCGCTCCTTCTTCAAAAGGATTTTGGAATTGTCCACCAAAGATTAGACCGAGTACATGTGCGCCGTCATAAAGAAGAGGAATGTTTTTTGCCCTGCAGACTTCTGCAATTTCCCTGACGGGTTCCGGAAAGAGGAAAAGGCTTTTTCCAAGAATGACCATGTTCGGCGATTTTTGTTCTACCAGATCAACACACTTGGGTACATCGAGATGGTATCCATCCTCAGTCGTGGGCCAGTAGTGGATGTTGATGGAATTTTCGCGTCCGAGAGTAAGAACTTTTCCGCGAACCTGAATCCTGCGTCCAACAACACCGATTGGACTGTGGCTGATGTGCCCTCCAACTTCGATGGAGTTTGCGATTACAGTATCATTACCTCTTAAAACTGCCAGAGCAACCGCGGTATTCGCAGCATTACCGCTGACTGGCCGCACATCCGCCTGAAGGCATTTTGCGAGCTTGATAATTTCACTGGTCGCCATACTTTCAATTTGGTCNATGTAACGCGTACCTTCGTAATAGCGGTTGTCCCCTTGTGATGTGTTGGGATGACCTTCCGCGTAACGGCCCATGAAGTCATTGACCTCAATTTGTTTGACTGCATCGGACTGTACATTTTCGCTCGCAATCAGGTTGATGGCTTCTTTGCCGCGCCACTGGTTCTGCTTACTGACAATTTCCACTACATCAGATATATTTACACTCATAGTTTCCTCTTGTTGATATTTTTGTTTTAGCTGGAATTAGTTATGAACGAATTAAAAACCAGCTTTATGAATTTAGCCTGTCTTCAGGCTGATTAATATTCAGGAAAATACTCCAGTTTAGCACCTGTTTCTAAAATCGCATCTTTTTCAGGAAGTTTCTTTTTCCGGAAATGTTCTCCTTTTACCACAGTCTGCGGTCGGATACTTCGGATTAAAGAACTTGCATCCTGCTCATCAAAAATCACTACTCTGTCAACTGCTTCAATAGCAGAAAGCAACAGGGCTCTTTCACGTTCATTCAGCAAAGGAGGCCGCCCTTTCTGCATGATGATACTCTGGTCACTGTTGATGGCGACAACATTAAAGCCTTTCAGTGTCTTTAGTTGATGCAGAAACTTCAAGTGACCAGCAGAAATTTCGTCAAAAAAACCATTCGTGAAGACCACTGGTTGTTCCAATGGAAGTGAGCGACAGAGTTGTTCAGGAGTCATAAATTTAGCAGAAGTTTCTCCAATATCAAAACGCTGCAGCAGTTCATTTTTGGAAAATGAAACTACACCTACATGTTGAATTTCCATACTTGCAGCGAGTTGTGCCCAATACGCAGCCTGTTCAATTTCAGCCTTTCCGGCAAGCATAAAAGTCAACAAACTACTGACTGCATCTCCCGCACCGACAACATCGAAAACTTCCTGAGTTTCCGCAGCCATAAAATGGTAATCCTGCGGACCACTAAAAAGCAGTAAACCGTCCTGATCAAGACTGATAACCAGATATTTTAGTTTTACTTCGGACTGCAGAATTTCTGCGGCCTTGAGGACATCTTTTTGATCTTTGAGTTTAAAACCAACAGCCGCTTCAGCTTCTTTACGGTTTGGTTTTATGAGAGTGAAGTTCTGATAGATTTTGTAATTTGTAGTACTTCGAGGGTCNCCCACTACCGGAATTTTGTTTTTTTTACCGCAAGCCGCAATTGCTTTCANGGTTGCAGAACTGAGCAAACCTTTTCCATAATCTGAAACTATNACNGCATCACAGCTTGGAATAGTTTTTTCCAGATAATCAATCAGCTGTTTTTGAGGAGAAGGAGTTTCCGGATCAGGATCAATATCCATCCGGAGTAAATGGGTTTGTCCCGCAATCATGCGGTGTTTGAGGCAGCTTCTATAATTTTCAGCAACAATCACTCCGGAATAATCAACACCGTTTTCCGCGAGCAGTTTGCGGATTGTATTTCCGGTTTCGTCCTTTCCGGTGACACCGCAGACGAGAACTTCCGCACCAAGGGTGGACAGGTTCATCACTACATTACCTGCTCCGCCAAGGCGTTGATCTTCCCGGAGTACACGCATTACCGGAATCGGTGCTTCCGGAGAAATACGATCCACTTCACCCCATGAGTAATGGTCCAGCATCAGGTCACCTACGACAAGGATGCGCGGCGAAACTATTTTCTCAAGTGCCCGGCGGAGATCTGGATCGTTCATTATTTTTAACGGCGACTTAAATATTTATCTAAGGTTTGTTTGAACGTGCTGTAAGGCTGCGCTCCGGAAAGTACCTCACCTTGAATTTCTCCGGATTTGGAATCGAAGAGGCCTACAAAAAATCCCGGAGTCCCGGTAATGCCCAGCTCTGCGCCATCTTTCATATCCTGATTTACTAAACCGCGGTACCTTTCACTATCCAGGCATTGATCAAATTTAGCAGGCGATTTAATTTTAATTTCACGTGCATATTCTTTTAGATCGTCCAATGTTTGTGCTTTTGGGTTTTCGTAAAGCAGCTGGTGTATTTCTTCAAACTTGTCCTGTTCACGCGCGCATTCAGCGGCAATTGCCGCTTCGTCTGCTTCCTGATGAAACGCAAGCGGGAAATGTCGATAAGCAAATGCAACACGGTCCTGATAGTTTTCGATCAGCTTGCTAATCGTGTTTTGCACCTTTCCGCAAAACGGACACTGAAAATCGGAATATTCGAGCAGAATGACCGAAGCATTTTTGTTGCCCCTCATGTATGCGGTTTTTATGTTACCTGTGAGCAAAAAGTCTGAAGGTGCTTCCAGATGGGAAACGATCCAACCTTGCTGAAGTGCCAATGAGTATTGATTCATCAGATGCTGACCACGAACCTGCTGTTCCAAATATTGTTCAATCTGGGGCCGGAGTTGATCCAGTGTTCCGCGTTCCTGCAGATTATTTTGCTCATAAACAGTAATGATTTCTTTGAGGGTTATTTCCTTTTGCGATGTCAGTTCGATCTCCGGATGTTTTTCCGCCAGTTTTTCAACGGCAAATTCGATCAACTGGATACTCAATTGCTGATAAAGCTGCTGGCTGAGGTCATTCGCTTTTTTGTTGCGTACGTCTTCAAAGGTCACGGGCTTACCGTCTACTACTCCGATAACAGGATTAGGATGATAAACTGTAGCGGAAGTTTGCGCAAATGCCTGAGCAAAAAACACAGAGTTGAGAATTAGTAAAAAAGTAATCTTGAACAATGAACGTGATAAAAATATTTTCATTTTGTTTCTAATTTAATTAAGAAAGTTAGGGGAGGAATCGGCCGAGACTTCATGCGGATTTGACATTTCCATCAGGCAAATCAAGTCATCCAACCGTGTGTCTAAATCAGGTGATTCCAGCAGAGTCTGTTTTTCAATTCCGGAAAAATCCAGGTTCATGCTGAGTAGATTGACAAGGTAATTTGCGGGAATATCTTCTATTTTTTCCCACTCTATTTTCAACTTATTTTTTTTAGAATATTCCCTGAAATTTTGATACAAAAGATCTGCGTCTTTAGAGAGGCTGGAATCTTCCATGTCATGCGGAAAAGATGTATATGCAACTTTTGCTATTCTGTATGGAGTATCTGTTTCCAGTTCTTCAATAATCTGGAAACGTGATTCGCCATGTAGTTGAATCAGATAATTTCCTTTAGGCAGTTGCTGTGACTGTTCAATCGATCCTGCACAGCCGATTTTGCACAGCTTTTTAGAATCCTGTGCTGCAGGTTGGATAATTCCAATCAGCAGGTCATCATTTTCCATAACGTGTTCTACCATCTGACGATAACGTGATTCAAAAATATGCAGGGGTAGAACTGAACCGGGCAACAATATTGTACCGTGCAGCGGAAACAACGCAATGGTATCTGTCAGTTTTACAGCTGACATCAGGCCTCCACGGGATAACGCTTCCGCAGACTGGCTACCAGCTTTTCTTCCACTTCCGGAGCAGTTTGTGGTTGGTACGGCATTGTTTTTTCCCAGAGTGAACTTTTTTCCATACAAAGATATGTTGGTATTTGTGGTGCCAATTTTTCAATTCTCTGTTGAACATTCCTGAAGAGACGCTGGCGTATTTTTTTTAAATAGCGCATTTTTCCATCTTCTCCTGGAACAAACTCACCTAAAAATATACGGCTATTTGGAAAACGTTCATCAACAACTGATTTCAGCGAAGAGATGTAACGTAAAGTGCCCAAACTGATCCAGGCAATTCTGTCTGCAGGAACAGCGTCAAGTATTTGATCAACTAAATCCTGATAACCTTTTTCCCAATCCGGATAGTGAATCATGGGATCAAAATGAAATGCGACTTTGTATCCTGCCTCGGAAGCTTTTCTGGCCGCTTCCAATCGTTCATGCAGCCTCGCAGTTTTATGCTCTTCCTGTTCAACAATTGCTTGCGGATTTACCGACCATGAAATTACTGTTTTTCCACCGTGCGGTAAATCAAGCAGATGCTCAACATGCTTTGATTTTGTTTTCAGTTCGAGCAATGCATTAGGCAGTTTAGCAAAGTAACGGATTACATGCGCCTTGATACCCAGGATATGATCAAGTGCAAGACTGTCAGAATGTTCACCTGTTCCAACACGAAACAAAGTCTCAGGCTGTGCTGAAACACGCTGCCGAACCTGCTCCAGAATTTCTTCCAGATTTGCGTGAACCGTAATTACAGGTTTGTTCAGAAACGCCTGTAGAATACAGTATGTGCATTCAAATGGACAGTTTTCTATTAAATCTAAAGTAAAATAATTACAGCAGACGAGCTCATTTGAAAATCCCGGACAAGCCTTGATTGAGGTTCCTTTAAAATACTTGAGATGTAAGGTCTTCTTACCCTTTGTGAGTGGATTTCGCAGTGGGTCAGTTCCGGACTCATTCTGATGCCAAGCGAAATTTTCCACAACCGTTCTCGGTACATCAGGAAAACGCCCGCAGATTTGCTCAGTCAGAGGTTCAGCTGCAACAGCTTGATCTATAATAATTCGCTCAGGACGGTACTGGAACATCGGGAATTTTTTAAATTATCTTGATGGAATAATATCAACAGAGTTTAAAGCTGTGTTTTCCGTAAAAACTTGTCATTCCCGCAAAAGCGGGAATGACAAATGTGAGTGAATAGTTGACTTTTTACAATTCCATCAAAGTTTAATTCGGATTTAATTTGAAAATCCCAATTGTAATGACAACAATTCTAATATAGATCCAGCATAAAGCCAAGATAACACTCCATATTTTGCCTTGACCTGGCAATTTATCATAAATCATCAAGAGGACTCACGACACCTTCTCCGCCCTGCTTCAACACATGAGTTTATAACATGGTGGTTTCCAAATCCTTGTGACCCAACAAGGACTGAATGGTGCGAATGTCTGTTCCTCTTTGCAGCAAATGTGTAGCAAAACTATGCCGGAAAGTGTGTGCACTCACTTTTTTGGCGATATTTGTTTGACGGACAGCTTTTTTTATTGCTCTGTTGATCGCCGATTGATCCAGATGGTGACGACGTATTAAGACACTTAAATCACCAAGTAATGAGTATTTCGACTTATGTATTGACATGCAAATTGTGGAGTTATAGACTTGGGATAAATCGGATTTAATCGAGCTATTTGATTAGCAAAACAAGTTTAATTAATGTGACTTGTAATATTACACTCATTTTTAATGATGCTTGATTTATAGGTTAATAAAAGGGTTATCAGGAATGTTGCCTGATAATAATAAGTTAGAAGCCAAAGGATAGAAAGTGCCAATATTTGACATATCAGAAGATAAACTCATTCCAGTAGAGCAGAAAAACTTCTCTCTCGAAAAGGAATTGCAATCTCTGATTGAAGGCAACCTTGAAGAAGTCTTCAATTGTCGCTTTGTGGCTACGGAATTTTCAACTGGGGCACAACATGCAGGACGAATTGATAGTTTGGCTCTATCAGAAGAAGACAATCCAGTTATTATTGAATACAAAAAAGTAGAGTCATCAGAACTGATAAATCAAAGCCTATTCTATCTTCATTGGATTCAAGATCATAAAGGAGATTTTGAAATTGCTGTTCAAAAAACACTTGGAAACGGGGTCAAGGTTGATTGGTCGGACGTGCGAGTAATCTGTATAGCTCCGAATTACAAAAAATATGATCTTCATGCCGTCCAAGTCATGGGGGCGAATATTGAGTTATGGAAATACCGCCTATTCACGAATAGCTCTTTATATCTGGAAGAGGTGCTGCACAGTACAAAAGCAACAACAGCAATTTCTCCATCATCTGATAAAAACCCCGTGATGGTTGAAGCAGGCAAGAAAGCCGCACAGGTGAGAGCAACAGCCACCTACACACTCGATGAGCATTTTGAAGGCAAGTCAAAAGAAATCCAAGAACTTATGCACGAAATTCGTGAATTTGTTACTGGGTTGGATTCAGCAATAGAAGAGGTGCCAAAAAAGTTTTATGTAGCTTATAAATCATCTAAAAACATCGTATGCATGGAAGCAAAAAGCAAAAATATCAAGTTGTTCATAAAACTAAAACCAACTGAAGTTACTGAGCCACCAAAGAGTTATCGAGATGTGAGTAAAATTGGTCATTATGGTACTGGGGAAACGGAGTTTACTATCTCAACACCAGAACAATTTGAAGAAACCAAGAAGTACATTGAATTGGCATACAATAAGGTTGGCGGCTAATGGCTTCTAACAATCACATACACTCGGACAGCAAAAAGCGGCGCGACTTCCGCTACGCTACAGCTACACCACTTTTAGCTGCCGGTTAGCTATTCGTTATGTGTCTATAAGAAAAGAGTTTTTAATAAGTGTAATTAAAATTGAAAAGGAAAGAAACAAAGGCATGTACTCAAAAATATGTAGATTATGTAGTTGAGCAAATAAACAATGCTGGACTAATTGAAGGAAAAAAAATGTTTGGAGGGTATTCAATGTATTCGGATGGAATATTATTTGCCCTAATTTGTGATAATAAAATTTTCGTAAAGCCTACAGAGGGAGGAAGAAAATTTATCAAGGATGTTGTAGAGGCTCCTGCTTTTAAAGGGGCAAAGCTAAGTTTTCTTATTGGTGATAAGATAGAAGATCGAGAATGGATTAGTACCCTTGTAAGAATCACTAGGGAAGAACTTCCAGTGCCCAAACCCAAAAAAAAGTCCAAAAAATGAAAAATCATAGCTTACATAGAGGAGATGAGTCATAGATAGAATCTCAATTTAAAGCCGGTGATGATGGCTACGAGGCAAAAGTCAGGGAAAATTTTAACCGGCAGGAAATAATTAAAACAGTTAATGCATCTATCTCAGCTATTAGGCCAGGTGAAGTAGAATTGGAGTTTCCTTATCAGAGCAGTTTAACACAGCAGCATGGTTTCGTTCATGCAGGTATTGTATCAACTGTTCTTGATAGCGCCTGCGGGTATGCAGCATTTTCATTAATGCCCAAAGGTGCTGCTGTTCTCACCATAGAATTTAAAATCAATCTACTATCACCAGCGAAAGGGGAGCTATTCAGGGCAATTGGTACTGTCAAAAAGCCTGGTAGAAATATCACAGTAACAGAAGGTGAATTATTCTCCTACGTTGATGGTGGGCAGAAATTGGTGGCTACAATGGTCGGTACCATGATGTCCATTTATGATCGAGAAGGCATCGAAAATTAAAAGCATAACAAGTCAATTCACCAGATTTGTGGGGTGCGGTTTCTACGAAATTAATCAACAGATTGGAAGTTCATCAATTTTACGAATGTTTTATGTTACCCCACAAACAGGTGATCTCTGCGTTAGCCGTCTAAGATTCGAGCCATACAGCACATACTTGTATCGTGACCGAGATGATGATATTCTATGCTCAGAATAGAGAACTGATAGTATTTCATGCTTAAAGATAAGATTCTTAATTCATAAACTAAAGGAACAATATGCAGATAGAAGAAATTGAAAAAGCGGTTTCACGATTACCCCAATCAGATTTAATCCATTTTAGGGATTGGTTTGATAAATTTGATCAAGAAGCTTGGGATAAACAATTTGAAGAGGATGTAATATCCGGAAAACTGGATGTATTAGCAAATCAAGCTATTGCTGATTTTAAGGCCGGAAAATGCAAAGAGATATAAAACATTTTGCAAACCCTTCCTTCTGGAAATACTATCATCAACTTCCCCCATCAATTCAAAAACTCGCTGACAAAAATTTCAAAATTCTCAAATCAGACTCTCGCCATCCCTCATTACATCTCAAAAAAGTAGGACAACATTGGTCTGCAAGGGTTGGCAGAAAATACCGAACTATGGCAGTAGAAACAGAAGAGGGATTAATCTGGTTTTGGATTGGGACCCATAAAGAATACGATAAACTTATCAAATAGAAGGCTAACAAGTCGTTGCACCGGACGTGCGGGGGCGTGGTTTTAAAGGGTTCGTCACTGTTCTAAATTCAGGGATAGTTTTGAGGGCTTCCGGTTCTGTCATTGGCTCCCCACCCGCCGTGAACTCTACGTTATGTGTAAAAAATAATTGACACCTGTTACGTTATAGGTTACAGTCTTAAATGATACAGAGCTTTAAGCATAAAGGACTAGAATTATTCTTTAAACTGGACGTAAATCGGGCATACAAGCCAAACATGTAAAACGGCTTCAATTAATTCTAGGCCGCCTTAATGCTGCGACATCACCTGATGATATGAGTTTACCAGGTTTATTCCTACATACACTCACAGGTAATAGAGCTAAAATTTGGTCTGTACGTGTAAGCGGCAACTGGCGTGTAACATTCNGTTTTAATGGCGNACATGCTGAGGTCGTAGATTATGAAGACTATCACTGAGGATATATTATGTTAATGCACAANCCCCCNCACCCNGGCGAAGTATTAAAAGAACTTTGTCTTGAGCCTTTAGGTTTAACCGTTACTGAGGCGGCAAAAGGCCTTGGTGTCAGCCGAAAAACACTATCAACTATTCTTAATTGTAAATCAGGTATCAGCCCTGAAATGGCTGTGCGTTTATCTATTGCGTTTAATACATCATCTGAGAGCTGGATAAATCAACAATCACAGTACGATCTTTGGCAGGCAGAACAACATCGCAATGAGTTACATGTTACCCAACTTTCTGCGGCATAAACACATAACAAATAACTCCGGCGGACAATTCAAAGCGCCACTTTGAATTGCCGCTGAGCAGGGCGTTATTTTCTTTACTTAATTGCCCCGATTAAAAAATAAATCCAAGTTGGCTTCATTAAATGCAGGGTAGCCATTTGATTTTCTGGGATCTTTTCTTTAATATTGATGCTATACATAAAGCGAACTCTACTTAAGAACCCTTGAAGGAAAATTATTATGTCTCCAAATATTAGGCATGTCATTGAAGAGGCCAAACATTTAAACCCGAATGAAAGAGCACTTATCGCTCATTGCTTAATCTCATCTCTTGAATCGAATCAAG
>JGI26251J51716_1000257_pt1 | contig 20517 bp, 20 predicted proteins | sample SaaInlV_200m_DNA_FD_51716 | JGI IMG/M metagenome (IMG submission 51716) | reverse complement strand
CGGGAAGCTGCTTGAATTCACCGGTTGCAGACTAAGTCAAAGCTTAAAGAATCCTCGTGCAAAAGAAGTTTCGGAAAAACTACACAAACACCCNGAAGATTCNAAGTCACGGTTGGAATTGGTGGANATGTTTTTACAGGAAGCAGAGAACAGAAGTTTGGAGAATGCCCGCGATGCTTATTTGTTAGCCATGCAGGAAGTTGAAATGCCAATGATTTCAACTCAAAAAATAAATTTTGCACTCGCAACTCAAACAGCTTACCTGATGAAGTTGCAAAAATTTCTGCAGGATGATTTAACTGAAACTCAAAGCAAAATAAAGGGTAACGGAAATGTTGATACGATCCTTCAAAAGCAACTGGAGAGACTGCAGGGTGAAGTAGATTTTGTGCAAAAATGTGTTGTTTTGCTGAAAACAGAGCCTATTTCAACAGTTTATGAATTAAATCTAAACAAATCAAAAGCAGAAAAAACGATTCCTTTTGGTGATCTCAAAAACGGTTTTGATCCTATGCTGCGTAGTTTGGTTTTTCTACCGCTGGCCAGTCAAAATCTGGAGTTGATGTTTGAGATCCTGCACCGCCTTGAAAGTAAAAATCCACTCGTCGGTTTTCATCAGGCAAAAATGTTTGATGTTCTTGCTCAAATTCAGTTGGTGATTGCGTCTGCAGGTAATGAAGNAGAACCGAAAAAAATCGGNTTTGATCACCTTTCAAAAGCACTGAAGGCGATCGGCGGGGCAGTAAAACTGGTGGGTGATATTCCTGAAAAAGCTGTTGAAAAAGCAGCAGTTCACCGTTTTGGACAACTGTGTTACACAATTCACCGCTCGTATATAAGCCTTAATATACCAGTTCCAAATGATCATTTGGANCGCATGCAAAAAGCGGTTTCTCTGCTTGAACCTATTGCCGCCGATCCTAAAATTCAGAAAATTCAGGCTAAACTGTTATATGTTTTAACTGAGAAGTAGTNAAATGAGGAATAAAATGCTTAANTTGTTTTCNNNCACNCAGCCGCTAATTACTGAGTTTGCACGTGGCAGCAGNCTGTATTTAAACAGAAAAATAAAATTGTTNTTTCTTTTTTGTTTTTTGATGCCTTCAATAGTGTTTTCTTTTGAATTTCCCCCAGAGAGATCTGAATCTGATGCAGATAATGAAATTGGCTGGTTGGTTGCTCCTCTACCGATAGTCGTTGAAGGCATTGGAAGCGGGGTTCCGATTGCAGCTTCAATTTCAAATGTTTACAAAAACACTGACCTACTGATGGCTAAGACTTTCTTTGACGGTGATTTCGAAATAAGTTTGTTTTCTATTTCAAAATTTCCTTTGATTAAAGAAAAATTATTATTTTCTCTTGGGATCACAGATTTTTTTATGCCATTCAGATCTTATGATCGTGGCATTGATTCAGGCAAAGAAGATTACTATCAGACATTAGAAAAGTACAATAGTAATTTTATTACTTTTCAATCGCAGTATTTCAAACAACGACTTGAATTTCTTTTTAGATATTCTGCAGGAGGAACAAAGGTAGAAAAAATATTTGATGTAGACGGAAATGATTTCTCTAATATCCAATCACCGGAACGTAGTTGGATTGATTATGAATTTGGAACTCAGCTTGATTTTACTGATAATCATTTAGATCCCGGCGAAGGACTTCGAATTGGTTTAATGCACACTAACTCAAATTATGAGCAAAACCAATTGAGTGATTATGCAGTTAATGATGTTAATATAACCGCCTATGTACCCTTTTTTGAAACTCATACTCTGTTGTTTAACGCCTTTCAGTCACGATCCAACATCACCACAAACGGTTTAGTGGATGAAAGTTCCTTAAGAGCAAAATATAGCCTTAGTTGTGAATTAGAACAGCAGACAGATGCGTGCAATACAGCGGAAACAAGACGAATAAATTACTGGCTTAAAAGGAACCAATCATCCAAGGCAACCGCATTGGGAGGTCTTAACCGGATGCGAGCATATAGTCAGGGTCGGTTTTACGCAGCAAATAGTTCGAACTATGTTCTGGAATACCGGCTAAACTTTTCAGAAAAACGAACTCCGATGAACTGGATATTTCTTGGTGGTTTACGAACGGTTCTGCAGACTTCCTTCTTTTATGAAACAGGCAGTGTCTCAGATGATGTTTCAGGGTTGCATGAAACAATGAAATCCTCTGTTGGTGTTGGATTCCGTGCAATTATATCAGGGTTGATTTACCGCTTTGACCTGGCAAAAGGTGAAGACGGAATTGCGCCAACTCTGTTTATTAATTATCCTTTGTCAATAGGTTCTCTCGGTAATTAGAAATAGTCAGAGTTTCTTGATTGCGGAATAATAGAGGGTATTCAGAGGCGCTATTGTCTGCCTATATTTGCAACTGAACTTTTAAGAGTAATGATTTGTAAAAGACCTGTGAATGTCAGTAATGAAAAAGAAGTCCTCATGCTTAGCTATAGATGCTTTTCCATTACTAATGAGATCAAGTTTCTGAGTCTTTCATGCTGAGCCCACCTGCATAAATATACCAATGCTTTTAAGTATCAATCCAATAAATCCTCAACCTCGACGTATTCAGCAAGTCGTGGATGTTCTACAAAATGATGGAATAATCATTTATCCTACTGATACTGTATATGGTTTAGGTTGCAGTATCTTCAGTAAAAAAGCGATGAAACGTCTCTATCAGCTTAAAAAGGTGAATCAGAAAAAACCTTTGACTTTCATTTGCGCAAATCAAACCGAAGTACAGGAATATACTCAGGGAATTCCAACTCACGTTTTTAAACTGCTGCGACGGAAGTTGCCGGGACCTTATACTTTTGTTTTTAAGGCCTCTAAGATTGTGCCTAAAATGATGCTCACTCCCCGCAGTACAGTTGGTCTGCGCTGGCCGGATCATCCTATTACAAACGAAATTGTTTCTGCTTTTGGTCATCCTATTCTCAGCAGCAGTCTAAGTACTTCTGCAGATGAACTGTACGAAGATCCTCACGAATTACACGAAAAGTACAAAAAGCAGGTTGATCTGGTTGTGGACGGAGGTGTTATTTTTGCGGAAAATTCGACCATTATTGATTTCAGTCATGGAACTCCAGAAATCAGCAGAATGGGTAAAGGCAGTGTAGAGTGGCTGGAGCAGATTTAAGCTGCAGCAGATAATAATTGCTGTCTGCTTTAAACATTTACTACTTAAAGATTTCAGGATTACAGGGAGGAACGCATAAATTACTGACCTGTGAGTCTGTTACAGTATTACCATCTTCACCTTTCAGGGCCATGGTTAATTTAACGGCGCGTGGTAAACAGAATGGTTCACCAAACAGTGGGGATGTACCGATACAATTTTCTTCATCAGAATTCCATTCTCTGCTCCATTTTTCCTGGAAGCCTCCGCCTGCCAGAGCAGTTTCGCTTTCCAGAAGCAGCAACTCAAACTTAGTGACTGTTTCAGACAAGACATAGCTTTTTCCGCCCTCCCGTATATTTCCATCAAGATAAAAATCTTCACGACGATTAAACTCCCAAGTTTTAGTGTCTAAATTTTCCTGCATTGTATAACTAACTTCATGCAGTTCCGGATCTTGTTCTTTCTCTTCAGGATAGAAACGTGATTTGACTGCAGTGTGAAAATAAAGGCTGCTGACTTCTTCAAGCTCTCCTGTATCAGTATTTTCCGGTCCTAGTTTAGTTTCTGCAATCAATCCTGATTCACGCCGCGGAATTGTGCTTTGTCCGGATTCTGCGAAATGTTTTAAATATTGAACGTTTTGCAGATCATCAAGTACCATTTTCATCAGTAACCTTAATTCCTGCCGCGTTTCAAGGGTGGATTTTACCTGCAGTGTGGAATTTGAAATCTGAAAAAATGCCCCGTAAAGTAGTGACATCACCAGACCAAGCAAAGCGATAGAAATCAATAATTCCAGCAGGGAGAAGCCAGACTGAGTTTTCCGGAATTTAATTCGGATTGACGTAAATATCTGCATCATAAGTATAGACGTTTTTTCCTTCGTTCCAGAGTAATTGATAGTTGACTTGACGCACCCTTATTCCAGGCAGAGGTGTTGTATCGCTGACATGCTTTTTCCAGCTGAAACCGTTCATAACATGCTCCAGTTCAAACTCGCCCTGACTGAGTGAAACAGGAGGTGAGATGGTTGCGCGTTCTGATTTTAATAATTCATTTTGAGCATGAGACATCGCTTTCCACAAGTTTGTGGTTGAAGAAAGGACAAAGATCGAGGTGGAAAAAGACTGGTAAAGCGCCATCAATGTGAGTACCAGAATCGAAAGTGAAACCAGCACCTCCAGCACAGTGAAACCATTTTTGCGTACTTTTGATTTTCGTCTGTTGTTAACAGCAGGACTTATATAATTAGCCGAAATAGCAGCGTTGTGCGGTATTATCTGCGGTGAGTGTTTTGTGCATTCTTCTAAAGTGCTGAGTTCCGGAGATGTTTCGAATTGGCTTTTACTCATCTTTCCCTCAGTTCCAACTTACCCATAATACCCCTGCTTTCAATTAGCCAGGACTTTGAAGAATCAGGCAGGGAGAAAAGCAGAAAAAACGGTGTTACAAATCCGGAACTGTTGATATGAACTTCGAGTAAATCAGTTGCAGCTCCTGAACTAAGGTAATTCGATTCTGCCGGTTTTGCTTCACGCAAACTGAGGTCTTCCGGAAAAACATGTGCTTTTAGCACCTTAGGTTCTTGCAAATATTCTTCGCCGCATTTACCTGTTGGATCCTCTGCAGATACCATCATTTGCTGCTTCTTTAAATCAAAGAGCAGGCAGTATGAAGTACTTCTAAGGACTGCATCATTGCGTAGCATTTTGAGTACACTTTTGAGATGCTTATATTCGACCTCATGTGCTTTGGAAAACAGAGCGAAAAACTGAGGTACAGCCATGCCCATCAGCAGCACGACCAAAGTTATCACCACCAGGATTTCCAGAAAGGTAAAGCCCCTCGCAGAGTTATCAGTCTTGTGCTTTGAAAGCGTGCTAGAGCTCGCTTGAATTGATGTCTGCATCCAAATCCGTTCCGCCATCAGTTCCGTCTGCGCCAAGTGAAATGATTTCATAATTTTTACCGTTCACGCTTAGATAACGGTATGGACTGCCCCAACTGTCTTCAGGCAAATTGTTTCCGCGTAAATATGGGCCGTTCCAGTTTTTTGGAATAACTCCCACTTCCGGTTTTTCTAGCAGGGCTTTAAGTCCCTGTTCCGCTGAGGGATAGCGTGAATTGTGCAGACGGTATAGATCGAGCGCAGTTTCCAGACCTTTTATCTGGGTTTTTGTCGCATCTGCTTTTGCCTGTTCTGCAGAATCAAAAAGATATACGCCGACTATACTGGAAAGCAGTCCGAGGATAATTATCACAACCATCACTTCAATAAAACTGAATCCACCTATACGTTTGTGTCTTTTTTTAACTGTGTCTATGGCCTGAATATCTGTTACTTTATTTTCCATCTGAGTTTAAAATTGAGTGTTAAAAAGAAGTTTACTTGATCTTATTCAAAATGTTGCTAGTTTAGTAATCATCAAAGTCGGATACGTGACCGCCTGTTTTTAGAATCGTTCGCGATTCCTGAAGGCTGGAGGAAAGTCCGGGCAACACAGGGTAAGGGTGCTGGCTAACAGCCAGGCGGCGCGAGCCGATGGAAAGTGCAGCAGAAAACATACCGCCGATGGTTTCTTCGGAAACACAGGCAAGGGTGAAAAGGCAGGGTAAGAGCCTACCGCAGTTTTGGTGACAAAACTGGCAGTGTAAACCCCACCCGTTGCAAGTCCAAATAGGACCGCTATCAGGCTGCCCGCCTGGCGGTCGGGTAGGACGCTAGAGGCTATCGGTAACGGTAGTCCCAGATAAATGGTCACGGCTCACTGCTGTGAGAACAGAACCCGGCTTATTTCCGGCTTTGATTTTTCCAAAAATATGGTTTGCTTTTAATTCAGCAGCCCACATGATGATCTTCAATTGTAAAATGCCTTCATAAAACATTTCAACCTTTTTCAGCTTCAAGCTGAATTTTGTAAAGGTTGATATACTCTGCTATGATTTGCTCTGCAGGTAATTTCATGGCTTCAACATAACATATTAAGTAACCTTTTAAATAAATCTCTGAGGTGAATTTTTTAAAATTTTCTGCTTCAATTGCTTCAAGATATGTGCTGCGGATACAGGTTATTTTTGCGAGTTCATCCAGTGTAATTGATTTTAACTCTCGTATTTGTTTTAAGACTGCGCCATTGAAAGAAACTTTCCCCCCATGTGCCCTCAGCTTTGAGTAATATTCTTCTAGACTTTCTGCTGTTAATTCATTTTTAACTGCCAGATTGAGGTAAAAATCCTGTCTCTCTTCCTGTGTTTGTCCAACAACTTCCTTGGGCGCGCTTTTCGCGATCTCAAGCTTTTCTTCAGTTTGTTTATTTTCTGTTTTATGAGGAAGGTCAGCAGTTTTAGTTTTTCCACCTGCAGATTTTTCAACAAGCTGTGATTCAGAGCTTGGAACAATTTCTTCTTGAACATCAGCCTGCTGTTCAGCATCAATTGTCTGTTGCTGTAATTCGTCATCGTATTTTGCTCTGGCGATTGGATTTGCCAGGGTGACGAAAGCATGACCGAACTGCAGTAATTTATTCTCAGTTTCCTCTTCCGGAAACAGCGAATAAGCCGCAATTGCCTCGAGGTGTGCCTCTTCTAATTTTTCCTCATAGGCATTACGTATTTCAACTAAAGTAGCCGTACTCGGAACACTAAGAGTTTGATAAAAGTTTGCTTCTTCAGGCATGGGAGAGTTTTCTTGAGTAATCATAGCGCCAATTGTGACAAGAGATTGTTTTTAGCGGCCAGCTCAGTCTCTTCCAGTAAAATATCGCTGCAGATGGATTTCAACTGCTGCATAGGCACCCCATCAGGGTAAGCCACTGCTAAGGGTTTACGATCCAGCACAGATTTCCAGACGGACTCATCCTCTGAAATATAACCAAGGAAGCTCATATTCAGATTAAAATATTTTGAACAGGCAGCTTTCATTGCCGGACCAACTTGTTGATCCCTTTCTGTACGTACCTGATTGAGGATTATTTTAGGCAAGAAGATCTGCAGTTGTTCTTCAATAAAAACCGTGCTGCTGCCACCTAATTTGTTTAAATAATCAATGAGTTCTTTTGGTGTGTTTACTTTGTATGGATTGTCTTTCCGGAGAATCGGTGTTAATACGGATTTCAAACCAAAGTTTTTACTGTTATGAAAAATTTGACGGAAAAATGAGTTCTTAATGAAGCGATAGGCGTTTTCAATCGAAGTCGGTTCCGGAATCACAACCATGAGTTGAGAATCAGCCAGCAGGAAGAAATCAACTGTGTTGTAGGATGTTCCTGCACCTAAATCTATCACAATATAATCCGCATCCAGATTTCTCAGAGCAGAAAGGAAACGGCGTTTTTGTGTATATTTTAAATTCGCGATTTCAACTCCGTCTTTAGCACCACTGATCAGGCTCAATCCTGGAATTTCGGTGGGAATTAATAATTTGGAAATGTTGAGAGTTTCCCTGCCGATGAAATCGGAAAGACTTTTTGAAGGACTGTTAACTCCAAGCCAGGTGTGCAGGTTTGCTCCGCCTAGATCCAAATCGGCAAGGATGACTTTGTAACCGCTTTGAGCCAGCAAAATACCAAGGTTACCTGCGACAAAACTCTTGCCTACGCCGCCTTTGCCTCCGCCAATTGCCCAAATATTCTTTTTGTCCATAACCAGTTCGAGTCTTAAAATTAGAGCTGCTTGTTATCTTGTTCTCAAAACTTAAATTGCAAGTTGTCGGCCAATTATGTTTTTAGAAGATNAGCTCTTCAGCATATAGTTTTTGATATTAGTAACTTAANCTACTGAGTAAAACAACTAAATTATTCAGCTGGTGCAAAGTGTNNGAGTACATTAAAGATTTTCGGAGAAGAGCCGATACTCAACACAGATGGGTCTCCNNCTCTTGAAAATCAAGCTAATGAACAAGTCATTCANGGGTGGGAAATGCTATATCCAGNACATAACAGCGAATCAATTAAAATGTTAATACGNTTATTTATTTTCCCGTTTGCAATAATAATTATNCTGACTGCATGTTCNAGCAGAACAACTGAATTTCCTAGTCAGTCCTTCCGCAGCAGGTTGAGTGAAGGAGACAGTCATATGGGATGGAGTATAAATTATTTTGACAGCTGGCAGAACGGTCTGCAGCCGCGATATTTGAAGCTGGCGGAAAGGCACACAATTACCGCCATTAAATTGTTCAGACACCTTGAATCTGATACTTCTCCACGTATCAGTGAGTTTTATGTGGTTCGTGAACGACGTACACGTAGTTGCCGATTATTGGCGGAGCTACAGTTTGCAGCCAGTAATCACGGTCATCAACTCAGTTCAAATACTCCTGATGGTTGTATCTATTTTTAGCAGGGAAATCTCAGCGCAGCTGAGGTGTTCTCCGTTTCTCAATTACTTCGTTTTGTCAGCTCCATTTTGTTGTCCAGACCGGCTTCTATCCTTCTGGTTTACGCTTCTTAAAAAGTTTATTGTTCCAGCTTCATTTTGTTGTCCAGACTGGCTTTTATCCTTTTGCTTTCTGCCTGATAACGTTCCGATGCTTTCTGATCACTTGTATTTGCATAATAGTAACTGATCAAATCAAGCAGGTGCAGCTCACCTTCAAGGTCCCCCAGTTGCTGCTTGATTGCAAGGTGTTCTTTATAAGCGGCAACAAGTTCTTCATCATTCTGCATCGATGAATGAGCTTGTTCGATCCGGTCGTAGAGTGGATCCATTGCAGAAATATTAACTCGCTGACGATTATAGTTGAGCAGATCTTTCAGCAGCGGCAATGCTTCTTCGTATGCATTTTTTTCTTCTAGAGACTTTACAATTCCATCCATGACGTTCGCATAATTAGTTTGTTCAGGAAGATCTTTGAGCGGTGATTCCTGCTTTTTTACAACTGCTGTTTTAGGTAGTTCTTTTATTGAAAAATCTGCTTTTTTACTGCTCGAATCCAGTGGAAGTTCAAGTTTTTCTGCTAATTGCAACACGTCGGAGCTTGGTGCTTGTCCGAGTTCTTTGAGTATATTGAGATAACTATCAAGACCAGCTTTAGCTTCATTCATTCTACCGGATTCACAAGCTGTTGTAGCAAGTTTCAACAATGCTTCAGCTTCAGCATATTTTTCTTCAAGAGGAGTTGTACTATGTAAAGAAGAGTCGAAATGTTCTTCATCCTCCAGCCTGTATGCATCGGTTAAAGGTGGGTAAGGTTCTTCATCTCTGAATATTTCACTATCAGTTTCTACATAAGTTTCACCTCCCGGAATCGGAATCAGCTCATCCGCAAAAAGATCTTCATCGAAATCTACNAGNGGTTCCACAGCTAAACTTGCTGTTTGTTCTTTTAATGCCTGATGTTTAGCTGAAAGTAATTCCAGTTCTGCTTCACCTGCGCCGAGCTTTTTCTCATTTTCAACGTTAGCACTGTTTATATTTGCCTGTTTTTCTGTTTCCGGCGGCTCTACTTCCTCAGCAAGTTCATGCTTCTCCTCGAGCACATCTTCATGGTTATCCTCTAATTCATGCTCTTGTTTCTCCTGCAGGAATTTTGCATTTTCGCTCAAAGTAACTTTAACTTGTTCAACTTCATCGAGTTCTTCAGAAAAATTTTCGGGACCATTGAATGTGCCGGCTTTTTGATAGGCATCGGTTACCAAATCCGGGGTTCCATTGTTTTGAGGCGCAGATGAAGAATTCTCAACAGGAAGAGAATTCTGAGCAGGCGGAGAATCCGGATTTTTATCTAAATTTAATTTTTCTCTGAATTGTTCAAATATGTTCGCGTTTACACCCGGAATTAAATTATCAGCAGCGGAAGATCTTTGATTTGCAGGGAGGATGTCATTATTTGCGGAATTAGCGGAATCACGAAACGGTGCTGAAGAGAGAGCCAGTTTCGGATGAACAACAATAGTTGTAATTCTTTTTAACACAATCCAGGTGCACAACACCGCACAGCTTAAGACCAGTGAAGCAAGTCCTAATTCCAAGGAAATTTGAAACATTGAATATTCGAAAACAAGCAGAACAAGGCCTAGAATTATATTTTTCAGGATCTTCATAAATGTTGACTTAGTTTTTTTTGCAGATAGTCATCTTACTCATTATTTTGCGAAAATGATAAGGAACTAGTTAAATCCGAGGGAACGCAAATGACGGGCATTGTTTGACCATTGTTTTAAGACTTTTACATGCAGTGCTAAATGGACTTTATTTCCCAGCAAGCGTTCAATTTTTTTACGTGCGGCAGTACCGATTGTTTTCAACATCTCACCTTTTTTACCGATGATAATGCCTTTCTGAGAGTCACGTTCCACACAAATTGTGCAGGCAATTTTAATGCACTTGGGGTCATCTTCAAATTGTTCAACGATGACTGCGACAGAATATGGGATTTCCTGCTGCAGTCGTAAAAAAAGTTCTTCCCTGACAAATTCACTGGCCAGGAAACGTTCAGAGGCATCTGTTACTTGATGAGTTTCAAAATAAAATGGATGAACAGGAAGATACTTTTTCAGGGTTTCAACCAGGTGTTCGACGTTTGTAGACTTCAGTGCCGAGACCGGAACAATCTCCGCAAAATCAGCAAGTTTAGCTAATTTTTCAATACTGACAAGTGCCTGTTCCTGTGGTATTGTATCAATTTTATTCAAAACAAGCACCGTACGTTTTTCCTTTCCTGACAGCAGTTTGAGGATTTCCTGATCTTCCCTGTGTAAAAATGAGAGTTCCTCTTTCTGCAAAGAAGATTCCGGGATTGGTTCAACTATCCATAAATTCAAATCAGTATCGCGTAATGTTTCTGTAGCGTATGCTACGATTTTGCGGTTGAGTAATTTTTCCGGACGGTGGATTCCGGGAGTATCGATGAAAACAATCTGTGAGTTCTGCTCCGTCCTAATCCCAAGAATACGGTTTCTGGTCGTTTGTGCTTTGTGTGCAGTGATGGAAACTTTCTGACCAATGAGTTGGTTCAACAGAGTTGATTTTCCAACATTTGGTCTGCCGATCAAACCGATAAATCCACAGTGTTGTTCGTTTTCTTTTCTGCCTTCTGTTTGCTGACGTTTGTCTTTGTTATTTTTCATGTACTGATTTTAAACTTTTTAGGAGGTCCGGAAGTCAAAACGAGCCTAATGTCGTCCTGTGATTTTTTAATATTTGCTGAAACCAAACTTAATAATAAAGATTCCTTTAAACCAAAAAACGGAATACTTAAGCGTTCAGTTCGAAGCTTTCTACCGATAATACGAAAGACTGCAAGTGCGATATTGAAGATTTCAGCCTGTTGTGTTCGAAGTCCCCATCTTTCCTGTTGTTCTTCCGCGGACTGTTGCAGGAACATTTGCGCGATACGTTCAAATTCGCTCCAGTCCATACTCAACCAGTTTTCAGGCGTATTTGTGCTGCTACTATCAGACACATATTTGGTAGAAACTTTAGTAAACAAACGGGCAAATGTTTTTGCGTTGCCGCCTGTTAAGATCAAGTGAGAACTGTCTTGCGGATTCACTGAGCAAAGCTGAGTCAACTCTTCACTTAGACTTGATTCCAGTTGCTGCAGAACAGGACTAATTTTCTTCAACCGCAGTGTGCCGATATCAAAACTATGCAGAAAATCATTCGGGCTATTGTTGCTGTTGTCTATTGATTCGAGTAAAGAAATTTCCAGACTTCCACCACCTAAATCTGCTAAAATAGTTTGTGTTAACGGAAATTTGCTGAAAAGAGTTTGAGGCAAAAATGACTTCACTCCTTCAAGTAAACATTGTGATTCTTCCTTTCCGGAAAGTATTTTAACAGGATGTCCGACCATGGTTTGCAGTCGTGAGACAACCTCATTACGATTTTCAGCATCTCGCATTGCACTTGTTGCAGAGAGCGATACTTTGACTTGAGGAAAATTTCGTGATTCAAGCAGCAAACCCTGAATTGTCTGCTCCAGTTGTTNAAAAAAAAATATTTTCTGGAATCATCCCATGCTCAAAAACTGAATCGCCCAAACGCAAATGTGCGCTCCAGCGTTCCAGTACACGCAACTCGCAAGAATCAATTAATCCCCCCACAATCATGCGTACCGCGTTACTGCCAATTTCAATGGCGGCAAAGTTCATCTGCATCAGTTCTTGTAAAATTTTTCAAAAATTGTGATCATCAAAGACAATTTCTTATTTTTGCTCCTACTTCTTGCATCTCTCCTTCAGCATATTGGATATGTTTCCGAAAAGGTCCGGGGCTTCCTTCTGCACGTGGAAGCACGTGAAAGTGGATATGCTCCACCTCCTGTCCGGCGTTTGCACCGTTGTTAAGGATTAAATTGTAGTCAATTCCATCGAAAGCTCTACTGACGGCTTTCGCCACTTGCTGTAAAGTACGCATCAGTGAGATGGCCTGAGTTTCAGGAAGATCTTCTAAGCGCATAACTTCAAGTTTTGGGATAACCAGAGTATGTCCCAAGGCACTAGGCATAATGTCTAAAAATGCAATTTCTGCATCAGTTTCGATAATTTTTTCACAAGGAATTTCACCTTGAATTATTTTGGTGAAGATCGAAGCCATTATAAGGTTTCAGGTTTAAGTTTGAAAATTACAGGTTCAAAATCCGCAATGCAAAGCAGGAGCAGTTTTGTTTCTCTGTTTACGCTCGCAGCTTTGTTTGTTAGCGGACTGTTTTTTGTTTTCAGACCTCAGCTTTTACAAGCAAGTAATCTAAATTCTGCCAAGTTTCCTCACTACAAAATAGAAGTTTCCTATGACCACGATAAGACACTTCTTGTGGGAAAAATGCAAGTCCGTTTCACTCGAAAAGCATATCCGCATGATGAATTATTATTTGCCTTGCCGGGAAACCGTTTCCTAGTTCCGGATGAACGAGGAATCAGAAAACACAAAATTGTACCGGTTTTTTCCTTAAACCGCTTTCAGGATAATCTTGAAGATCCAAAATCGCCTACAGGTTTTAGTCCTGGAAATTTGGAGATCACCTCAGTTAATTCCTTCGATCCTCAGTCTGCAACAGCACAGCGTCAGTTGACTTACAAACTGGAAGAAAATCCTGAGCTGGAAGTTGGTTATTCAACATCACGGGGTCTCTTACGGATTATACTGCCGAAGGATCTCCCGGAGACGAAGGGCTTTCCCGGAGAGTCAACAATTCAACTGGAATTTTCAACTAAGTTTCCTGAACATGCTCAGGAAGGCACNGTNAACGGTATGCTGCTGACCGCGAATTGGCATCCAAAATTATTGAGCTGGCAAGCGGATCAAACTGTCAAAGAGAAAGGCTGGNNAACTTCAGGAAATAATCCATCTCCCGCGACATTTGAGGTCAGNTGGAAAGCAGCTCAGGCGGGCATATTAATCACGACTCCCGGCAATTATAAATTGTCGGCTCGTCAGGAAATAACTCTCCCTGTTACAAAAAAACCGCTTAAGAAATTCCCCTTGATTTTCAGCAAAGTCCATCAACAATATGCTGGAAAAAGTGGAGTTGATGTTTCTGCTGAAAAGTCTGTTCAGTTTAGTGCAAAAGGAGGCACTCAACTTACATCATTTTATCTTAAAGGCCATGAACGGAGAGCCGAACTTTTGCATAACTGGACTGCGTCTTTTTTGGAATTTATGCAGACACGTTATGGNCTCAAATCNCCGTGGAAATCAATTCGGATAGTTGCAGTAGAAGCTGAATACGAACAAGTGGATGTGATAAATAACCTGGTTCTGGTGCCACTGCCGAATTATAAACGTGCTGAATTAATGGACCGGCAGGCTCTTGGATTTTTGACACGTAGATTGGCGCAGCTTTGGTTCGGAGAATCAGTCTGGAGTAACGAGGATACTCAACAATGGTTGAATTTGGGCCTTCCAGCATTTATGGGCTTACGTTATTTTCAGTACAAATTTGGACCGGATGCCGGGATATTTGATGCATTTGACTGGTTGAATCCACGTTACCGCGATCACTATTTTGAAAGTATGGCAAACAGTATCTCTCCAAAATTGAGATATCCCATCTTATCTTCTTTCAGAAAAAATCCTGATTCCCAGAAATATTTACAGACTCTGACTTATAAATCCGCAATGGTTTTTTCCATGCTGGAATACTTGCTGGGGCATAGAGCATTTCAACAAGGGCTTCAGCATTTTTTCGAAAATAATCAGCAAAAACTGATAGGCATAAAAGAAATTCAGCAGGCATTTGAAAAATTTAATCTGCCTCATCTCAGGACACCACCGCTGCCTACAGAAAGTCCATACAACGCTGACGGAGATGGCTCACTGGAATGGTACTTTTCTCAATGGTTCAGGACAGTGCAAACCATGGATTATAGTTTTGAGGATTCAACTACCAGGACTTTGNCAAACGGTAAATATGAAACTGAAATAATAATTAATAAAATTGGTGCTGCTAAAATGCCGGTTGTGGTAGCGCTCAGAACCAAAGACGGTAGAGAAATTCGCAAGATGCTGCCTGGTCTTGAAAGTCAGGAAACTACCGTGTTTGTTACAGAAAGTTATCCGGAAAAAGTTTCACTTGATCCTGATGAACAGTTGCTGGAAACATCGAGGATGAATAATCACTCTTTCAATTTTTACCGGGTTCGTTTTGCATTAGACTGGAAAAAACAGCGTGAACAGATGGTGCTGTTGGTTCCCGGATTTGGTAACAATGCTCTGGATGGGAATTCATTTGGTCTAGGCATCCGCTACAAGTTTGATAACTACCGACTCTATGCCATTCCTGGTTACGGCACAAAAAATGATCGAGCAGTTTACATTTTCAATCTGGACAGGGATAATCTCGGTTTGTATGGAATGGAAGCGGGATTTAGCGTGCAGGAGTATGGAGGGGTACGTTCACAGGGAGTCAGAGCGACTTACAATCCTCCAAACAACCCCGGTGATCTGCAGTACAAGTTTCACTCAAGTTTTTCCCGAGAATCACTCTTTTCTGCAGGCAGCAATTCAGCTGAAAGTGGAGTAACTGAAACAGGAGAATCTACCACTTTTCTGTTGAAACATAGTGGGAGTTTCAGACCAAAGGATTACTATGAATTTAACTGGGATATTTGGAACGAACAACCCGCGCTGGCGTTAAAGAGTGATTTTTCTTATGTCAGGGGCGCGCTAACTTTCGGTCAAACTTTGCGAGTAGGTCACAGGAAGTTGTTCCAGTTGGACATAACTCACGCAACTACTACCGGTGAAACCCCGCTACAGAAAAAATTTCAACTTGGCGGACCGAATGTCTTGCGGGGCTATCCTCAACATACAATTTTGAGTTCCGAACATTTGTTAGCCTCAAGATTGGATTATAAATTCCCTTTAATTACTGCACCTTTGTGGGGTCTGGTNAGCGCTTTTAAAATCCAGGGCACAGTTTTTTATGATCAGGGNAAAATATGGTCGCAAGGTNATTNATATGAAAAAGCGAAACTTCGTAAAAATGCTGGAATGGGTATTGAATGGACAGTAGATACTGCATCATTATTTCAAGTGCCTTTAAAAATCGAAGTCGCTTTTCCATTGGATGACCAGGAATATAAAAGCCCGCAGTTTATCCTGCTTGGAGTCATCACCGGCAGTTAGAAAAATTAAGCCTTCTATAGCAGCGTAGACTTGATTCTTGCACAAACTAATGTGAAGATCAGTCCTTGTTATCCATACTTGATAAACAGAGTATTTACGAAGGCTGCATCAAAAATATCTTAAAAAAAACATGATAGCGAGAAAGTCGCAAAAATTTTCTCTGAATTCCAGCGAGAGTAATTCAGAGCAGCTACACAAAGAAAGCACTCCCTCTTTCTCTGAAAAGCTGGAGCAAAAAAAAACAGCAGCGGATACTGCAACTTCAATCCTTGAAGAACTGGGTGTAAAAAAAACTCCTGCTAAAAAAACGAATAAAAACAATCTACTGAATGTTCAAAGAAAATCTGCGTCTATAAAAAAACCCTTAGTAGAGCAGAAGGAATGGGACAACAGTCTACTGAAGGATTTAAAAACCCAAAATGCCGCAGCAAAAAAAATAACAGCCAAACCAGCAGATCCGTATAAAACCGAAGCAAAACAAACAAAAAATAAATCAGCAGCAACAAAACCAGCGGAAACTAAACCAACGCAAGTAGAAGAGCCAACGGAGCCANNTAAAGATAAATTCGGTTTCCAGGAAAAATTTGTGATTTTCACTATGCTGGTAGTTATGGGAATTGCTGTTCTGGGCTTTGTCGGTGGTTATCTTAAAATATTTGACTTAGCTGTTTTTCGCCAGTTGGCGAGCGGCAACGTGCATCAACTGGAATTTATCGGTGAGTTTGAGGCAAGAAAAGTAGAAAACGGTTATAACCAGCTTCCTTTATTTGTAGTCGAAGGTTCAATCCGGAATACTTTTTTTGAGTCCGATCAGGTAAAAAAAATCCAGTTAAAAGCATTTGTGTTTGANGCAGAGCAACAGATTATTTCCAGCCACTTTACTTTTGCAGGAGTTGTACTCTCAGATGACCAATTGGGAACCTTGAGCCCCATGGATATCAAGGCTCTGCGTCATTCCGGTGATTTGAAGTTGCTTAATTCAAATGTGGAAACTGAAGTACAAAAAGATGCTTTAATTACAAGCGATACTAAAGGCCAGGAAGTACCTTTTCAAGTAGTGTTTTTTAAGGATGTTTCTGCCATCAAACGAACCTCATTACAAATAGTTAGTTATGTGCGCAAGAACAAGCTTGTTTATGTGCGTGCGTCCGACCTCCAGTAACAATGGAATCTGCTTTTCATTAANACCAAACTTTCCAGACTTTCCAGCTTTAATTNACATTCCNGTTTCACCCTCTCTACAACATAATTTGTGCAGCTCAGATCTGAATCTAACATAGGAGCAGTTTCACCCACGCANTGGAATTCATTAACCGGAACCGAGTTNCCTTTTTCGGANCATGCTTTTTTGGCTGCTCTTGAAGAAAGTTCCTGTGTTGGTGAGGAATCCGGATGGCAGCCGTGTCATTTGACTTTGTGGGAAAACCAACAGCTGCAAGGTGCACTTTGTCTCTATGAAAAAAACAATAGTTATGGTGAGTATATTTTTGACTGGGGCTGGGCGAAAGCTTATGAACAGCATGGTCTGAATTACTATCCAAAACTTGTTTCAGCAATTCCTTTCACTCCGGCAACAGGTACTAAACTGCTTGTGCATCCTGACGCAGATAAGGATAATCTACGTAAAAAACTGCTGGAAGNNGCCTTAGCCAGTATGCGTGATAGACAGTGTNCATCTCTCCATTTTTTATTCATCACAGCAGAAGAGTTGCCGGCCTTTACTGCNATGGGATTTCTCATCCGCCACAGTTTTCAGTTCCATTGGAAAAACAATAATTATCGTGATTTNGCTGATTTCTTAACAACTTTAAAAGGTAAACGCCGCAAGGAAATTTTACGGGANCGCCGTCAAATTGAGCAACAAAGGATCAACGTGGAAGTGCTTGANGGAGAAGCGATACTTCCAGAACATATTCAACAGATGTTTCTTTTTTACCTCTCTACTACTGATAAAAAATGGGGGCAATCGTATTTATCAGCAGACTTTTTTCAGCAGCTCTATGCGNCAATGCNTNATCGTTTGGTGCTGATTCTGGCATATGCAGAAGGAGAATGTGTAGCAGGAACGATCAATTTTAAAAAAGGTGATTGTTTGTATGGACGTTACTGGGGCTGTAACAGGAACTATCGGAGTTTACATTTTGAGTTATGTTACTATCAACCGCTGGAATATGCGATCCGTCATGGAATCAGCTTGTTTGAAGCAGGNGCGCAGGGGGAACACAAAATTCAGCGTGGNTTCCTTCCTGAACTTACCTACAGCGCACATTGGCTGGAACATCCGGGATTCCGCAANTCAGTTGCNAAATTTCTGGAAGATGAAAAACAGGCGATCAGTAGAGGTATTGAAGAGTTCAGTCCTCATTCACCTTATCGTGAAACAATCCTTTTTTCTGTGGAGGATGAACGTTCGTAAAGTGGATTTTCACAAATACATTTAATAGTTTCCGCATACCAGCGNCCACCGCGTTTAGCACGCAGACGTTGGCTGTTGAGNAACTTNGCTATTTTGTGATANCTGAAATTCTCCAGTTCGCGTTTTTCTCTGATGATGGCAGCAATGNTCAGTTCTTTTGTTAACGGAGTGAGACGTTTTTTTTGATATGTGTAACCAAACGGTGCGTGTCCGACACGCTCCCCAATTTCCCGTTTACGTTCAATCATGTCACGGGTACGGTCCGGAATTGATTTTGCGTCCCAAAGTGCCATTATACTAATGGCTTCCAAAACTTTTTTACCACTTTTAGTCTTTGAATCCAAACCTTCTGCTAGAGAAATAAAACGTATTTTGTGTTCTGCAAACAATTTAAGCAGCTGTTGATGGAGGCGGATTGTCCGCGTAAACCGATCCAAACGAGCAATAACGAGTACACTGACTTTTCCCTCTTCAATTAAAGCAATCAGTTTTTTCAGGTTTGGTAATTCAAGACTGGCGCTACTGGATTCAGTGTCACGGAAAATTTTGCTGATCTCCAGCCCCTGATCTTCGGACCACTGTCGAATAACTCGGGCTTGTTCTCTGAGTCCTAAACTTTTAGGAGTAGGACGGTGACTGTTCAAACGGATGTATCCGTAAATACTCATTTTTCTTTAATAAGAAAGTTCAACATTTTATTAATACTTGTCTCGTAGAACATTAGCAAATTTCGATTTATAATTTAACTCGCCACTGGAGTTAGTGGGAATATTGTGCTTTTGGCTAAAGTTAAACAAATTTCAGTTAGTAAGTCTGACCGTTTGATTGTTCAAGCTTCATCATCATCAATTATATCAAAATAAATGTCACGCGCATGGTTCAAATGATTACGCATTATTTTTTGTGCCTGCTCTGAATCTTTGTTGCGGAGAGATTCCAGCAAGTTNCGGTGATCGTCGAGAATAACATTATGTAATTTTTTCTCTTTCATCANCTCAATCAATTTTTTCCACATCGGAGAATGCTGTTGCTGCTGCCAAAGATAATCAGTAATATTTTCNAAAACCCTGTTTCCGGTAGCTTTTGCCAGCAGCAAATGGAATTCACGGTCAGCGTTAGAACCGCTCATGTCCTCTTTTACCATTTTATCAATCGCTTTCTCCATCTTTTTCAAGATTTTAGCATCAATACGCTGTGCTGCCATCGCTGCGTTGGTGCCCTCAATTTCTTTGCGGGCTTCAATTAGTTCCAGCGGACCGTGGCCAATATCCGCAATCTTGTTGCTGATTTTATTTTTTTGTTTTGAAGAGTCTAATACGTAAATTCCGGAACCCACACGTACTTCAACCAATCCTGTAATTTCAAGTGCAATCATTGCCTCACGTACTGTCGGTCGGCTGACTTTAAGCTGTTTTGCCAACTCGCGTTCAGGCGGCAGACGCATGCCCGCTTTAAGTTTGCCTTTGCTGATTAATTTAGAAATTTGCTCTGCAACTTGTTCAAAACGGCGTTGTGAGCGGACTGCTTTCAGGAGCATTTGATTTTTATGGTTGTTTATTTTTAGTTGTGCTGGAAGTATTATTTAGCGTGACAGTCTGCATAAAGTCGACAGTTAGGTTCAGCTAAGTCTGGCTAGAATCCTCTATTTTCTCCGGCTAATGGTCAAGTGTTTTCGTGATTTTTTGGTAAAATTGTTAATTGGTCATACTATTTTACCACTTGCTTGAATAGTGTTATTGGGTTATTATTTATCCAATCAAGTTGCCATTCATCAAGAAACTCTAGCTTTAGGTGGTATTCTGTTAGTCTTAATGTTTACAGAACGTGTTACTACCGCTGAGAACGGAAAAATATTTAAGGGAGTAAAATGTCATTTGAAAAAAATATCCGCGGAGAATGTGTCAGAATTCTGGGTGCAGAGTGGGTCAAGGATGATCCGGTAACCCTCTACACTTACCGCTGTGATGGACTGACGCTTTACACTGCTCCGCCGATGGGTGTGCTCTTCCCGGGAACAGTTCAGGAATTGGTCTCTGTTGTTAAATTACTCCATCAGCACAAAATAAGTTTTATTGCACGAGGTGCTGGAACAGGTCTTTCAGGCGGAGCAATTCCTCAGGACGGTAGTGTCATTATCGAAATGGCACGTTTCAAGGAAGTACATGAAGTTGACATGATTAACCGCACAATCACTGTCGGGCCAGGTGTGATTAATTTACGTATTACGGAACATGTCAATGGAGATGGTTATCATTACGCTCCTGATCCTTCCTCTCAAAAAGCCTGCACAATCGGCGGTAATGTCGCAGAAAATTCCGGTGGTCCGCATACTTTAAAATACGGTGTGACAGTCAATCATGTTCTTGGTGTGGAAATGGTTTTAGCTGACG
>JGI26251J51716_1000254_pt1 | contig 20663 bp, 19 predicted proteins | sample SaaInlV_200m_DNA_FD_51716 | JGI IMG/M metagenome (IMG submission 51716) | reverse complement strand
TTGATCATCACCGGAAAAGGCCGTAATTCCGGAAATCAGGGACCTGTGCTAAAAAAAGAAGTTACGCATTGGCTGGAGCGTAATGGTAAGCCTTACCTGCGTGAATTTCATGAAGCNCCTCCTCGTTTTGGAGGTTCAGGAGCAATCTGGCTGGATTTTAAATAATCCGTTATTAATTGATAACACCCGGAATTGCAAGTGTGAAGCAGGGTATGGTTACCTCAAATTCTTCACCGTCAGTGGTTGTCATTTGATAAGAACCCTGCATCGTTCCCACAGGTGATTTTAGATGAGAACCGCTGGTATATTCATATTCCTGATCCGGTTCCAAAACAGGCTGATCACCAACCACACCTTCGCCGCGCACCTCGTTTGTCTCTCCGTTGCTGTCTGTGATGATCCAGTGTCGCCGTAAAAGCTGCACTGTCCGCTGGCTCAAGTTTTTCAAGCGTATACGATAAGCAAAGACATAGCGATCTTCTTCTGGTAAAGAATGAGTTTCCAGATAAAATGCTTCAACTTGTACCTGAACTCCTTCCGTGATTGCTTCTTCCATGTCTTCCTTTAAAATTCAATCAGTAAAACTCTTGATAAAGATTGGTCTGAGTTATACCGTAATTTCGGAAAATGGCAAAGAAAAAGTGAAGGAAATGCAGAAATGTCTGCATAACTTGCCCTTCAACCAAACATCTAGTAAAATGTCGAATCCCAAACAGTCTGTCTGTTTATTTTTTAACACCTGTTTTTCTGTGTGTAATTTATGAAATTTGTTGATTCAGTAAAAATCCATGTACGTTCCGGAAACGGTGGTCCGGGGTGTACGGCATTCAGGAGGGAAAAATATATTCCGCATGGAGGACCAGATGGTGGTGACGGCGGAAAAGGCGGGGACGTATTTCTGGTAGGTGACCTCGGTAAGAATACCTTGCTTGATCTTTCATTTCAGCAGCATCAGCATGCGGAACATGGAGCGAACGGAGGCGGCAGCGATAAACACGGACGTAACGGTAAAGACCTTCACATTCGTGTTCCGTTGGGTACAGTGGTCAAAGATATTGAAACAGGGGAGATTATTCTAGAGGTGGTTGAAACAAAAGAATATCTGCTTTATCCAGGTGGCCGCGGCGGACGTGGAAACGCGCGTTTCAAAACATCGACGAACCGTGCCCCTGAATATCACCAGCCAGGTGAAGAGGGTCATGACTGTTGGGTTCGGTTGGAGCTTAAATTGATGGCAGATGTCGGTTTGGTTGGTTTTCCAAATGCAGGAAAATCTACACTGATCAGCAGTGTTTCGCAGGCACGTCCCAAAATCGCAGACTATCCATTTACCACTCTTGTACCACAACTTGGTGTGGTTAAAATTGCGGATCTTGATCCATTTGTGATTGCAGATATTCCGGGGATTATCGCTGGTGCTCATGATGGCAGAGGACTCGGTGATCGTTTTTTGCGTCACATTGAGCGTACCGCAAGTTTACTGCTGTTACTCGATGTTTCAGGATTTTCCGAAAATCCGCCTGAGGAAGAATACGCAACTTTGATTGAAGAACTTGAACTATTTTCACCAAAACTTCTGGAAAAATCGAGGGCAATTGCTCTCACAAAAATGGATAGTGTTGCCGAGAATGATGAATTGGATGAATTACAGAAGTTTCTGGAAGCGGCAGGAGAAACTGTCTTTCGAATTTCTTCCGTAAGTAAAAACGGAATTCCGGAGTTGCTGCTTTATCTGGGCGAAGTGGTGAAGCAGGAGCGTCTGCTTGAAACAGAAACACCGTTGAAAGTTGAGGAGGTTCCGCTACCAGTCGATTCCATTTGGGACGATATTAGCTGACATATTCTTTGCAGGAAGCATGTTCAACCGCAGATGTTGATATGCGAAAAATTAAGACTTTTTGTAAAAGCTTAAAGTTAATTTCTTAACTCAAGCTCACGAAGATAAATGAAAACAATTAATGAAATAGGATAGAGAATGGGAAAGAAAAATTTCGCTAAATATGAATTACGCTATGAAGTAGCAAGTGAGAGGAATAAAATTGCCGGTTTCACCTTAATTCCAAAAAATAACCATTCTGCAGAGGCACAGCACATGAGTGAGCATGAAGNCTTTCAGGCAATTCAGCGGCACGCACTTAAAGGAGAGTCCGAAGAAGTAAACAGACTTTTGTTGGAATTTCCGGAATCTAAAAGAGCAGATCTTAAAAAAATGTTAATACGGAGTGTTGAAACACACGGTAAAACTCTGGAACTTTAAATATATTCCCAACCATTTGAAATTCCCGGAATAAAAAACGAAAGCAACAACTGAGGACATTCTTAATGCAGTTTCAGAATCAAGAAGATCCTGACATCACTCCTTGAGATAAGCATCGTAGGCTAATTTTCTGGAAATTGCCCGGTGATTTTCTGTAGCAAGTTTTTTCCACAGTTGTCCCTCACCTGTCTTTTCATCCATCAGTTGTTTGAAAACTTTTAATGCGAGCTGGTCTTCATCCTGCCGTGTGTAAATAGCTCCGATTTGATAACGTGCCCAAAAAACGCGTTCAATTATTTCTTTGTTCGTTTTGTCGGCATAAAGTGAAATTGCCTGTTGATAGCTCTTCAGCGCAGTCTCATCATTTAGTGCTTTGTTGTGCATATCTGCAGTCAGGAAATGGCTTTTGATAATATATTCAGGTGTGTCCTGATGATCAAGTGGATGATTGTAACTTGAAATTGCATCCTGAAAAGCTTCCCCTGCTTCAACAAAATTTCCGGTTTCCTCCTGTAATTCAGCTAAATCATAATAGAGTTCCGGAACTATTTCCGCTAACAGTGGTTGCTTGTTTTGATCGTATTTCTGCAGGGTTTGCTGGTAAACAAGCAGTGCTCTGGGGTAGGATTTTTGCTGTCTGTATATCCGTGCCAGTAGCTGCCGTGCTTCTGCATCATAAGAACTATTGGGGTACTGTTGCAGAAATTTGGCTACAGTGTTTCTTGCTTCTGTAAGATCTCCTTTTTCAAGCAATGCCTGTGCTTTTTCAAGTTGCACCAATTCACCAACTGTTCCACCGGAACGTGTCTCGAGGAAACGTAAAATATCCAGTGCTTCATCAAAAAATCCTAGTTTGCGGTGAGCAACCGCAGTTTGAAAGAGTGTTGTGTCAAAGCGGAAATTGAACAGATATTTCGCTTTATAATCACTATAGGCACTTACCAGAGCAAGCATGTCATCCTGACGAAAATAGCTGTCGATCAGTCCTTTGAGGTTTTCGTCAATGTTTTCCTGAATTACATTTTTGCGCACATACACATTTTGAGGATACTTCTCCATGAAAGCTTCCAGAGCTTTTATGGCAGGTGAGTATGATCCATAAAGTGTAAGAGTCAACCCTTTCCGGAGCATGGCTTCTTCTGCCTGTGGAGTTTCCGGATAGAGTCTGGGGATTTCATCATAAACCTTGATTGCCTCAAGGTATTCATCAGTATACGGACGTTTTGCCTGTATATTCGCAATTCGTAATTTGCCCAGCAAAGCAATCTCTCTGGTGTAACTGCTGATGGCCTTTTTGTAAGCCTGAATTGCCTCGTCTTCTTTGCCTTCGTCACGCAGAAAATCACCTAAACGCAGCGCTACCAATTTTGAAAAATCCGCTTTTGGATATTTTTGCAAGAGGATGCGGAAAATTTCACGTGCGGTCACATAATCCGCATTTTCATAATAAGTCTCCCCCATGTGAAATAAGAGGGTTGGGTCATCTTTGACATATTCCTTGTCCGCATTACGTGCAATGTCAAAAAATTCCCTCGCGGTGATGTAACGCTCAAGCTGATAATAAGCCTGTGCCATCTTATAATGTGTAACTGCAAAATATTTTGGTTGAGGCGTGGAACGTAAATATTCTTTAAAATTTGTGATGCTGTTTTCCCATTGTCTTTGCTCAATCCGGCTCATGCCCTGCCAAAAATTTGCATCGTTGGCCTGTATTGAATTGGGAAAACGTTCCTGCAAAATTTTATAGTAAACTGCAGCCTCATGCTGAAAATTCATTTTTTGATAAGCGCGTCCGATCCGGAAATTAGCGTGAGGCAAAAGGGAGGTCGTCGCAAACTGTTCACCATTCTCCTGAGCAAGCTTATCTGCGTCCTGTGTGATGCGGATAGCTGTTTTGTAAGCGTCAACTGCCTGGTGATAATTGTCACCGATGCGGCGCTCAAGCATGGTGTAGATCGTGTCTCCGATGCGGAAAAGCGCTCTGGCTGCTAAAGGATGAAGCGGATCACCAAACTCTTCCTGAGTGTGAGACTTGCCCAAAGCATAAGCTGCCCTGAATTGTTTCACTGCTTCATTATAATTTCTGGTACGAAAAGCATTTTCACCAAGTTGAAGAATGGGATTGATTTTAGAACTTCTAATCCGGCGTGCTTTTTTCTCAGCTTCCAGCAGCGCTATTTCTTCCGGACTCAGTTTTTCACCTTCCGCTACTGCAACAGCAGTTTTTTTCTTGTATGGAGTCCCATGAATGTCAAGTATCCATTGCAAAGGACTTGAAACAAAATGCCGCTCCACACTCACCGCGGTGGCTTTGAGTTTTAATTCAATAAAGGTTTGGTTTACATTTGAAGTGAGTGCTGCCAGTTCTAAACGGGATCCTGCATATTGCAGCTTATCCAGCTCTTTTTTAGCTAAAGTATTAGGCAGTCGGATTGTCAGCCGCGTTTGTCGGCTGTCTTCCAGTAAGAAAATCCGGGGTGGTTGTTTATCTTCCGGAACAGCACCCGCTGTTGTAATCCGGGATGCTTTGCTGAAACTGAAAGTTAAACGGGTAAAATTTGCGTTGCCGGAATCAAAATCAACTGCAGAAAGCTCATACACCGCGTCTTCCGGAGGATCAGGCAATGGTTGAAGTTGGAATGCAGGGCGGAAATCAATTTGTACTCCAGGCTGCTTGCCAAGAGAACTGACGGAATAACTTAAATCTTTTTGCAGTAATTTGAACTGTGCCCAACTGTCACCCTCAATTGCTGAAAAACGGATTCCTGCCAGTTGNGAGTCATTAAATAGGCGTTCCTGACGTCCGTCTGCAAAAACAGNACGTGCGTTTTTGAATTTTATCACCAAAGTTCTGGCGGCAAGATTCTCAGTTATTTCGTAATCGGGAGCTTTGTTGGTGAGTAGACGNACGCTGATTTGCTTACCGCGGCGCAGCAACTCAACATTGTTGATTAAGACAGGGCTGGAAGGATCGGTCGTTTGCGCCGGTGCGCTGACAGCAGTCAAGATGCTGAAGGTCAGCAGAACAAACAAATTCCGGAGCAACCTCATACAGGCAAGACCAGTTTCATGGTTCGAGGTTAAAGCAGCAAGTACAGAAAATTAACTTTCTGAACTTGAAGCTTAAACCGGAGTTATATTTTATTCGTAGAATGATTTGAGTAATTTTGAACGAGTAGGATGTCGTAATTTTCGCAGTGCTTTTGCTTCAATTTGACGAATACGTTCCCGTGTTACTTCAAAATCCTGGCCAACTTCTTCCAGTGTATGATCCTTTGCAGAGTCAATACCAAAGCGGAGACGTAATACATTTTCTTCACGTTTTGTGAGAGTTTTCAAGGCATCCCTTGTTTTTTCACCCATGTTTGAAGAAACGGTGGCTTCACCTGGATCACTTGCGTGTTCGTCAGCAATAAAGTCCTTAAGCTGCGAATCTTCATCGTCACCAATCGGTGTGTCAAGTGAGATCGGTTCCTTGGCGATTTTCAACACCTTGCGCACTTTGTAAAGCGGCATTCCCAGATCTTCCGACAACTCATCTGCAGTTGGTTCACGTCCCAGTTCCTGAACCTTTGCTCTGGAAATTCTGGAAAGCTTATTGATCGTTTCAATCATATGCACAGGTATACGTATAGTCCGCGCCTGATCCGCAATTGCGCGTGTAATCGACTGACGGATCCACCATGTTGCATAAGTTGAAAATTTGTAACCACGACGATATTCAAACTTGTCTACTGCTTTCATCAAACCAATATTGCCTTCCTGAATCAGATCAAGAAATTGCAATCCGCGGTTTGTGTATTTTTTCGCAATACTGATCACTAAACGTAAATTCGCCTCTACAAGCTGACTCTTTGCAGACTTAACTCTGCGTTCAACATGTTTAAGATTTTTAACTTCGCTTTCGAAGTCCTCCAGAGAGAGAGTAGTCCAATCGATCATGGTCGCAATGCTTTTACGGTTCAGTTCTATCTTTTCGTAATAGCGGTTCGCGATGCTTGAGCGGTGACCGGTCTTAGCCGCAATTTCTTTATTTATTTTTTCTTTCTCTTTTTTATTCGAGGCGGCCCGCAGATTTTTGAACATTTCATCGATTTCTTCTGCAGACATGTTCAAACTTTTTGTGTTGGCATCCATTTTACGGAAAGTCAGGTCGATTTTTTCCTTATGATTGAACAACTCATCACACATCAACTCAATTTGGCGGGAGTTAAAATTTATGTTGCGGATAGCATCTTTATAGATAGTTTCGTTTTTTTCCAGACGCTTCACTTCTGCGGGTTTTAACTTTCTGCCTGCCTCAAGATCACGNATCTTCCTCACTGTTGCATAGTGTTTCCACACTTCATCAAGTTGAGCAATTACCTGATTGGTTGCTTTATCTTCGTCTTCAATAACATTGTCATCTTCATCCAATCCGGAAACAACATGNCTGGCTTTTATTTTTTGATTTTTAAGATGTCTGGACAGATTTTGCAGGTACAGCAAAATCAGATTTGAATCAGAGAATATTTCTATCAATTCGAGGTTGCCGCTTTCAATTTTTTTAGCAACTTCTACTTCACCGTCACGNGTCAGCAACTGGATACTGCCCATCTCACGTAAATACATNCGTACAGGATCATCTGTGGAATTGTCAACTCCAGGATCAAGATCCAACCCNTGTGCATCAAAATCCAAGCCTGGACCGGAATCTATATTATCCTGAGCGATGTCTGTCTTTTTTTCAGAATCGATAACTTCAATATCCATTTCAGCAAAAATATCAAATATTTTTTCCAGTTGTTCTGCTGATGGAGTTTCATCTCCTAGATTTTCATTGATTTCGTCTAAAGTGACGAAACCTTTTTCGCGTCCTTCTGTGACCAACTCTTTGACAAGTTTTTCCTCTAATGGAGAAAGCGCGTTTTCTTTTTTATTTGCTGGGCTCATATAGCTTTTGGCTGAGATTAAAGAGTCAAAATGTTGTCAAAAATTTGTTTTATATTCTTTAATTTCTCTTCTTCTTTTCTTCTTTTTAAACTCGCTNGTGCTCGATCTTCATTGCTCATACTGTTTAGCAACCACTGCTGGAANTCGTTTTCCAGATTGCGTTCTTTTATGCGTTTCAGCGATAAACCAAAGTCGTGACTCGGAATTTCTTCTGTCAGCAATAACATTACAGACTGAAATAATTCAGGATCAGAGTGTTCTAGTTTAAGTGGATCGAAAGTTTGAAAAACTGCATCAGGCAACTGCAAAAGTTTTGCATAAAGTTGGTGAAAATGCGGAGTCTGGAACTCTTGCGGATGNAGATGCTCCCTGACAAGTGGCCACAATTCTCCTTTACGCAACAAAGACTGTAACAGCCATTGTTCATCCTGTGAAACTTTAGAATCAGTTGGTAAACGGTTAAGGGTAGCAATGTTGTCTTCATTAGACAAGTTTTTGTTTGTTTTTCTTTTTAATTCCCTGGCCAGAATTTCAGCAGGAATTTTCATTCTTTCACCAATTGCCAGCAAAGATAGTTGTCGGCGTTTTGGATCATTTATTCCATTTAAAGCGGGTAGCAGTTCTTCGAGTCCCTGCATTCTGCCCTGAATACTGTCCGGATATTTTTTGATTGTCTGCTGCACCAGATAATCCAATGCAGGAACTTTTTGTTCCAGTAATTCTTCAAAACCTGCTTTTCCATGTTTCAACAAAAAAGTATCTGGATCATCCCCTTCCGGAAGAGTAACGATAAAGGATTCCAAAGCATGCGGCAGCAGAAGATTCGCATGCTTTAAGGCTGCGTTTTTTCCGGCAGTGTCCCCGTCAAAAAGTAGAATCACCGTATCCGCATAACGTCGGACTATTTTCAAATGCTCTGGAGTCAACGCTGTTCCGCAGGGTGCAACTGCATCTTCAAAACCATTTTCATGTAAACGGATTACATCCAGATATCCCTCAACAAAAATTAAGCGGCGCAGTTTACGGATCGAACTGAGACCTTCGTAAAGTCCGTAAAGCACCTGACTTTTCTGGTAGTACGAAGTTTCCGGACTGTTGAGGTACTTGGGTTTATCTTCGGACTTCATGGAACGTGCGCCAAAGCCTATGCAGCGTCCGCGGGTATCTCTGATAGGGAACATCAAGCGTCCCCGGAAAGAGTCATAATGTCTTCCGGATTTTTCACTGACCTTGATTAATCCGGTACGTAACAGATCCGGAACAGTTATTTTATTTTGCTGGAGACGATTCAACGCACCCTGCCATTCGTCAGGTGAAACTCCGAGTTGAAAATGNTCCTGCATGTTTTCCGGAACCGTTCGCTGCTTTAGATATTCAATTGCGGATGTTCCTTCCGGTGTAGCTAGATTNTNNCGGTAAAAAATTACCGCTTCTTTGAGGCAAAGCAGACCTCTGTCTTCATCAGGATTAGTATGTCTGGAACTTCCGGAAACAATTTCGAGAGGGATGCTGGCACGCTTCGCGAGTTCTTCAACAGCTTCACTGAAAGAAAGTCGGTCGTATTGTGTAAGAAATTTTATTGCATCACCGCTGGTGCTACAGCCAAAACAATGAAAAAAACCTCGTAGAGGATTAACATTGAATGAGGGTGTTTTTTCTGCATGAAAAGGGCAAAGACCTTTGTAGTTTGTTCCTGCACGTTTGAGCGTGATTCCATGCTCAGAAATCAAGTCTACAAGGTTTGTGGCTTCCACCACCTGACGGATAAAACCTTTACTGAACTGCATTGTCTATAAGTATGAATGTATTGCAGAAAATATTTATTTAATAATGATGGCTTCGAAAAACACCCAAACTAATTATTTGCCATCTCGAACGAAGAGAGAGATCTCAATAATATCAGTGCTTAACATAGAATAGATTTCTCGCTTTGCTCTAAATGACAACTATTTGCTTAATATGATTACTGTTCAGTCTAAAAGTTTTGCCTGACCAGCTGCCGAAAAACTGAAAACGGAATTGAATTCAGTTTTACTTTTTAGCGGTTGATCCTTGGTCGAAGTTTTAACTGCATTGAAATATTCTGCATGTTCTCCGAAAAGGATTATAATTCCCGTATAACTTTCCAGCCATTCCTGCACAAAAGCTAAACTGACTTGGTCCAACTTTGAAAAGAGGCGGTCAATCAAAACCACTTTTGTCTTTGCAGTAACCAGCATCAAGAGCCAGAATCTTGCGGCCTGCTCAGCTGAAAGTTCTTCAACAGGGAGGTGCGGAATTCTACCGCTCAAAGCTAAACGGTCCATCAGGGTTTCAAAATTTTTACGCTGACCGCCGAACCAGGGGCGTTTTGCAAAAAGTTTGGAATTCATGTTTTCCAGCAGTGTCGCTTTCTTGTCTGTACCTGTCCACAAACTGTCATCAGAATGAATATGAGTCTTGGCAGAGAAGATGAAAGAACCAGTTTTGGGCTTGAGCTTTTGCAGAAACAAACGCCACAATACTTGCTTCTGCTCCTCATTTTGAAAAAGGAAAGATGCTCTGTCACCAGCATGTAATTCCAAACTAAGTTTCAGGATATCCCATTTTTCTTCAACAGAATTTCCGGAAGCTGAACTGGAGGAATAGCCTACATTATCACATTTTAAAAGCACCCTCGGTTTCATAACAGTTTGATGCGTAAACTAATANTAGACTTAAATTCGTTGGAAAACACCGATGNANTCGCCCGCAAAATGGCAGCAAATTTGTTTCCTGGAGCAATACTTTTATTGTGGGGCAGTATGGGTGCCGGAAAAACCACTTTTGCAAAAAGTCTTTGCGCTGGNCTGGGAGTGCTCCCTGAAATAGTCACTTCTCCAACTTATACTCTGGTCAACATTTATCCAGGCGATTGGCCTGTTTTTCATGTCGATCTCTACCGCCTGAATGCTCCTGAAGACCTTGATGATTTTGACCGTGAAGATCTGATAAGCGCTGAAGGAGTCACTCTGGTGGAGTGGCCGAAATTTCTGTTAAATTATTTGAGTGACGAAGCTGTACTCAATCTTAGTTTCAAAACCGTTTCTGAACATCAAAGACAGCTCAGTCTGGAAAGTGAATCTGCTGATTTTGACATACTTTTTAAGACTTTGGAACAAGAGAATTCATCTCTGCAAAAAACTGCAAAATCTTTGAACAGGGTTGGAACATGATAAGGCTTTCTGTGGACACTTCTTTTGAGCATTTGGCCCTGTGCCTGACACGTAACGGNGTGCCTCTGGCAAATTATTACTCCTTGTGCAAACGCAGGAANTCAAAAATTATTTTTGAAGTTATTGATGAANTGTTGAAAAACACNGAGCTNACATTAGCAGAAGTCGATACTTATGTAATCAACTGCGGTCCCGGTTCTTATACAGGTGTCCGGATCGGTATGGCTGTTGTTAAAACTTTCGCACAGGTTAACAACAAACCAATTGTTCCAGTTACTTCACTTGAATTGCTCGCAGGGCAGATCTCGCAGTTGAAGAATGATTTCCATGTTCTGTTGAACTGCACCAGCAGAGAGATATTTCACGCAAAATTCAGCATTGTACGGGGTCAAGCTGTGGCGCAGACGCCAATTCAGCTGAGTAGACTTGAAAAATTTATTGAGAGTAATGAAAACGTGCCGGTCGTCCTTTATCGGGTAAGTCCGGAAAGAAGGAAAGCGGAACCACTCTTTGAAAAACTTGCGCAGCTGCCTTTGGATTATCCTGTTGCCGATGCGCTGCTTTTAGATCGTCTTGGAGCAAAAAAAATGCTCTCTTCAGACTTTGATCCGGATGCACCGGTGAATCCTTTATATATAAAACGAGAGGTGGAAAAACTTTAAGTGCTGTTGTCGAAATGAAAAGGTGTTAACGTTTTTTAATAAATCATCACAAGTATCAGCTTTTAAATAAAAATATTTGACAGAATATAAAATTCGCAGATAGACTCGAAAATGCTTTACCATAGTTTTTCCACTCAGCAGGAAATAGATCAGCAATACAATCCACGCTTCAGTGTGGAGAATACAGATGAACTTATTCAAAGTTATTTAACTGAAAGTGAGAGGGTCTCCGGAGAATATACCAAGCTTTCCGGAGTTGCCTATGGCCCTACTGCAGACGAAACTCTTGATATCTTTTCCTCAGAAACTCCTGCCAGTCCAATACACATTTTTTTTCACGGCGGTTACTGGCATTCTCTGTCCAGCCGTGATTTTGCTTTTGTTGCAGAAGGACTGGTGCGCAACGGAATTACAGCCGTACTTGTCAACTACGCACTTTGTCCGGAAGTCAGCATTGCTGAAATTGTCCGGCAGGCACGTGCTGCGGTAGCCTGGACTTATCGTAATGCAGAAACCTTTGGCGGAAATCCGGAGCTGATCACAGTTTCAGGACATTCTGCCGGAGGACATTTGACGGGGATGTTACTGAGTACAAAATGGGAAAAAGGATACGGAATGGCAGCGGATATTATCAAAGGCATGCTACCCATCAGTGGACTGTTCGACCTCGGACCGTTCCCGTTTTCCTGGCTTCAACCAAAACTGCAACTCAGCCCGGAGCTGGTAGCACTAAACAGTCCTCTCCTGCTAAAACCGACTTCTGCACCCCCTGTTTTACTTGCAGTAGGCGCTGATGAATCACAGGAGTTTCATCGGCAATCGCAGGACTACTGCGCTTTTCTGCAAAAACAAGGAGTTCCTGCGAAATATATTTCAATTCAACACAAAAATCATTTTAATATTATTCATGATTTTCTGGGCGACGGCGGGCCATTGTGTAGACAAATCAGCGAATGGTCATTCAAAGCTGAGTAAAATTTCTTAAAAGCAAAGTACTTAAAACTACAGGCGATTCAGGTTTGACACTTGGAGAGCTGAATCAGATAATGGAAGGCTGAACTTTAACCTGAAGAAATAACATTATGAATCTTGAAAACGCTAGCCAGGTAGAACTGCAGTCCTGGGAAAAAAAACTTGCAGCAAAATATCAACAATTTAAGGATGCTGCTTTAAAACTTGATCTTACGCGGGGTAAACCCGGAAATGCTCAGCTCGATCTGGCTGATGCAATGGAGGATCTACCTAAAAATAAAATGATTCTGGAGAACGGTACCGATCTTAGAAATTACGGTGGACTTGATGGAATTCCCGCTGCACGAAAACTTGGCGGTGAAATGCTTGGACTTCCGGAATCAGCGGTGATTTGCGGTGATCACAGCAGTTTGTCACTGATGTATCTTTATATGCTGCACGCATATTACCACGGTTCGCAGGGAGCAGAAACTGCGTGGGCAAAAGAAAGTGAAGTGAAATTTCTGGCAATAGTTCCAGGTTACGATCGCCATTTTAGCATCTGCGAGGAACTTGGAATCCGCTTGATCAATGTGGACATGCTCGATGATGGTCCGGACATGGACAAAGTTGAGGAACTGCTGAGCAACGATCCTCAAATAAAAGGTATGTGGTGTGTGCCGAAATATTCAAATCCTACCGGTTGTGTTTATTCAGACAAAGTAGTTGAGAGGATTGCCGCACTTGGAAAAATTGCAGGTCCGAATTTTCGGGTGATGTGGGACAATGCATACGGAGTACATGATCTGCAGGAAAATCCTCAGCAGTTGGCAAATGTGATGGATTACTGCCGTAAATATGGAACCGAAGATAATTTAATTTTAACTGCATCAACTTCAAAGATCACAATTGCTGGAGGCGGAATTTCATTTTTAGGTGCATCCGAGAAAAATTTAGCGCATTTCCGTAAACGTCTTGCTGTCATGAGCATTGGGCCAAATAAACTCAATCAGCAGCGGCATCTCCTTTTTCTCAAAAATATTGAAGATGTGCGTTCACACATGCAAAAACATGCAGAAATATTAAGACCTAAGTTTGAGATGGTGCAAAAACATCTTGAAAGCGAACTCGCCGGAAAAGCTATGGGTAGCTGGTGTAAACCTGAAGGCGGATATTTCGTTTCGTTCGACTCAATCCCTGGACTGGCAAAGGAGATAATTCGTCTCTCCGGAGAAGCTGGTGTGAAGCTCACTCCTGCAGGTGCTACATTTCCTTACAGTCAAGATCCTGAAGACGCAAACATCAGGCTGGCCCCTACTTTTCCGAGTGTGGAGGATTTAGATCAGGCAATGCAGGTATTTGTGACATGTGTGCAGTTAGCTTCTGTAAGACAACGTATGTAAGACGGTGCGGAACCGTCATTNCTCAAATCTTGAATCTGTCAAAACTCAAACCTTGAATCTGTTTTAATCTTGAACAAAGAAGTCACCGACTGGGAATTATTTCAACGCTTTCTCGTTTACGCACGTCCACACTGGAAAAGTCTGGCCCTTGGAGTAGCCACNGTTCCTTTTTCAGTTGGNACAACCTTACTGCTNCCNTGGTTGATTATCAGAATTATTGATGATCATGTTATCCCTGGTGATCTGGATGGATTGTATCAGATGGCGACTTTCATGGCGTTAGCAGTTGCCGTCGGTTATTTTTCAGATTCGATTTATACTTTTACCCTCCAAAAAACAGGACAGTTAGCCATCAGNGCAATGCGCAGCGATCTCTTTGCGCACATTCTCTCGATGCCGCGTTCATTCTTTGATCAGCGGCCGATTGGAGTGGTTTTGACACGCCTCACATCTGACATGGAAGCGCTCAANGATTCGCTGGCCATCGGCGTGCTTTCCATTTTTACAGACTTCCTGAAAACAATCGCCCTGCTTGCTTTACTGATAACACTGAGTTGGAAACTAACGCTGGTTGTGCTGTTGATCCTNCCGCCAATATATCTTGTCAGTAACTTTTTAAGGACACGTTTAAGGCATTATTACAATCTTACCCGCGAGGCACTTGCAGAAGCAACAGGCTACTTACAGGAATGCCTGAATGGTGTGAAGACAATTCAGCTGTATGCGTCTGAGGCAAAAGTACAAAAGGATTTTGAAGAAAAAACAAAACATTTTTTTAAAGCTCAGACACACTCTAACTTTTATGACGCGGCTTTATATTCAGTAATTGAAGGAATAACTTCAATTGCACTGGGATTAATGATTTGGTACGGTTCTCAGCAAATATTAGCCGGGATAGTTTCGATCGGTGTATTGGTTGGTTTCATCAACACACTGAATCGGATATTTGTNCCNATTCGTGAATTTACTCAACAAATTTCGGTTTTCCAGCGTTCACTTTCATCACTCGAAAATATAGATAAAATGTTTCGCGAAATTCCGGAAGAACAAGATGCAGAGCTGAATTCAACTAAATACACAACTGAAGAACTGGAGCAACTTTTTCAGGATTTTGAGGAATTGAGTTTTGAAAATGTTCATTTCCGTTACACTGAAGATGATCCGTGGGTTTTGCAGGGTATTTCTTTTACTGTTTGCAAAGGTGACAGAGTTGCNATNGTNGGTGCGACNGGTTCCGGAAAATCAACCATTGTCCGCATCTTGACCAGNATCTACACACGTTATCAAGGCTCAATAAAAATTAACGGTGTGGAACTGAGNACAATTTCAAGGGATCATTTNCTGAAGATGATTGCTCTGATGCAGCAGGAATCCTACTTGTTTGAGGAAAGTATCGCTTTCAATATCGCCTTGAACCGTGAGGAAATTTCTGCAGAGAAAATTAAACAAGCTGCGGAATATGTTTATGCAAATGAATTTATCGAAGATATGCCGCTGAAGTATGAGTCTAAATTACTTGAAGGTGGAAAAAATCTATCTGAGGGCGAGGGACGTTTAATCGTTTTTGCCCGGGCACTGGCTGGAGATAGTGATTTGATTGTGTTGGATGAAGCTACCAGTTCAGTCGATTCTGTGACAGAAAACCTGATACAGAAAGCAATTGAACGTATCTTTCATGATAAAACTGTGATTGCTATCGCACATAGACTGAGTACTATCCGTAATTCAGACTTGATCCTGGTGATGGATGCAGGGAAAATCGTGGAACGCGGATCACATGTTGATTTGATGGGACAAAACGGAATTTATGCCGGTCTCGTTGAAACGCTGGAGGATGATACTGTGTCAGAAAATGTTACTGCTTGAGACCAGGAAGATTAATAATTTAAAAAAAAGTTGTATTTTTTTCTTGCTTTTATTATTTATCCTGCCATAATACAGCGATTACCTCTTCATGTAGAAGAGATTTTTCAATATAATATATTAGGGTCACAATGGCAACAGGCAAAGTAAAATGGTTTAACGAACGTAAAGGCTACGGCTTCATTGAGCAAGAGTCCGGAAAAGACTTGTTCGTTCATCATTCTGAGGTCCGCGGGGGATATCTCAGAGAAGGAGAAAATGTGGAATTCGAAGTTGGAGAAGGACAAAAAGGTCCTTGTGCGGTAAGTGTACAAACTGCCTCATAATTCATTTTAGAATAAACATTATCCTAACGGGATGTCTGCACAAGCGGTCATCCCGTTTTTTTTTGCTTTTTTTTAGTCAAATCTGTCCGTAAATCATGAATCAGCTCAAAGTAGATTTCAAAGAATTTGTACAGGCATTATTTACCTGGAAATATTGGCGGATGCTGTTAGTGCTCGCTTTAGGTTGTTTAGCTTTCAGCAGCGTGGTTAACGGAATTCTGCTTCCTCACCATTTTTTTGCAGGAGGATTGACTGGTTTAGGTTTGTTGTTTTATGAATCCATTAAAGAATATATTCCTTTCAGTTTGTTGTATGTACTGATGAATATTCCAATTTTTATCATTGGTTTTCGTGAATTTTCCCTGAAATTCATTTTAACTTCACTGATAGGAATGGGTCTTTACACAATAAGTCTGGAATTGACAGATGGCCTTGAAATAGCAATTAATGATCCGATGCTGGCAGCAATTTTTGGAGGAGTACTTGCCGGTTTCAGTACAGGTATTTACCTGAGCCTTGGAGGTTCTGTAGGAGGACTTGATATCATCGGAACTGTGATAAAAAAACGTTTCGCAATTCCTATTGGTACAGTTTTTAATATGGTTAACTTTGTGGTTATTTCCAGCAATGCCTACCTCTATGACCTTGAAACGGCACTCTTTACTGGCGTATTCATGTATGTATTTACATGGAGCATGCAAAAGGGGCAGATCGGATTTTCTCAGCGTAAATCTGTTTTCATCATTTCCTCAAAGCCTGAAGAAGTTGCGGAAAACGTCTTGAAGAAACTAGACCGTGGTTTTACTTATTTACATGCATCCGGAGGATATGCGAAGGAGGAAAAAAGGGTGATTTATACAGTAATCAACCTGCTGGAACTGGGACGTCTCAAGGAGTATTTATTTGAGACAGATCCGGACGCGTTCATCTCTGTTCAAGATACAGGTGATGTAATAGGAAAACGTTTCCTAACTTGGGAAGATGAAGGATTCAGAAAACGTACTAAATAACACGACTGAATATTTGTGAAAATTACCAAGCAGAATTGTCCTTGACAGGGAGATTATTTTTTTATGAAAACTGCTGAATCAGTAAAAAGTCATAAAAACGTGTCATCTCGAGCATAGCGAGAAATCTATATTTTCTTAAGCACTGATATTATTAAGATCTTTCTCTTCGTTCGAGATGACAAATTATTAATTTAGCTGTTTTTACGAAGCTAGCAAAACTTAATTCTTTGTAGAATTACTGAATGCTTTGAGGATAATATCTCTAGTTTTATCAAGCAATCCAACTGAGTTTAATTCATCAAAGCTGACCCACTTTACAGCATCCGCATCATCACCGGAACGGCACTCTCCTGAAAGCCACTCTGCCTGATAATCTACCAGTGTGTAGTGGTACTGAATTTTTCCATTATCATCCTGCATTATAACATCTACTACATCAAGTAAAGCAGCTTGTTTAATTTTGACACCTGTCTCTTCCAGTAATTCCCTGTGAACTGCCTGCATNACTGTTTCTCCAAGCCGCTGCTTTCCTCCGGGAATGCTCCATTGTCCTTTGTTGGGNGCTTTCCCNCGCTGAACCAGTAACACCTCATCTCCGCGTAAAACTACTACACCTACTCCAACAAAAGGACGNTCCGGATATTCNCGGTTTTTACTCATTCGTATACTTTCAACCATGTTTCGAGCGAGCGGCGGACCGCTAACTCTTCGATTCCTTCTCTTACGCTGATTCCTCCTGCTTTGAGAATCCGTATGCCTTCACCATTAACTTGAGGATGTGGATCTCTAATTGCCAGTACAACATGTGAAATATTTTTTTCAACTATAGTTTTGGCACACGAAGGGGTTCTACCGTGGAAAGAACAGGGTTCTACCGTACAGTAAAGTGTTGAACCTGCCAGAGAATGCCCTTGAGCTTCTGCATGCTGAATCGCAGCTGCTTCTGCGTGCGGACCTCCAACAGCATGTGTATAACCTTCTCCCAGTACTTTCCCGTCATTAACAATCACACAACCGACCCAGGGATTGTCTCCTGTTTTATTTCGTGCCTGTTCACCAAGCTGCAATGCCCTCAGCATGAATTGTTGATTAAAATCAGTCATGTGATTTTTGAATAAATTGTTCTTCAAATGTCATAAATGAGATTCTTTTAGGGCAAGTGGACGATAGCAAATATTAACTATTCTCAAAAATCAAAGCTGGTAGATGTACGTTAAATTTTGTTTACGCATAACTTTGCTGATAGTGATTGTTCTGCCAAAGAAAATAATTTTCAAAATAGAATGCCGAAACCGGCATTTAGTTGAGTTGAGAATAATTTTACTGAATCCTCTAGAATTACAGACTGTCCTGCAATCTGGCTTTGAAAATTATTATATTCGGTATTATTTTGACGGTACCCCAATAATAATTCTCCTCCAAGAAAAGGTATGCCAAAGTTCATAAATAAGCCCTCACCGCTACTGCTCTCTGTCAGATAACTGTTTCCGCTCATGCTCTGTTCTCCACGACCGTATACTAATCGGCCTGCACCAAGAGTAAGGCTGAATTCGTTTCCAATTGTATATGTTAGATCAAGACTGTGATTCTTGAATTTATAGTCAATTCCTCCTAGACTTCCGTTTGTGCGTACTGTGCTGTAACCGAAGCCGATTCCATTGGCAAATACCAGATTTCCACTGTGTCCTGAGATACTTAGTTCTTCGGAGGTTTTGCTTGAACCACGTGTTATTTCACTATCAGCTGAAGTAGGAACTGAATAGCGTAAACGCCAGAGTTCTTCTGCGCCTGCGTGAAATGCGCAAAAGATGAAAAATACTGTCAGAATTGATATTTTTTTTAAAACAGTCACTTTAAGTAATGGGATTATATTTTCGTGTTATTCATTCAACTGAATCATGCAATTAAAGTGCTTTTTGTCTCAGCAACCGGGATTTCAAAAAACTTAAAGATATTGACTTCGTAAAACTCCTAAACTAATTAATTGTCATCTCGAACGAAGAGAGATAATCTTCTCAGCAGTAAATGTTAAGTTGAGCTGTTGCAGACATTTAAGTTGAGCTGTTGCAGACATTTAAGTTGAGCTGTTGCAGACATTTAAGTTGAGCTGTTGCAGACATTTAAGTTGAGCTGTTGCAGACATTTAAGTATTATCAAACTATTTCAAAATCTGTCAGGATTTAAATAACCTGGTAAAACTAAAACACTCTGCCGCTGAATGAGATATTTGTGAACGAAGCTGAAACAATAAGCAAAGTAAAATTGCAGAAAACACAGGCTTTGACGGTTTTCCGTGCAGGACAACAGGCTTTTGCCGAGATAGAGGGCTTGCGGGGCATAGTTTTAAGAGGTTTGTTTTTAAACTATCTCATCTTTTTTGCCGCTACAATTATCCTGAACGGGCTGTTTTATTTTCAGCTACTAGCTCCATTTATAGACTGGCTGTTTGGAGGAGGTGACGGTTTTTGGGCTTCAGTTGGAACAGTTGTTTTGTGGAGTATTCAACTTACAGTTGCAGCAGTGATTTCGCTGGCAGCTCTGCGTTTTTCAGTAGAACTGATGAGTTTATGGTATCAAAGTATTGTTAACCGGATTATAAAAAATTTCAGGGAAATTGAAGAAACCACATTCAGCCTGAAAGACTGGTTAGCAGAGTTGAAGTATATTTTGCAAGAAGCCCTGAAAGCCTTCCTTTTTCCGCTGCTTCTGCTCTTTGTCGGCTTGGTCCCGGTTGTAGGACTGCCTCTTGTCTTTCTACTGGAGTCCCACCTGTTGGGACGGCAGAGCGTTGTCGTTTATCTGGAGAGTTTGACAAATCCGGAAGAAGCAGCTGAACTCCGGAGGAATTGGCGCTGGGTGCCGATTCGTATCGGCTGGTTGCCTGCAATGCTGACTTTTATTCCTTTTGCAGGCTGGATATTTCTGCCCTTAGTGCTGACTTATGAAGTGGTCGGCTTTACGTATTTAGTAGAGAAATCCCGTACAAGTTAATCACCAAAGCCAGGCTGCACCGCGAACGCCGCTGGAATCACCGTGTTTTGCGGGTCTTATAGGCGTTGTGAATTCCCCCCCAAAAGTCCATGTTTGAACTAATTCCGGAACGTTTTTATAAAGTCGCGCAAGATTTGACATGCCTCCACCCAGAACCAGAACATCCGGGTCAATGATATTTACCGCTGTTGCAATGGCCCGCGCGAGGCGGTTTTCATAAATCTGCATCACCTTTTCCGCGTCTGCATCATCCTGTTCCAGCAGTTCTGCGATTTCTCGGCCGCTTTTGTGAACTCCGGTTTGTTTCTCATATTCATTTTCAAAACCTGTTCCGGAAATAAATGTTTCAAGGCAACCNCGCTGACCGCAATAACAATCTGTCCCAGGATACTCTTCAGGCCTCATCCAACCCAAAGAAATATGCCCCCACTCACCCGCAATTGAATGGAGCCCTCCATGCACTTGCTGATCGATTGCAATTCCGCCTCCGCAGCCTGTTCCTATAATGATGGCAAAGACCACTTTTGCTCCCGCTCCTGCTCCATCAACTGCTTCTGAAACAGCAAGGCAGTTTGCGTCATTTGCGAGTCGTATTTTACGCGCCATTGCATTTTCCAAATCAAGGTCAAACTGCCTGCCGATAATCCAAGTGGAATTCGCGTTTTTTACAAGTCCTGTCTGTGGTGAAATAGCACCGGGGATACCAATTCCTACTGTACCTTTTTGATTTGTTTGCGCTTCAAGGTTACGGACAATTCCCGCAATCGCCTCAATAGTTGCTTCGTAGTCATGCCGTGGAGTCTTAACCCGGATACGCAGCAATTCTTCGCCTGAATCAGCAAGTGCGATTCCTTCAATCTTTGTTCCTCCCATATCAATGCCGATTCGCATTCTTGACTCCCTTTTGCTTTTTTAAAATTTTAACAAAAACCGTGTTGTCTTAAATTATCTCAGTAAAAAAAAACTTTTCAGTAGAAAATATTACGGCTGCTGATTTTGCTGCAGGCAAAGTTCTTCTCCGGATTTGCAGATTTTCCATTTCTGCGAAAGATGCATTTCCCAAAGATTGCTGCC
>JGI26251J51716_1000241_pt1 | contig 21658 bp, 17 predicted proteins | sample SaaInlV_200m_DNA_FD_51716 | JGI IMG/M metagenome (IMG submission 51716) | reverse complement strand
TGTACGAGGGTAGTCAATTCCAGCTATTGGTGTTTGTTTGGTGCTCACTCCTCAAAACACTACATATAGGGGTTACTCACGTCAAGTGCATAGCCCGCTTCTGTTATTTTTATCCTCTCAAACTAAATCCCGTATAAAGAACCTTATGAATCTGTTGAATTAATGAACATCTGCTATAAAAAAATGTGTTTGGTCATTTTTCTATGCTTAATTATTAATCCCTATTCATTTCAAACAGTGAAAAATTCTGTCTCAAATCAGGTTCCCCTCACTACGACTTCTGTTCTCGGACAAGCCCCCGGGGAAAGCAGGCAGCACTTTGCAGTTTCAGGTATTTAAAAGTTCTGTATCAATCAGAGAAATTGGCACCTCAACCATCTCAACACCCACCTCTTGAAAGATGGTACGGGTCAGTGCAACACTCTCCTCCCAGCGTTCCATATCCTCAGGAATGGTCGTTACCACACGGGTAATACCCGATTGAATAATCTTGACAGCACAGCGCGAACAGGGGGGTAACGGATAGACATAAATTGTATTTCCCCTCAAATCAGCCCCTGAGAAGAGCAGTGCATTCTCCTCTGCATGCAATACCAGGGAGTATTTGGTCTCACGATCATGGAGACGGTGATCATCGGAAAGCCCTTGCGGGAATCCATTAAAACCGAGTGACACCACCCGTTTATCACTTGCCACTACAGAACCCACCTGTGTACTGGGGTCTTTAGACCATTGCGCCACATGAGCTGCCAACCCCAGAAAGCGTAGATCCCATTTATTCAACTCATCAACCATTACACCATTCCTTATAAGATAATTGAGTGGAGTATATCTCTCCCACAAACAAAAAACCGCCATACACCCTATAGCATATGGCGGTTTTGACTACAGGATGCCTCAGTTACTGAATAACGATATTGGGGAACTTGGTTGTAAAATCTTTCTTCTGTTGCGCCAATTTGGCAGAGGTACGGCGTGCAATATCACGATAGATGGTGGCAATCTGCCCCTCCGGGTCAGCGACTACGGTTGGTTTACCCTCATCGGTATCACTACGAATGGTTTTATCCAGTGGCAGACCACCCAGGAAATCGACCTGCTCATCCTCTGCCATACGACGTCCGCCGCCTTCGGCAAAGATGTGCTCTTCGTGACCACAGTTGGAACAGATATGGATACTCATATTCTCAACAACACCCAACACCGGTACCTCAACCTTCTCAAACATCTTCAGACCCTTGACCGCATCCAACAGTGCAATGTCTTGTGGGGTGGTAACAATCACCGCACCACTGACCGGAATTTTTTGCGCCAGTGTCAGCTGGGTATCACCAGTGCCCGGAGGAAGATCAATCACCAGATAATCAAGATCTTCCCACATAGTCTCTTTAAGTAACTGCTCCAGAGCCTGTGTCACCATCGGACCACGCCAAATCATCGGTGTGTCCTCTTCAACCAGATAACCGATTGACATTGACTGAATATGGTAGGAGTTGACCGGTTTCAGCATTTTTCCATCTGGAGATTCTGGTTTCGCCCCCTGAGCACCCAACATACGCGGCTGGCTCGGACCATAGATATCAGCGTCGAGCATTCCTACGTTGGCACCCTCAGCAGAGAGAGCCAGTGCAAGATTAACTGCTGTAGTTGACTTTCCAACCCCCCCTTTACCGGAAGCCACTGCAATGATGTTTTTCACACCGTTGACGGCCTGAACCCCTTTCTGTACCGCATGGGAAACAACCTTCCAGCTCACATTCATCGTAACTTCAGTAACCCCTTCGACCCCCTTCACCATCTCTGTCAGTTTGGCGCCCAGTTCGTCAACATACCCTTTTGCAGGAAATCCTAACTCAATCTGAACGGTGACATGGCCCCCATCTATTTCTATCTCTTTGAGTGATTTGGCGGAGACCAGATCACTATCCAGATAAGGGTCAATATAGTTTTTGATTGCAGACTCAATAGCCTCGCGGGTCAATTCTGACATCGTACACTCCAAAATTTAATCATTTAACAGGATGCGCTAATACTAACATCACTTGAATTTAAGTGATAACCTATTTCTTGACAATTTTTGTTGGTTATTAGTTATTATGTAGTTACAGAGGTATTTTGAACTGAAAAGAGGCGTGTAGTTTAGAGGCCAATTGGATAAAATGCCCGCTCTACATTTTTGACCACAACCATTGAATCAAACTATGCCCAATGCTACCCCCCGTAAGATCCTGATTACCAGCGCCCTCCCCTACGCCAATGGAAGTATCCATATTGGCCATCTGGTGGAGTACATCCAAACCGATATCTGGGCACGTTTTCAGAAGATGCAGGGGCATACCTGTTACTACGTCTGTGCTGATGATGCCCACGGCACCCCGATCATGTTGCGCGCACAGAATGAAGGAATCACTCCAGAGACGCTGATTGAAGCTGTTGCAAAAGAGCACCAGGCTGATTTTGCTGAATTTCTGATCCATTTTGATAACTACCACTCCACTCACTCGGAGGAGAACCGCCAGCAGGCATCAGAGATCTATCTGCGGCTGCGTGACGCCGGTCATATCACCACTCGTACCATTGAGCAGGCCTATGACCCAGAGCGGGAGATGTTCCTGCCAGACCGTTTCATCAAGGGGACCTGCCCCAAATGTGGTGCCGACGATCAGTATGGAGATAACTGTGAAAAATGTGGCGCCACCTACTCCACAGCAGAATTGAAGAATGCCATCTCAGCAGTTTCCGGGGCCAAGCCCATCAGTAAAGAGTCTGAACACTACTTCTTCAAGCTCTCCGACTTTGAAGAGATGTTGAAGGGGTGGACCCATGGCGGTCACCTACAGAGCGAGGTCGCTAAAAAACTGGATGAGTGGTTTGAGGCTGGTCTGCAGGAGTGGGATATCTCCCGTGATGCCCCCTACTTCGGCTTTGAGATCCCAGACAGTGATAACAAATACTTCTACGTTTGGCTCGACGCCCCCATTGGTTATATGGCCAGCTTCAGAAATTTCTGTGCCAAAAATGACGTTGATTTTGATGATTTTTGGAGTAAGGATTCTGAGGCTGAGCTCTACCACTTTATCGGCAAAGATATCATCTACTTTCATGCCTTGTTCTGGCCGGCAATGCTGGAGGGGGCTGGTTTCCGTACCCCGACTGCAATCAATGCTCACGGTTTCCTCACGGTCAATGGGCAGAAGATGTCTAAATCACGTGGCACCTTTATCAAGGCACGTTCCTGGCTCGACCACCTCAACCCTGAGGCGTTACGCTACTACTTTGCGGCCAAGCTGGGCCACGGCATTGAAGATCTTGACCTCAATCTGGATGATTTCCGGGCACGCGTCAACTCTGATTTGGTCGGTAAGGTAGTCAACATTGCCAGCCGCTGTGCCGGTTTTATCAGCAAACGCTTTGAGGGCCGGCTCTCGCCCCGGATTGCGGAGCCTGAACTCTACAAAAGCTTTGTTGAGCAAGGTAGTTCGATTGCCCAGCACTACGAAGATCGTGATTTTGGTCGTGCCATACGCGAGATTATGGCTTTAGCCGATCAGGCCAACCGTTATATTGATGAGAAGAAGCCCTGGGTTCTCGCCAAAGAGGCTGGTAAAGAGCAGGAGGTACAGGATGCCTGCAGCGTGGGTCTTAACCTGTTCCGTGCGCTGATGACCTACCTCAAGCCGGTACTGCCGGAGATGGCAGAGAATGTAGAATCCTTCCTCAATGCCGGCCCGCTCAACTGGGGTACGTTACAACAGCCACTGGAAGGTACTACCATCAATAAGTTCAAACCATTGATGCAGCGTGTAGATGAGAAGGCGGTTGAGGCGATGCTGGAGGATTCCAGAGAGACGCTCACCAGTACCCACTCAAACGCAAATACAGTTGATAACACTCAAAATCAGCCGAGCAAAAAGTCCTCNTCTGAACCGGACACAACATCCGTGGAGCCTGTTGCCGAGGAGATTCAATTTGAAGATTTTGCCAAGCTGGATCTGCGTATCGCACGTATTGTGAAGGCAGAACATGTAAAGAAGGCTGATAAATTATTGCAATTGACACTGGATATTGGCGATGAACAACGCAATGTCTTTGCCGGAATCAAGTCCGCTTACAGCCCCGAAGAGCTGCAAGGAAAATTGACCGTGATGGTTGCCAACCTCGCACCACGCAAGATGCGTTTTGGTGTTTCCGAGGGGATGGTGCTGGCTGCGGGTCCTGGCGGTAAAGATCTGTACATTCTTGAACCACATGAAGGGGCACAACCCGGAATGCGAGTAAAATAACCATCCATACGGTTACTCAACGCAATCACTAACTGAGAAAATAGTTTGACTGAAATTGCACTCATTCTGATCAGTACCATTCTGGTCAACAACTTCGTCCTGGTGAAGTTTCTGGGACTCTGCCCCTTCATGGGGGTCTCACGCAAGCTGGAGACCGCCATCGGCATGGGCTTTGCGACCACCTTTGTGCTCACCCTTTCAGCCGCACTCAGCTATCTGGTCAATGAATATCTATTAGCCCCTCTGGAGCTGGAGTATCTGCGTACTATCGCCTTTATTCTGGTGATTGCTGCTGTGGTCAATTTCACCGAGATGTTTGTCCATAAAACCAGCCCGATGCTCTACCAGGTACTGGGTATCTTTTTACCTCTGATCACCACCAACTGTGCGGTATTGGGTGTTGCTCTGCTCAATACCCGAGAGCAACACAGCTTCATTGAGTCTGCCGCTTTCGGCTTTGGTGCAGCCGTTGGTTTCTCACTTGTACTGGTTGCATTTGCTGCGATTCGCGAACGAATTGCAGCAGCTGATGTACCTCAACCCTTTCAAGGTGCCTCCATAGCGATGATCACCGCCGGGCTGCTCTCCATCGCCTTTATGGGTTTTGCCGGGCTGGTCCATGGTTAGTGCAATTCTAGCCATCGGCCTGCTCGCCGCCAGCTTTGGTGCTCTGCTCGGTTACGCCTCCATTCGCTACCGTGTAGAGGGGGACCCGGTTGTTGAGCAGGTCGATCAACTGTTACCACAGACCCAGTGCGGTCAGTGTGGCTACCCCGGCTGCCGCCCCTATGCTGAGGCGATTGCAAACGGTGACGCAGAGATCAATCTCTGCCCTCCCGGAGGGGAGAGTGTGATGGTTGCACTCTCCGATCTTCTGGACCGTGAGCCTGTAGCACTGGAACAGGAGCAGCGACTACCATCACTGGCCTTGATCGATGAGCAGACCTGTATCGGCTGCACCCTCTGTATCCAGGCCTGCCCTGTCGATGCCATTTTAGGAACCGCCAAACAGATGCATACCGTGATTGAGAAAGAGTGTACTGGCTGCGAACTCTGTCTCCCCCCCTGCCCGGTCGACTGTATCACCATGGTAGAGATTCCAGGCACCACCGAAAACTGGATCTGGCCTGAGCCGGGAGAGGGTTCAAATGTGGTGGAGCAGACCGCATGAGACAGACGCTACACCATTTTCACGGAGGTGTTCACCCACCTGAGCTGAAAGAGCTGACGCGCAACCTCCCCATTACTCCATTCAAGAACCGTGGAAAAGTGGTGATCTCGCTCAATCAGGGGATTCGTGCCTTCAACCGGCCGATTGTTCAGGTCGGTGATTCCGTGGTGCAGGGACAAAAGCTCAGCGAGTGTTTCAACCCACTCAGTGTACCTGTGCATGCCCCCTGTAACGGCACCGTCATCGCTATAGAGCAACGCCCTTTTACCCACCCATCCGGGCTGCAGAGCCCTGCCATCGTGTTACAGGCCAGCGGTTGTGGTCCCACGCCCTCAAAAGAGTTGATGGCTATCGAAACACTACTCAAGGGTATCACTGATGAAGAGATGATCTCACGCATCCGCATGGCCGGTATTATTGGCTTGGGTGGCGCTGGTTTTCCCACCGCCCCCAAATTGCTCAGTGGTACTCAACAGTCGATTGAGACACTGATTCTCAATGGTATGGAGTGTGAACCCCGCATCACCTGTGATGACCGACTGATGCGTGAGCGTCCCGAACAGATCATCCACGGTATCGAGCTGATGAACCACCTGCTACAACCGAAAGAGATCCTGATTGGTATTGAAGACAACAAGCCCGAAGCCATTGAGTCGATGCGCAAAGCTGCTGCCAATAGCAAGGTACCCATTGAGGTGGTCCGTTGTCCCACCCTCTATCCATCCGGGGGGGAGAAACAGCTGATCCAGATTCTTACAGGTAAAGAGGTACCCAGCGGCGGACTTCCTCACCAGATCGGCATTCTCTGCCAGAACATTGCCACCGCACACGCCATCTACCCTGCGATGATGGAGCAACCACTAACCCACCGTGTGGTAACCGTTACCGGTAGCGGAGTTTCTCACCCCGGAAACTACGAGGTGGCGGTTGGTACCCCGATCAACGAACTGTTAGAGGAGTGTGGCTGTGATCAGCCAGTCGCTGTAACAGTCGGTGGACCGATGATGGGGTTTTCGCTAAAAGACCTCAACAGTCCAATTACCAAGACCCTCAACTGTCTCATTGTTGAACCCGAAGTACCTCCGGTCAAAACAGCNCCGATACGAAATTGTATCCGCTGCGCCGCCTGTAGTGATGCCTGCCCTGCTAATCTGCTTCCACAGCAGCTTTTCTGGGCCACCCAGGCTCGAAACTTTGATGATGCGGAGCAGCTACACCTGTTTGACTGCATCGAATGCGGCTGCTGTAACCATGTCTGCCCCAGTCAGATTCCACTGGTCGACTACTATCGCCATGCCAAGGGGGTGTTACGTAACCAACAGCAGGAGAAGATCAAAGCNGAACAGGCACGTCAACGTCATGAATTCCGCGATGCCCGCATCCAGCGTGAAAAAGAGGAGAAGGCGCGTAAGTTAGCCGAAAAGAAAGCGGCACTGAAGGCAAAAGAGAAGAGACAGCCAAGTGCGGGTGAAAACGGCGAAAAAAAAGAAAAACAGGCCGCTATTGAGGCTGCCATCGAACGCGCCAAAGCAAAGAAAGCAGCACGTAATGCCGCTACAGAACAAGACAAAGAGTAAGACAAATCAATGGGCAATCACTCAGCATACTGTTGTAACCGTTCAAGCCGCTATTGCAGTCTTCATAAGCATGGCAGGACCTATAGTTTTAAAACTGATTTTTTGCCCGTCAACAACCACTCCAGAATCTGGCTATTGAGCCGAACAGGAGAAATTTGAATGGTCTCCAAGATGGTTCCCCATAACAGCAGTAGTACGACCAAAGAGATGGCAACCGTCATCTTTGCCATGCTCCCCGGGCTGTTCGCATTGGGATGGATCTTTGGACCGGGTGTATGGATTCATGTCGCTATTGTCGTACCCACAGCAATGGTTGCCGAAGCCGCAATTCTATTGATACGGGGACGCAACCCAATCAATGAACTCAACGACCTCAGTGCCATATTGACCGCCCTGCTACTCGCCGCCTCCCTGCCTCCGCTACTCCCCTGGTGGATGACTCTACTCGGCACTCTGTTTGCAATCATTCTCGCTAAACAGCTCTATGGTGGGCTTGGACAGAACCCGTTTAATCCTGCCATGATCGGTTATGTCATTTTGCTGGTCTCTTTCCCACTGGAGATGACCAGTTGGTTACCGGCAGCAGGTATTCAGGGAGAGCCCCTCTCCTGGACAGCCGCTTCACAGGTGATCTTCGGCACCGGACCCACAACAGTAGATACACTGACCGGAGCCACTCCGCTCGGAGGTCTGAAGACCGGCCTGATCCAGGGCCTCACTCTGCAAGAGTCACTGTTAAAACTTCCCAACGGTCTGCTTGCTGGCCCAGGCTGGGAGTGGATCAATATCGCTTTCCTTGTGGGTGGATTGATACTGCTCTTCACCCGCACCATCAGTTGGCACATTCCTCTCAGTGTTCTGGGCGGACTTTTCCTGACCGCACTCATCTTTAACCTTATTGATCCCAATAGTTACGCCACACCACTCTACCATCTACTGAGTGGTGGCATCATGCTCGGTGCCTTCTTCATCGCCACCGATCCGGTGACTGCAAGCACCACACCTATGGGGCGTATCTGGTTTGGTGTGGGGATCGGAGTACTCGACTATATCATCCGTACCTGGGGCGGTTATCCCGATGCAGTTGCCTTCAGCGTACTGTTGATGAACATGTTTGCACCCTTGATTGATCATTTTACCCAACCCACCATCTACGGCGGCAATCGAGAGGCCCGTCCATGAGAGAGGTGGCTCAAATTGCACTACGGAGCGCTGGCGTACTGGCACTATTCGCCTTTCTGGGTACTGCGCTGGTGGCCTTCACCTATGAAGAGACCAAACAGCAGATCGCCGAGAATCAGAGACTCTCTCTACTTAAGTCTCTGGGGCAACTGGTTCACGAGAGTGCTTACGACAACAGCCTGTTAGAAGAGCGCATCACTGTAGCTGCTGATCCCCACTTAGGCACTACAGAGACAAGCTATGCCTATCTCGCCAAGTTACAGGGGGCGGTCCATACGGTACTCCTCACCCCTACAACTGAGGAGGGTTACAGTGGCACCATCGACCTTCTGGTCGCTATCCGTCAGGATGGCACCGTCATCGGGGTGCGTATACTCCGCCACAGCGAAACTCCGGGGCTGGGGGATCTGATCGATATCAAAAAATCGAAATGGGTTCTCGGTTTCAACGGACACTCTCTTGATAACCTGAGTCATTCGCAGTGGAACGTCAAAAAGGATGGTGGTCGCTTTGATCAATTTACCGGAGCCACCATTACACCCCGCGCTGTGATCCGGGCAGTCCACAACAGCCTGCTCTACTTCAAACAGCACCGGAAAACCCTGTTACAGGAGAAGCCTGCATCATGAGTGAAACAACTGCGAAGGAGAAACCTTTGACCCATTATCGCAAACTGCTCAGTGATGGCCTCTGGACCAACAATGCCGGCCTGGTTCAGCTACTGGGGCTGTGCCCGCTTCTGGCGGTGACAACCACCACGATTAACGGCTTGGGGCTAGGACTGGCAACTACGCTTACCCTGATTATCTCTAACCTGATGGTCTCTTCGATCCGCAACTTTATCTCTCAGGAGATCCGCATTCCCGTCTTTGTTCTGATCATTGCCTCTACCGTCACGGGTATTGAACTGGCGATGAACGCCTGGTTCCACGAACTCTTTCTGGTGTTAGGAATCTTCATTCCGCTGATCGTCACCAACTGCGCTATTATTGGCCGCGCCGAGGCCTTTGCCAGCCGTAACAGCCTACTCCCTGCTCTGGTTGATGCCATTAGCATGGGCGTTGGTTTTACCCTGTTGTTGATGCTGCTGGGTGGACTGCGTGAGCTGTTTGGCTTCGGGACGCTATTCGCTCAATCTGATCTGATGTTTGGTGAAGGGGCAGAGTGGATGACCATAACCCTGATAGAGGATTATCGGGGCTTCCTGTTGGCTATTCTGCCACCCGGTGCTTTTATCGGCCTGGGGTTGATCATTGCGGCCAAAAACCGAATCGACCAACGGATGACAGAGGCTGTTTCCGCACGCACAGCCCTGCAACCACAAACTGCTTAAGTTCGATGAACAAGCAGATCCGTGAACAGATCTTCAGTCGTCTGGATGAGGCCATTCCAGAACCGACCACAGAACTCAACTACAGCACTCCATTTGAGCTGTTGACCGCTGTATTGCTCTCGGCACAGGCCACCGACGTGGGGGTCAACAAGGCAACGGCGAAACTTTTCCCGGTTGCCAATACACCGAAGGCGATCTTTGAGCTGGGTGAAACGGGCATCAAAAAATATATTAAAACCATCGGTCTCTTCAACAGCAAGGCAAAGCATCTGTTACAGACGGCACAGATCCTTCATCAACAGTACAACGATGTCGTCCCTGATCAGAGAGAGGCACTGGAGTCTCTTCCCGGTGTAGGGCGCAAGACAGCCAATGTCATACTTAACACCGCCTTTGGACAACCCACCATAGCGGTCGATACCCATATTTTCCGTGTCTCCAACCGCACCAAACTTGCTCCGGGAAAAAATGTACTGGAGGTAGAGAAGAAGTTGCTCAAATTTGTTCCAAAGATCTATCTACAAGATGCACATCATCTACTGATCTTGCATGGTCGCTACACCTGTATCGCCCGTAAGCCCAAGTGTGCTGAATGTTGCATTCTTGATCTCTGCGAATACCGAGACAAAACGGCCTGATATGCTGTTTACCCAGAACCGTGACGAGATGCGCCGCTTCTACCTTCAGGCGTGGCAAAAACAGTGCAAAAAACTCCCGTTGGAACCGTTAGAGGCTCAGGTTGCTGACATTATTGAGCTGCACCCTGAGTACCACACACTACTGCAACAAGGGGAAGAGCAGCTCAACAAAGAGTGGACACCCGAGATGGGAGAGAGCAACCCTTTTCTCCATATGGGGATGCATCTCGCCATTCGTGAGCAGCTCTCCACCGACCGTCCACCCGGTATTCGTGCTGCCACTCAAAAACTGCTCCGTTTAACCGGTGATGGCCACGCCACAGAACATCAGATGATGGAGTGCCTGGGGGAGGCCTTATGGAATGGACAACGTGACAACCAAACCCCTGATGAACAACGTTATCTAAGCTGTGTTGAACAACTCAGCCGAAGGTAATTTCCAATCAGCCAGTAGGATAGACCATACTGTGATTGACGAACTATCAATAGTTGCATAAGTTGCTTCATACGCCAACGTCTTCCTCCTTGCAGGGGGAAGGCTGGAATGGGGGCAGGGTGTATGAATTAATGCAATGCTTGATTCAAACCCTTACGCACGATCAAGGATAGTGGTGATACGTTGATAGAGGTGTTGAGTGGATAGGGCTTGTTTGGGTTGGCCCATTGGGTTGCCCCTTTGTGCACAATACGATCAGCCCACAGACTAAACACGGTAAAATCACACAATCTATCCACCGACATGCTGAGCAATTGCAACAAAGGTATTTTCACCTTTACTATCATAAGTATTTACAACTTCAATTTCGTTGTCGTAAATAATCTCATCAGAAAAAAACATAGAAAAAAGTCCAGCTGGTTTTGAATTATGATTTGGACAACGAATATAGTTATTCCTTGATATGTTATTTTCTTTCAAAATATCATATGCTTCAATCAATTGTGTTATCTCACTGTTCTTTAATTTATCATCCAGAAATACCAATAAATCTTTGCATTCTTCTATTAAATCTACTGAATCATCGCGCCCACTCATGTATTCTAATGTACTAAACAGCGCTGAGTCATATAATGGTGACGTTTTTAAGATAGGATCACCAATTCCAACGATCTGATCCAGATCACTATATGCATGACTCTTACAAAGTTCAGCAATTTTATCAATATCCACTAAATCCGAGTGATTTATTTTCTCTTTTGGAATAACTCTTGTCATTATCTCATGCGGATAATAATCATAAGCCCACACTTGTAACAAGCCTTCTTCAAAATCATAATCACATTTATCATTTATCATTTCAAGTTCAATTTGAAGGCAAGGAAGATCATACGTCCCTTTACTTCCTATTGGCATAGGATACTCAGAAGAAGTATAAAGAGCTGGTCCAAACACGCTCTTTGTACGATCAATATCTGATATATTCTTAGTTTCCAATAAAATGGTGTTGCCTATTGACCACGATGAAAAAGCTGAAATTGTTTCTAATAGATCCTCACCAACAAGATCGAAGCACACAAACTTCTCTACCTCAATCATAGAAGATAAATTATTCAGAATAGATTCTGCTTTATTTATGATATCTATCTTATATTCAATACTCTCTTTCTCAATCAGTTTATCTATCGATTCAGTAAGAACAGGAATATCGACAAGATTATCTATGCCTTTTGTTATTACTTCTTTTACAAGTTGCGCCTGTGAGTGCCTAGTCATATGGCGTGATACTAATGGGCATTGATCTGCTGCATATTTTGAGAGTGGTCCAAGGCCTTCTGGAACCTTATCAACTCCTATCAGAGCTGAAACTACGCGTTCAAGGAACATAAAACCCCTATCTATATTCTGTGAATACGAATCATTTTCGAGTGCGCGCCTCCAGCTATTTTCCGATATTCCATCCAATACCGAGATTAGATCAGACTTGCAACTATCCCCTAAAATACTTTTCAAAAATAGATAGGTCACACCTCTTTGGAAATCGTCACTGGAGTTTGTAAATAAATCATAATACTCTCTTTCTTCATTCTGAAGATACTGCCTCACCCATCTTCCTACCGTTGAAGGACTAACTCCTAACTTTTGTGCAACATCTTTTCTAGTTAATCCTTGCTCGACAACGAGCTCTACAGCTTGGCTTCTACTCATATCCATTTTATTTCACACCCCTTTCTTGCTTATACTCAACTTGCTGTTAACAGCCTCCTGAGTCCGTAACTACCTCAAAGCCACTTCCAAGGCAAAATATCGCCAGTTACCGTCATCAGGATTATTCAGCATCAGAAGACCCTTGGTTCTTAAGTTCGTCAAACTTAGATGCCATTGTGGGGTTACGCCGAGTTAGTTTTTTGATCGTTACATCCTGAGCCTTATTGTTTGCAAGACGAAGATTTCGATCAGTTCCAAGCAATGCATCCTTGGTTTTCTGCAAGTGAGTAATTGACTTATCGATCTCATCAATTGCTGTTTGAAATTTCCTCGAAGCAAGGTCATAGTTCTTCCCGAATGCACTCTTGAAGTTTTCGAGATCACTTTCGAAGCTTGTGACATCAACGTTCTGCGCCTTAACAAGCGCGAGCTCAGTCTTGTACNCCANTGAGTTCNTCGCTGCATTTCGCAACAATGTAATGATTGGAAGAAAGAGCTGCGGCCGAACAACATACATCTTTGGGTAGCGATGAAACACATCAACAATACCGGTATTATAGAGCTCACTCTCTGGCTCTAAGAGAGAAACCAGCACCGCATACTCACACCCCTTCTCAGCGCGGTCTTTATCGAGCTCTTTGAGGAAGTCTTCATTCTTTTTCTTCGTTGCGGTGGCATCGTTCTCATTCTTCATTTCAAACATGATCGACACAATTTCAGTGCCTGCCTCATCTAAGTCGCGAAATATATAGTCGCCTTTACTACCATTTCGTGCATCGTTATCCTTCTCAAAATATGCTCTCGGAAATGCCGTTGCTCTAATGCGATTGAACTCAGTTTCACAATGCTGCTCAAGCGATTCACCAACCATTTTTGTCGATAAACGAGCCTTCATATCGCGGAGGCGCTCAATCGCATCATCACGATCCTGAATCTGCGTCTCGTACTTATCCTTAAGTGATTTCTCCGCGAGTTGCTTTTCAAGCGCTGCTCGCTCAAGGCTATTCTTTATTGCATCACGCTCTTTCTCAACCAAACTAACTGCATCGGTGATGGCAAGCTTCTGCTCAAGCTCACTGGCATCGAGCTTGGCTTTTAAGCCCTGGATCTCTGTATTCTTTTTTACAGCCGCCTCCTGCAACTCCCTTGAGAATCTCGTACCGGCTAATTCAGAGGCTGCCTTCTGATCACGCTCGGCTTGTTTCAGTGCGTTAGCTAGCTCATCGCGCTCTTTTTCCACAGCGCTTAAAGCTTCAGTCACGGCAAGCTTCTGTGCAACCTCCCCAGCATCAAGTCTGGCTTTCAGCTCCTGAATTTCAGTATCTTTGGCTACGGTAGCCTTCTGCATTTCGCTACCCACCTCGTTCTTGGCGAGCTGGACGGCATTTCGTTTATCTTGCTCAGCTAACTCAAGCCGATCATGCAACTGTTGCTCAAAGTCACTGTCACGGACCTGCTTGAGTATGTCTGCATACCCAGCTTCATCAATTTTGAATGCTTTCTCGCAATGTGGGCAGATAATTTCATACATTATTACTTTCCTTTTTGTCGGTCACGATTTGCATCGAAACATATCGCGTGGCCCCTAGGTGCCTGTCCGAGAATAGGGAATCTACTGCGGAAAAGCTGAATTTGGTCATATTTTCCCATCCTTTTCGTTAAATAGTGGAACTATTCGCCTCAAATAATAAAAAAATCTGTCTCAAATCTGCTTCCCCTCGCTACGACTTCTATTCTCGGGCAAGCACCTAGTATGGGCACTATCTCAGCGTTGAACTAATCTCTATTCATACCCTGAGCACATATTTTTTGAAAAAACTTAGCGTTAGCAGTCATCACCAACTGCTGCGTATTCAATTACTGCGGACGCACACTCAGTACCCCAATCTTATTAAGTGATTCTTACACTCCTTGGCTCGACTTCACCTCCAGGCTGAGCACTCCTCATCCTCATTGACCAGCCATCTATCTGCGTGTTGCAATCAATTTGAGGCTAGGTAAAAAGTCAGCTAACCCCTAAAGCTTTAAAGGCCGCATCAACTGGATCTGCATAAAAGCTAATCTGNAACTTGGACATCAATTCTGGCGGCACAGTAACCAAATCCGCTGATGAGGTCATGGGGATCAGCACCTTTGCTGCCCCACTATCAACTGCCACCTGCAAACTCCCAGCAAGGTCTTCTACTGGGTTGATGACCCCACCCAGCGTCATATTACCAAGCACTACCATCTGGCTCTGTACCGGTTTTCCCATTAAAATCGAGCAGAAGGCAACAAAGGCTGCAAGACTTGTTTCATTACTAGGTCCCGTACTGTGAAGCTCTACCGCCTGCAGATGGAACTGAAAGTCTGAGAAGTGTGCAGCAGCGCTGACCCGCGACAAATTTCCTCTAAGATAATCAAAACCCACCTTAATTGCCTCCTTAGCAGCAGTATTCGAACCAAAGCCCGAGGTCGTGTGTTTACCTGTACCTGGTGTGCTCTGCGTTTCGAAGCGATACAAGCCTAGCTGACCTGACCCACCTCTTGTTACAAGATAGAGCACACCGGGGTGCAGCTCTCCCTCAGGGATCAGCTTACTCCCCCCCTGCTCCGGCACATTGATGTAATGCTCTTCTAAGCTTTCATTATCGATATAGCTAAAATGTACATCATAGAACTCCATCCCACCCAGCTTCTTCAACTGCTCTTTAATCCTGCGCCTTAACTCCAACGCATAGATTAGGCTCTGACGAACATCCTCTTTCTCAAAACTTCCATCAGGATAAATCAGCTTCAATAAGCCGGAAACNGTCTTCCGTACAGCGATCACATCTCTCTGATTAAGGTCTTTACCCAATTTGAAGTGTTGATCAATTGCATCGGAGAAGTTTCGTTTTCGCATCTCACGCATGTACTCGGCAAGATAATCTGTGATCATCCCGTAGGAGTTCGTAAAGAACTCCGGGCGCATCTTTGGAATCTCCCAGCCTGGAATATAGGCATGGAACCGGTCAAAGAATGCAGTATCGATCATCGCACCTGGAAAAGGAGCCAGCAGGTGGCTGGTTTTCACCAGCATCTCTACACTCTGATTGATGTTACCGACAAAGACCATTGATGCGCTTGCTTCGATCGACTCACGGCCTCGGGCAAATGAGCCTGATGCCATATAATCTTTCATGATTTGCACGCCATCCTTATCTTTGAAGTTTATCCCAGCCACCTCATCAAAGGCGACCAGATCCCAAAGTCCGACCAGTCCAATCTGCCTACGGCTCATGTTATAGAACAGATTCGCAACAGTCGTCTGCCCACCAGAGACCAGAAGGCTGTTAGGCGAGCACTCTTTGTAGACATAGCTCTTGCCTGTTCCGCGTGGTCCCAGCTCACAGACGTTATAGTTATTCTCAACAAAAGGGATCAGTCGAGCAATTAGATGCCACTTAACCCGTTCTTCCAAGTTGGTTGGCTCCATACCTGTAGAGCGAAGCAGAAGATCCATCCACTCTGTAGCATTGAAGTTTTTTCTTCCTCCAAATAGCTCCTCCATATCCATTGAGGGCATCTGTATAGGCTTCAGTGAGAAAATAGAGTACGGAGAAATCTTCTGGTTCTCTTCAAACAGATAGTTGACCGAAATGATGCACCAGATCCCTCCCGTCAACAGCTTCTCATTATTTTTAACAATCGGAGTGGGAACGAGCGCATCTTTAATGCCTAAGTTAGAGAGTGTCGCCTCATACACATCCTTCTTCTCATTCAGGCGTACAGACACCTTATCTATCACCTTGTAACTGCCACGCTCTCTAACCAGAGATTTAATCTTCTCTGCCTCGTCAGGTCTCACATAGTTTTCAGCGAGTACCTGTTTTACATTTTCCAGCCCCTCCTTCACTACCTCTGGATCATCTGAAGCGCAGTACATCCCCAGCAGATACTCCAGAACGTAGACGGGCACATTAGCACCCTCTTTCAGCTTCTTGGTCAGATCTTTTCTGACCACACGCCCCTTGAAGCTGCTATTTGCCAAGGCATCCAGATCTAGGTCACTGTTATTCTGATCAACATCCATACTATTTATCCGTTAAAAAAAGTCATCCTGAAAGGCCAAGTCTATCGATACTGGATAGCGCAGGTACTCTATTCCGTCATCACTGTCTGTTAGCACCAGTTGATAGTGAGCCGTGCGATCAAAGTCACCCCCAACCAGCTTCAATGTGGTCTCACGCATCCGCTCATTCATATTCTCCGATAAGCTATCAAAAATCAGCCGCTCAGCGCTTGATACAGGCTCACCGTTTTCATCAACAATCACTATGGAGAGTGATCGGGCAATAAAGTGCTCTCCTACTGCATCACTCTGAACAAAACGGACCTTATCCATATTGTTCACAAATTTGATCGGCTGAGTCATTACCACAACACTCACCCTCTTCCTCTCTCGCTGATCCGCCCTCTTCTTCTGTAACGAGGATACAGTAACAACAGGGATCACAACCTCTTGAGGCATTGCTCCGCCATGCACAAAACGGGCTCCTCCTACAAAGTGAAAACGGTTCGCCCCCTTCGGTAGTATGAACTCACTTCCACAGCTTGCGCCCGCACTATGCGCGACAACACCACTCCAGCAGTTCTCTACATCCGGTAAGTTATGCCCAAGCAGATACCTCTTCTTTGCTTCATACACACCCGCCGGTTTTTTGTCTAACCCCGTCTTATCTGCTGCCTCCATTGGCTGCTGACGATAGAGAAACCCATGATCTGCTGTAATCAATACTCGATTTCCATTGAGTGAGTTGATGACTTTAGCAACCAAAGCATTCAGCCCAACCACAGCTGAGCGGCATGCCTCAAATGTTTTCCCTTCCGTCGCAGCCTTATCCCCTATAGCGTCAATCTCATCGTGATAGATGTAAACGACTCTAAAGTCTCGTACTCGATCACGCCCTTCTTGGGCGCTCATCTGCATCAACTCTTTTGCATCAACCGCCGTACCACCAACACTAGAAAGGATTGCATTACGTTTAGCCACACCTGATGATGAGTTCCCATCAACACGAACTGCAGCTCCAGGCGAAGGATCAATCTCCAGTTTCTCATGCGGCAACAGCGCGGCCATCCCCAACTGGGTGTAACTGGGCACTACTCCCACCTGGGCATCAATCTCTGCCTTAAACCTCTTTTCAGAGTTCACGGCCTCCATTAACTCATCAGCCACCTCATAACGAAGCGCATCACTTACGATGACAAAAACACGCTTCACTCTATTTTTTTCAAGCAGCGCCTCAACACGCTCTTTGTAGAATCTCTGCTGAGCAGGAACTCCTGAGATACTCCACTGATCAAACAACCTATCCTGCTCTAACAACCTATCCCAAGTCAGCCCCAACTCATAGAGGTACCAATTACTGTATAGGTCTTCAATTGCATCTCTTAGTTTTAGCAAGAGATCACCAGTATGGGTTTTAACTCTAGCTGCATGCTCATTGAATAGTCGATAGTTTTGGTCAAAGAGAAAGAGCTCCGCTACATATCCCTCAAACATCGCCTTAACAGAGTCATACTGAAACCCATCTTGGTACTCATAGCGTAGTGAAATCAACTTCTCTGCTACCGCTAACGCCTGATAGATCTCACCATAGGTCTCTGGACTGGTAAGGCTCCAATGGGATACACGCCGAGTAGAGAGAATCAAATCAAACTGTGTCTGGTCCAGACGGGCTTTATTGTCACCAACCGACTCCAACAACATCTGCACCAGTCCGTGCGCAACCACCTTCTCAATCGATTCAAAGGTGGCGCACTGCAACAGACTTTCTGGCTTGCAGCTCGCACACCGGTCACCTACCTCCAATCGGTGGTCAAGATAAGTTGCAATCTGATTGTGATACTGACTGTAACGGTTACTGTCACGCCATTTCACCAGAAACGCCAAAGCAGACGATCTACCCGCAGCGCTCTTCAGTACATTATTCTGTAGCCACTGCTTGTCATCCTCTTCAATCTGTACCCAAAGTTCTGTACAAAAGAGCTTCATCACCAAATCGCTGATTAGAGCCTCCTCAGATTGATAGGAGAACGCCTGCTCAGCCATCCTCCAGAAACTATCTTTCAATCCATGTGACTCAATCTGCTGATAGATACCCTTTTTCTGCGTTTCGCCTCCATCTAGGGTATCCGCATACTCTGCAAGCAGCTTTAACAGCAGATCATCAAAGGTAGCACTCTCAGCTTTCGCCAACACCACCATCATCTTTAGGTCCAGTGAGTGTTCATCTTCTGACTCCACAATCCAGCGTTTCAGCCCAGCACTGCGTTGAGTGCTGTTAAAAAACGATTTGTGCTGTGCGATATGGTTTCGCAGAGACATCCTGCTGATTCCAAGATCAGAGAGAATCATCGAATTGATATCCGCAAAGAAGGTATCACTGTACAGCCGAATATCCAGCAACCAGTCGCTTTCAGGGGATGGAGCCTCTTCTTCAAAATAGAGTAGAAATTTTTCGGCTGGTGCATCCAGCTCGATATGCTTCTTTGTCTCCAGCAGAGAGGTGTCTCGCATATCCAGTAGGGAGACATTCGTTCCCTCCAAAGAGGTGGATAATGCAGGCAGGAGATCCACATAGCCTCCTTCTGGATCATGCCAGAACACAATTCGGTTACTCTCGAATTTTGGTGCTATGCCTTGTAGGAGTTTTTCGCTATTCATTACCAGTTACCTAGCAACATACTGCAGAGCTATATACTGATCCAATACTTCATCTAGCCGTTTTTTAAATTCATCCATGCTTGGCATACCATTTATCCGATTAATATCGATTTCACCATCATCAATCTTTTCATTGAGTAGCATTCTGGTGGCTTCTTCTCCTAGCACTACCTCCAGTTGGTCCTTTAGATTATTAGGTGAACGATCGTTTCCCGGCGTATTTTCCAGCCGCGCACAGCGCTGGTACTGGTCACGTAATGCACACAGCAACCATGCTTCAGACTTAGGCATTGGAACCATCGGAACCCCTCCAACAAACTGTTCCTCTTCGAAACCAACAATCATCGAGCGGGACTTCTCATCCCAATTGCCACGACGGTGTTCAGCATTCCCATCTGCATCACGAAATAAGATTGCAATCACGGCAGGATCATCGCGCCCCGTCATCTCATCAAGCGCGATCATGGCCAACGCTCTGGCATTTTTATAATAGTACTTTGTTTCTGCGGGTGACTTCTTCCCTCTTTTGCTTCGTGGCTTGATGGATTTTGCTTTTCTGGTTAAGTCACGTTCTTCCTTTAAGGTAAAACTTGCCGAATCAATCACTGAGTAGCCCAATTTCCGCTCTATCCATTGAGCTGCCATCTTTGCCATCGGTCCAACTTGGGAGCTTATCCCATCAAAAGTACCCATATCAGTTGGGCCTTCTCCGCTGAATATTACGAACATTGATCTGCCTCTTTAGCTATTTAGTAAATTCAATGCCTTAATCTCAACGGTTAAAGTGGAAAGCTCTGTATCCTCATACACCTCGCCCGGCCCCATCACTTCCAACTTCTTTCGCATGGATGGGATATCAAAGAAACGGATAGAACGTGTAATACCATCTGAACTTTTATAGAGATAACTAACCCCACCCACCGCAGTCGAATCGTCAAGATAGTTCAAAATTAATGGACTATGAGTTGTTACTAGAACTTGTGGTTGTGCTTCCACTAAAGAGTCCATCAAATATTCAACCAACTCCAGGTTAATTCCATTTTCAATCTCATCCAGCAATAGAAAACTCTGCTTACTGCTGAGCTGTGCAAAAATTGCTAATAGCCTCAATAATCCATCATTGATATGCCGAGCCTCTGTAGGTAGTTTCTTTCCGCTGAAATTTTCACTAATAGAGAGTTGCTTCCATCCAGATCTTTGTGAGCTAGTAGCAACCTTCTCAAGATATGGATACACTCTTTTTAACTTATCACCCAGCCGATCACGCTCTCCACTTCCAAGCTCATATAGAAAGGCAGAAAGCTGCTCCCCACCAATTCCAAGTGAGCCATCCGATTCTCTAGTTTTCTTACGCAACAGTTCTGGAGAGAGCATATCCAGAGAATGAAGATTACAAAAGAATTTTTTAAATATCTTAATGGGTTCAAAAAGTTGTTTCTCATTTAGCTGCGATATCACAGACCCCTGGTAGGTAAAAGTAATTGGTGAAGTTATATTAATTTTTGGTGATTTAGGGTGTGCCTGATATGATAATTTTCCACTGTCTACCTTTAATATTGACTGCCCATTCCATACTAGATGTTCTGCTGTACAACGAAGTTCTGCTCGATTGAACACCCCATTCCATTCATAATGTAATCCATCATCATCTTCTAACAAGACTTTAAATTTAACATTAAGCTTCTTCGTCAATTTAGAATTGATATCAGCCGCATCCCAGTGGCGCTGCTTTAACCACCCAGCAATATCTCCTTTCAACTGTTGTGACAAAAAATCAAAAAATTGAAGTACCGTCGATTTACCAGAACCATTCAATCCAATCAGGCAGTTGAACTTAGCCAGATTCATTTTAAAGCCCACTAAGGACTTAAAATTATTAACTTCAATTTCTACAATTTTCATGTCTATTCCTGGCTAACCTATTCAATCTTCCAATCCAATATTACTCAATTTATCATCAACAAATANCCCTGATACAACAGCAGCCTTTATAACCTTTTTGCTTCCATCATATCTCCTGGCTGATTCATTGATCCATCAATTGTTATTGATTCACACCAACCCCCATCTTTTTCCACAATGGCGACAAATCCGCAGGTACTTCCATCGTCCTCCAGATTGCCCGCTTTCTATCGGTCTTTGCTTTCTGTCCAAGCAGTCGATTCAGGTTTGGATGAACAATCCGCTCATAGAATTTCTTGCCATGTATCCACTGCTTAAGATGAGCTTCAACAGTAAGTTGTCGCACCTCTTCAAGCCGATNATTGAACTGTTGTAGCAACTGATCTGGATCAAGATATTGATGCCACTCTTTCAGCTTCTCTTCAATCCGTTGCTGGTCGAGTGCTACTTCCAGATCCAGAAGCTCTTCTTTAAACCCTTTGGTTCGTAGCCCCTCCCACAACGGATTGATGACAGACCACAACACGCCATGCGCAACCCACTGTTCAATATTTTCCAGTAGTGCCGACTCTAGCGTACTGTACTCCCCACTCACCTTCTGTTGCTGTGTGGGTGGAAATGCTCGCCACAGCTCTTCAGGGACAATGAGGTAGTTCTCTATGCAAAATCTTGGTAGCACCCAAAGGTTAGATAGTTCTTGCAGTTTGTTAGTGATGACCCCATCTGACCACTCATCCC
>JGI26251J51716_1000223_pt1 | contig 22784 bp, 25 predicted proteins | sample SaaInlV_200m_DNA_FD_51716 | JGI IMG/M metagenome (IMG submission 51716) | reverse complement strand
GAAGTCCAAGCAAGACCTGTTACTTCGCCCACTTGATTATTCTCTTCGGCCAAACCAAAACGATGTTTTTTAACACCTAAGTATTTTTCTAAATTTTTATCGGTAATCGTGGCTTTGGTTTTGCGCTTCTTAAGCACCACTTCTTTCACCACTTTTCGACAAATAGTGCTAATGGTTCTATTCAGACCACGCACACCGGCTTCACGCGTGTAGTAACGAATGATATTTAATATGGCTGAATCTTTAAAGCTAATCTCACCAGCTTTAACACCGTTGCTATCCATTGCTTGTTTAATTAAATGACACTTAGCAATTTGCACTTTTTCGTCTTCGGTGTAGCCAGAAAGCTCAATAATCTCCATTCGATCTAACAATGGCTGTGGCAAATCTAGCGAGTTAGCAGTAGCCACAAACATCACCTGAGAAAGGTCGTAGTCCACTTCTAGATAATGATCGTTAAAGGTATGATTTTGCTCTGGGTCTAGCACTTCAAGCATCGCCGATGAAGGATCGCCGCGATAATCACTGGCCATTTTTTCAATTTCATCGAGTAAAAACAAAGGATTTTTAACCTTTACTTTTTGCATTTTTTGTACGATAGAGCCCGGCATGGCACCAATATAAGTACGTCTATGGCCACGAATCTCCGCTTCATCACGAACACCACCTAGTGCCATGCGCACGTATTTACGATTAACCGCTTTGGCAATTGATTCACCCAATGAGGTTTTACCCACACCTGGAGGGCCTACTAAACACAAAATGTTTGCCTTGTTGTGAGTAACGCGAGTTTGCACAGCCAAGTGTTCAAGAATGCGCTCTTTTACTTTGTCTAGTCCGTAATGATCATCATCAAGAATTTTTTGTGCTTTTTTAAGATCCTTGTTAATAATGGTTTTCTTTTTCCAAGGAACGTCACACAAATTCTCAATATAGGTGCGAATAATTGACGCATCTGAAGATTGTGATGACATGCGTGATAGTTTTTTGAGTTCGCTCTGAGCTTTTTCTTTAGCAGCTTTAGGCATTTTTGCCTTATTAATACTTAACTGTAAATCTTCAATTTCGTTTTCATCTTCCGCTTGACCCAACTCTTTTTGGATGGACTTCATTTGCTCATTCAAATAATAATCACGCTGATTGGATTCCATTTGCTTGCGAACACGAGATTGGATTTTATGCTCAGTATCTAGCACTTCAATTTCACTTTGAATAACTGCTAGAATTTTGTCCAGTCTATCCTGGGCATTGTCACCGCCCAATAACTCTTGTTTTTCTGAAACCTTGAGCGCTAAATTGGCAATAATAACGTCACTGAAACGCTCAACATCACTCACATCTTTAAGCATTTTTAACACTTCTTCAGGAATTTTCTTATTAAGCTTTATGTATTTCTCGAAACTTTCTAACGCCAACCTCATCATCGCCTTCACTTCGGTTGCGTTATCTTCTTCCAGAATTAAGTCACTTAGGCGAACTTCACTATAGTCTTCCAGTTCAACAATCGCCTCAACTTTAGCACGTTTAACCCCTTCAACCAAAACCTTAATCGTNCCATCTGGCAATTTCAGCATTTGTAAAATGGTGGCTAGAGTTCCCACCTCATGTAAATCATTAAACTGTGGATTTTCAACCTTGTCATCTTTTTGAGTAACTAAGAAAATGTATTTGTTGCCACCCATTGCTTGAGTAATGGCATTAACCGAGGTTTTTCTGCCAACAAATAATGGCATAACTGTGTGCGGGAATACTACTACATCTCTAAGAGGTAATAATGGAACGCTTTCAAGTTTTAAATCGATCTCTTCTACTTCTGGCTTTGTTCCCATAACAACTTAACACCTTTCTTGTTTAATAATTTAGATAGATAGTGGTGAGTGACGTTAATTTCAAGTATCCACTGCCCGTAATCATCCACCTTTTCGTTGTGGATATAGCCAATATTATGAATTTCACTACGAATATAAGCACTTTTCACATCTAACTCTATTTTGGCTCGAGTCATCATACCACTCAGCTGCTCTGCGAGCGCTTGATATAATAAATCAANCCCTTCTCCGGTTTGGCTAGAAATCCAAACTCGATANACCCTGCCAGACTCATCTCGATCTAGACGCGGCACAAAATTTTCCAAGCAATCNATTTTATTCATGACCAAAATTGTTGGAATTTTACCGGCACCAATTTCTTCAATAATTTCGTTAACTTGGTCGATTTTCTCAATATTGTATTCATCTGCTGCATCAACAACATGAAGAAGCACATTAGAGCGCTTAGTTTCCTCNAAAGTTGATTTAAAAGCATCAACAAGGTCATGTGGCAAGTCTTGAATAAAACCTACTGTATCGGCTATGACCGCCTCCCCTGAAGCGGGCAAAATAACACGCCTAATAGTAGAGTCTAAAGTTGCAAATAATTGATCATGGGCAAATACCTTAGCATCAGTTAAAGTATTAAATAAAGTGGATTTTCCCGCATTGGTATAGCCAGCCAGAGCAATCATAGGGAGTTCATTTTTAGTACGTGATTTTCGGCCCAAATCTCTCTGTTTANGCACCTTGTCTAAACGCTTGGTAATATTTTTAATACGCACTGCGATCAAGCGTTTATCGGTTTCTAGTTGCGTTTCACCAGGGCCACGCATACCAATACCGCCTTTTTGTCTTTCTAGGTGAGTCCANCCACGTACTAAACGTGTCGATAAGTGCCTGAGCTGCGCAAGCTCAACTTGTAATTTACCTTCAAATGAGCTTGCTCTGAGCGCGAAAATATCCAGAATAAGGCCGGTGCGATCCATCACTTGACACTGCAAGGTTTTTTCTAAATTTCGCTCTTGGGATGGGGTTAACTCGGGTGAAAAAATCACTAAATCTAGCTCTAAATCTTGCACCATTTGAGCAATTTCATCCACCTTTCCAGTGCCAATAAAATATTGAGCGAGCGTTGTATTGCGATTAACTTGGATGGTTTTAACAATCTTCAAACCCGAGGATTGAGCTAATTCTTTAAACTCTGACTTAGCATTGTGAATGTTTCGAGTGCTTGGTAATTCAACATACACCAACAAGGTGCGCTCACCTTGCCCTACTGCATCTTTTTGACGGTCAAATAATTCCAACGATAAAACCTAACTGGCTTTTTTATCTGATATTGATTTTTTCTCAGATTTATAAACGATAAGTGGCTCTTTGTCTTTTTCTACCACGCTTTTATCAATCACCACTTCAGCAACATCTTTTAGAGAAGGTAGCTCAAACATAGTATCTAATAACAAGTCTTCCAAAATTGAACGCAAGCCACGAGCACCTGTTTTGCGCTTAATGGCTAATTTTGCAATAGCAAGCAACGAGGCTTTTCTGAAGGTTAATTTAACCGACTCTAGCTTGAAAATCTCTTGGAATTGCTTAACGACTGAATTTTTCGGCTGGGTTAGAATTTGCACTAATGCCGCTTCATCCAGCTCACCTAAAGCAGTTTGTACAGGCAATCTGCCAACCAACTCTGGAATTAGGCCAAACTTAATTAAATCTTCTGGCTGAATTAAATCAAATAAATCTGTGAGTGTTTTCTTTTCGTTGTTATCTTTAACGGCTGCAGCAAAACCTATGCCTGTTACCTTCTCAACGCGCCTATTGATAATAGCATCCAAGCCATCAAACGCACCACCACAAATAAACAAAATCTTTGAAGTATCAACATCAATGGTTTCTTGATTAGGATGCTTACGCCCACCTTGTGGTGGCACAGAGGCAACTGTACCCTCGATGAGTTTAAGCATAGCCTGCTGAACACCTTCACCTGAAACATCACGAGTAATAGATGGCGAATCAGAACGTCGCGAGATTTTATCAATCTCGTCTATAAAAATAATACCGCGCTCTGCACGCTCTGGATCAAAATCACATTTTGATAATAGATTTTTAATGACATTCTCAACATCATCACCTACATAACCAGCCTCAGTTAACGTTGTTGCATCGGCCACAGTAAAAGGCACATCTAAGATACGTGCTAACGTTTGTGCCAATAAAGTCTTACCAGACCCTGTTGGCCCAATCATTAAGATATTAGACTTATCTAACTCGACATCATTGGCAATGTAGTCATTTTTTAGACGCTTATAGTGATTATAAACCGCCACTGACAAGACTTTCTTAGCATGATCTTGTCCAATGACATAATCATTTAGAAAATCACGAAGCTGTATAGGGGTATAGTCCCAATCCTTATAATCCTCAGTTACCTCTTGAATGGCTTGCTGTTCAATTAAGTCATGACAAGTTTCAATACATTCGTTACAAATATAGACACCTGGTCCGGCAATTAAACGCTCGACTTCAGATTTTTCCTTGCCGCAAAATGAACAAGAGAGTTCTTTTTTATCGTCTTCTATCATGCTTAGCGCTTGTCCAGCACTTGATCAATAAGACCATATTTAGCTGAATCTTCAGCTGACATAAAGTTGTCTCTATCTGTATCTTTTTGAATAGACTTCAAGCTTTGCCCAGTATGAGTTTTTAAGATGGTATTGAGCTTTTCTCTCACGGTTAAAATCTCTTGAGCGTGAATATCGATATCACTTGCTTGACCAGAAAACCCGCCTAATGGCTGGTGAATCATCATCCTTGCGTGTGGCAATGCAAAGCGCTTATCTTTAGCACCCGCCGTTAACAATAGTGCGCCCATTGACGCAGCTTGACCAATACACAAGGTAGATACGTCTGGCTTAATAAATTGCATGGTATCGTAAATTGCTAATCCAGCACTAACCGAGCCACCTGGTGAATTAATATATAAATGAATATCTTTATCCGGGTTCTCAGACTCTAAAAATAGCAACTGAGCCACTACCACATTCGCCATGTAGTCTTCAACNGGACCAACCAAAAATATAATACGTTCTTTTAAAAGGCGTGAATAAATATCATACGACCTTTCGCCTCGGGCAGATTGCTCCACCACCATTGGTATTTGATTCAGGTTGTTGATATCCATTTAGGCTTGCTCGGTAATCTCTGTAAATTTCTTTTTAACTGTTTTAATTTTGGCGTCTTCTAAAATTTTATCTTGCACCATTTTTTCAACAATCATCAGCTCGACGCTTGATTTTCTTGAAACATCTTGGTTGTAATAGTCAACCATTTGCTGTGCATTTTCACCATAAGCTTGTGACATCTCTTGAATTCTAGCGTCAATTTGCTCCATGCTTGCTTGCATTTGATTGTCGCTGGCAATTTGTCCAACTAACAAACCAAGTTTAACACGACGCTCTGCTTCGTCATTAAATAATGAAGCTGGCATATCTGCTTGAGGCGTCTGGCCTTGTTGTTGCATACGCTCTTGCATTTCAGCTAGTAAGTTTTGTGCTTCACCATCGATACTACCTTGGGGTACATCAAATTTATTTGCTGCTGCTAAAGCATTAAATAGTGAATCTTTATTAATCTGATCAATACGCCCGTCAATCTCTGTGCGCATTTGTTCTTTCATGCTAACCAACAAAGCATCCATGTCTTTTTCGCCAAATTTCTTAGCAAATTCTGCATCTAGCTTAGGCTCTTTTGGAGAGCCTACTTCNTTAATTGTAATGTTAAATTTAACAGGCTTGCCTGCTAAATGTGTTGCGTGATAATCTTCAGGGAAATTCACATCAAGATCAACAGTTTTTCCAGCAGCAACATCCGTAATACTTTCTTCAAAGCCAGGAATCATAGTGCCTTTACCAATGACTAATTTAAAATCTTTAGCTTCACCACCTTCAAACGTCTCGCCATCAATCGTACCCACAAAATCCATGGCTACACGATCACCCTCTTTAGACTTGCGCTTAACTGTTTTAAATTCGATCAGCTGCTCTTGCAAACCATTAAGTGTTCTTTCTTCATCAGCTTTAGTAATATCAACCTTNACCTGCTCAACCTCTAACTTAGAGAAGTCTGCAATCTTAACCTCTGGAAATACTTCAAATTCAACTGTGTAAGAAAAATTATCCNCNCCTTCTGCGTCAACTTTGCTAACTGATGGACGCGCTGCAGGTGTTACTTTTGCTTCAGTTAATGCGTCAACTAATGTCTCATTTACGATTTCATTTACCGCATCAGATTTGGCNTTATCTCCAAAGCGNTGCTTTACCATTGAGACAGGAACTTTGCCTTTTCTAAAACCGTCAATGCTCACTTGAGAAGCCATCGTCTTTAAGATTTTGTCAACCTTTTGGTTAAAAGTATCAATTGATACATCTACTGTTAATGATCTTTTTAGACCTTCTAATGTTTCTAGTGAAGTTTTCATGCGTATTAAATCCGTCTCTTTGTTTATATAAAACGCTCAATTATACCTAAATTGCAGACAATAAAAAAGGCAGTAAATACTGCCTTTTCTAGATTTAAACAAAGTCTTTAATGCAAGCCAGAAATATACTGAGATAGTGCCTCGATTTCTGCATTAGTCAAATCCTTAGTAAACTCAATCATCATTTTGTAATCATCGTTAGTTCTAGCAGGTGTTTTTGCTTCTGTTTGCGTATTGATAGAAACTTGACGAAAATCTTTTAATTGCTTAGACGTGTAGGCAGTATGCTGAGAAGCAAGTGCTGGGAAGCCTGCTGATGGAATGCCGGCACCTTGAGGACCATGACAAGCCATACANGCAACAATCCCTCTTTCTTTGTCGCCACCACGATATAGTTTTTCACCGAGTGCAATATTTGCAGCCTTACTAGTAACACCTTGGGCAATAACTTGCTTAGAGAAATAAGCCGATAAATTTGCCATGTCTTCTGCTGTTAACGCAGCAACAATGCCTGCCATTAAGCCGTCTTGACGCTTATTTGTTTTAAAATCTTGAAGCTGTTTAAGAAGATAACGCTCACCTTGTCCTGCCAACTTTGGAAAATTTGGTACCATTGAATTACCATTGGCGCCATGACATGCAGTACAGGTTGCAGATTTAACCTTGCCTTTAGCTGCGTCACCCGCAGCAGAAGTGTGAGTGGAAACAAAGGCTAATGCCGCTACAAAGATCAAAGCTAATTTATTCATAATAATGCGTCTCTTTTTTTAGAAAAAAATAAGCCGATATTATACGTTAATATCGGCTTATTAAAATTACGAAATGCACCTCAAGGATGCTAAGTAATTTATTGTCCTGCTAGATAGTCAGCAATTGCTTGCTCTTGACCAGCCGCCATTGGCGCCATTGCATTCATTGTAGGATCTACACGTGTGCCTGATTGAAAGTCTTTTAACTCTTTCACAACATCAAGATCTGGACGTGCTGATTTGGCTAATGATGGGTAAGTTGGAATTGCTGACTTACCACCTGCACCATGACAACCAGAACAACCTAATGCATCAAATGAATTTGCCTGAACTGTGCCCATTGCCATTGTAGCTGCAGCTACTAATAAAACCTTTCTCATTACTCTCTCCTTATTTTTTAATAATATAAAATAGTAAGTAGTTCAAAGACCACTAATTTTCGATTATACACAGTTTTAACAAATGCGTAAACACTACCACCAAGCCAAATTCCTACTCTCATGCCCTTCTTTAAAGGGCTGTCCACCTGACGAAGGTTTTGAAGTTATCTTTGCCGGAAGATCCAATGCAGGCAAGTCAAGCTCAATTAATACCCTTACCATGCAAAATAAATTAGCCAAAGTTTCTCGTACACCGGGGCGCACCCAGCATTTGGTATTTTTTGAGCTGGATAAAGATAGACGTTTAGTGGATTTGCCAGGCTATGGCTACGCCAAAGTACCAGATCATGTTAAAAAACAGTGGCATCTGGATATGAGCGAGTATTTCGACAAGCGTGATTGTCTGCGTGGCGCTGTCTTAGTGATGGATGTACGTCATCCACTCAAGCCTTTTGATAAAATGATGTTAGAGTGGTGTGTTAGTATCAATCTACCCACACAAATTATCTTAACCAAGGCTGACAAACTTAAAAAAGGTGCAGCAGCCAATACCTATCAACAAATTAAAAAAGAAATTAAAAACCATCCTTATGTAGATGTTCAGCTTTTCTCCAGCCTTAAAAAACAAGGACTGGATGAACTCTGGGGCCGACTTGACACTTTTTTTGGCTACATCGACTAAATGGATATTGATGCTGACCTGAGCCATATTGCCACAACAGATACCATTGTTGTTGCTAACAATCGCCAAGTTCTAGCTTTTAAACACACTTTTTCAAAGCGACACCCCCTTGTACAATTGCCAAATATCTTATCTTGGCAACAGTATCTTCAGTATTATTGGAAGTCGCAGCATGTTCATAGCACTCTACGACTAATTGATACTACTGAGCAGCGTTATTTAATTGAGTCCTCACTTAAACAATTTGAGCAATCTTGCCACGCACAACTCATTAATGAAGTCATTAAAAACTATGACTACTGTGCTAATCATTTAATTACTTTGGATATTTTGATTCAGTCTAAAGTGCAAATTTGCGAAGTTTTTGCCAATTGGATCAAGCACTACCAACAAGTTAAGCGTAATTTAAATTTAATCGATATCAATGACATACCTGCGCTTATATTGGAAGATACCAGCACCTTTCAATCGCCTTATATCTATGGTTTTAAAACACTAACACCAATACAAAATAAAATATTTGGCATGCTTGATCATCATGTTATTCATGCTCAGTACACACATAAAACCGAGCAAAAGTGCTTTGACACTACGCTAGACGAAATCAAAGCGGCAGCTCTTTGGGCAAAACAACAACAAGATGAAAATCCTAATCAGTCGATTGTTATTGTTTGCCCTCAATTAAGCGAGCTTCAATATCAGCTTAGTTCGATTTTTGATCAAACGTTTAATAATTTATTAGTAGAAACAGGGCGAAAATCTTACAATATTTCCCTGGGATTGGCTCTATCTCAATATACGCTCATCCAGGACCTACTCAATCTACTCGAGCTAAATGAGCAACTAAAAACTGACAGTATTAATACCAAGCTTTTTAATCAAGTCATTACCAGCGTTTATATTCAAGGCTATCAACTTGAGCGCAGTGCGCGACATCTCCTGGCTAATCACGCATTATCCTTATCACTAGAATCTTTTCAACTAGAGCACATACAAGAGGCTTTAGACCAATGTCCAATCCTATTGGCAATGATTAAAACCAACAAAAATCATGCGCTAATAACCCAATTATTAAGCGAGCACTTGCTAAGCTTTAACACAACACTTAGCCACTGGGGATTTGCGACAGACCGACAACTAAGTAGTAGTGAGTATCAACTATTCAATAAGTATATAAACAGCGCGTTAAAGCTTAACAACCTCTCGCTACATCATAAAAAATGTTCTGAGAAAAAAGCACTTCAACTACTCAAAGATATCACTAATCAAGTTGTCTTTCAGGCTCAATCAGGTAAGGCTAGTATTCAGATTATTGGCTCTTTAGAGGCAGAAGGCCTGCATTTTGACCAAGCCTGGGTACTGGGAATGACGCATGATTTCCTGCCCGCCAATCTAAATTCACCGAGATTTATCAGCACAGATCTTGCTATCCACCATCAAATTCCACATAGTAGCTACGAGTTAATTCAAACCGATGCACAAAATACACTAAACAACTTACGCTCACTATCAAGTCAGGTAGTTTTTTCCTATGCGAAGTCACACCTAGGACTGGAACAATTGCCTTCGCCTTTAGTGCACTTTGAGGATGATAGCATTTGTCAGCCAGATACTAAGACAACCCCCCATTTAACTGAATCTATTCACGATGAAGTCACGACCAAATTCACACACAACGAGGTTAAATCTGGCGTTAATTTACTCAAAAATCAAATGGCTTGCGCCTTTAAAGGATTTGCACATCGACTGAATTTAACACACTATGATGATCCACATATTGGCCTTGATAGGCGTGAACAAGGCAATGCTATTCATAATGCTTTGCACTATCTCTATCAGGAAGTTGAAACCAAAGAGGCACTATTGCAACTAGACCCAGATGAGCTTAAAACATTGATTGATCAAAAAGTTTATTCGGCGCTCAAACGTCACGACAATTCTGGCTATAAAGCCATTGAAAAAATTAGACTGGCACAACTATTACATAAATTTGTCAAAACTGACAAAGATCGAGAGAATTTTCGGGTGCTGGCCACCGAGCAAAGTATTCGGGTGGATATTGCCGGGCTAAGCTTCAATACACGCCTTGATCGCTTAGATCAAATGGAAAATGGCGACCACATTGTGTTTGACTACAAAACAGGTGATACCTCAACTGCTAAATGGTGCTCGACAGATATTGCCGAGCCACAATTACCTATTTATAGCGTAACTAACCACACACAAGGCGCTGCTTTTATTGAGCTTAATTCGAGTGGTGTCAGCTTTAAAGGCTTGTCTAAAGATCCTGACTCCCTACCAAAACAATCCACCAGAAAAGGTAAATGCCTTGAATGGGATGAGCAGCTAATTAGCTGGGAAAATCGATTAGACCAAGCGAGCCGGGCATTTCAATCAGGACATGCGCAAGTCCTGCCGAACAAAACAGCTTGTGATTATTGTGAATTTGATTTACTTTGTCGTATTCAAAAATAATGCAATAATCGCTTTTTTCTCATCGACAATCGCTTGAGCGATATTCACCTTATCCAGTGAAGCAATATCAATTGAACTCAACTGATCTTTAAGCTTGATAATTGCACCAACTTCAACTGATAATAATTGAAAAACATTAAGTAAATCTTCGAATCGATCTTTACGCCTGAGCGCATCAGTCTTAGCGAAAAATTCATAAATTGCATCCTCTGTTTGCTCATCAAATAATTTAACAAATGAGTAAAACTGGGCACTTAGCCTGGCTAATTGCTCATATTGCTTAGGTGCCTTTAGTTGTTGGCACAGCTTAACAACATCGCCCGGGCTTTCGTTAACCAGCCAAAGACAAAACTTCAAATGCGCTTGATTGGTCTTTAGTCCATCTAAAAACTCAAATTGATTTTCATGGCTTGAATGTTGCTTAGTTGATAATGGCGTAAACACACGATCATAGGCGCCACATGCCGCTAATACTTTAAAAAAAGCAGAAGGTGTGGCATAACAGAGTGATTTTTCCAATTCTTTAAAAACACGCTCAGGAGTAAGCGCATCCACCTCACCTGAAACAACCATAGTCTTCATCAGCTGATGCGTTTCGTGCGCTACCTTAAAGCCAAAAGGTTTGAACCGTGCTGCAAAGCGAGCAACCCGCAGCACACGCACTGGATCTTCACTAAACGCATTAGAAACATGACGTAATAAGCCATTATTCAAATCAGACTGACCGTCAAATGGATCAAACAACTCATCACTATTGCGCACATCTTGAGCAATAGCATTAATGGTTAAATCACGGCGAGATAGATCCTGTTCAAGGGTTACCGCTTTTGAGGTATCAAATTTAAAACCCTTGTAACCTTTCCCAACTTTACGCTCAAGCCTGGCAAGTGCATATTCTTCTTGTGTACCGGATGTAAAAAGACTGGAAATTCTTTACCCACTTGGCGATAACCCAAATCCAACATTTCCTCAGGTGAAGCGCCAACCACCACCCAATCTTTCTCAGTATCGTCATTTGCGACACCTAATAGATGATCACGCACCGCACCGCCAACTAAATAAACTTTCATACTTATGGGAAGAATTTTATTAATTCTCATATAATACACGAATGGATTTAGATAACTTAACGCCCGAACAGTTTAGAGTTACACAACAGTGTGGCACCGAAGCACCCTTTTCGGGTGAATACGTTAGCCATCATGAACTGGGCAACTATGTGTGTGTTTGTTGTGGTCAAATACTCTTTTCATCGGCCACTAAATTTGACTCCGGTACAGGCTGGCCCAGCTTTTACGATATTGCCAAGGCTGACAGTATCACTCTAATTGCAGACAATACACACGCTATGGTGCGCACTGAAGTTAGCTGCAAAAAATGTGATGCCCATCTTGGCCATGTATTTTCAGACGGCCCTGCACCTACTGGCCAACGCTACTGTATTAATTCAGCTTCACTAGGATTTAAAAAAACATAATGCATATTCATATTCTTGGTATAGCTGGCACCTTTATGGGCTCACTCGCTCTAATTGCCAGACAGCTTGGGCACAGAGTTACTGGCCAAGATCAAGGTGTATACCCACCCATGAGCACTCAGCTTGAGGAACAAAATATTAAGTACACGCACGGCTACCATCTAGCCGACATGCCTAAGGCCGATATATTCATTATTGGCAATGCATTGTCACGAGGAAATGAGTGTGTTGAAGAGATTCTTAGCAAACAATACACTTATACGTCAGGTGCGCAGTGGCTGAGTGAAAACGTACTACGTGATAAGTGGGTATTGGCCATCTCTGGTACTCATGGCAAAACCACCACCGCTAGTATGCTGGCCCACATTCTTGAATATTCCGGCTACAATCCTAGCTTTTTAATTGGTGGTGTGGTCGAAGACTTTGGCGTCTCATCACGACTCACTGATTCAAACTTTTTTGTCATTGAGGCAGATGAATACGACACTGCTTTTTTTGATAAACGCTCGAAATTTGTCCATTACCATCCAAAAACTTTGGTGATTAATAATCTTGAGTTTGATCATGCTGATATTTTTGACTCAATCAAAGACATTCAAAAACAATTTCATCATCTTATTCGAACCATCCCTAGCGATGGATTAATNCTTTCCCCAGAAAATCAACAAGCGATTAATGAAGTGCTTGAGCAAGGTCTTTGGTCTGCCCAAAAGATCATACCTACTGAGCAATTACACATCACTGATATGGGCACAAGTTTTAAAGTGGAAAGTGCACAAGTAGATTGGCACTTGCTCGGTGAGCACAATATGCAAAACGGCTTAAGTGCAATCTATGCCGCTCACCATGTTGGCGTACCTTTTAAGGTTGCTTGCGAAGCGCTAAATCAATTTAAAGGAGTTAAGCGGCGTTTAGAGCTTAAACATCAAACGGATAAATTTACCCTTTATGACGACTTTGCCCATCACCCGAGTGCCATTCAAACAACACTATCAGGCTTGCGCAACAAAGTGGGTAGAGCACCTATTATCGCCATTGTAGAGCTTAGATCTAACACCATGAAATCTGGCGTACACCAGCAAACATTGGTTGATGCACTAAAAGAAGCTGATCAAGTCTTTATTCTTAGACCTTCAAACAGCGACTGGAATATTGACACCTTATTCAAAGATTACAATCTATTTAACTCTGTTGATGAGCTGGTTGATTCGCTCAGTCGTCTTCAGCAAGGCCATTTGGTGGTCATGTCAAATGGTAGTTTTGATGATATTTTTAACAAACTAATTAAAAACCTATGAAACCAATTGCAATCGCTCTAACTGGCGCATCGGGTATGCCGTATGCACTCACTCTGCTTAAAGAACTTGTTAAAACTCAAGAGCTTATTTATGTAATGATTTCAACCGCGGCCAATACTGTTATCGCCATGGAAACGATCTTAATTTAGGTGGCGACACTCAGTCTATTGAAAAAAATCTTAGTCAATATTTGAATGCTAAAGATGGTCAAATTGAAGTATTTTCTAAAAATCAGTGGACAGCGCCAGTTGCTTCAGGCTCTAACCCGCCACGTGCAATGGTAGTATGCCCTTGTACCATGAGCACACTCTCAGCAATTGCCCATGGCGCAGCCGACAACCTTATGCACCGTGCAGCTGATGTGGTCATTAAGGAGCAAAAAAAGCTCATTTTAGTACCTAGAGAAACCCCATATTCAGCCATTCACTTGGAGAATATGCTCAAACTATCTCGCCTAGGCGTGGTGATCATGGATGCCAATCCTGCATTTTATCAAAATCCGACTTGCATTCAAGATTTGGTTGATTTTGTGGTGGCCCGCATTCTAGACCACTTAGAGGTTGAGCACGATCTTCTACCACCTTGGCAAGGTTAGTAATATGTAATAGGCCTTGCCTATTACATTAAAAAGCGAGTACAGTTATGCCTAAAAAAGCCAGGAAGATGGCGAAGAATTTTTTAAGCTTTTTCCCATCTACACGGTGCGCAGTTTTTGCTCCTAGCGGGGCAAAAATAACACTCATCACTACAATACTAACAAGCGCCTGCATTTGAATAAAGCCCAATCCTGACGCTGTGGATTCAATATTCCAACCAGCCACAATAAATCCTAGTGCACCAGCAATTGCAATAGGCAGTCCGACGGCGGCTGAAGTGGCAATGGAATTTTTAATATCAACATTGTTATAAGTTAAAAATGGCGTAGTCATTGTACCTCCACCAATACCAACAATGGCAGACACTAAGCCAATAATATAGCCTACCACACGCCACACCCAGTTTGCTAGATGATCAATGTGGCGACTGCTACTTAAGCCAAAATACAAAATAGCTGCTACTGTCAATTCAAATCCAGCAAAAAACAGTCGCATAAAGTCAAAACTCATGAGTTGAGTTAGTAGCGCCCCACTAAAAGCACCCAATAAAATTGTCGGTGTCATTTTTTTAAAATAATGCCAATGAATAGCGCCGTGCTGATGATGCGCTCTAACACTTGAGATTGAGGTAAAAATAATCGCTGCCAGTGCCGTGCCAACAGCACTGTGCATGAGTATGGATTGATCAATATGCCCTGCCAATAAATATAGCAATACTGGCACCATAATCAGCCCCCCTCCTACGCCTAACAGGCCAGCAATAAAACCTGAAAATGCGCCCAGAAGCAACAGCGGAATTATTTCAGCCATGTATCCACCGATTCAATCAGAAGCTCATCTCTGTCATTAAAAAAGTGATCTGCTGTCACCATTTTTTGTGTGTAGTTTGCATTATCTTTGGCCGCTTGAGCTCTGGTTTGAACACTATCCAGAACGGACACAATATCTTCATCGCCATATAAGTCCAGGACAGGAATGGTTAGTTTGGATAAATATTGTGCATTGTCACCCGGCATGCCAATTCCGACAAAGCGATTAAATGGGTGTTTATTATTGGCCAAATAATGAGTTGACATGACACTGCCTAAACTATGTGCAATCAGCACATTCGCGATTAAATCATTTTGGTGTAAATAATCGGCCGCCGCCTGAATGCGAAGATCCGCTTGGGGAAATACTGCTCGATAAGCACCTGCATGCGCTTCATTATCTAACACTGGCATTTGAATAGAAAGTGTATTAAAACCTTGAGTTGTTAAAGCCACACGCACAGGCTGGATGACTTGCTGCCAATCTGGATGCACGCCCAAACCATGCACAATTACGGCAGTTTTTTGTGTATCAGTTTCACTCGGCGTATATATCGACATAAATTCGTGATCGTTCGCCGTTAGCCAAACAACATCGCCATCCATTAGTCCATCTTCTATTTGTTGCGCCCAACGCTTTTCTTTGGCGTAATCAGGTAGCGTTTGTGCATTGACTAGAGTGCTGGCTAATAACAACATGATTAGTAGTTTCATTTTATTTTTCCGATTCAAGAGATACTAAATTATAAGATAAAAATTTACGAAATAATGCAAATGACTCATTTGGCGTAAAAAATATTAAAAATAAAGAAAATATTAAAAAAACAGCACTTATTGGATAAAAAATACCAAAATTATGGATTTTTTTTGATTTATATAGAAAAAAGATAAAAAAAAGAGCGATATTCGCAGGAGAAGAGTATGAAAAAACAACTTTTTAGGCGGATATCACTCAGAATTTACTTGTATTGGTAAAATTTCCAAAAAAAATTCAACCTACAAGAGGTGTGCTAAATATAACCTTCTTGGGGAGAGGGTTTAAATATTTTAGTATTTGATATTTAACACAAGCTCATTTTACAAAACATAAATTGAAATTCCTATAGCGGTATACCTTATTTCTGCCGAAAAAAACCATTAACCGTGATTATGACCACCTTCTAGAGGGATTTTAATTGTGAATTTTGCCCCATATCTAGTATTAACAACTCTAATATCACCCTGAAAATTATCTTGAATAATTTTTTTACTCATATATAAACCCAAGCCAGTTCCATTTAAAGATTTGGTCGAAACATAAGGCTCGAATATGGTTTCAATAATTGATTTATCAATACCGCCTGCATTATCCTCCAGGACAATATCAAGTGAATTTTTATGTGCAGTAGTGTGAATTGAGATTGTTGGATTACTAACCTTTGTTTCAGCGATCTGATCAATAGAATTTTGAATCAAGTTAATCATTACATGGCGTAATTCTCTAGCATAACCAACAATTTCTAGTCCTGGTGGAATACTAGTATTAATTTTAATATGATGTCTAACAATCAAACCCTGGAGCACTTCTAGTACGCTATTAATGTTTGCACACACTGCAAATAACTCTTTTTGTTTATCAGGATGGAAAAAATCTCTAAAATCTGCCAACAACTGATTTTGATCCGACATCATGGTTTCTGTCTTTTCCATTTGAGTATTTAAAAATTGTGCATCAGTGGCAGATATTTTCATAGACCTAAGCTTAGTTTTAACGGTACCAACACTCAGCATCATGGCTGTTAATGGCTGCTTCCACTGATGGGTTAAGATCGCAATCATTTCACCCATAACCACATGGCGTGATTGGGAAATTAGCCGACTAATATTGGCTTTATTTTGTAATTCAATCTTTGTTTTGGCTTTTTTCAAAAAATACAGCCAAAGTACAATAAAGATAATAACCGTCATTAAAATCCCCAAATAGAGTGCTACTTCTTTTTTCTGAACACCTAGCACAACGGGGGTTGCACGCCATTTTCTTTGAATTCGGTTAATTTCAGAAGGACCAACAACGTCCAGCGCCATATTAATAATCTCCACTAATTCCGGCCAATCTTTTCTGACGGCAAAATATATATGACTCGGCTCTTTAAACGCATTATCATCAATTCTAAGTTGTGTCATTTGATGCGAATTTAGCAAGGCCGTAGCCGCATCTAAAAAAACAACCGCGGCATTAGCTTCGCCACTAATAACCGCTTGCAAAGAGGCCAATGTTGTCGGTTTAACCAGTAGCTCAATCGGATCTTTTTGATCAACCAGTCGCTGATATGCAGGATAGTCTTTGGTTACGGCCACTTTCTTACCGTGCAAAGACTCCAGAGAATAAACCATTCGTCCATTAACCATAGATTTTGTTCTAATCATTGGGTGATTTTTTGTTGTTACAATCACCATATTGTTTTGCATGTAAGGCTTTGAATATAATAAGTATTGCTGTCTAGCTTTAGTTTTGGCAATAGCTGGCAATACATCCAAGGTATTGGATTGCGCCTGATTAATAACCTCACTCCAGCTAATACCTGATACCGGCTGCATACTCACACCAAGCTGCTGGCTTAACAATTTAACAACATCAGCTGAAATACCTAGATATTCACCACGATTATCTTTATATTCTATGGGGTAGAAGCCTGGATCAACACCCAGTCGAATGCTAGGATGCTCTAATAGCCATTTTTTTTGACTAGGTGTTAACACTAACTTCTTTTCAGTGGCGGCGTCTTCATAGACGAAATCACGTAAATTAACTGACTTGCTAATGTAGCCTGATTGAGTAAATGTTCGCAAAATTTGTTGCCAAAATTCTTGTCGCATACTACCCATTTCAACTTTTAAAGGTTGTACCAACTTAGCCATTTCTCGCGCTTCAAATTGCAGATGTTCACGTGATTTATTTTGTGTATTGTATTTTTTTAAAATTACATCAATGGTCTCATCGACATGAGAAAAAGCATACTTCCAACCTTCTAAACTGGCCTGTCGAAATTTACTCACACGGATAGGATGTTGCTCCAGCTCTTTTTCAGTGGTTACTAAAAGATCGCTGTAAATTCCTAAACCGTAATCATCTGGCGAAATGTAACGATATTCAATTCCTTGTTTTTTTAGCCAAAACCCCTCATTAGATTGATATGCAGCAACCGCATCTGTGCGATCATTAATCAAGTCATCCATACTAAAGTCTGGCGCTTGATGAATATAATCTTGTGTAGATAAGCCGGCACGCTTTAACATGGAGGAGATAATGAATTGATCCGCCTGGGCCATAGAAATTCTTTTATTGCGCAAATCGGCTGCTGTTTTAATGTTTGAGCTTTTTTTAACCAGTAAAACTAAAGGAGAGTTTCTACTAATGGCATATAGAGACACCAAAGGCTCATCTTCAGATCTTAATTTTAAGGCTTCAATCCCCGACGTTGCAAATTCAACTTTACCCTTGAGCAGTAGCTCGGTAGGAGTATGCTCAAGATTCACCTCGCTAATCTCAACTTCAATATTTTGCGCTTGATAAAAGCCTTTTTCCTTGGCCATGTAATAGCCTGCAAATTGAAATTGATGCTTCCATTGCAGAGCTAACTTCACATGATCTATATACTCAGCATGGCCAGCTAAAGCATGCAAAGAGATCAATAAAACTAAACTGAGTGCTTGCTTGATTAAGCGTTGCATGCTAAAGCCGACCCTAGTGGTTTTAGTTTTGGCAATGTTGTAATCAACAGTGCAAGAGAATCGACGTTCATTTTTTTCATCACCGAGGCTCGATGCTTTTCAACCGTTGAGATTGATGAGCATAATTGTTGCGCAATATCATGATTCGTCACGCCTTTAATAATTAAGTCAAACACTTCACACTCTTTAGGGGTGAGGGTTTTGTAATCATTAACAACCACCAAACTAGGCTTAAAATTATCAATAGCGCCCATAACCCTGTCTAACAATACATCTGTTGAAACTGGCTTTTCGATAAAATCTGCTGCGCCTAATTTCATCGCCTCTACGGCCATTTTGACGGTGGATACCCCGGTGATAAACACGGTAGGCCTAAGATGTGCAACTTTATTAAGCTCAGATAATAGATCCATGCCGGTCATATCGGGCATGGAAATATCACAAACTAAACAACCTTGGGTGTCATCTAGTTGCTTAAGATAGTCAACAGCTGAGGAAAATGAGCGAGTTTTGAAGCCTAACAAATCAAAAAACACAACCAGGGAGTTTAAAATATTTTCATCATCATCAACAATGAAAATTGTATTATCAAGAAGAGTTTTATCTAGCAACATAGGCCTAAGTATAAAGACAATTTCAAGGATAGTTTTAGATGATTGAGCATTTTAATCACGATAAAATTTCCGATAAATAATTCTACTACCAGCTTTAATCTCGACAAAATTACAATCACCTGGTGAACGGCGGTATTCAAATTCTTTAATCAACTCCATACAATGCCTACTACTATTACACCTTAAAGTACCACTAGAACCCATATTATCATTCATGTGCAGGGTTAAGGTATGGTGATTGGCACTCACTGACCACATACCGCCAAGCCCCATCAGCAATAGTGTCACTTTTATAATCATTCTGAAGGACAGTTAGCAGATAAACAACAGTATTCAGACTTGCCACATGTATACGCAAAAACAAGCCCTGCTAAAAAAATCATGCCAATCATAATCTGTAAAAAAAATTCCATTATGTTTCACTCCTATTGTTAAAGATACCAAATGCATCAAATGCAAATCTTATCTCTTTAAAAAAAATATAACAACATTATAATATGATTATATTCATATAAATATAGCGGGATTCCACATAAATTTAACCTGAAAATCAATGACGAAAAAAAACACCTTAAAAGGTGTTTTTTCTTATTTTCTTACTATGACCATTGACAGGGTCAATGTGATTATTTATTAACAGTATCTTTTAATGCTTTACCTGCTTTAAATGCGGCCACTTTAGAGGCTTTAATTTGAATTGCTGCACCAGTTTGAGGATTACGACCACTACGAGCAGCACGCGCTCTAACAACAAAACTACCAAAGCCTGTTAATTGCACTGTATCTTCTTTAGACAAAGCGCCGGTAATGGCATCTGTTGTTGCGTTTAATGCACGAGTTGCATCTGCTTTAGATAAGCCTGATTCTGATGCAATTGCATCAATAAGTTCTGATTTGTTCATTGGTTGACCTTTAATTATTGTTGAATTAGTACCTAACATGGCTACTCTATTTTTAAGGAGATAGCAGTATTTTTTATAACTAAACCATGCTAGGTGTTAAAAAGTATAACAACAAAAAACCTTATTGCTATAGCGGTATTCCTTATATTTTATAAACTACTCAACCACATTTAATCCTAGTAATTGCCAAGCTTGCATGCCACCGCGGTAGTATTTAATCTTTTCTGCTGGATAGCCATACTCGAGTAATTTCCAGATCAACTCTGGCGACATTTTGCACCAATTACCATTGCAGTAAATTGCCAGTGTTTTAGCCTGAGAGAAATTTAAATCACCGCTAGCCGAAACATAAACACCAAAATCATCCTGCATGGTTTCTAGTGCATACTCTTTGTCTTTTTTAAACTTATTAAATGGTACGTGTATCGCACCTGGAAGCGTCCCTGTTAAGGTTAGCCAAATTGACTTTCTTGCATCAACAACCTCTACATTATGCTCTGCAGAGTTTAGCTGGGCAATATATCCAATCATCTCATGCTCAGCAATAGTTTCCACTGCGTGCGGTTTAAATGGATGCATGGGCTTAATGATTCCTCGACCAGTCTTTTGATAGAATTTAGTCAACAAATGCTTACGATCTTGATTTCGACTAATAACAAAATCCTCCCCATCAATCGTCACCTTAATGCTCAATATATTAGGCTTAATATAAACAGGCTTGTTTTTTTTAACTTTTTTATGCGAACTTACCTCAACGGTAGAATTAGTTGAAAGGGCCTGAGTGGTACTAAATAAACTAGCCAATAAAAGTAACAAAGCAAGGAGTGAGTTTTTAATCATAATAAATATAAAATAATAAAAATAGCATGCNAATCAGCTGACAATACTTGAAAAGTATTATATTCTATATGATTAAATATTAATATTATGGTAATCCATATGAATATGAATTACCTAACTATTTAACTGTTGTTAAACCAACCGAACGCCAAGCTTGCATACCACCACGATAATATTTTAGTAATTCAGGTGGGTAGCCCAGGGCAATTAANTTGCGAATCATTTTTGGTGATTTTCCACACCATAATCCGTTGCAATAAATTACCAAAATTTTAGCATTGGTATAATCGTAGCCCGTTATCCCGGAATTAACGCCAAATAAAGTTAGCGTTTGATTACGAGAACTTAAAGCGCGCAATTGATTGTTGTCAACTCTTATCGAAGTTGGAATCATGCCTGTAATAATGGTTGCCGACTGAGGGCGCGCATCAATTATAAGCACTTGTTCATCTCCGTGAGAGATGTCATTAATGTATTCAATTACCTCCAACTCAGCAACTGTTTCCACAGGATGTGTGCCAAAGGGATATAGCGGCTGTATTTTTCCACGCCAAGTACCTTGATAAAACTTCATGATTTCATGAGATCTATCTTGGTTTCTTTGAATATTAACCACTTCACCTTGGTGAATAATTGGAACAGACTTAAGGCCCTTCTCAATTAAAACCTCTTTGGCGTTAATCGAAAAGGATGTGAGTAAAAATAGAAATATGAAAAATTTCATGCCGAATAGCCTAAATAGAATCTATTGTAGTTTGGAGCGAATCAATCCAGAAACCACACCCATATCAGCCTTACCATCTAACTGGGTTTTTAACACACCCATTAACTTACCCATGTCTTGCATGGAAGATGCACCTGTAGCAGCAATAGCTTTATCAACAGCAACCAAAACTTGAGACTCAGACAATTGTTTTGGCATGTAATTATTAATAATAATAAGCTCAGCCTCTTCAACATCAACCAAATCATCCCGGCCAGCATCTTTAAATTGAGAAATAGAGTCTTTGCGCTGCTTAACCATTTTTTGAATAACGGCCATTGCTTGCGTGTCGTTGAGCTCGATACGCTCATCTACCTCTCTTTGCTTTATCGCACCTAAAATCATACGTAAAGCCTTTAAAGCTGCTTTATCCTTAGCCTTCATGGCTAACTTCATATCATTAGTAATCTGAGTTTTTAATGCTGACATAATATTATTTTTATTTAGTTAAAAAAAAATGCCGATACAAAGATCGGCATTTGAAGAAAAATCTTAACACAGTAACGCGTTAAGTTTCTTTTAGTACATTCTCTTTCTATGAACGCGATTCTTAGCCATTTCTTTGTGGGTACGCTTAACGGCTGCAGCTTTCATACGNTTATTAACCCAAGTTTGTTTTTCATAAAACTCTTTTTTACGTACGTCAGTAATAACGCCCGCTCTGTCGCATGAACGACGAAAACGTCTAAGGGCAATGTCAAATGGTTCGTTCTCTCTTACTTTAATTGAAGGCATATTTAATTTTCCTTATGAAGCTGAAGCATCAGCAGTTGTACTGTCAAAATCAACCAATTGAACAATCGCCATTGGTGCTTTATCGCCAGTACGGAAACCAGCTTTTAAAATACGGATGTAACCACCAGGGCGATCTTTATAGAACGGTCCTAGCTGAGTGAATAATTTAGCAACCATGGCATCATCACGCAATTTAGCAAAAGCATTACGACGGTTAGCAACACTATCAGTCTTAGCTTTAGTGATTAATGGCTCAACAACACGACGAAGCTCTTTTGCCTTTGGCAAAGTTGTTCTGATGGTTTCATGATCAAACAATGAGTTTGCCATATTTTTAAACATCGCCTTACGGTGAGAAGAGTTACGATTTAGTTGTCTACCTGACTTTCTATGTCTCATGCTATTTCCTTATTCACTCATTAGATCAACTGGTGGCCAGTTAGGAATATCTGTTCCTAAATC
>JGI26251J51716_1000122_pt1 | contig 34901 bp, 36 predicted proteins | sample SaaInlV_200m_DNA_FD_51716 | JGI IMG/M metagenome (IMG submission 51716) | reverse complement strand
CAACGGCAACACAACAGACGCCATAAATAAAATAGTAATCAATGGAACGCCACGTACAAACTCGATATACACCACTGAGATAAATTTCACGACACGCATTTCAGATTGACGCCCTAATGCAAACAAAATACCTAATGGAAAGGAAGCGATGATGCCAATAGCAGCAACCACGACAGTCAGTGTAAGACCGCCCCACTTGTCAGTTTCAACAATCTCCAAGCCTAGGCCGCCATATAACAAAATAAAGGCAACCACAGGGTAAATTAGGAAAGATCCGATAATGTAATGTGCTCTATATTGTGATTTTTTAATTAGCGATCCAAATACAATAAGTGCCGCAATAATGCCAAACATAGTATTGACGCGCCATAACTCTTCTTGTGGATAAAATCCATAAATAAACATCTTAAGATTGGCGTTAACAAATGACCAACATGCGCCATCTCGGCCACAAGATTGATTATCTGCAGTCAAATCAAAATTGGCATCAAAAATTGTCCAATTTAAAATCGGCGGTAGGAGTAAATAGATAACGTATAACGCAATAAAAGTAAGTGCGACGTTAGATACGGATGAAAACAAGTTATCTTTCAGCCATAGGATGGCCTTAGTTTGCGATTTTGGCGGTTGTTTTGTTTCTTTTAGCGAGTAGATTGCCATAACAGTTACTTGCCCTTAATTTGTATTTTCTTGTTAAAAATATTCAAGATCAATGAGATGACTAGTGATATTGCTAAATATACTAACATTGTCAATATGATAATTTCAATTGCTTGACCCACCACATTTAAGACCGTGCCTGAGAATATAGTCACTAACTCTGTATAGCCAACTGCCGCTGCTAAAGAGGAGTTCTTGGTAAGATTTAAGTATTGATTAATAATCGGCGGTATGGCCACTCTTAGTGCTTGTGGCAATACCACTAGTCTTAATGACTGTGTTTGCGTTAACCCCATTGCTGCTGCTGCCTCTTTTTGCCCATTATCTACAGACTCGATTCCAGAGCGGATGGCTTCGGCGATATAAGTGGCTGTATAGATACTCAAGGCAAAGGCTAGGGCAAAAAATTCAATAGATAAGTCTACACCCCCTCTAAAATTAAAACCCTTTAACACCGGATATTCTAGTTGCGCACCAGAGGCAAAATAAACCGCTATTGGCAACAAGAGTACAAGCCCTGCAAAGTAAGGAGTGGTGTTGGTTTCTATCCCTGTATCATCATGCTTCTTATTACTGCGTCTTTTAATAAAAATATAGCTAACAACACCAATAATGAAACTTGCCAGAACAAGGTATATCTCAACCCCTTCAACAGGTCTAGGTAGGTACAACCCTCTTGAATTGAGAAAAATACTATCAAAGAAGCTGATACTATTTTTAGGCGATGGAAAAGCGCTAAGCGCCATTGAATACCAGAATAGAATTTGAAGCANTATCGGTATATTTCTAAAAACTTCAATATACACAGTGGCCATTTTTCTAATTAAATAGTTGCTGGATAAGCGTGAAATACCAACAATAAGCCCTAAAACTGATGCAAAAAATATGCCTGTTATTGCAACAATTAAGGTNTTAACAATACCGACGTAAAACGCTTGAAGATTGGTTGATGCTGGTGAATATTCTAAAAAGAAATTATCATTAACAGCAAAACCAGCTTCATCATTTAAAAAACCAAAACCACTTCTAATGCCTCTTTGCTCAATATTAAGCATCATATTATCAAATGCTTGATAAGCAAAATAAGCAATAACAACAACAGCCAGTATCTGAAATAAGATTGCTCGAACTTCGTTGTTATATAGTAGTGACTTTAGTTTTGTAAACACAAAAAAACCTCAATAAAAAAACGGCTAACTGTTAGCTAGCCGTTTTATATTTTGTTTAGACTTTATCTAAACGCTGGAGCGTATAAGATACCGCCTTTAATCCACAACTGGTTTACACCACGTGGAAGCTGGATTGGCGTTGACATGCCGATGTTTCTTTCGAAACTTTCGCCGTAGTTGCCCACTTGCGCAATAATATTACGTGACCAATCTTTGCTAAGACCTAAGCTTTCGTTAAGCTTGCCAGATTTACCTTGTAGTCTCTGAATACCAGGACTAGTAGAAGCATCATCGATAGTAGCTGAAGTAACACCTAATTCTTCTGCTTCGATCATTGCATTAAGCGACCATCTAACAATGTTAAGCCAAGTGTTGTCATCTTTACGTACAACTGGACCTAGAGGCTCCTTAGAGATCACATCACCTAAAACTACCGCAGAGCTAGGATCTTTAAGTGTTGACCTAAGACCAGCAAGCTGAGATACGTCTGAAGTTAGTGCGTCACAACGACCAGCTTCGAAACCACCTTTAGTTTGAGCAGATGTATCGTANGTAACCGCTTTAAATTCCATCTTNTTTGAACGGAAGTAATCCGCTAAGTTAAGCTCAGTTGTTGTTCCTGCTTGAATACAAAATGAAGCGCCATCTAGATCTTTCACACTGTTAACACCTAATGATTTCTGAACCATAAAGCCTTGACCNTCGTAGTAGTTTACGCCAGCAAAAGTAAGACCTAATGAAGTGTCACGAGTATGTGTCCAAGTCGTGTTACGCGAAAGCATGTCGATCTCACCAGATGATAATGCAACAAAACGCTCTTTAGCGGTTAATGGTACGAATTTTACTTTTTTAGCATCGCCTAAGGTTGCGGCAGCAACTGCACGACAAACATCAACATCAATACCAGACCAGTTACCACTTGAGTCAGGGCTAGAAAAACCCGGTGTACCTGTTGATACGCCACACGTTAAACTACCTTTAGTTTGTACATCCTTTAAAGTATCACTATGGAATATACCCGCTTGTACACCAAAACTACCAATCGCTATTAACGATACAGCAGATAATTTTAATAACTTATTCATAAAACTTCTCCTCATTGAGATTAATTAAAAATGCAGCACTTAATCATTTACCACATGGTGAAAGTTTAAAGGATAAATCGCTTTATGAGAAGGGTTTTACTAAAAAAAAACTAGGTTCTTTTTTGATACATAGATACCAAACCTAGGAGCATGGTAACGGTAATAATAATACTAAGATGTTTAGAATCAACAATTGGTGAATAGCTACTATAAGCTGAGGCCAATGTTGTACTGGTTAATAAAGAGGCGCCCAAAACTGTTAACAGTTTAATAAGGGTTGATAGTTTCATCAGTCTAATGAATAAGTGCCACACTAAGTGACATGATAACTGCAGCTGATGAATAGATAATTGTGTGTAATGCTAAGTTCATTGTTTCTCTCCCTGGAAAAAATAAATTATTAAAAAAAATTAGTGAATCGTTGTACCGATTAGTTGTGTAATGATAGATTTTGACGAACTTGAATTTTTAAGCGTAGCTCTGGCATACCATTTCTTTGCTAACTTCTCGTTTGCCTGAATACCTTCACCCGTTAAATATGCATACCAAACATTAAACTGAGCAGGTAAATTACCCTGCTTAGCCGCTCTTTGATACCAGTAAAAAGCATTTGCTGTATTTCTAGCAACGTCTTGACCTTTTTGGAAAATATCTGCCAATTTGTATTGAGCGCTTGCATCCCCTAAATAAGCCTGCTGCTGGATCTTTATTGTTTCAACTTTTAGCTCTGATTCGGCTAACAAATGTGCATGTACTTTGTTCATAACATTTTCCTCATTTAGTTGTTAATTTGAGCCAAATATACCGTGATTTTAATAGCCTGTAAAGGGCTATTAACAATAAAAATTATATATTATATATTTACTTAAAAAACAATGAGTTATGTGGTATTTATGGTATTAATAACTCTATAGTTATTTTTTAACTAATATAACTCTTTTACATAGGTGGTAAAAAATAACTATAATAGGTAAAAAAAACAAGCATAAACAGACAAAACAACATGGCCAATAAAACCAAAGACTACCTAGCTAAAGTGCGCAAAAAGACTGGCTTTTCAGACTATAAAATATCGCAGAAATATGAGATTAATCAGTCTAATTTAAGTAAATATAAATCAGGAAGAGCTGCCCTTTCTGAAACACATGCCTGGCTATTTGCCGATATCTTGAATATTAATCCTGCTGAGGTTGTTGCCAACACCAAGCTTGAGCATGCAAAAATGAAAGGTGATAAATCGAAGGTTATATTTTGGCAGGAGCGGCTTAAAAACCTTTCAAACATCTCTGAGTCTATCAAAATCGATATTGCGCAAATTAACCCCATTGTTGGGGATTTAAACAATAATGCTCAACAGATTATTGATTTAAGCCTTCAAGCCACCCAACAAGGTTGCGACTTATTAGTTTTTCCAGAATTATCCTTAACAGGCTACCTACCTGAAGATCTACTATTACGGGCTGGATTCATTCAGCAAGTAGATGAAAAAGTAACCATGATAAAAAATGCCATCCCTGAAAATATTTCTATTATTTTTGGCGCACCTCATCAACAAGCGGGTAATTTGTACAATGCCGCTTATTTGGTTCAGGAAAAAGAGATTCAAATTTATCACAAACAACAGTTGCCAAATTACAGCGTTTTTGATGAAAAGCGCTACTTTAGCGCAGGTAGTCAGCCTTTTATTTTTACCATCAAAGGTCAACGCATTGGCTTATTGGTTTGTGCCGATCTTTGGGATGCAGACACAGTTAGAGAAACTGTTAGATATGGTGTGAGTAGTATTATTAGTATTAACGCCTCCCCTTTTCACGTTGGTAAACACCAGCAACGACTCAATGAGGTTAAAAATCGTGTACTTGAAAATCAAGTGGGCTTTGTTTACGCCAACTTAGTGGGTGGTCAAGATGAAATTATCTTTGATGGCGGCTCATTTGCCATGGATGCCAAGGCACAACTCACCCACCAGTTGCCATTTTTTGAAACGGCCACGAGCTCGTTAACAGATCCTTACACACCAGCAGAAAGTGCCAGTGTTGAAAAAACAATTTACGATGCTTTAGTGCTTGCCACTAAAGATTATATTGAAAAAAATGGGGTTTTTAAAGGAGTGGTTATCGGCTTATCTGGTGGTATCGACTCCGCACTAACACTAGCCATTGCAGCAGATGCCATTGGCAGTGAAAAAGTCAAAGCCATTATGATGCCCTACACCTACACCTCCAATATGAGTCTAGAGGATGCCAAAGCTCAGGCCAGCACCATGAATATTGATTATCAAGAAATTAGCATTCACTCGATGGTTGAAAGCTTTAACTCTCAATTGAGTGGTGTATTTAGCGGTCTGCAGGCTGATACCACTGAAGAAAACCTGCAAGCTAGAGTGCGTGGAACCCTACTCATGGCCATTTCCAATAAACTTGGTAGCATTGTTCTTACTACTGGCAATAAGTCAGAAATGGCTGTCGGCTATGCTACTTTATATGGCGATATGTCGGGCGGCTTTGCCCCGCTTAAAGACGTGTCAAAAACCATGGTTTACCGATTAGCGAAGTATCGTAACACTCAGTCTTACATCATTCCTGGTCGGGTGATTGATCGAGAGCCTTCTGCAGAGCTGGCGCCTAATCAAGTGGATCAGGACTCCCTACCGCCATACGATGAACTAGATGCTATTCTTGGTCTATTCATTGAGCAAAGACTCTCTGTTAAAGATATCGTAAACCAGGGGTTTAATCAACAAACTGTGGAGCGCATTAGCCAACTGGTGCTTAATAATGAATATAAACGCAGACAAAGCGCTCCAGGGCCAAAAATTTCAAAAAATGCCTTTGGAAAAGAGCGTCGCTATCCTATGACTTCTAAGTTCAAACCTTAGGAAAATACTTTTAGAATCCCTTGAGCTTTGTGTGTGGTCTCTTCCAATTCACGCTTAGAGTTGGAATCAAACACAATGCCAGCACCCGCTCTAAAGCTTAGGTTTTTGCCTTGTTTAATCATGGTGCGAATGAGAATATTAAAATCCATTTTGCCATTATTACTAATATAGCCCAATGAACCTGTGTAAGCCTCTCTAGCCTCACCTTCCAGCTCGGAAATAATCTGCATACAACGAATTTTAGGGCATCCGGTAATGGTTCCACCTGGGAATAATGCCTTTACTAAATGCTTAACATTCTTAGCAGGCTTTAAAGTACCCTTAATGTTAGAAACAATATGATGCACATAGGGATAAGTTTCCAGTGCCATTACTTCATTCACCTCAATTGAGCCATACTCACACACCCTGCCCAAATCATTACGCTCCAAATCCAGCAGCATAATATGCTCAGCTTGCTCTTTAGGGTGATTGATTAAACGCTGTTTGAGCAATTCATCCTCATCACCCGCACCTCGAGGGTGCGTGCCTGCAATGGGGCGTGTTTCAACCTGATCACCATCCACACTAAACAAGCGCTCGGGCGAGGAAGAAATAATACTAAAGTTTTCAAATTGAGCGAGCGCTGAAAACGGTGCTGGATTGGATGCCTTTAGACCACTGTAAAGCTGTGCAGCGCTACATTCATGCTCTAAAGTATATTGCCAAGCCCGTGATAAATTCACTTGAAACACGTCACCCGCTTCAATATAATCCTTAATTTTTTCAACACCAGACAAGAATTTTGCATCGGGTTCACAGTCCAATACACCTGAAAAATTAGAAGAATCTGCATCCACTTTGACTTGTTTAATGTCAGTTAGCACTTGATCTATTCTTGTTTGATCACCCTGTTCATCTAATAAATAAGTCTTATTTAGCTGATGATCAAGCACAATAGCACAAGGTATTTTGGATGCTATTGCAACAGGCAAATTGCTGCTGTACATACTCTCTAACAAGGTTGGCTCGATTTGACCGATCAACTCATAAGACAAATAAACAAACCAGCCACCGGTAAAAGGTAGTTGTGAATACTGAGTATTATTCGTGGTAATTTGAGAAGACAACGTTTCTAAAAAATTAAAATCTGTCAAATTTTCTAGCACCAATTCTTGCTGTGGATGTGCAAACAAAATCGAGTAACGATTGTTAATATTATGATTAACGCTTTCCAGTAAAAAGGGGTAGCGCCTGGTGTTTAACTGGCACAGAGCGTCCAAAGAAAAATTTGGAATTTCTAAAACTTTCATGCTAATTTAGCTGCTTAGACTCGCTACTTGTTGACTCGGCAGGTGTAATTTTACTAAGCAGTTGTTGGGCGCGATTAGCAACACGNTGAGATGGGAATTTATCCAACATACTGCTAAGTAGTTTTTGTGCTTTTTCAGTTTGCTTTAATTCAACATACACCCTGGCCAATTCAAACAAAGAGTTGGCATACTTATGATGTAGCGGGCTNTTTTGTTGAAATGCCACAAATGTGTTTTTTGCCAATGAGTATTGCTCTTGTGCTAAATAAGTTTTGGCCAGCCAATAGTGTGCATCGGATGCATGGTTATTATCAGGATAAATATCCAAATATTGTTTAAATAATATAATGGCTTGATCATACTGATCAGTTACTAGAAGTGAGCGTGCATTGGTGTATATTTTTTTGGCTTTTTTATTGTGCTCACGCACGCGCATCATGGTTTGCTCAACCACAGAGCTAGATTTTTTGTATTCCATTAAATTAAACAATTCAGTAATTTTTTGCCTGCTGATTTGCTGTTGTTGCTCTAATTGCTCAATTTTTCCTTTTAACGATTTATTAGTACGCACNAAACGCTTAATTTTTTTATTATGATCCATGATCACTTTATCGGTATTAATACCCGCAGAAGCGGGCTGCCAAGCAAACACGGTTAATAAAAAAACTAAGAAAAAACGCTGCATAATTCTCTACTGATAAATAAACTCAACACGTCGGTTTTGCTGCCAAGCACTTTCGTTATGAAGCTGGGCAGTTGGATTTTCTTCACCAAAGCTGATCACATTAACTCGAGAAGATAAATCATACAAACCTAGAATTTCTTTTACTGCTAGGGCGCGATTTTCACCCAATGCTAAGTTGTACTCACGTGTACCACGCTCATCTGCATGCCCTTCTAGGCGCAGATTAAGGGCTGGATTATCACGCATGAAATTGGCATGTTTAATAACCTCTTGTGTTGCTGCCTCATCAATCTCACTACCATCATAAGAAAAATGTAATACAAACTTAGCGCCTGAGTTTTTTAACTGGGCCACCGCCATTCTAGCAGCGCTATTTTGAGCCGCTGAACGCGCATGATTGCCTGCAAATTCTTGTGATTGAAAGCTGGAAGAATCTGCCGCAATAATACTCTCTTGAGTGGCAGACACATCCTCTTGTGAAGTTACCACAGCTGGCCTTGGTGCAACTTTTTGATAAAGCTCTTCAACCGTTGACGAACAAGACGATAGTAGAACGGTAGCTGTTACTAATGAGGCAATTTTTAACATGACAATCTCCTGATATTATTTAGAATAATGTGACCAATTCGGCTCTCGAACTTCACCAGCCTTACTGACTAACTCAAAGGTTTGGTGACCCAAGATAGAAACCACGGATAACACACCCGAATCGTCTTTATTGGTGGCAAAGATAATCATACTACCATTCGGAGAAAAGAAAGGGGATTCATCCAGTTTATTTTGTGTCATGACCATTAGATCTTTAGTGGCAATATCAAGCAATGCAATACGATAATCTTTATCCACTCGGTGTACCAAAGCCAAACTTTTTCCATCTGGTGAAAAAACAGCTTTAGCGTTATAGCTTCCTACAAAAGTGGCTCGGTTAATTTTGCCAGTTTTTAGATGTTTGATATACACTTGAACTTGACCCGAACGATTAGAAGTAAAGGCAATACGCTCACCATCAGCAGAATAACTTGCTTCTGTATCAATACTAACATCACTGGTTAATCGAGTTAGTTTTTTGTCTTTAAGGTGATACGAATAAATATCTTTATTGCCATCTTTAGATAAAGTTAAGACAATACTCTCACCATTTGGGTGCCAAGCAGGTGCTGAGGCAATGCCATCAAAATAAGGTAGTTTTTGAGTTTTACGGCGCACGAACGGATACTGAATAAACACCTCAGAACGACCATTCTTAAAAGACACATAAGCAATTTTATTTTGATCAGGTGACCAGGCAGGCGATAAAATTGGGCTGGCCGCTCTTAGGATGGTTTGCGGATTTTGTGCATCTGAGTCTGATATTTCTAGCTTATATTCGCGCTTACCTCGACCTTTGTTGGCAACAGTTACATACGCTAAACGAGTGTCAAACGAGCCTTTCTCACCCAATAAGGCAAAGTATATTTGGTCTGACAGATAATGTGTAATACGCCTAATACCACTATTATGTACAGCAAACTTTTTGGCATACAATGTTTTTCTTGAATACACATCTAGCAGCTCAATTTCGACATTGAAAATTTTCTTACTAACCTTTTCGAGCTTACCAATAACAATGGCTTCAATTTTTTGAGCTTGCCACTTGTCAAAATCAACTTGACTGGTAACAATATAATCAGCACTAGAGGCGTTAAATTCGCCAGAACGGTTAAAGTTATCACGCATAATATGCGCAATCGTTTCACCCTGCTTAGCATCACCTTTGACCAAAAAAGGAGAAATAACAATTGGAAAGGCGTCTTCAGCTTTTTTTAAAACGGTTACCTCTAAAACGGCAAAAACACTTGCACTATAAAATGTTAAAAAAGCAGCGATTAGTTTAATCATTCTCTTTCTTCAATCCAGTTCATTTGAATGGCTTCTAGGATTTTTTCACCAGATTTTTCAGCTTCATCTTCAAACTCCGCCAAAGCCATAACCATCTCTCTTAAGTCAACAAACCCAACTGTCAAGGGGCTTATGTCAGGGTGAGCTTCATCCAAAGCAATCGCGATCTCTAAGGAATCCGTCCAGTTCATAAAAATACCTAAAAAATAATCAATAATTAGCTTAATTTTAAAACAAATAGTCGGCAATCATGTGTCTTTTTAGCAAGTAAGCACTGTTTAAATACGGCGCACTTCTTGAATAAATTTAAGGGTTTCTAAAGCTTGAGTAATTTCATACAAATGATGAGAGCTTGTTACACTAATAACCAAATCAAGTGATTTAATTGAGTTGTCTTTTTCTTGCACTTCAATATGCTCAATATTACTTTCTAACTTTGATACCATATTGGCAATTGAGGCAAGTGTACCGCGCTGATTGTCTACATCTACAGTGATCTTAACATCGAAACTCTCGCCCTTCTCAGGCTGCCAATCAACTGCCATCCATTGTGCTTGCTTACTTTTTAAGCGCACTAGATTGGTACAATCAGAGCGATGCATAACCAACCCTTTTGTAGTAGTTAAGATGCCAGAAACCTTGTCCCCTGGAATAGGGTAGCAACAATGAGCGAAGCTAATTGCTTTATCTCGTGTTGAGCTAATTCTGACACTTTGAGCTGAATATTGATCATCATCATACTGCAGCTTGTTGAGTACTACTGAGACTAAAATTTCACTCAAGCCAATCTTTAGATGCATATCCTCCAAAGAATCACAAGCTAATTCATTAAGGCAAGTTTGCCATTTTTTGGTACTAATACTCTCTACATCAACAGTAAGATAATCAAGCGCATTAGATAATAAATATTCACCAAGCTGGATCAACTCTGAGGCAGACTGAGTTTTTAAATATATTTTAATTGCAGCTTTAGCCTTAGCTGTTACCGACATTTGTAGCCAAGACGGATGTGGCTTGGCATGCTCATCTGTAACAATTTCTACCGTTTGCCCTGAGCGAAGTCGTGTTGAAATAGGGGCGCTGACTTGGTCAATTTTAGCTTTAACAGTTTTGTTGCCGATATTGGTATGCACCATATAGGCAAAGTCAAGCACGGTTGCTCGATATGGCAGCTGCATAATATCACCTTCAGGGGTAAATACAAACACCTCTGACGGGAACAAATCATTTTTGGTTTCTTCTAAGAATTCGACCGATGTGCCTGAGTTTTGCTGAATATCAAGCAATGATCCTAACCAGTTGCTAGCCAGCTCGGAATCATTATCTGAATCACTTTTATAGTGCCAGTGTGCAGCAATCCCGTATTCAGATACAAAATGCATATCTTCAGAGCGAATTTGCACTTCAATAAAAATCTTATTAGGGCCAAATAAAATAGTATGTAGCGATTGATAGCCATTGGATTTTGGTAAAGCAACATAATCTTTAAATTTACCGGGTAATGGCTTATATAGGTTATGAATCACACCAAGCGCCTGATAACACTGCGCCACATCTTTAACAATCACTCGAAAAGCATACATATCTAGCACTTGATTAAATTTCAAGCGCTTATTTTTCATTTTTTTATAGATACTACAAGGTTGTTTTTGTCTCCCGCTAATCTCAACTCCAGGTAGCTCTTCTTGCACTAGGCGATTATCAAGTTGCTCCTGAATATGCTTAATAACCTTGGTCCTATTGCCACATTGCTTTTTAATCTGGCTTGCTAGCACCTTATGACGAAATGGATGAATAATAGCAAAACAAAGATTATCTAGCTCAACCCTAATACTATTAAGACCTAATCTTCTGGCAATTGGCGCATGAATCTCAACAGTTTCTTTGGCAATTCTCAGTTGTTTATCTCTACGCATAGAATCCAAAGTACGCATATTATGCAAGCGATCAGCTAGCTTGATCACCATCACTCGCATATCGTCACTCATGGCTAAAAACAACTTTCGAAAGTTCTGCGCCTGCTTGTCTACAGTGGTGTGAAATTCTAGCCCGGTTAATTTAGAAACACCTTCTACAATATGAGCAATTTCATAGCCAAAATCATAGTTTATCTCTTCATAGGTCACACTAGTGTCTTCAATGCAATCGTGTAATAATGCCGCAACAATACAATAATAATCCAGTTGAAGTTCTGCCAAAATCATCGCCACAGAAAGTGGGTGGAATACGTAAGCCTCACCTGATTTGCGATATTGACCATCATGAGCCGTTGCTGCAACCACATAAGCCTGATACACCCCCTCCACCTGAGATTTAGACATATATAATTCAAGCACCTCGCACAGATCACTAATTAGAATTCTTGAATTGTTTTTCGACATGTAGTTTGGGCTAAATCTAGAGTTAAGTTTTGCCATTATAATACTTATGCGTCAGTATAATGTTGTGCATATTTATAATAAATTTACGTAATAATCCATGAAAAAACTTATTCTAATCCTACCTTTACTTACATTATTCCTTGGCGGCTGTTTTTGGGAAGATGAGAAAAAACGTGAATCAATCACCAAGGGCTGGTCTCCAAAAACCTTCTTTACTCAAGCAAAAGAACAAGTTTCAGCCGGCTCTATGGATAAAGCCATTGAACTTTTCGAACAACTTCAAGCGGCTTATCCAGGCTCTAAATACGCCCTACAATCCAAACTAGAAATCGCTTACGCACTTTATAAAAGCGAAGATTATGATTCAGCGATCGAACGCCTTAATAGCTACATTAAGCTTTACCCTAACCACTTCTCCACGCCTTACGCTTATTACTTACGCGGGGTTATTTCAGAAGATAAATCACGCTCAATCTTAGATGATTACATTACTGACAACGCCCAGCGTGACGTTAACTCAGTGCGAGATGCTTTTAACTATTACTTGGCACTGATTGACAAATTTCCAAAAACTGAATACACCGAGGAAGCAAAAACTCGCCTAATTGTACTTAGGAATATCTTATCTCGTCATGAGTTGTTTGTGGCTATTTACTATACCAAAAAAGGGGCAAATATTGCTGCCATTAATCGCAGTAAATACATTATTGAAAAATACCCAAATACACCTTCTATCCCTGCAGCACTGCACTTAATGGCGTATAACTACGATATTATCAACACACCAATCCTTGCCAAAGATGCACGCCGCGTATTAGCAAAAAGCTACCCTTTATACACACCACACTACTCATTAGAAGACTAGCTAACACATACCGCTCATGACCAAACTGGAGCGATCGTTCGCACTCAAAATATCGCTGATCATGGCAACACGCATGCTAGGGTTGTTTATGATTTTCCCGATTTTCTCCGTCTATGCTGATCATTACACGCAAGTCACACCACTGTTAATAGGTGTAGCTATCGGTGCTTACGGCCTTACACAAGCGTTTTTTCAAATACCATTTGGCTACTTATCAGATAAATATGGGCGCAAGCCTTTGTTAATAATAGGCCTTATTATTTTCTTTATAGGTAGTCTTATTGCAGCCGATGCAAGTGATATTTACCAGGTGGTGGTTGGTAGAGCCTTACAAGGTGCGGGTGCTATTTCTGCCGTGCTCATGGCTTTTTTGGCAGATTATGTCAGTGAGGATGAGCGTCCAAAGGCCAATGCATTTGTAGGGGTTCAAATTGGTATGGCCTTTATGCTGGCTTTACTATTAGGCCCTATTATTGGTCATCAATTTGGCATTTCGGGTTTATTTTGGATAATTGCAGCACTTTCGATTGTGGCTCTGCTAGTGGTTGCTACCTTGCCAAATGCTAAGCCAAAAAAACAATATACACTCTCGGTTAACAACTTTAAGAAAATCCTAACACCCGACCTAATTAGACTTGATTTTAGTGTCTTTGCTCTACACTTAATCCTTACCAGTGCCTTTATCGCTATTCCAATTTTTCTAATCGATAACAATATTCTATCCATTCAAGACAATTGGCAAATTTACCTGCCAGTGATCGTCCTATCTTTTTTAGGCATGATTCCAATGATCATTGTTGCCACCAAATTTCAAAAAACCAAAACCATTTTCTTATTGTCGATTTTCTTGCTAGCATTAAGTCAAATACTGTTTTACCAAACGGCCTTAAATTACGCCACATTTTTCATTATTTTGACTATATTTTTTACCGCATTTAATGCCTTAGAAGCGCTACTACCTTCACTTATTGCTAAAACAGCTAGCAGTGAAAAACGTGGGCTAGCGATGGGTTTTTATGCCAGTTCGCAATTCTTGGGTGCATTTGCAGGTGGTATTTTAGGTGGGTGGATTTATCACACATTTGGTCTAAATAGTGTATTCTTATTCACCACATTTATCGCACTTATTTGGTGGCTAATTGCCCTAAGCATGAGCACTGAACAACATTAAAAATTTACCGGAGAAAACACAATGGCAGGCATNAATAAAGTAATTTTAGTAGGTAACTTAGGCCAAAAGCCAGAGGTTAAATTTGCATCAAATGGTAATGCAATTGCCAACCTTTCAGTGGCAACAAGTGAAAGTTGGACGGATAAAAATACTGGTCAAAAACAAGAAAAAACAGAATGGCATCGCGTTAGTTTGTTTGGCAAATTAGCAGAGATTGCTGGCCAATATTTAGACAAAGGCTCTAAAGTCTACGTTGAAGGTAAGCTTCAAACACGTAAATGGCAAGATAAATCTGGTGCTGATCGCTATACGACTGAAGTGGTTGTTTCAGGATTTAATGGCACCCTACAGATGCTTGATCGTCGTGAAGGTGCACCAATGGGCGGTGGCGCTCCACAATCTGCACCAAGCGCACCTCGAGCACAAGCACCTACACAAGACCCGATCACTCCTGTTGATAACGGTTTTGACGACGACATACCGTTTTAAGGGTGGCCTCACACTTTTTGTAAAGTTTTAAACTATACAAACACCCAATTAAAGCCTTGCTGTAGCAAGGTTTTTTTTTGGCTCTAGCTCTCTTAAACTCTCTTGATACCGTGGTTATACATTCTAACCATACCCTTGAGACCATGATCACTTAACTTTGCCCATGGCTTGATATCTTGCTGATAGCCCTTATGCCAAGGCTGAATTATTTCGGTGTTAATCTTGGCCTGAGTATGGACAGATTGCGCATAATCTTTTGCCAGGGCTTGAGCAGCCATAGAGGTTCCAGCTGTTGAGATTGATGCGGTAACGGCCATCACCATGTTTTTAACTTTCATATCTTCTCCTATTTTTTTAGCGGGTTATTTTCACTATACGCCTTATAACAAATAGATTCAAGTGCTTTAAAATATTGCAAAACCCACATATTTAAACATCAATAGGGATAATCAGCCTATTCAATATTCTCAATTAACCCTGTATGAATGATAAAAAAATAGCACAAATTTGGATTGATGCAGATGCTTGTCCAGTTGTTATTAAAGAGATTCTCTTTAAGGCAGCTGATCGCACTCGAACTCAAATAACGCTAGTGGCAAATCATGCACTACACTTACCACCCTCTAGTTATTTAAGCTTTATTCAAGTAACTGCAGGGTTTGATGTGGCTGACAATGAAATTGTTAAGCGTATGCATGCAGGTGATTTGGTGATTACTAGCGACATTCCCTTGGCAGACGAGGTGATTACCAAAGGTGGGCTTGCGCTCAGCCCTAGAGGGGAATTATTCAGTGCAGATAACATCAAATCAAAACTAAGTATGCGAGATTTTATGGATGTGATACGCTCAAGTGGCGTACAAACAGGCGGTCCATCTACCTTAAGTCAAGCAGATCGACAAGCCTTTGCTAACCGCTTAGATCATTGGCTAAATCAGAATAAATCCTACGCCAAGTTGGCTTCATATACATACCTGGTGTCGCCTCTTCTGCCATAACCTTACCCGGCTCCATCATGGTTCGTATCCCTTGATCCATGCCTGGCACCATAAACGATGACTGTGGCTGTCGATACTGCTGCTGTGGTTGCACACCTGGATTAAATGGCATCATACTCATCCCGCCAAAAGGTTGTGTCGGTTGTGTTTGACGGGCTGAAGGAGTGTTCATTGCCCACGGCATTGGGTTGTACACAGGCTGAGCATATCTTTGTCTTGGCGCTGCATATCTCGAATTAGAGTATCTAGGCTGGGCATAACTTTGAGCACCCCACGGCATAGAATTGCCAAAAGGTTGCATTTGCGGCTGACTAAAGCCTTGTGCGCCAAATGGTGACATCATAGAAGATGGATTAGTAAAATTAGCATTCGACATCGTGCTGACAACTAGTGCCAATCCTAGGCAAGTTTTAATAATATGACGCCTTGTATTTTTCATGTTTAGCTCTCCTCAAGAATTAAATAGTGTGAGTTTGAACTATACACTGAGCGTGAGATAGATGTAGATTTTTTTCACTAAACAATAAAAAAAACCTGCGACAAGCAGGCTTTGTTTGGTGTGTTTTAACTTAATTTACTTAGTTTTTTTTCACCTGATCTCTTTCATCCCAATAATTTGCCTTATCCTTTAAAATCCAACGAACACCGCCCTTAGGGTTTTCAACATCGCCTTTATATCTTGGAATTAAATGCACATGCAAATGCTTAACACTTTGCCCTGCCATTTCACCATTGTTGACGCCAATGTTATAAGCATCTGGTTTAAACTCCTCATCAAGCAGTAATTTAGCCTTTTGTACAGCGATACCGATAGCTAGTAATTCCGCCTCAGTTGCCTCAAAATAGGTTGCAAAATGGCGCTTAGGAATCACTAACGTATGCCCAGGTGACGCGGGAAAATTATCAATAAAAGTAAGTGTTAAATCACACTCGCCAATGATTCTTTCTTGATTTCTTAATTTACAAAATAAACACTCTGTACTCATATTATTGCCCTAGGTTAAAGATGGATAATTCGGACAGATATTTTACCTCAAGCAAACATCGGGTATTTAAAGGCTTTAATTAATATGTGTTTAGACGTAAAAAAGCCGGCAATTAGCCGGCTCTTAAGTTAAAACAACTTAGTCTTATTTAGTTGCTTCAGCTGCGGGTGTTGCGCTTGTTTCAGCAGTTGCCGGAATGGCTTGGTTGTAGCCATAATTCCAAGGTGCGCTATTCATATTCATTGGACCGAATGAATTCGAGCCCGTGTCCATACCAAACGGAGAGGTGCTAGTACCAAAATTAAACGGCTGATTATTGCCACCACGATTAAACGGACTGAAGTTCGAGTTAGTCTTCATTGGGCCAAAGTTATTGCTATTGCCCCAAGGTGCATTATTAAAATTGCCACCGTTCATTGGCATATTCTTACTCCAATTACCATTGTTTGACCAAGGTGCATTGTTAAAATTTTGACCATTCCATGGTGTATTTCCCCAAGAGTTATTGTTCCATGGGCCATTATTCAAGTTGCCGAAATTATTGCCATTACTCCATGGTGTGTTACTACCAAAATTCATTGGATCGTTGCTGTTCCAATTATTACTGAAAGCAGAAGCACTCAGTGCGACCGTCATTAATGTTGTTGCGATGATTTTTTTCATATTTTCCTCATTTTTTGTTAAGTTTATCTTGCGGGTGCTACATTATTCCAAGGGCCGTTATTCATCGGTCCAAACGAATTATTTCGGAAGTTAAGCGGCTGTGAATTTCCCCACGGCGCTTGATTCCAATTATTATTTTGCCAAGGTGTGTTATTACCCCATGGTCCATTATTACGCCAATTACGATTATTCCATGGTCCGTTGTTGTTACGCGGTCCATTGTTATTAAAGCCAGCGCCATTCCAAGGAGTGTTGTTGTTTGTATCAAACTCGTCCATCATATCATCCATTTCTTCACTAAACCAGTCTGGTGTGAATAGCGAATATGGATTATGCGCGATAAAACCATTATTAGCATTGTTGACATTGCTTCCACCCCAGCCATTATTGCCCCATGGACCATTACCAAAACCAGCTGATGCGCTAAGCGCTAATGTCATTAATGATACAGTTACTATCTTCTTCATACACCCTCCTCCTTATTGTTGTTTAATAATAAATCCTAATTATAAACCACTTAAAGCTATTGTTTGGACGAAAAAAAACCAGCAACTAGTGCTGGTTTTTTTTAAACTAACTAAAACTTACTTAGCTGGTGCAACTGGTGCTGTAGGCGCCTGAGTGTTGTTCCAAGGGTTGTTAAAGTTGTTGTATGGGTTGTAACCATTAAAGTTGTTATTGTTGTTCCAACCATTGTTGTTGTTATTGAATTCATCATCAAACTCATCTACCATGTTTGACATTTCTTCCATGTACCAACGTGGATCCCAGTAATCGTATGGGTTGTAACCAAACATACCGTTATCTTCTTGGTAACCGTTGTTATTGTAGTTATTGTAGTTATTACCGTTGTTCCAAGGCATGTCATTACTGTTAAAAAATGCGTTTGCACTTAGAGAAGCTGCTACTAATGCGATTGCTAAAAGTTTTTTCATTGTCTTATCTCCATATCTAAAATTATTTAAGAAACTATATTATAACATGATAATATAATATTGCAAGCTTTATTTAACAATTAAAACCCACGGCCATACGGACTCTTGGGCTCAGAAAAATTATAATTAGCTGGATACGGGTTTGGCAAATTCAGCGCCGGCTCCGCCACATTACCTGGGTTGGAGAAGGACATGGCTGCAGGCGTCCTGTAAACAGGCCTGGGTATTTGCTGAGATTCAGCTTGAAACGCTTGATTGGGTGTGGGCATTTGCGACATATTAAATTGTGAGCCGCCAACGTTGTAAGGGCGATTATTGTAAGGGTAAGGGTAATTACTATTACGCCCATCACTAAATGGATTGTTATCTGTTACTTTTTCCATCCAAAACATTGGCGTCCAAACTGGCCAATCATTATCTTTATAATCAGACCCATAACTATTAAAGTCTAAAAATGCTTGCGCATTAAAGCTAACAGCAATCAAACCTACTAATACTGTCTTGTTCATTACACCTCCCCTATTCGTGTCATTAAGCGTAATTATAAAGCTGAATTTATGTTGCGTGGGTACTTATAGCCTTTGGGTATAATAGCGCACATGAGTACAAAACAGATATTACAATCGCTTTTAGAGAAACGAATTTTAGTGCTAGATGGCGCCATGGGCACCATGATTCAAAAGCACAAACTCAGTGAACAAGACTATCGTGGTGAACGCTTTAAAGATTGGTCTACATTGGTGCAGGGCAATAACGACCTACTATCCCTAACTCAACCAAAAATCATCCAAGATATTCACCGCTCATATTTAGAAGTGGGTGCGGACATTGTTGAAACTAACACCTTTAATGCCACCAAAACTTCCATGTCTGATTATCAAATGGAAGCACTTGCTTACGAGATTAATGTAGAGAGTGCGCGCTTAGCAAAAGCTGCTTGTGATGAATTTTCAACCAAAGACAAGCCACGCTTTGTGGCTGGTGTTATTGGCCCAACATCACGCACTTGTTCGCTTTCACCCGATGTAAACGATCCTGGCTTTAGAAATGTAACCTTTGACGAACTAGTTGAAGTTTATATGGAATCTACCCGTGGACTGATTGAAGGAGGTGCTGATATTATTTTGATTGAAACCATCTTTGATACGCTTAATGCTAAGGCTGCTATTTTTGCCGTGCAAGAAGTCTTTGAGCAAGATGGTATTGAGCTTCCAATCATGATTTCAGGCACTATTACCGATGCTTCAGGCCGTACACTTTCTGGGCAAATGACTGAAGCCTTTTACAATTCACTACGTCACGCAAACCCTATTTCTATTGGTCTTAATTGTGCACTCGGCCCTGACTTGTTGCGCCAATATGTGGCTGAAATGTCACGCGTGGCTAATACCTATGTATCCGCTCACCCAAATGCTGGCCTGCCGAATGAGTTTGGTGAGTACGATCTAGGCGCTATCACCATGGGCAAGCAGGTTAGCGAATGGGCAGAATCTGGTTTGGTTAACATTTTAGGTGGCTGTTGTGGCTCTACGCCTGAGCATATCAAGTGCATTGCCGATGCGATTGAAAACCTAGCACCTAGAAAAATCCCCGCCATTAAGCCTGAATGCCGCCTGTCTGGCTTAGAGGCTTTTAATATTGCAGATGATGCTTTATTTGTCAACGTGGGTGAGCGTGCCAATGTCACTGGCTCTGCCAAATTTAAGCGCTTAATTCTTAACGAAGAATACGAAGAAGCTCTGGACATTTGTCGTGCCCAAGTTGAAGATGGCGCTCAAGTGGTTGATATTAATATGGATGAGGGAATGCTTGATGGCAAAGCAGCCATGATTCGCTTTCTTAATCTGATCGCTTCCGAGCCTGATATTTCCAAAGTACCACTCATGGTGGATTCTTCCAAGTGGGAAATTATTGAAGCCGGCCTAAAATGCACACAAGGCAAGGCAATTGTTAACTCTATCTCGCTTAAAGAAGGCAAAGATAACTTTGTTAAATATGCACATCTTTGCAAACGCTATGGTGCGGCCATTATTGTTATGGCCTTTGATGAACAAGGCCAGGCTGACACCCAAGCGCGCAAAATTGAAATCTGCACCAATGCTTACAACATTTTAGTTAATGAGGTTGATTTCCCGCCAGAAGATATTATTTTCGATCCGAATATTTTTGCCGTAGCCACCGGTATTGAAGAGCACAATAACTACGGTGTTGATTTTATCGAAGCCACTCGAGAGATCACTAAAAATCTACCATTTGCCAAAATATCAGGCGGTGTATCCAACGTCTCATTCTCATTTAGGGGCAACAACCCTGTGCGTGAAGCCATTCACTCAGTCTTTTTATACCACGCTATTAAAGCCGGTATGACCATGGGTATTGTTAATGCGGGTCAGTTGGTGGTTTACGATGACATTGATCCAGAACTTAAAAAAGCTGTAGAAGATGTGGTGCTTAATACCGATGATAATGCTGGTGAGCGCTTGGTTGAAATTGCTGGAAAATTCTCTGGNGAGTTACAACAAAAAGACAATAAAAAAGATTTAGAGTGGCGTACTTGGACGGTTGAAAAACGCCTNGANCATTCTTTGGTTAAAGGTATTACTGAATTTATTGATGAAGACACTCAAGAAGCTCTTGACAAACTAGGCCGCCCTATTCTGGTGATTGAAGGTCCACTCATGGACGGCATGAATGTCGTTGGTGATTTGTTTGGCGATGGAAAAATGTTTTTGCCACAAGTGGTGAAATCCGCCCGAGTAATGAAAAAATCCGTAGCTTATCTAGATCCATTCCTTGAAGCAGAAAAACAAGAATGTGGCTCTAGAGCTCAGGGCAAAATTCTCATGGCAACCGTTAAAGGCGATGTGCATGATATTGGCAAAAATATTGTTGGCGTGGTGCTTTCGTGTAATAATTATGAAATTATTGATCTCGGCGTCATGGTCCCGGCTGAAACCATCCTAGAAACAGCCATCAAAGAAAATGTTGATATTATTGGCCTTTCTGGGCTGATCACGCCATCGCTTGATGAAATGGTTTCTGTTGCCAAAGAAATGACACGTCAAGGCTTTGAGCTACCACTAATGATTGGTGGTGCCACCACCTCAATTGCACACACCGCTGTAAAGATTGAGCCAGAGTACGACAAAGGCGTGTTCTATGTTAAAGACGCCTCTAAGGCCGTTGGTGTTGCTACCTCATTGCTATCAAATGAGCTCAAACCCGACCTGGTTAGTAACACCAAAGCAGAGTACGAACAAGTGCGTCTCAGACGTGCTAATAAAGGCAAAAGCAAGCTAATCAGCCTGGAGGCTGCTAGAAATAACAAGCCTAGCATTAAATTTGACAACATTAGCAAGCCTAACGAACTCGGTGTTCATGTTTTTAAAGACTACGATTTAAATGAAATCTTTAAATTTATTGATTGGGTGCCATTCTTCCGCACTTGGGAGCTCGCTGGTAAATTCCCCGATATTCTCACTGATGACGTGGTGGGTGAATCTGCCACACAACTGTTTAACGATGCAAAAGTCATGTTCAAAAAAGTTATCGATGAAAAACTTTTACAAGCAAACGCCGTGGTGGGTATCTTTCCAGCAAATAGTGTCAATGAAGATATTGAGCTAACTAATGATAATGGTGAGGTGTTTATGACACTTAATCACTTGCGTCAACAATTGGATAAAAAAGGCAACACCCCTAATTTTTGCCTGAGTGATTTTATCGCCCCGAAAGACAGTGGCGTGCAAGATTATATGGGTGCTTTTGCAGTAACAGCAGGCATCAATATAGACCCATTAGTTGAAGTTTATGAAGCAGACCATGATGACTACAACTCAATCATGATTAAGGCGGTAGCCGATCGTTTTGCTGAAGCTTTTGCAGAAATGATGCACTATAAATTCCGCACAGAAATCTGGGGCTATAGCGATGAAGATTTTAACAATGAAAAACTCATTGAAGAAAAATACCATGGCATCCGCCCTGCTCCAGGATATCCGTCGTGCCCTGAGCATAGTGAAAAAGAAAAGCTATGGGATTTACTCGATGTTGAAAAAAATACCGGCATGACGCTAACAAGCTCATATGCTATGCTACCGACAGCTAGCGTTAGTGGCTGGTATTTTGCCAATAAAGATTCAAGATATTTTGGTGTGGCGAAAATTAATCAAGAGCAGGTCCAAGACTACGCTAAACGCAAAGGCGTTTCCATCGAGCAAGCAGAAAGGCTGTTATCACCTAATTTGGAATAAGCTTAATCTAAATTTTCAGGCAGCATGTTGAATTCTTCTTTTTTTAAGATTAAGCTAATTTTGCATGTCTTCTGGTATTTTCATAAGTTGTTGAATTTTTACCATCGCTTCTAGATGCGCCTTATGCTTGAAATACTTTTATACCGTGCTGTTTGCTCAAAAGTATTAGCGTGAAACTCTTTTTTCACATGCGCCACCTAGTTGATTGCAAGTCATTGCCTTCATTTTATCCCCTCTTTAATCTGTGTTTAATTCTCCAATTCTATTGAATGAATACACTCAATTAAACGCACAACCTGGCGTGTACAACAACCATTACCACTAGTAGCATAAGTGATATTTCTAACCTCATCCACTGTTGTGGCACCGTTTGCAATGGCATCAATAACATCCATCTTGGGAACCTCGTTGCAAATACATAGATTTTTATCTAAGTTGCGCTTGAGAATATCAGGCAACTTATCTAGAGGNTTTTTGACAAAATTAGACTTCATAAAGGTTAAATTTTAATCGGTGCATAGTTTTTTATCATTAAAAAATTTTGAAAATAATGAAAATTAAAGTAAAACATGCCCACTCAAGGCTTTTATTACCTAGATAGATCTTTATCTGCGCATAAAATGGGTGAAAATACACGTTAATTTGAGAGAAAACAACTCTTTTCACTATTTAACAAACCATATTTTCGGCTTGATTAAAAAATTTCAGAAATTTTGTAAATGAGGCTGTTTTTTAAGCTTTATTCTGATGATCAATCTCAGTAGCTCTTAAATCCTTAGCCAATTGATCAAGAGAGGCGTTAATAAGCTTAAAGGCCCCTTCTGCACCGTACAGTTTAGTAATTTCAAGCGCTTCATTAATCACCACTTTATACGGCACTTCGATGCTATTTTTTAGCTCGTATGCACCCAAATAAAGTACTGCATGCTCAACTGAACCTAGTTCGTCAGTCTCTCTAGAAATGGTTGGTGCAATAAGCGCATCTAACTCAGTCCTATTTTTAAGGATATTGATAAATAAATTGGAAAAAAAGGCTTTTGAAATCTTACCTTCTTTTTGATTGAGAAACTGCTGCTCAATTTGCAATACTTCGCCACCTGAGACCAAGTATTGATAAACAGCTTGAACAACACGCTCACGTGAGCGCTGCTTTGAGGTTTTAAAAGCCATAATTAAAAGCGTTGAGCATCTGCTTGTTGTAGCAGATACAGCATTTCAATCATGGCCATAGTAGCCTCTTCACCTTTGTTGCCTTTATAGCCACCAGCACGCCCTATGGTTTGATCCATGTTAAGCGTTGTCAGTACGCCAAAGGTTGTTGGAATTTCGTAATTGTAGGATACTTCAGCTATACCTTTTGAGCATTCATTGCAAACATAAACATCATGCGGGGTTTCGCCTTTGATCACAGCACCAAGTGTAACAATGCCATCATATAAATTTTGGCCATTGGCTTGTTGTACTGCTAGACGCTTGGCCAATAATGGAATCTCGAAGGCACCAGGTGCATAAAAAACATTAACATTATTTTCATTAATGCCATATTTGGCTAATGTATCTTGCGCAGCAGCGAGTAATTTATCACCAATATCTTGGTAGAAGTAACCCACAATAATAGCTACTTTACTGTCTTTCAAGAAGTCGCTATTTGCATTTTTATCAAATTGAAAATTCATCTTATTCCTTTAATGTTTAAGCTCTACGTACTCACTTACCTCAAGACCAAATCCTTTAAGGCCATGAAGCTTTCTTGGCGAGCCTAGAATTCTCATTTTTTTAACCCCTAAATCAGACAAAATTTGCGCACCAACACCGTAAGTCTTAATGTCATCGCCCATCTCACGAGAGCTATTATCAATATTTTGTAAGATCGATTGCTCACTTTGCTTTCTGAGTAGCAAAAACACGCCACTCTGCGACTTAGAGATATGTTTAAGCGCATCATCCACACCAAAGCCTTTGGTGCTTTCTTGCAAGACATCTCTAAAAGTGTCTTCCATATGAACACGTACACAGGTGTCTTGATCGTGGGTGATTTCACCCTTAACTAAAGCTAGGTGAGTTTCATTGTAAATACTGTCAAGGAATGAAATTAGTCTGAAAGAGCCGTACTCTGTTTCAAACTCACGCTCATTGACACGCTCAATGGTTTTCTCATTTTCAATACGATAAGAGATTAAATCTTCGATCGTACCCCATTTAATTTGATGTTTTTCGGCAAAAATTTCTAAATCGTCGCGTCTAGCCATAGAGCCATCTTCATTCAAGATTTCAACAATCACTGAAGCGGGCTCAAACCCAGATAAACGTGCAAGATCACAACCTGCCTCGGTATGGCCTGCACGAATCAGCACGCCACCAGGTTGCGCCATTAGAGGGAAAATATGCCCAGGTTGAACGATATCAGATGGTTTAGCATCTTTTGCCACTGCATCCAAAACTGTTTTAGCTCTATCGGCCGCTGAAATACCAGTTGTTACCCCTTCTACTGCTTCAATTGAAACGGTGAAATTGGTGCCATTGGCGTCATTATTTTGCGCCACCATGAGTGGTAAATTAAGCTGCTTACAACGTTCTTGCGTTAGTGTTAAGCAAATTAAACCACGACCGTGAGTAGCCATAAAGTTAATATCTTCTTTGGTGCAAGTCGCCGCAGGAATGATTAAGTCTCCTTCATTTTCGCGATCTTCATCATCCATTAGGATGATCATTTTGCCTTGCTTATAATCTTCTAAAATTTCTTCAATCGTTGCTTTTCTCATGACTTATTTATTGTTTAATAATTGCTCTAAATGGCGCGCAATAATATCAACCTCTAGGTTGACTTGATCGCCTGTTTTTAATTCGCCTAACGTTGTTACACTTAATGTGTGCGGAACAATGTTTAAATCGAAGGTATTACCATNAATACTATTAACAGTTAAACTCACTCCATTAATACACACAGAGCCCTTTCTAGCGATATATTTTACCAAATTATCAGGCGCACTAATCTTAAAACGCGTTGACTCTCCTTCGCTAAATTGCTCACTTACTTGGGCAATTCCATCCACATGACCACTGACCAAATGCCCATCAATACCTTGATTAAGTCTGAGTGCTTTTTCAAGATTGACTCGCATACCTTGCTCTAGTTTAGAGAAGATTGAACAATTTAGCGTTTCTTGGGAGACATCTGCTTTAAAAAAGTCCCGACCTACTTCTACCGCTGTTAAACACACGCCGTTGACCGCGATGCTGTCACCTATTGCAATACTTGAAAAATCAAAACTGGACGCAGTAAAGCTAAATACAGCGCCCTTATCGTAAGCAACTTTAGTTTTAATACTGCCAAGTGCCTGAATGATGCCGGTAAACATAAGTAAAGTGAACGATATTAAAGGTTTCTAATTTTACGCTAGTTGTTAGATATGAGGCTCTTGATAAATTTTTTTATCCTTTAACTGACAGCGTCTACCACTTTACTCTTTATTCTCAAAACAGTAGCAAAAACTAGCACCCAATAAAACAATCAGCCAAGCAAGGTAAATCCAAATCATCAGCAACATTAATATTGACAATGTTCCGTAAATAAACTCATAAATTGGAAAATATTGTATGTAAACAAACATGGCATATTTGATTATCTCTAATAATATGGCGGCAATAACACCTGCTTTAAGAGCATTAATGTATCTAACTTTTTCTAAAGGCACTGCATAATACAAAATTGAAAAACCCACGCTGGATAGAATTAGCGGAGTGAATAGTGGCGCATGATTAATCATGGGCAGTTGACTAAAAATATCCGATGCAACCACATAAGAGCTAAAAAATAACGATGCAGCAACAAATATTGGCCCTAAAAACAACACAAATAAATAAGAAATAAGCCCCCTCATCCAATGACGATGATGCACATCATGCCAAACCAGATTGATACGCTTATCGATTTCAAACAATAAAAGCATCACTGCAAAAATTAAAAAACTAGAGCTAATACCTTTTAAGGACTGAGCTTGATTGATAAATTGCTGGATATACTCTTTAGCAGTGCCATAGTTTTGTGGCAACAATTGTGTGTATAAAAATTGCTCTAAATACTGCTGAAGATCGTAAAAGTATGGAGAAAGTGAAAAAACACTTAAACCCAATGCAAACCCTGGAACCAAGGCAAATAAACTACTAAATGATAGTATTGAGGCAGAATCAAAGCCTTGGCGCTTTACAAATCTTTTCAATACGGTTTCGATCATAGGTTTATTTTTGTGATTTTAAGTAATCCTCGTAATTGCCAGAATAGTAATGCATGCCATCTTCCTTTAGTTCAACCACTTTGGTTGATAAAGAAGAGACAAACTCTCTATCATGACTGACAAAGATCAGTGTACCCTCATAATTATCAAGTGCAAGGTTAAGTGCCTCAATGGACTCCATATCCAAGTGGTTGGTTGGCTCATCCATCACCAATACATTTGGCTGTTGTAACATTAATTTTCCGAACAACATTCTGCCCTTTTCACCACCCGAAAGTGATTTAACACTCTTGATAATATCGTTTTTACCAAATAGCATTTTTCCAAGCACTGCACGCATATCTTGCATATCTTGCTTAGGTTGTTTAAATTGTGCCATCCAATCAAGTACGGTCATATCTTCTTCAAAATCAGCACTATGATCTTGAGCATAATAACCAATGTTGATATTCTCACTCCACTTCACCTTACCCTTGTCCGCTTCAATTTCACCAACTAGAGTGCGCAATAACGTGGTTTTACCAATACCATTTTGACCAATAACAGCCACACGTTCACCAACTTCAAATAAAAATTCGATATCTTTAAGTACATGCAAATCATCAAAGCTTTTATTAAGTCCGCTGACTTCTAATACATTTCTATGAAGTTTATTTTCTTGAGAAAAATAAATATAAGGACTCACTCTTGAAGAAGGCTTAATATCGTCAAGTTCAATCTTTTCAAGCTGCTTTTGACGTGATGTTGCTTGCTTTGCTTTAGAGGCATTTGAAGAAAAACGAGAAACAAAATGCTTAAGCTCTTTAATCTTAGCTTCTTTTTTAGCATTATCTGATTGCATTTTTTCCTGAATAGCGGTTGATGCAATCATAAATTGGTCGTAGTTTCCTGGGAAGGTGTTTAGTGCACCGTAATCAAGGTCAGACATATGAGTACAAACACCATTTAAAAAGTGCCTATCGTGAGAGATAATCACCATAGTTGCCTTACGATCATTCAATACATCTACCAGCCAGCTGATTGAGTTAATGTCCAAGTTGTTGGTCGGCTCATCAAGTAGCAAAATTTCAGGATCAGAGAATAGCGCTTGTGCGAGCAAGATACGTAACTTCCAACCTGGTGCAATTTCGCTCATGAGTCCGTAATGTTGATCTTCAGGAATATCCAAACCTAATAACAATTCACTGGCTGATGACTCAGCCATGTAACCATCCATCTCGGCGAATTCCATTTCTAGCTCGGCCACTTTAATACCGTCTTTTTCGCTCATTTCTGGCAAGGCATAAATACGGTCTCTTTCTTTTTTAACTTCCCAAAGCTTTTCATGGCCCATGATTACCGTATCAACAACACGAAATTCTTCATAAGCAAATTGATCCTGGCGCAAAATACCAAGTCGCTCACCTTCGCTAATGCTTACCGTACCATTAGAAGGCTTTAGCTCGCTTGTTAGAATTTTCATGAATGTTGATTTACCGCAACCATTGGCACCAATCAAACCGTAGCGATTGCCACCTTGAAATTTAACAGAGATATTTTCAAACAGAGGTTTTTCACCAAATTGCATGGTGATGTTGGCAGTAGAAATCATGAGTGTAGCACTATTTTTGAAAAACAACTATTATCCCATAGTCACAATAAAAAACTAAAGAGAATGCAGGTTTGATTAGAGTCATTAGTAGCTCTTTCGAGGGTTAAAATAAGCATAAATTTAGAATAAATCTACGTTAAAAAATGTTTGAAAAAACTGGACAATTACCCGATAAATATTTAGCTATCGCCATACTTATATTGTTAACTTTTGGATGGATCATGTCGTTTTCCGCCTCATTGGGCCACTTCGATAGTTACAGCTATTTTTTTAAACAAAGTGTTTATATTACAATTGGCTTAGCACTGGCCTTTACCTGCTTAAAAATCCCCTTATATTTTTACAAAAAATATGCCAAGTGGTTTTTTGTTTTTACTTTGCTCTGTTTGGCTTTAGTATTTTTACCCGAACCCATTGGCAGAACTGTTAATGGATCTACCCGTTGGATTAACTTTGTGTTTTTTAAATTTCAACCTTCTGAAATGATGAAAATCGCCATGATCTTATACATGGCTGATTTTTTGGTTAGACAAGAAAAAGACGTTAAAAAGCCTTGGATGGGTCTGGTTAAGACGCTCATCATCATCTCTTCTGCTGATATATTGCTTTTATTAGAAATGGATCTGGGTGCAACCATCATCATCTCTTTAACAGCACTTATCATGCTGTTTGCAGCTGGCGTTTACCTAACACAGCTCACTTTTGTTGGCAGTAGTTTGATTAGTGCTGTTGGTATTTGGCTTTATATTGATGGGTTAAATGGTGGCGTACGCTGGCAACGATTAACCCAGTTTTGGCAAACTGATTTGTGGATTAATGACAGTGAAAAAGTTTGGCAAACCAAGCAAGCATTAATCGGCATTGCCAGAGGAGATTGGGGTGGTGTTGGGCTGGGTAATGGTATTCAGAAATACACCAAACTTCCAGAGCCGCACACCGATATGATCTTTTCTATTGTCGGTGAAGAAACTGGCATTATTGGCATGTTATTTGTTATTTTGACGTTTGGATTTATTATGCTCAAAGGCTTTAAGATTGCTAAAGGCGCACTCAAGCAAAAACGCAAATACAGCTCTTACGTTGGCTTTGGCATTTGTACCTGGCTATCATTGCAATTTAGTGTTAATATTGCCATGAACCTTGGCCTAATCCCACCTAAAGGCTTTCCACTACCTTTAATTAGTTATGGTGGGTCAAGTATGATTTTTGTACTCATTGCGCTGGGAATCTTACTTAGGATTGATATGGAAAGTCGTTGTGAATACTCTAAGCAAAAAAACTATGTCTGATAAAAAAATACTCATTATGGCGGGTGGCACGGGTGGNCACATATTCCCAGCCTTGGCCATTGCCAATGANCTTAAAAAATACCCTTGCCANNTTGANTGGCTAGGCTCTAAAAAGGGNATGGAAAATGAAATTGTGCCTAAAAACAATCTACCATTACACACGGTTAATGCTGTTGGATTGCGAGGGAAAAATATCATTAGCTTGATTAAAGCCCCNTTTCAACTTGCTTTAGCNACAGTGCAGGTTGTTAGTGTGTTTATAAAAACAAAACCTGATGTTGTACTGGGTATGGGNGGCTTTGCCTCGGGCATAGGCGGCGTAATTGCCTGGATTTTTAGAGTACCCTTGTTTATTCATGAGCAAAACGCCATTCCAGGCACAACCAATAAGCTTCTATCAAAAATTGCCACACAAACCTTTCAAGCTTTTGATAATGCTTTTGATTCTCACACCGGTGCAATTACTGTTGGCAATCCTGTTGCTTTTAAGGTTAAAAAATCAAGTGCGAATAATAAAAAACTTAATTTATTAATAGTTGGTGGTAGCCTAGGATCAAAGCCAATAAATAATGTTGTAACCAATCTGGGCAGCAATATTAACATTTGGCACCAAACTGGAAAACTACACTTTGACAGTGTGCAATCTCAATATAAGAAAAAATCTGTCAAAGTAACTGCTTTTATTGACGACATGTCTAATGCATATGCCTGGGCTGATGTAGTATTGTGTCGAGCAGGTGCAATGACCGTTTCGGAGTTGATGCTAAGTGCCACACCTAGCATCTTAATTCCTCTGTCATATGCCATTGATAACCATCAGTTTTATAACGCTAAAATTCTTGCTGATCAAAATGCAGGCATTTTAATCGAACAAAAGAATTTAACAACTCAGGTGCTTGAAGAAATACTAGATAACCTGGATACTGAAAAGCTGGCATTAATGTCTGATAACGCACTTAAACTCGCCAAGCCCAACGCTGCAATTACCATTACTAAGCAACTTCTTAAAGGATAAAAAAAGCCGCATTAAAGCGGCTTTTAGTTTGACTCAATTAATCAATTATTTCCATTCAGTACAAGTAATAACTTCACTGGTATTGCCAAAACGATCTGATTTTTTGTTAGTAATACAACGTCTTTCCATGGCTTTAGCAGGCACCTCAACAAGTCGATCAACGTATACGATTTTTTCAACAATCACCTCATTAACAGGATTGCTATCATTACAAATGTCTTGCTTAATAGCTTCTAGTTTTTGCTTAGCTTTTTGATGCTGATCGCTAGACCATTTTTTCGCATCACTAGGTAAGTTTGATAAAGCGCCAATGCTAGAATCTACAACACCGCCAAGACAGCTACCTAAATGCTCAAGATTGTCATAGCCATTAGAACACTTCTCAGACTCAGCAATAGCACTCAAACTGATTAAAGTCGTTAATACAAATGTGGTTAAAAATTTGTTCATTATTATTCTCCTATTTGAATTATGCATGTTGATGCATATTAATACCCAAGCCTTTGAACAACGCTTCATCACGGCTTTGAGTAACATTTGGTGTGGTTAACAATTCATCACCATAAAATACAGAATTAGCGCCCGCAAAGAAACAACTCGCTTGCATGGTCTCACTCATATCAGTTCTACCTGCAGAAAGACGCACAACCGACTGAGGCATTAAAATTCGAGCAACCGCAATTGAACGAATAAAATCAATGTCACTTGGCCTTTCCATGGTTTCAAATGGTGTACCTGGAACTGGAACAAGCAAATTCATTGGCACTGAGTTGGGNTGTTGGTCCATNTTGGCCAAAGTTTGNAACATCGATGCCCTATCTTCAACTGTCTCACCNAAGCCTAAAATTCCACCACTACANACATTAATACCCGCTTGCTGAACATGATCGATCGTGTCTAGGCGATCCTGAAACTCACGAGTAGTAATAACATTAGAGTAGTGCTCTTTTGAGGTGTCAATATTATGGTTGTAATAATCAAGCCCTGCTTCTTTTAGTTTTTTGGCTTGAGGCTCGCTCAGCATGCCTAAAGTTACGCAAGATTCCATGCCTAAGTCTTTAACCTCTTTAATCATGTCAATAACTACATCTAATGACTTATCTGTAGGATTGCGCCAAGCAGCACCCATACAAAAACGTTCAGAACCTAAGTCTTTAGCTTTTTTAGCGGCCTCTTTAACTTGTTGAATCTGCATGAGCTTCTCACGCTCCAAACCAGAATCATATTTTGATGACTGAGAACAATAAGAACAATCCTCAGGACAAGCGCCTGTTTTAATATTAAGCAGTGAAGAAACCTGCACTTTATTTGGATCAAAATTTTCTCGATGAATACTATGCGCCTTGAATAATAGATCGTTAAATGGTAAATCAAACAATTGATTAATTTCAGCCAAGGTCCAGTCGTGTTTTAATTCACTCATAAGTAGATTTTGTAATAATATTTTTAGCTATTTTACCGGTATTTTGGACACAAAAAAGCCGTACAAAAGTACGGCTTTTATGGAATCGATTTTAAGTGCTACAGACTGTAGTACATATCGAATTCAACCGGGTGAGGCGCTGAACGCATAGCATTAACTTCTTTCATCTTAAGATCAATGAAAGAGTCAATTACGTTATCCGTAAACACACCACCTGAAGTTAAGAAGTCACGATCAGCATCAAGTGCATCAAGTGCTTGCTCTAGAGAGTTACAAACCTTAGGAATCTTCGCTTTTTCTTTTCTAGTTAATTCGTACAAGTCACCATCTTGAGGCTTGCCAGGGTCAATTTTATTTTTAATACCGTCAAGGCCGGCCATTAACATTGCAGAAAATGCTAAATAAGGATTGGCTGTATTATCTGGGAAGCGTACTTCAATACGACGACCTAGTGGATTGCCTACGTAAGGAATACGAATTGCAGCAGAACGGTTTTTAGCTGAATAAGCTAACATTTCTGGCGCTTCATAGCCTGGTACTAAACGCTTGTAAGAGTTGGTTGATGCATTTGTAAATGCATTTAACGCTTGAGCATGCTTAATAATACCACCAATGTAATATAATGCCATTTGACTTAAGTTACCGTACTCATCGCCATCAAATAAGTTAACACCATCTTTAGCAATTGATTGGTGAACATGCATACCGTTACCATTGTCAATCGCGATTGGCTTAGGCATAAATGTTGCTGTTTTACCGTACATATGTGCAACATTATGAATACAGTACTTAAGGATTTGAGTTTCGTCAGCCTTTCTTACTAATGTATTGAATTTTGCGCCAATTTCACACTGGCCTGCAGTACCTACTTCATGGTGATGCACTTCAGTTTCAACACCCATTTCTTCGATCACAAGACACATTTCTGATCTAAGGTCATGTAATGAGTCTACTGGTGGAACTGGAAAGTAACCGCCTTTAACATTTGGACGGTGACCTTTGTTTCCACCTTCTAAATCAGATCCAGACTCCCAGTCTGCTTCTTCAGAGTGGATTTCATAAAACGCCTTACCCATGCCAAAACCTGTATCCCACTTAACACTGTCAAATACAAAAAATTCATTTTCGTTACCAAAGTAAGCTGTATCACCAACACCTGAATCTTGCATGTACTTTTCAGCACGCTTAGCAATCGAACGAGGATCTTTCTCATAGCCCTTCATGTCGCTTGGCTCAACAATATCACAACGCACAATTAGCGTTGATTCTTGTGTGAACGGGTCCATAACACATGCTGTTGTGTCTGGCTTTAGAATCATGTCAGATTCATTAATATCTTTCCAGCCTGTGATTGAAGATCCATCAAACATTTGGCCCTCTTCAAACTTATCTTCATCCACTGTATGAGCCGGAACACTTACGTGATGCTCTTTACCGTGTGTATCTGTAAAACGAAAATCAACAAACTTAACGTCGTTGTCTTCAATCATCTTCATTACATCTTGTGCAGACATATTATCTCCTTTATTTAACTATTTGTATGGACTGGCTATCTTCACCAAGCAGCTTGCGCCGTTACAAGCAAAATTCTTTGTTTATTTATTGTAATATAATAAAAATCTACTATATTTACAACAAAAACAGCGAATTATTCTACCCTATTTTCTCAACAAGAAGAACAATCTCATCGGTTTTTTCTTCGATTTTTAACACTCTATGGCCATGAACCTTGCACCAGGCAGGTATGTCATACAAAACCCCTGGGTCAGTAGCCAGCATTTCAATTGTATCGCTAATAGCCACTTTATCAATCATTTCGCCTAAGCGAATCACTGGCATTGGGCATAATAATTTTTTAACATCTAGTTGATTTTTCATTTTACTAACTCTCCGTTTGAGTGGTATTAACCCACTCCTGTGGCTTTAAAAATTTCTCATAAAGCTGTGCCTCAGGTGAATTTGGCCTAGGTTCATATTGATATTCCCAGCGTACTAGTGGTGGTAATGACATCAAAATTGATTCTGTGCGCCCGCCAGTTTGCAGGCCAAATAATGTACCTCGATCATAAACCAAATTAAATTCTACATAACGGCCACGACGATACAGTTGAAACTGCCTCTCATGATCGGTAAATGGCGTATCTTTGCGTTTTTCAATAATCGGCCTATAAGCCTTAATGTAGCTATCTCCTACGCTACGCATAAAGGCAAAGCATTCATCAAAACTACCCTCATTTAAATCATCAAAAAACAAACCACCAATACCGCGCTGCTCATCACGATGCTTCATATAGAAATAATCGTCACACCATTTTTTGTATTTTGGATACACCTCTAGGCCAAAAGGATCACAAGCATCTTTGGCGCTCTGATGCCAGGCAATGCAATCCTCATCATAGCCGTAATATGGGGTTAAATCAAACCCACCACCAAACCACCAAATCGGATCTTCTCCATCTTTTTCTGCAATAAAGAAACGCACATTCGCATGTGAAGTTGGTGCATAAGGGTTGTTAGGATGAATGACTAACGAAACACCCAATGCGCTAAAACTTCTTCCTGTCAATTCTGGTCTCATTGCGGTTGCAGAAGCAGGCATATTATCACCATGGACAATAGAAAAGTTAACCCCTGCTTGCTCAAAAACCTTGCCTTTTGCGAGCACTCGAGTTAGCCCGTTGCCACGACCATTTGGCTTTTTCCATTCATCTTTAATAAAACTAGCCTGGCCATCAACTTGTTCAAGCTGACTGCAAATGTCAGCTTGTAATGAGAGTAAATATTGTTGAATTTGATCGATCATCTGAGCCTTTCTCCGGTCTGTAAATTGATAATGCTTGAGGGGTTATTTGCATTTTTATTGGGTGCTATTATATAGTCTAACTCACCTTTAAAATAAACCTGTAATTTCAAGCTGCTTTGGGCAGTCTGACGGCCTGAAAGGTTAGCGCTAGTGGTTAC